>OLRS01000131.1_pt1 | contig 85158 bp, 74 predicted proteins | sample 1673171 | NCBI WGS metagenome assembly OLRS01 (sample SAMEA3136762, study PRJEB25190) | human gut metagenome | biome: human gut; feature: human-associated habitat; material: faeces | place: Austria | collected 2013
TTTTACCTACCACCTCCCCCTACGGGTACTCCTCCTCCGACGGAGGAGGAGAATTGAGATAGTATTGCTTAATCACTTTAATTCATATCCCACCTTAAAGAAATGAATTTAACTACCGATCTGCATTACTTCTTTTTCAATATCTCCTGCAATAATACTGGTTCGTTAGTGGTGATGAAATCCACTCCCTGGCTGATGAGCCATTCCATATCTTTGGCATCATTTACTGTCCAGGCATTTACTTTCATGCCAAGACCGTGACATTCTTTGATCCATTCGGGATGTTTTTTGAAGACAGAGAAATGGTAATCAGGACCGGCGCAACCCATGTCTTTCAGTTCCTGCGGATTGAGGTCACCTTCCAGATAATATACGGGGGTGCCTTTAGGAGCCAGGCGAATGAACTCTTTGGTCGCATGGCGTGAGAAAGTGATGTATTCGGTACGCTCTTCCAGTCCCATCTCCTTAATCATTTTCACAATTTGCTCTACGGCGAGCGTTTCCCGTTCGGGAGTCTTGTGCGCTTTGAGTTCCAGGATAAGGCGGGTTTTCAATCCTTTGGCTTTATCGAGGTATTGCTGAAGGGTAGGGAGGTTCTCACCGTTGTCGAGGGTGATGGAGGTACATTCTTTCTCGGTGGATGTTTCCATGCGGACACCTTTGAATACGCCATCGTGGTCTACGATAAGTTTGTTGTCGGCAGTGAGCCAGACATCGAACTCGGAGCCGTAGCAGTGGATGGAGTCAGCTTTCACCAGGGCGGCAATACTATTCTGGGCAGAACCGTCGGTCTTCCAGAAACCACGGTGTGCAATGACTTGGGTGTTTTGGGCCTGTAGGATGCCGCATGCGGCAAAAGACATAGCGGAGGCAAATAAAAGTTTTTTCAGTTTCATAGTTCCTTATTTATAATTCTGCCGCAAGGTACAAAATATGTCTGAAAAGTGATGTTTCATTTATGTTATTAATGCGAATCAGGAGATAAAGGTGTTATCTCCTTTACCTCCTATTACCTGCGTATACGACGTCTGCGCCTGTGGTGACGTTTCTTCTGCTTATAAACGCTGATCCGTTTCCAGACAATCCACACAAACAGTATTCCGAAGACTGCAAAGATAAGAAGCACGATGCCTGTATTCAGGTTATCGCCTTTAACGCGGCTCCACATTTCGAGAACAAGCTCTGTGCGGTCGCCGAAATCACGGATCATGGCACAACGCTCCACGACTTTACGGTCGGGGTATTGTATCGGATTGATCTGAACGCTGTCTGCACCGGGGCCGAAGAAATAACTGAGGTCGGAGAACTGTTCAAGAGTAGTGTCGGTCTTTGCTTCCATAATTTCGGGCGTTGCTACGGCACTGACGTAGCCGATGGCGTCCATATTGCGCAGGGCAATATCCGGCTGGCAAAGATAATTGATGAAGTAGCTGGCGGCTTTTACGTTGCGGGCATACTTGGGGATGGCCCAGCCATCGTACCAGATGTTGCTGCCTTCACGGGGAACTACATAGTCCAGGTCCACGCCTACAGCTTCCGCTTCGTCAATGGCCCAGACGGCGTCGCCACTCCAGGTAAGGTTGAGCCATGCTTTGTTTTTGGTCATCATTTCTTTACCGAAGTCGGCTTCCCACCCGGCAATGTTGGGTTTCAGGGCTTTCAGGTATTGCTCTGCAAGAGCAATGGCCTCAGGGGAATTGTCGTTCATCAGTTGCTCCACGGTGATGGTGCTGTCGGCAAGTTGCCGGGCATGGGCATAGATGATGGCAGTACCGTAGGCATCGCGATAACTGTCTTTCATCAGAATCTTGCCACGGTTGACGGCATCCCAAAGGCATCCCCAGGAGCTGACTTCTTCAAGGGTCTTGAACTTCTTGTTATAGAGTATTCCGGCGGTACCCCACATGTAGGGAACAACGTAATCATTGGTGTGGCGACCGGGCTGGCTGATTTTCTCCAACTCTTTCTGAATATACGGGGAAATGTTGGGGATATAGTCCGGAGTCTTCCCAAAATTGCGGTTGATAGGGAGGAGGAGATCTTTCTTCAACATTCGTTCGATGATGTATTCCGATGGGCATACAAGGTCGAAATCTTCCTGTCCGCGCTCTATTTTGGTGAGCATGATTTCGTTGATATCGAATACCTGGTAGATGATGCGGATATCTTCGCCTGTCTGCTCTTTGTACCAGGCAGGGAATTCGGCGAGGACTTCTTCGTCGATGTAATCTGCCCAGTTGTAGACTTTCAGTACACGGCTGCGCTTCTCGCTGGCACCGGTACAGGAGGCAAGGAGAAGGATGTAGAGGAAGAGGGATATGTATTTCTTCATTGTTTATAGGGGTTATATATAGGTAAATGATAATTTAGCGGAGCGAAAATGAAAGACTAAAGTATCTCAAATTCTCCTCCTCTCGGGAGGAGGAGTACCCGCAGGGGGAGGTGGTAGGTAAAACAATAAAATACCTATGAATAATAAAATTAAGGAATTTCTTTCACCTACCACCCCGCCCTTTGGGCACCCCTCCTCCCAGGAGGAGGGGAATTGAGATACTCTATTTACTCAATATCGAGATAGCCATTTAACTCATATCCCTACAGTAATGAATCAACCTTCATCCTTATTTCTGATAATCCGGATTCTGTGTCAGATACGGGTTCGTGGTAAACTCATCCTGCGGAATGGGATACAATTTGTACTTATCGTCCACATCTTTACCCACATACGTACCAACTTCACCGTCGCTGCTACCTTTCCAGTCCCAGTTATATCCTTTTGTGAATTTGCCAAAGCGGATCAGGTCTGTGCGACGCACCAACTCCATATTCATCTCACGGGCTCTTTCATCCAGAATGAAGTCCAGATTCAACTGGCCGTCGGTAATACGACCGGATACCCCGTCACCATAGTTGCCGGACATATAAGCACGGTCTCTGATTTCATTCACATAACCCAGCGCCTCAGCACGCGTGCCTTCCGCAGCCCCGCGAAGAATAGCCTCAGCAGCCATCAAGTAAGCATCTGCCGTACGGAACATCGGGAGGTCTACAGACGAATACTTAGTACCGCCATCTACCAATTCCTTACGGTCCTTAGTTACATTTCTCCATTTGATGCACGCATAGCCATTCTCAAAAGTCTTCTGGAAAGCCTTACCTTCTACCCAAGTTTCCTTTGTATGGCCGATGGTAAAGAACTGTGCACGCTTATCCTTCTTATTATCTCCCCAGGGATCATTTTCATAAAAGGTTTGGTCAGCCTCATCAAACTTATCTACAAGCGCCACCTTCACACGGGCATTACCCCAACCACGGCTACCTACTCCGGTTTTTACATAGCTATCCATCGGACCATTCATCAATGCTTTAATCAGGAAGTTGGTTCCGGCACTGCTCTGTGCATAGTCAGCATCCTGCACCAAAGGCCAGATGATTTCGGAACAAGTATTGTTATCGGCCAGGAAGATGTGACGGTAATCAGAAGCCAACGGATAATTACCTTCCGTAATCACTTTCTTGGCATATTTATAAGCATTGGTATATTCATTCTTGCCTACCCATGTTTCGGCATTCAGATAGACACGTGCCAGGAGAAACCAAGCCGCTACACGATCCACACGGCCATACTCATTCCGCTTCGGTTCTTTCAGCAAGGTTGTCAGTTCTTCCGTTTCGGAAACCACATAGTCGTAGATTTCCTGACGGGTCTTCTGATGAGGAATCGTACCTACATCCATCGTTTCATCAATGAAAGGACCCGAACCGTACAAGTCGCAAATCATGCTGTAGCAATAAGCACGGATGAAGCGTGCTTCGGCACGGTAATAAGGCATTTCAGCCTGCAAAGCATCGTATACGCCACGGTCTTTCAATTTCCCTTCCGTACTTTCGCGCAAAAACTCATTACAGTAGTTAATAGCCATATACAGACGATAATATGAATAGCAAATAATCTTTGTCGAAGGGTCCCAGTTCATATACAACAGTGACAAACTTCCATGACTGCCACCGGAATGGAAAACGATCTCATCCGTACAAGCCTCTTGCAGATAGAACAGAGCACGTGTATAGCCACTATAACCTTCATCAATACCCGGCACGTCACCGTTTCCGCCATCACCACCCTTTTGTCCGGTCTGGATAAGGCTGGCGTAACACTTTGCCAATACTCCGATGTATCCCTCAGGCGTAGAATAAACCTTCTCGCCCACCAATTCATTGTCGTCCAAAGGCAATGTATCCAAATCTCCCAGACAAGAAGAAAGAAGGAAGAGAGATACCAGACATATACTTGCTAACTTGAAATATTTCGTTTTCATTGTTTTCTGATTTTTCATGAATTAAAAATTAAGATTTACTCCCAGCATGAACATACGCGGACGCTGATAGATGTTCTTATCGATACCGCTATAAATTTCCGGGTCAAGACCGCTATAGCCTGTCAGTGTACATACATTCTGCACGGTGAAAGAGAGACGAAGAGAGGTCTTTTCGTTCCACAACTTATCGAAGGTATGTCCTAACGTGATGTTGTCGATACGGAAGAAGTCGCCTTTTTCCAGGAAGTAATCGGTATAGATGCGATCCTGCGTAAATCCGGTTTCAAGGGTAGAACGCAGAATGTTGCTGGAAACGCCGGTTCCACCATAAAGTCCGTCCAAAGAATCGGAGGCTTTCACATAGTTATAAACATAAGCACCGAAGCTTCCATGTCCGTTGATACCCAAATCCCAGTTCTTGTATGTCAGACGGGTAGAAAGACCGCAGTAGTAAGGAGCTTTGGAGCTTTTACCGGTCACGTACTTATTAGCATCTTCTTCGCTGCTGGTGACGGAACCATCTTTTGCGATATATTTGCCATCCAGCGGCTTACCATTATCGTCATAAGCCTGTTGCAACAGGTAGAAAGTATTCGGAGTTTCGCCTACCATGTGGACTTGCAGATATTTACCTGTACCACCGGCATTACCAGTCTTCACATAGTTATCTTCACGATCGATGGTGTTCAGCTTCGTAATTTCGGAAGTATTCCAGGTAAAGTTACCGCTGACAGTCCATTCCCAATCCTTATTCTTCACGGGAATCACGTTGATACCGATTTCCAGACCTTTACTCTTCATATTACCAATATTGGTTTCAATCATATTGGTAAAGTTGCTTCCGGCAGGAACGAATATCTTATTCAGCAGGTCTTTGGTAGTACGCCAGTAGTAGTCAATCGTACCGGAGATGCGGTTGTTCAGGAAACCATAGTCGATACCGATATTATAAGTTTCGGTAGTCTCCCACTTGATGTTGGCATCGTAGCCATTGGGACGGTAAGTAGTGTACCATTGATCACCGAAATAATAGCGGGATTCGTCATAAGATGCCGTATAAGTCGGCAGGTGCTGATAGTAAGAACCGATGGATTGCTGACCGGTCTGGCCGTAGCTCAAACGGAGTTTCAAATCGGACAGGGCTTTGAAGTTTGAGAGGAAAGCCTCTTCGTTCACACGCCAGGCTGCCGCAACTGAAGGGAAATACCCCCAACGGTTATCGGGAGAGAAACGTGAAGAAGCATCTGCACGCAGAGTAGCCGTCAGCATATAGCGTTGTTTCCAGGAGTAGTTTACACGTCCATAGAAAGAAAGCAGGTAAAGTTCGGCTTCGGCATGCTGGGGAGTAGCCAGTTCTTTGCCTTCGGTGTCGGTAGTTACACTATTATTCTTATACCAGAAACGTTGCCAGCCGTAACCACCCATGACATTGATGTGATGATCTTTCAGTTCCTTGTCGTAATTGGCATAGAAATCGAGCAAGGTGTTGCGCTTGGTCTGATGGTATTTATAGCGCTTGCCCGTACCGTCATTCTGATTTCCAGTGTACATGGAGGGAGCAAGATCGGGCACATTTTCACGATTGTCATTCTTCTGGATGTCATAGCCCATATTCAGATTGAAGCGCAAATCTTCTAATCCGTGCACCTTGTAGTCGAGGGCGATGTTACCGATAGAACGTTTTGTCTTTTCGAGTTTGTCAGCCAGTTCCAGATCGGCAACCGGATTTGCAGCGGCCAGCGTGATGGGTTTACCGCCATTCATCCATGTATAATATCCCAGACCTACATTACCTTCATAGTCTTCGTAAACAGGACGGGTAGGATCAAAAGAGATGGCACTGCCAATCACGCCTGTTGAAACCGGTTGATTATTCTCAATACTTCCCTTGACGTTGATATCTACAGAAAGATGTTTGTCGAAGAACTTCGGAGACAGCCCTACACTGGCGTTGATACGCTCGTAGTTATTATTCTTCAATGTACCATTCTGGTTAGTATATCCTACGGATACACGGTAAGGCATATTCTTCAAAGCTCCGGTCATGGACAAGTTATGATCCGTACCCAGTGCCACGCGGTAGATTTCTTTCTGCCAGTCTACATCTGCATTGCCCAGCTTGAAAGTCTCCGGAGCATTGGCATGCTCGGCAAAAGCCTGACGGAATTCTTCGGTAGAAAGTACGTCCATATACTGATATACATTGCTTACTGTCATGTTTCCGTTATAGTTGAAGGAAGGACGGGAGGTACCGTCGGCACTTCCCTTCTTGGTAGTGATGATGATGACACCATTGGAAGCACGCGAACCGTAAATAGCTGTGGCAGAAGCATCCTTCAATACTGTAAAGGAAGCAATGTCGTTCGGATTGATGGCACTGATAGAGGTATTGCTTACGGGTACTCCATCGATAACAATCAGCGGATCATTATCTGCCGACAAAGAGGCTCCCATACGGATACGGATGGTACCGCCGCTACCCGGTGCACCATTGCCCGGCACGATATTCACACCGGCAACTTTACCCACCAGAGCATCTTCAGCAGTCAATTGCTTACCTTTGTTCAGCTCATCCGGTTTCACGGTCAGCAAAGATCCGGTCACGTCGCCTTTCTTCACCTGTCCGTAGCCGATGACTACTACTTCGTCCAGCAATTCGCTGTCTTCCTGCATGGTAACTACAATGAGAGGTTTGTTTGTCACGGTGATTTCCTGTCCTTTATAGCCGATACAGGTGACGGTAAGTACATTTCCGGCGGCCGCCTTCAGTGTAAAATTACCGTCCACATCGGAGATAGTACCTATAGAAGTACCTTTAATAAGAATGTTAGCTCCGATAACCGATTCACCGGTAGCGTCCTTCACATGCCCTTTCACCACGATGTCTTGTGCTGAAAGCGACAGGGATAGTAGTAATCCCAACAAAGGGAGAAGTCCCTTGACAAGTCTAAAAATGTTTTCCATAAGGTTATTATTATAGTTAATAAAAAAATAATTCTCTCTTACCTCTGTACCTGTAGGGGCGAATCTCTGTTCGCCCGCACACGGCACAGACTTTTTTTCTATAATCCTCGTGCAACCTGTTTACCCGATAAAAACCAATACCCAAAGAAAATCTATTGTTAACTTTAATTTCTACGGCAAAGTTAAAGCATTACTTTCAGGGGAAGTGATCTGAGTAGATGGGCAAAGTAGACTAAAATAGAAATTAAAAAGAGATAAACAGCTGATATTCTGAAGATAGACTTCTCCTTATATAGACAAGAAAAGTAGATGAAAGGAGATGTTTGAGGAAAATAAAAGGAGGCAAAAAATAGCCTCCTCACTTCGATAGCACACCATTCTGCAAGAATTCATCAATGCAATATAGTGTTTCTTTATATTTTAGGTAGTCTGTATTCAAATATAGTAATAATACGAATGCTATTAAACGAATTATTCATGATTTTACTATAAATTACTAGATATATCCTATCTTTCAGCCTATTTGCTGCACGGCTTCCATAAATTCATCCTTGGAAAGCAAAGATTTGTTCCGTACTTTCAGACGATAGTTATACACCGTCTGGGCAGAATAATGAAGGAAGTTCGCAATCTTCCCACTATCTGTAATACCCAATCTGATCAGAGCAAAGACGCGCAACTCGGGTGTCAGCAGTTCACCTTCCTTCGGACAGATGCGTTCATCTTCCTGAAGCAAAGTATTGAACTGCTCTATGAACTTAGGATAGAGTTTCAGGAACACACTATCGAACGTGTAGAAGAATTCTTTCAACTCATTGGCAACAAAAGAAGAGGAATTGACAGTCTTATACAAATCATCCAATTGCCCGGTCTTGATTTTACGTGCAAGCATTTTCCGTTGCTCTTCCTGTTTGTTGATATAGAGAGAGCACATATTGAATACATAACCGATATATTCTTCCTTCACCTGATTGGATTCCTGCAACTTATCATTCAGTGTATGCAGATCGGAATTGATATGTTTAAGTTCCTCATTCATAGTGTTCACCGCTTTCCGGGCTATATTCAGCCGCTTCATCTGATAGAAAATAAACATCAGAGCAATCAGCAATATGATCAACAGGACAGATGTCAGAATGACCAAGGCAACCATTTGTGTTTTCTCCTCCTTCAACTTGTTTTCGTACGTCCGGCTGATAACGGGAAGCAGTTCCGAAATCTCCTGCGTACGATAGCGTGCATTGCAGAAGGTGGCATCTTGCATAGAACATTCTATATAGGTATAAGCACGTTTTATATCTCCTTCCTGAAACAGAAGGTTCGCTAACTTCCACAAGGAGATGTATTCCTTCGTTGCCGCCTGAATATCGGCAATAGCCGAAATAGTCAGATACTTCTTCTGCAATTCGGTATTGCCCATAAAGGCATAAGCATTGGCGAGGCCGATAGAAGGAATGGCAACACTGTACCCCTTCTCTTCATGTGTCTTGTAGCAACTTTTCAGTATCTCTATGGCCTCATCATACTTTTCTTCATACAGCAATTTCTCACTCATCATCAACAGATAACCCTGTGAACCGGGACGGCGCATACTGATAATAGAATCTTTATATTGGTATGCCAACCCCCGGTAATGTTCTTTCATCTGATCAGAGAAAGCATAATCCGCCATCAGCGTATAAACCTGGTGATACTGATAATAATAATAGGAAACGCCTGAAGCGTCCAGATCAGCGGACTTGATTCCATCCAGTATTTCCAACCCTTCCTTATACATGGCCACTCCTATCATTACTTCGGCAATATTCAGTTCAGCCGAACGAATGTAAAGGGGATTCTTCATGCGCTTGGCAAGTTCTACGCGCTGATTGGCCACCCATAGAGCCGAGTCCATACGGTAAGAGCGATATTTGCCGAATAATTCGCGGTAAAGATCATAACGCTCCTGATCGGAATGAGACAGCCGGAGTTTTCGTTGCAAGGCATCTATTTGTTCCTGACGTTTCAGGGTGTATTGAGGACGGTTTCTGATAGACATATCAAGTTCACGAAGCAAAGAATCAATTTCACTGGGATGGATATGCAGGGATAGGGATGCTAACAAGACTGCCAAAAACACCTTTAGTTTCCTCATACGAATTTCTTTCTCGGTTTAACAATAGATCTTCACGGACAAAAATACAGAATAAATATCTGAAATGGAAAGTTTCATGAGTCTTTTGGCAGGAATTCACCGGAAACGTTGACGTACGGTTCTGAATAAAATGAACCATCATCCGACACCCTCTATTTTTGAAAAAAAACTCTTTCCGTTCTTTCAGTTCTCACTGACTCCCCCTATTCATCGGCATTCCGGCTGAAACTTCCAGCTTTATAGCTGTTTCAGGTATATTTCAGCCGGAACGCAGATGAACAGGGAGTTTGAGATAAGCTGAAAGACTGAAAGAAGAAAAAAAACATAATGTATTGAATAACATCTGAAAACAAGCAGTCTTATGATCCGGAATAAGCAATGTTATGAATGATTACATTGCTTGTTCTCATCCACAACAAGCTATGTAATTTCAGGCAAGTCCGATTCCGTGACAGAATACGTAAGAGGTATGTAAGGAAACAAAATAATATATGTATACAAACACCCTTTTTGTATAAGTGATTTTTATCATTGATTATCAAGATGCTACAAACTCTTAATATCTTGTCGACAAGAAATTAAGAGTTTGTCGACAGGAAGTTAACTTCTTGCTAGCAAACTCTTGACTTCCTGTAAAAAGGAGAAATAGTAAATCTTCCGGTTTCCTTACACTGCATGAACAGCATGATTGATAGGACGAATCGTATTAGAAGGCTAAACGCCCTTCTTCATCCTGTTCCTTTAGCGTCTATATATCGGTGGCGTTGGATATATAGATGCGACACATCCGATATATAGATGCAACACGTCCGATATATAGATGCAACACGTCCGATATATACTTCCAACAGACTACAAGTATATAAAAAGAGAAAAGACTTTTTAGTTTCAGAAAATAGTTGTTCTTTTGCAGCCTCAAAAGAAAAAAGAGTATGAATAAGAATGTACAAGGGCACATATTCGCCCTGACTGCCAATATTTTATGGGGACTGATGGCGCCCATCGGCAAATCCGCACTTATGGAGTTTTCAGCCTTATCGGTAACTACGTTCCGCATGGTAGGTGCAGCCGCCTGTTTCTGGCTACTGTCTGCATTCTGTAAGCACGAACACGTGGATCACCGCGATATGCTGAAGATTTTCTTTGCTTCACTTTTTGCACTGGTGTTCAATCAAGGAGTGTATATCTTCGGGCTTTCAATGACTTCACCCATCGATGCCTCCATCGTGACAACCACACTTCCTATCGTAACCATGATTATCGCTGCCATTTATCTGAAGGAACCTATCACGAACCTGAAAGTACTGGGTATTTTTGTAGGGGCCATGGGAGCGCTGACACTTATATTAAGCAGTCAGGCCACAAGCAACGGCAACAGCAGTATTATCGGGGACTTGCTATGTCTGGTAGCGCAAATCAGCTTCTCTATTTATCTGACTGTGTTCAAGAGCTTATCGCAGAAATATTCTCCCATCACATTGAATAAATGGATGTTTATCTATGCCTCCATGTGCTATATTCCATTCTCTTATCATGATGTGGCAGGTATTCAGTGGACGGAAATTTCTACCGCGGCATACGTACAAGTGGGCTACGTAGTAATAGGTGGTAGCTTCCTTGCCTATATCTTCATTATGACCGCCCAAAGGTTGCTACGGCCCACAGTGGTGAGTATGTACAACTATATGCAACCCATCGTAGCTTCTATTGCTGCCATTATCATGGGCCTGGGTGTATTCGGTTGGGAAAAAGGTGTAGCTATCGCCCTCGTATTCCTTGGCGTATATATCGTAACGAAGAGTAAATCGAAGGCGGACTTTGAGAAGGAAGGGAAAAAAGCGTGAATTAGCTACGAGCTACAAAGCTACAAGCTACAAGTGCCTTGCGGCATGATAGCGCAGCTACTTGTAGCTTGTAGCTCTGCAGCTCGTAACTAATTCTTCTTCAATTCTCCGAAATAGGTATCTAGCAAGCTCTTTGCTGCAACAAAGGAAGTGAGTTTGCCTTGCAGTACTTGCTGTTCTTTATCACTTAGCATGGCTTCTATGGCCGAATTGTGGTAGAAACTATCGCGCAGACGTTCATTGATGCTTTCGTACATCCAGTATTTGCTTTGCTCGTTACGTCGATATTCAAAATAACCGTTATCTTTCACAAAAGCAATATAGTCGTAAATCATCTTCCAGATTTCTTTCACACCCAGGTTATAGAAACCGGAATAAGTCATCACCTGTGGCGTCCATCCTGACTCGGGAGCAGGAAACAGATGCAGAGCATTGCGGAATTGCGATGCGGCCAGTTTAGCACGCTCCAGGTTATCACCATCTGCCTTGTTGATAACAATACCGTCCGCCATTTCCATAATACCACGCTTGATGCCTTGCAGTTCGTCGCCTGTTCCGGCCAACTGGATAAGCAGGAAGAAGTCGACCATAGAGTGTACAGCCGTCTCACTTTGTCCCACACCTACCGTCTCTACAAAGATCTTATCGAAACCGGCAGCTTCACAAAGAATAATCGTTTCACGCGTCTTACGGGCTACCCCACCCAAAGAACCTGCCGACGGACTGGGGCGGATGAAGGATTTTGGATGGACGGAGAGTTGCTCCATACGCGTCTTATCACCCAAGATACTGCCCTTACTGCGCTCGCTACTGGGGTCGATGGCAAGCACTGCCAGCTTACCTTCGTATTTTTCCAACACATGCAAGCCGAAGACATCAATCGAGGTACTTTTTCCGGCTCCAGGCACACCACTGATACCCACACGGATAGAGTTCCCAGAGTAAGGCAGACATCTCTCAATAACTTCCTGTGCTAATGCCTGGTGTTCGGGCTTCACACTTTCCACTAAAGTAACCGCCTGACTCAGCACAGTGACGTCTCCTTTCACAATACCTTCTACAAACTCCGCTACGGAACGCTGACGCTTTTTAGGTTTCGGGCGGCGATAGGGATTGACAGACGAAGGTTGCTCAATGCCTGCATTGACAACCAATCCTTTATAGGATTCATCGTTTTCAGGATGTTCCATGATAAGATTTATGATTTCTAATTTATGATTTATGATAAGATTTATGATTTATGAAATCATAAATCTTTAACTCGCTTTGATATTCATCTCAACCTTAGGCTGCATCGGATCATTCGTAATCATCAGAATGCGCAGGTGGCGTTTCTTCTTGGCGATATTCCTCTTATCTATCGTCACACGCAAGCGGGTGGTTTCGCCCGGCTGCAACACGCTCTTCTTCAGACTTACTCCTAAAGCAGGATTGAACACCTGCAATTTACTGATTTGCAACGGAGAGCGTCCGGTATTGGTGATCTGTATATCATGTTTCACCTTATTCTTCTTAGCCAGTTGTGCGCTCAGGTCTATATCTGTCTCCGAAAGACGGATTACCGGAGCATTCGCCTTGTCCGTATCGGTCATACCGGAGAAATCAGGCAGGAGAATAGCTGAAAGAGGTATCTCGTTTTCATCACTCACCTTGTCACCTGTGAAGCGTGACAAGTAAACTGATGCCTGTGTCAGTCCCAGATCTGTCAGTTTCTCTGTGTTGAGAGTTAATGTGATAAGCCCTTTCTCACCTTTCTGAAGCACGTTCGGTTCCACTTTCATATCCAGATAGGAAGGCAGGTGCATCAATACCGGTTCATACGAACGATCCGACAGATTCACTACGCCAATCCGTATGACAGGCTTTTCGCCACGGTGAGTATCAGGGAAATCAATCTCATTTTTGTCAATACGTATCTGTCCGATAAGGTAAGGATAGGTTTTCGTAAAGTCTTTTATCTCGCGCACCACCTCACCTGTAAAGTGCAGGTAAGCCAGATTGGGCTGCGCATTGGAATAAACAGCTATGGACTTATCAAAATGCCCCAATGCCTTAGCATCAAAATCGACAACGATCTTCCCCTTTTCACCGGGAGCAATGGGAGTTTGTGTCCACTGGGCTACGGAACAGGCACAGGAAGGGTCTACATCAGTAAGCACCAGAGGTTGATCGCCCGTATTGGTAATGACATACTGCACGCTAACGGGATGTTTCCATTCGATCTGTCCGAAGTTGTGAGTTTCTTTATTGGATGAAAAACGCGGTTGCGCCGTAGCAGTCAGTGCTACGGCAGCAAGCGCATATATACATATCAAGGTTCGTTTCATTCGTTTTCATTTTAGGATGCACAAAAGTAGGTGTTTTAAATGAGAGTTCCTAAAAGCAAGTTTTAAAATTTCTACTCCACCTCGACCTTCACTGATGCTGAATGAGCTGCATACTCGGGAGCGTAGGCACATTGAATTGTTGCCAGCCCGGCTTCATACTGCCCGCTACGGGCAACGCGGTAACTGTATTCCAACACATATACACCCTTGCTCAGACTATCGAAAAAGAAATTAGTGGAAGCATCTTCTATCTCCACATAATAACCTATTCCACCGTTCCAGCGATAACCGGAAAGTGAATTCATCGGTTCGAAGCAGGCACCACGCTGATCTTTCAGTTGAACGAAATCCATGGCACGGTCCAGACGTATCGTCAGACGGGAAACCACTTTATCACCTACCGCCAGTTGCGTGGAAGCGGTGATGGGTTGCAATTCTTTCTTTCCACCTGTCAAAGTACGCTCTACATAGAGTTTCTTTTCTACAGCCAGTTCACCACCTTGCTGTTTTACATCGGAAACAGGTGACAGATATTGTGCATAGACTGCCCCCCAGGCAATGCCTGCATCCCTCTTTTCCACAGTAATGGACTTGGCACGCAATTCAGGACTACCTTCTGCAAAGCTTTCCTTGATATATCCCAATCCGGGAACTGTGGTCTTGGCAGGTGAGAATGTTTCCAGCACTTTACGGCCAAGAACAATGCGTACATCACCACGTGATGCCAACAAGTCACTCCCTTGGCAAAGCAATGCATAAATAGCGTCTGCCGTTGCAACAGGTGAGTTCCAGCTTGTAGTTTGTTTCTGCTTCAGTAACCAGAGTTTCATTTCTTCCACCAATGCATCATTACCTCCTGCCATCCTCAGGGCTTCCATTACCTCCACATGAACGGAAATAGGTTGTGTTCCCCAAAGGAAAGGTCTTTCATAGAAAGCAAAATATGCACCCCGTTCATCGGTTTGCACCAGATGCTCTTTAATAGAGGCGATAAATTCGTTAGCCTCAGCCGTGCGACCTGCCTTTTGCAGAATGATAGCTGATTGCGCCTTGACTCCCATTGCATTCGAACTCAGGTTCTTGCCGACCATAGAGAGGAAATAGCGATAAGCGGCTTCATTGGCAGAAGGCACTCTTTCACCGGAGATAGCTATCAAATAGAGATACGTCATTGCCGGATATGAAAGATTATCGATCTTCGTCCCGTTTTTCTCTGCTTTACGGATATTCTGATATTCCTGCAATGCCTGGCTATGCAAATAGTTGAAAGCCCTTTGCTGCATGGAAAGGGCATCAGCGAAGTTCTGTTGTCCGGTAAGCAACGGCAAGCGGACAAGGAGTTCGGTGATGTATCCCGTCATACTGCGACTACCCGGCATACCTTTGTACCAACTCCAGGCGCCATCGGCATTTTGTAATTCCTGTAGTTTAGTAAGGGTGGTCATATTATTGTTCGACAGATTATTGAGATCAAACAAAGTAGCAATACGCGCTTGCTGTTCGGCTTCAGTAGTAGCTTCCAGCAACCACGGGCTTTCTTCGAGAAGGATATTCTTCACCTCCTGATTCTTCTGTAACTGGCTGAGGAAGTTTTCTTTCTTACCGCCTTGCATGCGCCAACTGTCGAATACAGCTTTAATGCGCGGCTGACTGTTGGCAATGTAAGAAGCAAGGGAATTGGCATAATAAGCGGCTGCCCATGCTGTAGCATTATCTGTACGGGGCTGACTCAATACGGGTAATGCCTGTACGGCATACCAGGCGGGATTACCTGTAAATTCTACTGTCAGTCGGCGGTCGGTGGCCGTGCGGCTGTTGTAATTGAACAGGCTGTCCAAAGAGAATGTACGGGTTTCTTCACCGCGCACCGGCATGGCAAGGGTTTCAGTAATGTATTCCTTATTGCTCAATACAGGCAACAAGTGCTGTTCGCCATCACTGAATGTGCCACCGTCAGCAATCATACGTACACCCAACATATCCTGTTTATCCGTCACTGTGAAATGGAAGCTTACAGGAACCGTCTTCCCAGCTTCTACCGTGAAAGCTTGGCGTTGAGTGGAAATCACTTTATCCGTCATCGGATCAAAGAGAATAAATGTCGTAGTTCCCTTCAAAGATTTACCTGTCAGATTGGTAATGGTTGCAGCAATGCTGGTCTTATCCCCTACCCGTACAAAACGCGGCATATTGGGAGACAGCATGAAGTCCTTCGCCGTAACAGCAGAAGCATCCAACCGGCCGGTCAACATTCCCTTTGTATGGGAATATCCGCGGAAATTCCAACGCGTCAGACTTTGTGGCATCGTAAAGGAGAAGGAAATCTCACCTTGTTCATTGGTGCGCAGTTGCGGATAGAAGAACGCCGTTTCAGCAAAGTTTGTACGTAGTTCGGGGGTATTGCCCGACTCTACATCATCAGCCGTCTGCCCGATTTCCTGCGACATATTTTTTTCAAAGATTAAACCTGCCTCTTCTTCTACCAGCATATTTGTCAGATCAGCAGAAGCATTATCCGCCATAGCCATCATTTTTGTCTGCGGAGATGCTATGCCCCTCACCTGTACGCTTCCTGTTACATCCGTTCTCTTCACAGAACGATATCCGATTATCATTGCTTCATTTATGCCTTCTTCCGAATAAAAAGTATCGTAGATAAATGCTGGAATTTTCCACTCCTTCATCGAGAAATGACAAGAAAAGAAGGCTCCACCTGTATATCCATAAGACCAATATATCTGAGGATTGAAACGGGGATAGTTCACATTAAAATTCTGACGATTGGGATACAGCTTATCCAAAGAAGCATCGTACATAGTAGCAAGCATCTCAGCATCAGCTGGTGTACCTTGAGGTGTCTTTATCGTCAGACGCCACTCCTCTTCTTGTCCGGGACGCAACTTATCACGGAATACATCCCATTTCATCGTCAGTGCTTTATCCGGCATACGCTTTTGCAAGTCGACCTTTTCAGAATAGAATTCACCACCCTTGACAAAAGCAAACAGGTACTCTATCCCGTCTCCATACTCCTCTTTATAAGGAACTTCAAAACGAACAATAGAATCGGATAATTGAAGCACCGTATTGCTTAAACGCTTTTTACCGCTGAATACATCCAGCATGACATAAGCATCCTTATAAGAAGTCCCCAAACAGAATTGGGCAGGGTGTCCGGCATCAAACTCCGTATTGCGTGCATAGAACCAGACAGGTGAATCTACCGGAGGGCGATTGTCGTCATAGGAGAAGAGTACAATATTTTGCTTGTAATCAACATCCCTACCCTGATCGTCCTTGGCTGCTAATTGTAGTTCGTAAGCACCTGAAGGTAAATCCTTCCATTCCGGCAACAAAACTTCCACATTCGAGGTAAACTGTCCGCTGAAACGGACTTCCTGTTTTCCATCTACAGTTTGTACCAGGCGATAATCACCCTTCACGGCAACGGGTTGCATATTCAGGTTCCGCGCCACGAATGTCAGGCGGATACTGTCATCCTTACAAATGCGCTCTTCCGTTTCGACAGACAAAACAAGCGAACGGTTGCCTGCTGACAGCATGGTCACACTACTTTGTGTTTCACCGGCCTGATTGGTTACAGAGGCTTCTATCTGATAGGTATAAAAACCGTCATTCTCCCCTTTCACACCTTGCAGGCGAACAGGAATAGAGAACATTCCGTCATCTCCTATCGTCACTGTGCCGGAAGCCAGTGAAGTGGAACTCTGCCCATAAGATCTCCACCACGAAAACAGACTACGGGTTACGGTATAGCTCAGTTCCAACCCTTGCAAAGGCACACCATTAAAGGAGCTCGCCGTACCTTTCACCTGTACGCTGTCTCCCACTTGATAGGAATCCTTCTGAGGATCAAAAACTATATCGAATGTAGGACGCTTGTATTCTTCCACTTGTACGAATGCCTGACCATCAGTCTCCTCAACCTCAATCGTGTAAGCTCCATTCAGACAGGCAGCAGGCAGTATAAACTCTGTGGTAAACGAACCAAATTCATTGGTACGGACTTTTTTCTCTCCAATATCATTACCATTCACATCCGAGAGCTCCACCGTATAAGTTTCATTTGGAAGAACCTTGGCGGTATCTCCCTCTTGGGCATAAGCTATACCTTTTATATAGATAGTCTGTCCCGGACGATATATGGAACGGTCCGTTAAAATCTTCACTTCATCCAACTCTTCATTCGCGCCATTCCAGACTCCATTAGAGCTAGTATAAATACGCTGCAATGGCATTGCCGTATCAGTGCCTTTCGTAGCACTCAATGCACGCAATTGCTTAACCCACGGGATTACCACTTTGCCCGAAGCATCTGTAGTTTTCTGCTCCAGCACCTCATTGTTCTTTGTTCCGTAACTGGAATAGAAAGTAATCTGAGCATCTGCAATAGGCTTTCCAGTCTCAGCATCCAAAGCTACAACCTCAAAATCCTTATTCGATAAAGGCAAGGTCAACACCTTGAAGCGAGTAAGATAGAGATAGTTTTCAGAAGTCTTGCCTTTCTTGTCATCAGGTACAATCTGCATTACATAAACACCCGGTTCACCGGGCATCGGCATGCTGTATGTACTATCTGCCGACTGGTAATTATCCGGGCGCAACAAAGAGAAGTGCTCTGTCTTTACTTTACGGGCATATTTCTTATAAAAAGAAGAATTGATCTGTGGCATATCAGTTTCCTCTTTCAATAAAATAGTATGAAACAGGTTCACTGTAAATCCATCCAGATTACGATGGGTCACTCTCAATTTCAAAAAGTCACCGGGGTAAGTAGCCTTGCTTGCAGTCAGGTTAAGTTGAGGTTGCAATATGCTTTCCTTCAGTTCACGCAATGCGGATATGCGTTTGTAGTCAGGGTAAAGACTAATAGCCTCATCACAGGCTTGCAATGCTTCCGGGTATTTACGCATATTGCGGTAATAACGGGCCTTAGCCAGATACGCCTCTGCACATACATCACGTTTGCCATAGTCTTTAATGATACGGTCTAATGCACGTAGATATTGGTTCGGTGCTTCGCTCTCACCTTCTTTTACAGCACGGGGACGAAGCAAGACATCTCCTTCACGGTTACGCCAAGTCATATAATCCAGCATAGTCAGTACGGCAGCATCTTCCCGATCAGGCATCTTCCGATAGGTATTTATCATCTGCCCATAAATACCCATAATATCTTTCTTCACCAAAGAATCCGTATCAAACCACGAGACTTTCTGTAAAGCATCGATAGCACGTGATGCCAGCAAATGATACATTTCATGATGGTAGTATTCACTTGCATCTCCTAAAATCACAAAAGGAATATAAGTACGTGAAGATATCTTCAGTAACTCGGTAGAGTCTTTCAAGGCTTCACCGGTATATTTTATTACCTGATTCACAAACAAATTGGCACTCCATTCGCGGATATCCGCCGGTAGAGCCGTCTCTCCCAGATTAAGCGAAGTACGATTCCGCAATTCCCAGCGGTTATTATCTGCATAATTGGCATAAATACTCGCTACCAGTGAATTCAACACTGCACGGCTGACCGGATTTTGCTCACGCAACGCCCATTGTTCCAATCCTTTCAGATTGACATAGAAACTATCGGGCGTCAGTATATTCTGATACGTATTCCGGCACATATAGGCTTTAAGCATCTGCGGGGTATTCTTTTCGCGTTCCCCCTTCCGGAATATCTCATCCGTCAGTTTAATCACTGTTTGCGGCAAACTCTTTTCCCGGGCTTGCTCCACTTGCTTCCACAACTTATCAAACGACTGCGCATGCAGCACAGGCACACAGCCCCAAAACGCTGCCAGCAGCACCAAACTACAAATTCTTTGAATTTTTTCCATGGATACTATTCTGTTAGTCTTTGTACTAACAACAAAGAAAGGGAATAAAGTTTAAACAAAAGCTGTTTTTTATATAAAAAAGCTTTCAAAGGGACATAAAAAGAAGCGAGAAATACGTTTTCAAGACGTACTCCTCGCTTCATAAAGTTTAGTTCAAATGCTTTTTTACTTCTTCAGGGTATAACCCATCATCAACATCTCATTCCGACCTACTTCGGCGAGAATGTTTCTCCATGTTTTAAAAATCTTTTTTTTCATAACCTTAAAAATTAAACTAATACCTAAAAATCAAATACACACTCATAAAAAGGGGGTTAATAGATTGTAGAGTAACCCCAAACGTGCTTATCAGCTTCGCTGATGTGCTTAAAAATTTTCTTTAACATTTTCATTTTATTATCCTCCTTAAAAAATCTTGTTATCCTATTGAAATCATGTTTTATAACACAAAAATAATACCTTTGTTCGAAACTTCGAGCGATATATTATAGAAAAGTATGTTTTATAACATATTTCTTGATCTACATCAAAAATAAGAAGATTAGACAAGGAGAAAATAAGCAAGAATGGCAGGAAATGAAACGAATGACAAGGCAGGAGACAAGATGGCAGAAAAAGAGTGAGGCCGCTTCCCACTGGAAACAGCCTCACACAACAACATTTTACTTTTCACGATGGTGAAAAAAAGGACTAGTCTTCACAGAGTAGTTGTATCAATTCTATTAGCTTTAACTATTTACTCTTATTTACGGTAATCTGACCTTTCTTTGTAAGCTCTACAAGACTTTCAACTGTAAACTTCACAACAGATTCTGCAGTCAGATTCTCATGCAAGATACTACCTTCATTATCCCAAGTAATCATACCTGTAGTAGAGTTAATCGTCAAGTTACCACCAAATTCACTACCAGCATTCACACCGTAAGAGAATTTGAAATCAGCACTAGTCAAACCATATTTACCTGCATTTACAGTATTGATTGCACCATTCTGATAGAGTACTTTGCTCTCTCCGCCATTTTCTTTAATAGTAACCAGCTTAGAGAGATCTTTGGTATCAGGTTCTGCAGGCAATGTTTGCAATGTAACCGGATCAATCGTTACCGTAAATGGAGTTACGAAACGTACTGTGAAGGTTGAAAGAATCTCTGATGAACCATTTGCACGATCAGCAACCATCTGAACTGAGTATGATTTACTTTCACCAGTCAATTTTCCATTCAAAGAAATCGCTTGAGTAAGATAATTACCAGAAGAAATCGTTGCACCAGTTTGTACAGGAGTTGTAGGTTCAAGACGGAAATATATGCGAGTATGATTATTGGGGTTCGGCGCCAGTTCATAATCACTCAGATAATTCTCAAAGGATTCTCTCAAATTAGCTTCCAGTTTCCATTTATTATTTACCATCTTACCCTTAACAGTTGTAATACCATTCGGAGAATAGATATCTGACAATACAGGCTTCTTGCAATTATCAACAATCTTATATGTAAAGTGAATCAAGACATCACGGTTCTTATATACATCCTTTGAAGGATAACGCAATGTAGCCGTAACTGTATTCTCACTCAAAGCAACAGCATTCGAAATATTGATACATGCTATTGCTGTTGCTGTTGCATCACCAAAGCTATAACCAACAACTTCAACCCCGGTTATAGGATATTGCCAGTTCCAGTTTTGATAGAGCGTTTCAAATTGAGGCTTAGATAATCCCAATTCTTCATAAATCTTAGTTGTAGCTTCTGCCCAATCAATCTGCGCTGTTACAGGAAGTTTAGAGTACTCTACATCACCCAAAGGTATAGTTACTTCCAAAGGCGTAGTCTCTACACTTTCTTTCTCAACAATTTCAATCATAAAATAACCAGAAGCAATTTCAGTACCATTCACTTTAGCTATGGCATGGAACAATGGAGTTTTGCCGATAGCAGCTCTACCACCATTAGTCAACCATTCCTTATCAACGGCTACAACACCTTCATTTTTGGGGTCAGTCAATGTCACAAACTTCGATTGATCAGTAACTCCATCAGATCCCATCTTACTAACCTTGGTAAATTCATAAGTCGGTTCAAAACCAAGACTTACAAGACTCTTCATCACCTCTTGAGTTTCCCAAGCTTCTACCAAATCTTTCAATTTAACAGATTTGTTATATACTAATTTATAGTCTACTATTGCAGAACTCTGTATTGTAGTATAATAAGAAAGCCCTGTTCCCAGTAAATGTTTCTTTGCAATACTAAAATCTTTCAAATCCTTAATATTAGCTACTGCATAGTCTGAAACAATTTCAGACATATTATCCTTATTGTATGCCTGTAAAGCAACAATAGCTTCTTGATTAGCGGCCAAGCTTGCCAAGTTATCGTTAGCCTTCACCACAAAGTTCCAGCCACCTTTATCACCAGCTTCTTTGCTCACAATAGAAAGTAAATTAGTATTATCACCAGCAACACGAGTCGTCACTACACGATTAATGAAAGACCATTCTACATTTTTCACATCTGCATTATGAGGATTCAGGCGGTAAGTAACAATCGGAGTATTGGTAGCAACAAAATTCATTTTACCAGCAACTGTTTTATCGGGAACTAATATTGAATAAAAATCAATAACGCCCATACCTAAACCTTTATCTATGACCTGTGGCACAAAAGCCAGAGAACGCAAGGTATCAACTAACTTTATTTTAACCGGCTCGTCAGTACCAGCTACATTATTAAGAATCAAATAGCCGTTTTCTGTATCCCATATAGCAGTAACCGTCCCCTTTGGTAAACATGTTTCTGAAGTGACAGATTTACTTTCCGTACCATCAGGAGTAATAGTTACTTTCACCCAATAGCCAGCCTCTACACCTTCAGTTCCAGGATAATAGTAGATAGTAGGCGCTGATACACCCGGATCACCTTGGTCGCCCTTATCACCCTGTTCACCTTTATCACCTTGGTCGCCTTTATCACCCTGTTCACCTTTATCGCCTTGGTCGCCTTTATCACCTTTATCACCACGAGCAGGTTTTCCTGTATCGGCACCATCAATATACCAATTACCATTATCACCGATTGTCACAACAGAGCCAGGTGCACCATCTGCACCATTAGTGCCATTAGTACCATTAGTCAAATTAAATGTCTTTCCGTTACTTAAAGTCACGGTAACTCCGGTTGCAGTAGATGATACATCTGTTATAACAGCACCATCCTTAATCTGTGCTTGAAGATCACTAACAAGCTTCTCAACAGCAGTCACTCGCTGATCCAAACTGTCAATGTCGTCATCGTAGTCTTTACAAGACGTAAATGTCCCCGCAGAGCCAACCATTAAAGCCCCGAACAGGATTGCACTTAGAAATTTTTTGTTCATAATAAAAAACTTTAAATTTATAAATTTAAAAAAATAAAGAATAATAATAGTCTAATCAATAATCCTCACCTCAGTATATTCCGTTACTTTATAGGTAACGGAATTGTTGAATAAAAAGAAAAAACGTACAAGAAAACTCTAGAAAAAGACTTTTATTAGTCAAATAACATGTTGGGACATGAGAGAAACTACCTATTAAACTAATTTTTAAGAAAAGAGTAGATTGGATAAAGTGAGAAAGAGGAACATCCTATAAAACTCACTAAATAACAATACGATATTTTACTGATAAACAACAATATACCCCAAAATACTAGTTATAAAAAAAGAAACAAGAAAAACCGCCGGAGAAAATATCCCAGGAAATTAGCTGATTATTTGCATTTCTACAATAGTCAAATATCAGCGTTTTATAATGAAATTCTATAAAATCCGCCCCACTCTTTAGAAGACAGCAGCATACCCTTTCACAAAGGAGATAACTTCTTGATTAGCTTGATCTATCCTTTGATTTTGAAAAGGCTTCAAATAAGTTTCCGTAACCTTGATAGACGAATGTCCCATCGCTTCTGATATGATGCCCGGATGTATTTCACAATGATAAGCCATTGTCGCCCACGTATGGCGAATAGTATACGTACTTAGATGAGCATGACTTCCCATCCATTTCTTCAACACAGACAATTTATAATTGAAAGCCCTCAATGCCGATTGATATTCATGATAGGCCGTTTCTGTGCCTTCAGGACTGGATAGGAAAGAGAATAGGTAAGGAGAATTCTTATCTGTATTAGCTACCATTCGAATCAATCTCATAGCCTCAGGTGTCAACGCCACCGTCAATGATCGACCGGTTTTCCGACGACGGTATTTCAGAATATTATCCTGGATATCCGCTTTACGCAAATACGCCAGATCAACAAATGGGATTCCCCGCAGCAAAAACATAAGCGCAAATAGTATCTTTGTTTTTTGTACGTCTAAAGGTAAAGTACCATTAATAGGTACTTTCTCTGTTTCATAAAGTAAATTTCCAATATCAGAAGCATCTAAAGATCTTCTCTGGTCAGCACATACACTTGTATGTACGTGCCTGAAAAGCCTTGGTATGTACAAGGCATAACCATTATCTACTGCCCGGTTATAAACCGCCCGGAGCACCTTCATATAAGTAGATACCGTATTCCAACTACATCTTCGCTGGCGCAAATAAATTTCGAAGCGTTTCAAAAGGTTCGGATTCAACTTGCAGAACGGTATATCTTTATCATTATTAAATGCAGAGAAAGAATTCCGCGCGCTCCGGTATACATGTGCAGTACCCCACTGGCCATTGGCACGAAGTTCCTGAATAGTGGAGGATAGCATCTCCAATAATAATTTTTGTTTCATAATTGAATGTTTTTTGAATACAATTACTCTTTTTTTTAAGAATTATAGAAAAAAGAACAGCTTTATTTGCACATTTATGGAAAAACACTTATGTTTGCACCATATTTTGTGCCGTTACCTATAAAGTAACGGCATTTTTTTTATAAAAATATTAAATAAAAAAAAGCGGGGAGAATGTTCAAAAAACATTCTCCCCGCTTTTAAGATCTATAGATATTTCTCTACTTTTCAGGTGTTTGTTCCAGCGTTGCTACCAGAAAATCGTAAAATTTAGAAACCGTAGGAATTAATGCACGTTCATCCGGTGAATGCGGAGAACGCAGTGTAGGTCCAAAGGAAATCATATCCAATCCCGGACAATTGGCACCAATAATACCACATTCCAAACCTGCATGGATTACTTTTACAGCAGGTTCTACTCCAAACTGTTGTTTATACGACAGCTTCATAGCATGCAAAATTGGAGAATCCACATTAGGCTGCCAGCCGGAATATCCTCCACTTAGTTCCACCTTCATACCTGCCATGGCAAAACAAGCCGTCAAACTGTCTGCCAGGAATTCTTTCATCGTATCGCAAGAACTGCGTGCCAAAATACGTACTTCCGCTTTACCACCACCAATGATAACAATTGCCAGATTAGATGAAGTTTCCACGGTATCGGGCACTGTAGGAATCATGCGCATCACGCCATCCTGACAAGCCATCAGCACATTAATCATATTATCCTGAATTTCAACAGGTACAATAGCTGCAGGAAGTTCAACTGACTCTATCGTCAAAGTAATGCCACTTTCAATTGGAGCATATTCCGCGTTGATTTGCACCTCATATTCTTTAATATAGTCTTCCAGCCCTTCCGTATCTTCCGGATTGAACACCAATACAGCACACGCTTCGCGAGGAATGGCATTACGCATATTTCCACCTTCGAAACTTGCCAGCTGAGAATCAAATTCAATCAGCACATCATGTGCCACGCGAGCCAAAAGTTTATTGGCATTACCACGTCCCTGATTTATTTCCAGACCGGAATGTCCGCCACGCAAACCTTTCAAGGTAATCTTACGGGCCACAGAATCAGCAGCAGGCGCTTCTTCCTTATATTCCAATGTAGCCGTCAGGTCAATACCTCCGGCACAACCGATATAAAGTTCGCCTTCATCTTCCGAGTCAAGATTCAGCAAAATTTCTCCCTTCAGTGTCCCCGGTTTCAAACCGAAAGCACCATACATACCTGTTTCTTCATCCTTCGTAATCAAAGCCTCCAGCGGACCGTGCTTCAAGCTATTATCTTCCAGCACTGCCATGATAGCAGCAACACCCAGACCATTATCAGCTCCCAGCGTTGTACCTTTAGCTTTTACCCAATCGCCATCGATATAGGTTTCAATAGGATCTTTTGTAAAATCGTGAACAGTATCATTGTTCTTCTGAGGCACCATATCCATGTGTGCCTGAAGAATGACGCCTTTGCGGTTTTCCATACCCGGAGTAGCTGCTTTACGAATGATGACATTGCCTATTTCATCGACAAATGATTCCAAACCCAAGCCTTTTCCAAAGTTTACAAGGAACTCTGTTATTTTCTCCATGTGTCCAGACGGACGGGGAATTTGAGTCAGCGAATAAAAATGCTTCCACACATTCTGTGGAGCTAATTGCAAAATTGTACTCATAACGTTTAAAAGTTAGTTTTCGCAAATATACATTTTTATTCTTAAACCATGCAATAAATACTGTACGAATTAAATCTATCAAAAGCATACTTACATTCAACTTTTTATTTTTTCTTTCTGCAATGCCTCTTTCAACATTACTTTATCCAGCAGTTTTTTCTTTGACTGAATCATGCGCAATGCACACCGCCTCACCACATTCGTAATAGCCCCACCGGACAACTCCGTTTCCGCCGCCATAGTTATCAACTCTTCCGCATCCTTTCCCAACCATTTCCCAGGAAGCATGTTCCGCCATAACTCAGCCCGTTGTTCCTCCGTCGGCATCGGAAAATAAACCACCGACTGGAAACGGCGGGAGAATGCCTCGTCTATGTTCGAGCGCAGGTTTGTTGCCAGAATGACCATGCCGGGAAAATCTTCAATCCGTTGCAACAGGTAAGCCACTTCCTGGTTAGCATGTCGGTCATTGGATGTATTAGTGGATGTACGCTTGCCAAACAAAGCATCCGCTTCATCAAAAAACAGAATCCAGTTCCGGTTCTCGGCAAGGTCGAATACCTTTGCCAAGTTCTTTTCCGTTTCGCCGATATACTTGGATACAATCATGGACAAGTCTATCCGGTACACGTCCATCTCATTCTTCTTGCCCAAAAGAGTCGCAGCCAATGTTTTTCCCGTACCCGGAGGCCCATAAAATAGCGAACGGTATCCAGCTTTCAGAATACGGGACAGTCCCCAATCCTCCATGACAGTCTTACCGGAGGAAATCCATACATTGATTTCTTCCAATTCGGCAGCTACCTGATAATCCAGTACCATATCTTCCCATTCCAGCTGCGTGGTAATGCGTTTGGCGGGAAAGCCTATATTATAATCAGGTTTATATTCCTTGTCCAGCAAGACACGGCTCAGGAATTCTTCCGATACACGCAATTGCCCACTGAGAAAGGGTTCACCTTCTCCGGCACCTTCCAGGCGGAGAATATTCTTTGTATAGAACCAGTGATCCTTCTGGAAGAGCCGGATCACCCCTTTCCGTTTTTCCGTATCTTCTCCGGCAAGGATAAAAGAGGCAGTCTCACCAGTTGGCAGAAAACCTCCATGTGACAAGCCTTTCCAACCACCGAATTCTGTATATTGCCGGTCGAAGTTCTTGTTTTGTATAAAAAAGATGTCCAGTATCTGCGGACAGACATGCGGCATCAACGCCAACATGACCACCATCCGTTCGTCAAATGTCAAATCGGGAACACCAGTCACCTTTTCCAACCATCCATTTACAGGTGGTTTTACTTCTTCCAGCGAGGAGTATTCACACTCCTGTTGGAAATAAAGCTGGATAGAAATAGTCAGAACTTGATTGAACCATCCGATAAATTCATTCATAAACTATTCTTTTACAAGCTATTCGCTCTGGCACCCATTACGTCCGCCTCATGTTCCAAACCTATATTGTCGTTGACCGGCATACCACCCACTTCCGTAGTAGGTTCAACACGTCCTGCCAGCTGTTGGGCTACATGCCATGCCTCATGGGGCAGATGCCTCTCTTGACCGGGTGCCACATGGATGTCCGTTCCTTGCGTATAAGCTAGTGCCTGGACAGTGGCAGGCTGTGAAGAATTATAATGCACCTTTACATCATCCATTGAAAACCCCGAAAGGCTTTCGACCCCAGCTTTCAGATTATCCGGCAGACCGGTATTATTCGGTTTCTGTTGGAATACAGTATCCGCTTTCATTTGCAAGCCCTCTTCATCATCTTCCGCACGCTGAACAGTAGGTTCAAATTTACCCTGCAAAGTATCTTCTTCCTCATCAGACTGTAGCTGGGCAGTTTTCATTTGAAATCCTTCTTCATCCTCTAAGCCAACACGTTGCAAAAGCGTGTTCACCATACGGTTATCAACAAATTGTAATGCACCGCCGCCATCCTGCTTTTGCTGTATGGTACGTGCTACTTTTTCCAGATGTACTTTCTCTGCTTCCATACGATTTCTTTATTTAATATTCAATATCAGAATTCCTGCTTCTCGTGCCATTTTACTTGTATGTATTTCTTCAGCCACGGTAAACGTATCTGCCGGAATCCCCAGGGAACGGAATCGAGTAGAATATCATGTGCCTTGTCGTCCACGGTCAGTACCCATTTTTCGTCCTGTTCCTCCAAGCGACCTGTACGGGTAACAAAGCTTTGCAGAAATCCTTTCAGCGATGTTCCGTTCATCTTGGACCAGTGTGCTTTTACTGCTGACAGTAAGCTATCAGCGATTTGTTTTTCCTCAGCAGTCAGTTCCAGCCGTTTTGGCAACGTGATATGCATCGGCAACCCAACAAGCAGACGATTGAACACCAATTCTGTTTCCCGGTATTCCTTTTCTTCTTGACAAGTGAGGTATTGTAGCAAGAATATGGCACGAATTCTTGATTTCGTATCTTTGATATCCTCCCTTGCCTCGTTCAGATAATCGAGCATACTCAGCAATCGGAGAAACCATGCAGACAGCAGACAGAGACCTGCATTATCAACAAAGAATATTTTAGAGTCAGACACCGGTTCGCCGGTTAACCAATTCTTTTCCTCTTCCGGCATTAATTTTTCATTTATCATATTCACTATGTCTTTAAGTTCATTTTCTGTTTTTTCTTGCAGGATAGGAAGTGATTTCACAAATGAGCGGATTTTCTCTTCCCTGCTATTGTACGCCCATTCTTCCGAAGAATTTTCAATGATATAGGTTGCCAGAGCAGGCTCTAAATGTTCCTTTTGAGACGAATAATTTGTCGATATGTAATCCATAACTTGCTGCAACAGTTCTGCTTGCGAAAGAGACAGACTTGCAACCAGCCGCAGCCATTCTCCGGTATTCATCCATTCCAACCATTTATCTGTATGCAATGTATTCCGTACCACAGACTGACGAATGTAATCTAACAGTTCTTTCGGCCGGAAGAAGATATGGTTGTAGAGCATTCTTTTTCGTACACTTTCCGGCAAAGTATCGTCTGCAATCCACTCTATCGGTAATCGGACTACGTTTTTACCGAACAGGCGGAAAATGAAATAATCTTCCATTTGTTCCGGCGTTTGTTTTTTCCAATTTGTTTCCCTTACCCATAACAGCAATACTCTGGTTATATCCGAAGCAAATATCCGATCATTAGCGAATCGGCTGAGCCAGCTTGTCAACTGCCTGAAATCATCAGAATATTCAAATCCTGCAACGGCAGACAAAAACAGACTCAATTGTTCCAGTATGGTTATATCCGATACATCGACAATCCGTTTTATCAAAACCAGATCAGCATCCTTCTCCAGCCATGCCAAAAATTTCTCCGGATACTTTTCCAAAACGGAAACAATATGATGACTGAATATGGTATTGCTTATATTCTTTTGTAACAACACATCAGCAAACTCGTCCTCCCGTACATCTTGCCATACCTCCATTTCCAAGTCAACAGCCAGATTGACCGGTAAATTCGTCCATTCCGCATCGCTTTGGAGATCAGTCTTTCCGGTATAGACAAAATACAAATGAGCCAGGAACTTTTTTACCACCTCTTTTTCCGTTAAGGATCTTCCACCTAATGTATCTCTATCTTGCATAAAGAACAACAATGCTTCTGAAAGAGCCGTTGAAAAAAGCCTGTCATTTCCGGTAAGGAATGGAATCCCATCAGCTTTACATTGCAGCCATTCAATCGTTTCCGACAATACCGCTGCTTGACGGAAATCCGCTTGTGCCACGCTTTGCAGAAGAAGAGGCGCTGACAAATAAGTTGCAACAAACATTACAGCCTTGCTTTCTTCGGGTTGCCTACGTAGCAGACCTACCCATTCATGTACTTTTTCGACAACCATCCTCTGTAACAACTCACGCTTACCATCTGTAGAGATGGTAGCATCTTCCAGCCAATCGGTAAAGCCATTTCCAGCGTTCCAATGTTTTTCCAACAGTATGGAAAGGACGCCGGAGTCTTTTTGGGTTTGCCGTACCCATTCCTCAAACCTTACTTTTGCAGGATTCCCGTTACCTGCCTCGATAGTCATCAGCAGGTCCAGTACTGCTTCCATATCATCATATTCTTCATTCCCGGTTTCTGTCTCCCTAATGCTTCCTTGAAACATCTGTTTAATGACAACCGGTATATTTTCCTTGCCAAACAATGTCATAAGAAGTAAATAAAGAATTTCTCTCGCAGTGCCCTCCATCTTCATTGACGATTGGGAAACTTTTGCCAGCCATAAAATCATCTGTACCTTCAGTCCGAATGTCCTATCCTTCAAATATGCTGAGAGGGCCTGTTCGTTAGTTTCCAGCCAATCAAACAGGGATAACAATTCTGCCATATGGGATATACCGTTCACCCGCACAACCGACTGCCTGATAATTTCTTCTAAAACCGGCTGACTTATTAAAGTAAGTGTATACTCCAACACTTCATGCTCGTGTAACAGCCATATGGCATTCTCTTCATTTTCTATGGATTGCTCCAAGAACAATGCCGTCATTCTACGTTTTACAAGTTCCGGTATACTCTTGTCTGCTAATATCTGTCGAAGTTTCAGAATGTCGACACGTATTTTACCATTTCCTGCATCTTGCTTCCAAACATCTTCCGACAAGTACAATTTTTCAGATAATATTTTGATAGAAGACTCATTACTACCACTTGAAATCTCCTGATAGAACTGATGTAGAAGTTGTTCGATACGTTCTGACTCCGAAAGACCGCAGTGTTCGTTTTCTATCCAAAGCAACACTGCTTTGCAAAAAATAAAGTTAAACTGAGTTTCGGAAATCCCTTTTAGACATTCTATTTTCGATATATGGTTCAGTAGATAGGTTCTTACCTGGTCAACCACTTCCATCGCCATGAAAGAAACGGAAGAAAGCAGACGGTTGAGAAGAGCAGTATCAACCATATTAGCTATAACACTAAGTAGAGCGTTGTCTTTGGCAGCCTCCGATTGTAACCAATCCGTCAGTATTTCCGGCTTTTCCTTTACCAGTAACCTAAATAAGCTTCGTTTGTCCGCCATACATTTCTGCGTATCATTTAGATATTCTGCCACCATTTCCATATCTGTAGGACATGCCGTTTGCTTCCACCCGGAATCCAGATTCTCTTTCGGACTTTCTCCCGCCATCGGCAGACGAAGCAGAGAAAGTTGTAAAAAGATACGATACAATTCCCGGTTTAAATATCCGTCATACACCGGTGAACCGTCTGCATAGTGCGGCTGGAGGTCATAGATAGCATTTAATACATCCCTATAATAATCAGGTCCGAAAACTTCAAGCAGGAAGTTGACTGTCAGTTCCATTTTGGAGAGGTAGAAAGAATAGTTTCGCTTACGGATGAATGTGAGCAACCGATGGTGGAGATGGCGGATAAAATCTCCTTTGCCCCCAAAGATAGCAATCCCGTTAAAGGGATAATAATTGATAAGCCATTCATACAAATAATGCCAATATGGGGGCAGATCGACTTCGGCATGTTCTTCCGTTTCTGTTTCCATTATCCGACGGACAGACAGCGTATCGAGTAGTTCCGCCATATTTTGCAGCCTGTTGTCATCATTATCCTCGTGAATAAAACGCACGGGTATACCGGGTTTCATCTCCAGAAGTATTGCAAGGAAACGATGTTTCTCGTACAAGCCAAACGATGACATGGAAAGTAAGTCGGTATAGAGTCGGATAAGAGTATTGTCATCATTTGTCTGCCATAGCAAACGACACAAAGCGTGATCTTTTCTCATACAGAGAGATACTACACCCTCTGCATGAAGCGCCTGTTGCAAAACGGCCCAATCCAATTCTTCCGTCAGGTTAAAAGCACCATTGGCCCATTCCACCTTCTGATAACCATGTTCCAGATAGAACAGTAGATTTTCCAGGCGTGAAGCATCCGTCTTTTTTCGTTCACTCTCTGTCGGTATGCCCCATAAAGACAGCACTTTCAGCAGTTCCGCTTTGAGGCGCCGGGGAAACTCACGGTAGAAGTCCTCCTCGGGGATACCACCCAAATCCAGTTCCAACAATTCTATTTCGTGCAGCACTCTGTCTTTATCCAAAGGAGAAAGGCATTCATCCACCGTTTTTTCAAAACAGTTACGGCAAAAGCCATCCCAGTCCACATACAAGTCGTGTACGAACCGTTCGTCCGCAGCAGCGAACTCAAACGATATATGTTCAATTCGTATCATCCAATGTCTGTATTTCCACCGCTTTGCCCAGCAACTCGTATATGACTTCCAGCAATTGGGCGCTGTAATCCGCCAAGTCACTGTTAGTCAAAGCCCTCATTAATAACTTGTAACAATGTTCAAAACCTTGCATACTTATCTCATCCATCCAGTATATCCGGCCTGCCAGGTGAGCGGGAATAATAGAGCGCAACAATTCTCTGCACATCTCCCTGAAGCGCGGCGAGTGGAAACGAAGCGTCCACATCGGGAGCACAATCAGTAGCCGGAAAGGTTCCGTTTTTCTCACCAATACCGGTTCCAATACGTAAATCGTTTCACACTCCCGGTTCAATTCCAGTAAATATCTCCGCAGGATGTTCGCCAGCGTATTCAACCTCTTTTTGTCATCGGTACGTCCAAGATTGGTCCATCCGCCTTTCTCCTTATTGTGGAACACCAACAGATACTCATCCTTTTTAGCTTCTACAATCCGGTAGTTACCAAGGGATATGCCGTGGCGGAATAAGTCGCCGCTTATTCTATTCCGGTTGAATATCGGCAATTCAGCTCTTAACTGACTATATTCTTTATGCTTTCCTTCCTCATCCGTTGCCAGTTGCTCATAAGTTACAGCCGACACGTTCTCCTGTTCCAGTATACGTTCATCAATAAGTAGAGCATCCAGTCGGTCCGCCAGGGAGCGGTCAGGTTTCTTCTCTATCAGTTGTAGATTATGCCCGGGAAGAACATTGCCCACGGTATGTTCCTCGTTCCCGTTAATTCCCAACAACCTGCAAAACCACTCCTTCACTATGGGGGCGTTATGCTCTCCCTCGGGCATCGTAATGTCCCGCGCCTTTGCTCTATTTTTTATCAGATAGGCAACATGACGCAAGAATGACATTCGCCGCCCAATCGTCTCACTCTCCATTTCACCATAGCAGTTTGACTCTTCTAACCATTCGGGCTGGCTCTCTACTCCGTACAGGTGATCAAGAAAATCCAGATAACGACTTTTCAGTGCATAGATATTTCGAAAGGAAGAATGACGATCCATGTCTTTCTCTTCAATGGAAAGCACGTTCGGAAGTTCCTTCACTTCCTGCAATCCTTGCTGTATCGTTCGGTCATACAGTTTCAAGTATGCCTCAAAGGAAGCATGAGCTTCCTGTCCGGGTGAGAGACGGTAACATGCGGGGAACTCTCCGGCTATGGGGGAATAGGTGAAAATGTTGCGGTACGTTCCTACCATATTTCCCCAACCAATTCCTTTTACGTCGCTTTCATTTGTGCTGATACGCCTCTGAGCATAATAAAAGGTTTTCAGATATCTTGTGAACTTCTCCATATCGACTCCCATAACAGAGCGCCCCTGACGGATACGCACTTTCAGTTCTTTCTCCATACATGGAATTTTCAAGCTGAACCCTTCGGAGAAGTCGGTCTGTGGCTTTCCATCCTTCATCAGGTAGCAGGTGCTGAATGACCGGATTCCTTCCTCCTGACAAAGTTTCTTATATAACTCATATTCGGTGTTCTTTTGTATAGGAATTACCACACGCACAATGCCTTCCGACCCCTCCAACCACTCTTCGGGTGACAAGCCAGAGGTTTTCAGCTCTTCCGGCGCACAGACGTACACTCCACCGGAAAGATAATGCAAGATGGTTCCGTAGAGCCTAGCCAACACAATAGAGGCATCTTTACCCGGCTCTATCTCAAATTCTGCATGAAATTCCAGTTCTGCGGACCTCACGATGATTACCTTGTCGAGGTATTCGCACAGGTTACGGTGGCTGTTGTAAATCTCCGCAACCTGCTTTACCACCATTTTTCCGTTATCCTCTTCTTCAAAGGGAGAAAGAGCAATCTTGACAGTGTAGCCGCCGGTTGCCGCATTACATTCCACCCATACGTTTTCCAGTTCCGGAATGCGGGCGAAGAACAGTCTTCGATAATCCTCCGGTGTAACAGGGGCAGTGGTATACACCTTTTCGGGTGGAAAGAGTCCGAAACGTTCAGGTTCGAAGATTCCATCTTCCCCGGTCAGGTAATCCACCGTACCGAAACCGAGTTTGTAGTCCATTTCTGTCAGCGCATAGTTGGCGATATCCGCCAGGGTCACCCCAGGATCATGGGCATTGAAATCCGTCCATACCTTTCCCGAGAGGCGGTGCACTTCTTCAAGCGTCCGCCTTTGCAGGTATGAGTACAGATTTTCGTTTTCCGCCAACTGCCTGATATAGGGTCCATTATTGTCTTTTCGCATCAGCTTATCCTTTATACATTTCCACCACTCGGCAATGTATCTCACCGGACGGGAGTTGCTTTTTGGTACGTATTTGCAGGTATATATTCTTTTCCCGCATCTGCCAACGGAAACGGACACTGCCCGTCCATCCCCACCAGTGCTTCTGGGGTGATTCAATGCGCTGTTGCATAAAGTTAAGCCAAAGCGCGGTAGCACGTGTCAGTTGGCAAAGCCCCGTACCCTGTTCACGAAAAGAGGCATATACAGAATATACACGGCAACCGAAACCTTCGCGCGACACATCGATTGGCAGATCATGCCACTGTTTGTCGGCAGGGACAGTCAAATAGCCTTCACCGCTGGGTGTGATTCCCCCTCCACCTGTCGTCCGGTAAGCCGCTGCGGTAATTTCGTCTTCCACCTTCAGACTACCATACAATACTATCGATTTGTCTTGCAACGCTTCCATCACCGCTTCTCCCTTCGCATTCCTGACAGTCAGCTTCTTTTCGGGTGTGACAGCGAGAGTCCATGCGGGCATATCCACTTCTGTGAGAGGTTCTTCCGTGTAAAGCCCGATATCCAAGTGACCGGCTTGTCCAGGGAAAAACGCCCATCCACTGGGGGTTCTCGTCACCTGTCCATCCTCCACAATGTTCGACACGGAATCTATCAGTTCAGCAAACTGTTGTTCTGTGGGTACATCACCTTTCTGAAAGTAGCTTTTCAGCACACTTCGGTTCCGCCTGTTATTATTCTTTTCCATAAACCACTATCCTATTATGAAGTTACTCCCGATTTCGGCTTTCTCTATGCCGTCGTGGAGAGAAAGAAGTTCTATTTTTATTATCGGAAGCAATACACTCCAAGGGTGCTTGCCTTCGAAAGTGAAGTCCACGGTATCGACATCTATACTCGGCAAACTCTTACCGTTCACTTCCAACGTGACCAGCCGCATCAGATCCTCATGATTCACCATTCGGGCATGAAGTTCCTTGTAGGAGTAACGTTGCCTAAGCATTGGAATTTCTTCTTTCCGATACCACGGTGCGATATAGTTCTGTGCCAAAACAACAAGTTGCCGGACTGCCTTGCCTTTATCCGGCACGCTGTCCCACAGGATTGCTTTGCAGTGAACATTCACACGTTCGTAAACGGGATTCATTACACGCAAAGAAGCAAACGGAGATGTATATTGCCGGACAAGCTGCTGTATTTCCGCCAGTTTCCATGCCGGAGAGAGGAAATAACGGCTGTCTTCCGCACGGCTGAATACCACCAGGCATATTTTCGATGCTCCTTTATTCTGCGGGATGGGAATGCACTGTATCTTATCCACTTCGGGAAAAAACTCCAGTACAAGATGCTCGTAGTCCTTTATCATGAGGGCACGGTGACGGTTACTGACGCGTGAACTTTGTCGCACAGCCACCTCAGTTGCAGTTTCAGCAGGCTTGCCTCCGAAGCCACTCAAGGGCTGGGTGACACTTTCAATCCGTTCATCCGGTTCCTTTATACCTTGTATCGTTCCGGCAGGCAACGGAGTACCATCTCCATTTTGGGAGATGAGACGGATACAGTTTGTCCGGATACCTCGTACAGCAAGGCAGGAAGACAAATCGCCTGTCACGGCGGCACGTATCCATGCCCTACCTTGTTTATCCATATGGTTGCCGTTTATTTTCTCCGGCAACTTGATTTCTATAAATCCGCTTTGCGTTAGTCCTAGCGTTTCTTCGGCAAGAACGGCTTCTATGGCAATGGGATGCCATTCGTTTCCGCTCCAATATTCCCATGCCAAAGTTACCTGCCTGCCCGGTTGCAGGTCATAGAATGGGATCTTTTCCTGAGGCAATACCATATCGAGGTACAACCGCAGGTTCTGCTCTCCTAGTGCGTGAAGTAAACCGAAATACAACAGATTTTCAGCCGGGACAGAAGGCAGAAACGGTTGCCTCTCTCCTTTAGCAATGGGAAATGATTCCTGCCGGGATAGTGCCGTAATACGACTTAATCGAATGAACGAACGTTCCATATCACTTAAAGTCGTCTCTTCCGTAGCGATATAGGAAAGTTCTACATCCGCCATCACAGGGATAACCGGTTCGGAAGGCAAGTCTTTACGTTTCTTTTCCTTACAACCACTGTTGTGTACCATCGTTTCAGAGAACAAGGTGCGGTAGGCTTTTGTGCCAAAGCCGATGGAAGGGGACTCCAAGGTGATACGGAAGAAACCGTCTTTATCACGACTGTATTCGTAAGGAGCGGCTGTTTCATCGCTGGAAATGGATTGTGGCTGCACTGTAAAGCTAAATACTATCTCGGCAGGATTCAGATCTCCGTTTTCATTAAAGCTAAATAGCTTTTGCTCATCACCGCATTTTTTCCACCTGCCACCTTTCTGGTATTCGGTGGAAACTTTGAATGCGTCCGCATCGGTTCCGTATTCCTTATACATCTTGTTGAATCCTTCTTCAGTTTCGGACAATTTCTTCCATATGCCTTTCAAACGGACTTCCTGCAAGTTTTTTAGGCTCATTTCTTCGTTACCGAAAAGAAAACAGGCGCCACACTCTGCCTGTATACCGAAGGGATGTAAGGGCTGCGTAGTGTCTACTTCACCCTGATCATTATAGAAACTGAAGTTGCGAATACCGTTCACTTCCGTCTTTATTTCCACGCTGTCGAAAATGAGTTGTTGTGCCCACTTGTAAGGACAGTTCGCGTTATCTGTCAAGATACGGATGGCAGGATATTCTGTTATTGTGCCATGTACTTCTTCCATACAGGATGCAGGAGCAACTGCATCGTATGGCAAACTGAAACAGAAACATAACCGGCCGGATTCAATATAGCACTCGCTAGTTTGCTCCATCCAGCCTTCCGCTCCGCTCAGTTGTAGGACAAAACCTTTTGTATTGTTGGGTATAGAGCTATCGGCTGTAAGATGGAAATAGATACTGATATTCCGTTCTCCTTCGTTCAACACAAGCATAGGGGACTCCAATTGCCAGCCTATGCGTAATTCTTCACCATGTGCGAACAGGGTTTGGGCATCTGTTGTATTTTGAAGTTTTATAGTTTGTTTATAGAGTTCCAAAGCTCCTCCACAAGAAGGATTGGAAAAACCGTACAGTGCATCCGCTTCCACACACTGCATGGGGCTGATATATTCTTTTTTTTCAGTCCAATAAATAAGTTCTTCTCCTGTGGCATTTTGCCCGGCGGGGAATGGCTCATCCTTAGGCAAGGTAAAACCTCCGATACCTTCTGTGGGGGTGATAATGACATAGACGTTGTCTTGTACCGCCTCCTGTGGTGCGGCATGCAGGATGTCCTTACGATAGAGTTCAGGCAATGTAGCAAGGCGGCGGTTGAAAGCCTCAGCAATGCTGCCATAGTTTTTCAGATAGACAATGAGCAGGGACAGTGCCGGGTCTATATCGCCACTGTCTTCTGCCTGTTGTAAGTAGATGCCGATGTTATCCTGAATGGCAGTCACGGTGCGGAGCATCCGGTAATAATCTTTTTTCTTCGCCACATTGCCGTTAGGCAAAGCACCTTTCAAGAGATTTGCCAGCTTTCGAGCGGTTTCAACGGCAACACTGCCGGTGCATCCCAACTTCCAGCTCAAGTCAATGTAAGCCTCCAGCCGTCGGTGCCAGCCATTGATGTCCCGCTTGAGCTTCTTCGCACAGAGTGTTGCCTCTGCTGTGCCTTGTGCATCGGCAAAACTCTCGCCGTATCCCGACAGCTTTTTGCGGTGGATGTCGGCAAGTACTGTCAACACGTGATTCTCCCAAAGGGGGAGCAATCGCTCCTCCTTTGCCAAGCGGTGTAGCAACTGGGCTTCATCGGTGGTCATGGGCACAAAGCCTTTCAGCCTTGCTTGGGCGGCTTCGTAATCGGTACGGAGGATGCCGCGATATCTGTTGTCCGTTGCCATATATCGTTTTTATCTGTTTCGTTCAACTAATATTTTAAATCTACTCAACCTGCCGTTTAAGTTTTTACGGATTGCAAATCCTTATATTCATAGCCGTTGGATTGCAAATCTGATGAAATAGAAAGCCTACTAGATACTATACCATAATATTATCATTTTGTAGGTTTGCATTTGCTACTAATTCTACATTTTGATTATTAGATGTAATCCAAGGATTTCTATTCAGTAACTCATTTCTAACAACAGCATTGCTGATTCCGAATTTTTTATTAAATACACTTCCCCAACAGCACCATAAATGTCGGAACTGAATACCTGGATTTTGAACAACACCGTTATTGCCCCAAGTCCCAATATATGTATCCTCTTTAATTCTTGTCACATTTCCTCTTACAAAATTCCATCTAGCACCTTCTCCTAATAATTTTGTATGAGCATCCCATGCCTCTGAACGATTATTATTATTAGTAGTAATAATAGTTACATCATTTGCACTATTTAACAATATTCTACCTGGATTTTGTGCATGTCTTTCACTGTATAAATCGATTCCACTTCTAGAATTTGTTCCTGTATGTGCAACTGCATAGTTATGATCATTTCGTGTTAAACGAGCACTTTTATTGCCTGAAGCACTATTGTCTCTAATCATCATAACATATCCTTGGTTGTATCCACCAAAATGCCATTCAGCTTCAATTCTATTATTTTTTTTACCTGCTCTCAACCGTATCCGACAAGGGTCAATCATTGGATTGGCCGGTATACCCATCTGATTTTGAGCATTTGTCCAATTCCTATTTAACATCGCATTGGAGATATTTGGATTTTTTCCTGCTGTTGCTGCAATAGAAGCTATTTTCGCTAATAAATTAGTTTTAATATTACTTTGAGGCAATACAATCTTTGAATAATAGACATTTCCAGTAAGAGAAATCATTCGTCCTGCCCAAACTTTGCATGGTTTTACTATATCACTACTTAAGCCTGGTGGCAATGGATTTACAGCCATAAGTTGGAATAAATTTTTAGGCTTCACATTCTGTGTTATACTGTTTAAATTTGCTCGTTTTTGTATAGAGAATAGCTCTTTGGGGGTTGTTTCATTCTTTCTCTCATCCTTCATCCTCACGAACTGCCGTGCCCCACACTCCACCTGCCGAGAAACCCTGTTTCCCGCCTCATTCCTAAATTGTCTGCCCGTATACATATTCGTTTTATTTTTAAAATTATTACAATTCTTTCTTCGAAAGCCCTATCTTAAATTTGTCCCTTCATTCAAATAGAACGGATAAACCATATTACTCCGATTATTCGTCCTAACAATGGTATATACCAGTTTTATCAGTAACACTCCTTCCTCTTCCTTTTTTTCAAAAGAAACTTCCTCCAGCGTGATACGCGGTTCAAAAAGCATAACCGCCCTTGTGATGTCATTCCGCATCTGCGTTACTATTTCCGTATTCATCACCTCAAAAGTATACTTACGGAGTGGGCAACCATAGTCATAGCGGTTCACCCGTTCGCTGGGCGACGTACTCAACAGAATATACAAGCTTTGCTGGATATCTTCCTCATAAGACACCATCTTTACGCCGTTTTCTGTCAGCGTGGGCGGAAAGTTCCAACCTTTTCCCAGAAAGCCATCATTGTCCAATATATTATTCTTTTCGCTCATACTCTTTATCCTCCTATCATCACTGTTGGATATCCGGCAGCTATCGTGCCACCATGTGCGGTGCTGTCACCCATACGAGCTGCAGGTCTGCCACCTATCATTACAGTGGATGAACCTTTTATTATTGTATCCGGCGGTCCCACGCAGACGCACATGTCACCTACAACGGCTGCCGGTATTTTTCCTATCAAAACATTCGGCACACTTGGGCCGACTATCGGTCCGCCCACATGCGGTATCGGCGAGGGAAACGCCGGGGTCTGCATGGGGCAGGTGTGCATATCAGTTATTCTTGCTGCTGGAGGCATAATTTTCAAATTAAAAGTTATAAATTAAAAATCCATTTCCTAATTGTCCATTAGTTTATCATGACCATTGCACCTTTGACGGTAGTTTGGCCCGAAGCTGAAAGTTCCGCCGTGGCGTTGCCTTTAACAGCTGCACTCACTTTAGCCTGCATTTTCACGTTCAGCCCTTCCAGACTGACATCCTGCTTGGCGGTGGCGCTGATTTTTGAAGTGGCATCTATTGTGATGGAGCCTTTCGCTTTCAATGTAATATCTTTTGCCGACGAGAGGGAAATACCGCTACTGTTCATCACAATTTCGTTCTTATTCTGGTCGGTCAACTTGATATGCTTGTCATCGTCACTGATTTCCACTGTGTTTTTTCCGGGAGTAGAAATCGTTATCACCTTCTTTCCCTCATTGAATTCTATCCGCATCTTCTCACGGGTAACGATGGCTTTCGTATTATTCTTTGCCTCGTATTCATAAGGCGGTTTGTGCTTTTCACCATACACCCCGCCCAATATGATGGGATGCCCGGGGTCTTCATTCATAAAGCCCACCACCACTTCATCATCCGGTTCGGGCAGGAAGAAGTTACCTGATGCATTTGTGGCGTACATAGTGGAGAGTCTTGCCCAAAGCAGCTTGTTCTTTCCATCCATCCATGGCAATTCTATCTGAATACGGTATTCATTCAGCGGATCGCCGTCCAGTTTCCTTACCACTGCCGCATGAAGTCCTTGCAAACCAGGCAGAAAACCGGAAGCGGAAGGCGATACCACATCCGTTTCATCAGTAATGTTCAGGGATGAAACGCCTGCACCCGCTTCGGTCATCCATTCGTTGTTCTCGATAGTATGCGTCACTGAACCGACAAACAGATTGCCGTTGAATCGTTTGCCCAAGCCTTTCAGTTCAATGATGCATCCGGGCACCACCTTGACGGAACCGTAAAAGCTGCATGATCCTTGATAACGCGCCAATCCAGCTTTCAACGCCATGCCATCCGCCCATTGCTTCAACGCTTTTTCGTCTGTAGGAGCATCGGTTTGCAACAAAAAGCTATCGCCTGTGGCAATGTTCTTTGGCTGCAAATCCCCTTGCTTATTGAGCGAAGGGGAACTAGCGGACACTTTCACAGCTTTCTGTGTGGCGGGATCCCAAGACATCGCTTCATATTGCGTAAACAGGTCATCAGCGGACAGTTCAAGGTCAAAAGCAGTCAAGTCGACACCATAAGTTACAGTCAGTACAGGCGACGCGCTCACATCGGGCTTCTTCACCTTTATCTTACTACCATCAGTAAAGACAAACAGGCCATTGGCATCGGCACGCGAAAGGGCAAAATCCCAATCGGAACAATAATACTGTACCAGCGTGGGGTACTGATAGGGTGTGGAGTCTACTTCCACACTACCGTAAGCAGACAATACTTCCTTAATGATGTTACAGTCCTTCTTCTTTTCAAAGATGCGATTCTTACGCCCTTGCGTGGCGGAATAGGCATGGTCACGACACTCCACCAACATATAGGAACGAAAATCCCTATCGGTGATGATGCGTAACCCAATAATCACACCATCAAATAACGTATCTTCCTTGTCAATATCGCCTGCGTCCAGACGGATAGTATTGCCCGGCTTGAAAAGGTCGGCATCACTCTCGTCAAAAGTCTGCTTGTCCATATTTCCGGCATTAAACTTCAATGTTGCTTTGCCAATGCGGTTCAGTTCCTGATGCACCATAGCGGAAACCAAAGCGTACTCATCTTTCAGTTTGCTCCCGTTACAATAAACGGAACAAGCTAGTACGCGGTCTTTGTGTACAGAAGGCGATTCAGCCATAATTTCAATTATTTTTTCAACATCGGCAACAGGATCTTTGTACCACTGGGTACGTTCCTGTAACCGTTCAGGTTATTAAACCGGGCAACTTCGCCCACAAGGAGCGGGTCACCATAAACTTCATTACATAGAGCTGCCAATGTTTGCCCTTCCTTCAGCGTGACCATCCGAGACACATCGGGCGAACGTTTCGGGAATCTTTTGTTTTCTTCCTTCTGGCTGCAATAGCCCGTCAGTGTCACTTTCAATTCGGCGCGGAGAGGTATACCATCCAAGTCGAACAAAGTATATTCCGTTTCGAGCGTCTTGAGTTGCCCGAAAAAAAGAATGTCACCGTACTGCACCTTGACGAACGATGGACGATGCCCTTCACTATTATAGCAATAGAGACGTTGTTCCAGATCGTTCACCACATCGTGGACGGGTTTCTTCTCACGATCATCATCCAAGGCATTGGTCATATCGAGCAGGCACTCAAAGTAAAGGTTTTCCGGACGGTAACGTGCATATACGTTCGACCCGTTCAAGCTCCCCAACTGCTTGTCCTCCGCATATTGGATCCCTTTCGTGAACTTCACCTTATCCGGATTAATGGGAAGTTCCAGCGCAGATTTATATTCGCTACTGAAATTCTCGTCCGTATAGGCTGTGATGGTCATCTGTCCCATTTCACTTTTTCTTTATGCATTACTAACGCTCATTCTTCTTTCTCTGCCACTGCCGGGAGCCGGGCCGGATGCTATCTTCTGCATCCAACCTGTCCCTTACGCGAATTTCAATCTTTCGCATAAGCTCTTCCGAAATTTCCGCCTCCGTGACGATTCGTTTTTCTACAACAGTCCGGATATGCATTTCTTTTATAACAACAGGCATAATTTCTACAGTTTACGTTCTAACCGATTACAATTCAGAGTGACAGTTTCCATTGCAAGTCCACTTCTTGCGGCATCCAATCCACTGAGTGAGCATCCTATCGGATAACAGTGCGAACACAGCCAAGCTGCAACCGGAACATTGGCCTGACTTTGTAGTGTAATGACCATATCCAGGGCAATAATCTGATCTTTGGCATTTTTCATGTTCAAACTGTTACAACAGTCGTTCACCCAGATTTCAAACGGTGCAGCCAAGGGCACAAGCGGTGATTTCAAAGTTATTTTGCCATATTTGATTGCTTTAGGCAATTCTTGGGCAGTATTCTCCGATCCCGTCTGTGTCTGTTTCTCATAGTTCCACCCTAAACCGCTGACTTCCGTAAACGAGGCGTAAAACAGTGAGACAAGTCTCTCCATAAAACACACCCGAAAGTAAAACTCATAGGGTGGCAGAAATTTCCATGCAAGGTTCTCAATCATAATCTATAGAAATCATTCACTAACCTGTATTCCTTCGTGTGCCAGAATCAATGTTTCCATAGCTACCGAGTTACCATCGGCCTTGAAGCCTTCCACCGTAATCTTCTTCGGCCAGGCATTTGTCAACGACCAGGTTTTTACGGCTGAATGTGACTCATCCAGCAAACTGATAGTTACGTTTTCGCGTTGGATGATATTCATGTTCACATTACCAATCCATTTCCATAGTTGGGAATCAGAAACGAATATACCTTTTTTCAAAGTTATGTCACTCACTTTCTTCAGCCCGGGCATCTTCAACTTTGTGAAATCATTGCTGTCACCGGCGCGATAGGTGATTTCCTCGAATTCGGTTTCAAGACCCGACACTTCACTGAAAGATATTTCACCCACACTTCCCAATGTCACTTTGAAATGAAAACTCGGTAACGGCCACATCTTAGTGTCCTGACTCTGTGCTGATCCATTATCTGCCATAATATTCTAATTTTTAATTGTTAACTTTTATTTTTTATTATTCTCAGCTCTTCTGCGCCTGCTGTTGGAAAGTGATTTCGATAAACTCTGCCGGACGAGTAACAGCTACCAATACCGTGATGCGCATAGTTCCTTCCAGTATGTCATCACTTGTCATGGTATCCCCCAGGCCGACATGTACTTCGTAGGCTTCTTCAGGTGTTGAACCCGCAAGTCCACCACGTTTCCACACACTGCGCAGGAAATTCTCAATCATGCATTTCATGTTGATCCATGTATTGGCATCGTTCGGTTCGAATACATAGGCACGAGCGGCATTCTTAACCGATTGTTCCAGAAAAATCATCGTGCGGCGAACGTTGATGTAACGCCAGTCTTGCGAATTGCTGTCCAATGTACGAGCACCCCATACCTTGATACCTTCGCCGGGGAAAGCGCGGATGGCATTGATAGCCTTTCCGCTCATTGGCATATTCAATACTTCCTGGTCTTTGTCCGTAACAGGGACAGCGGGCTTATTCACGTAGCTAACAGATACATTGGCGGGAGCTTTCCACACACCGCGCGTATTATCTACCATCGTATAGACACCGGCCATTACAGCCGAGGGAGGCAACAGGTTCAAATAGTCTTTCACTTTCTTCGCCAGCAATTTGTATTGCGACCAATTCTGCAACAGGGCATTATGAAGATCGGTCTTAACCTGTTGAATATCGCCCGCCTTCAATTCCTTACCGGTAGCATCTTTCTCTGTGCTTATCATAGTAAAACACTTTTTGATATACTCGTCTACCTTCGAATCGCCACTAAAAATCATTGAAGTGGTATCTACATTATAGCTCCAGACCAGCATCCTTTCATCAATGTCAATGTCAGATAATACCGAAGTTTCCAGCCAGGGATAATAGGCCGCTGCATATTGCAGGTTTGTAGTGCCTATGCCTGCTCCAAACGAATCTGAAATTTCCTCTGTTTTAGTGCCTGCTCCCATTGGCACATCCAGCAAAGCAAAATATTTTTGCTTATCGGCCAATTCCTTTAACAAATCAGTATAAACATTCATACAGTTGGCTGAGTTTACCGCTTCCGGCACTACCACCATTGTGATGTCCTGTTCTTTTTTGATATTGGCAAACACAGTGTCCTTATTAGCCGAATACGACTCATAAAAATCAGCGTTATATCCACCCAATGAAACTACATAGCACGTTCCGCCGCCATTGGCGAAAAACAGCACCATGTGATAATACAAGGTATAAATATGTTCCGGCGCTTTACATTTCAAAGCCATTTTCTTTTCATTATCAGGAAAACAAAACAAATATTTATCCTCGTCATCATCCTTAATCTCTTCAGAAGAAAGCATGAACTGAGGTGTAGGTGCACCTCCGAAATACGTGTTGTACTCCGTCATTGACGAAATCCGCACCGGCTTGTTCAGCAGGGACGAGGTTCCATCCTGGGCTGTCCCGGTAAGGCCGATAAAGACCGGAATAGCGGTTTCAACTTCCACTATGGAATTACCGAAGGCATTCTTTTCTTTGATGTAAACACCGGGGGTCTTATATTCTCCCATGATTCTTATAATTTAAAGTTCAACAATCGGTTATCAACTCTTTTGTGCCTGCTGCTGGAACGTAATCTCAATGAATTCGGCAGGATGGGTAACAGCCACAAGAACTGTAATACGCATGATACCGTTCAATATATCTTCAGCAGTCATGGTATCGCCCAAGCCTATATGCACCTCGAAGGCATCCTCAGGAGTGGCGCCCGCCAGTCCGCCGCGTTTCCACACACTACGCAGGAAATTCTCAATCATGCACTTCATGTTAATCCATGTACCGGCATCATTCGGCTCAAATACATAAGCGCGGGCAGCATTCTTTATCGATTCTTCCAGGAATAGCAGGGTGCGGCGTACATTCACATACCTCCAATCCAAGGAGTTTCCATCCAGTGTACGTGCTCCCCATACCTTTATACCCTCGCCACGAAACAGGCGTATCACATTGACGGCCTTTCCATGAGCAGGGGCATTCAAATCGGCCTGTTGCTCGTCATCGATGTCTTCCACCAAACTGTCCACATAGCTCAACGTTACATTGGCAGGGGCTTTCCATACACCGCGACTATTATCTACCATAGTGTAAATTCCTGCCATAGCTGCAGACGGGGGAAGCAGGTTCAATTTTTTCAGCACACCTTTTATAGCCTGCTTATAAACAGATGAACCGTTGTACAGCGCTTGATGGAACGCCTGTTTATTTACATTATTAGGAAATAACCATATTACCTTCACACTTTTTCCTATGACTTTTTTACCCTCAGTATCCTTAATGTCTTTTATACTTTCTATCCGACCTATTGCTTTTGTTTTTTTCGTGTCATTGTCAGCATAAATATTCCCCTCAGCAAGTTCTTCAAGTTTGAAAGTATGATTGTTCTTTACTACACTACTTTCTATTTCAAGTTCCTCTGTCTCTTTAAAAAGAGATTCCACTATCTTGGCAAAATCATCATTTATCTGTGCCCTGCAAGTGTATACATTATCAGTCCATACAAACACATCGCCCGTCAAGTCCCGTTCTCCCACTACCGAAGTATTCAACCAAGGGAAATAGGCTGCGCCATAAGACAAAAAATTGGAACCTATATTAGTACAAAAGATAGTTACTTGGTCTTCTATTTTTGTATTTTCATCCGCCTTCGGATAAATATCAAGCAGCGCAAAACGATTTTTCATTTTGTTACCACAATGAGAAAGCATCTGTTGCTGTATATCCTTAAACTCTTCATTACTCTTCAGATTTACAGCTTCAGGTATGACCACCAGCGTAATCTCCTGCTCAAGGGTTAGCTTTTCCAATCCAGCGAGCATAGCATTTTTGTTCAAAGCATCCTCATAACTGCCAACTGAAACAATGTAGCAGGTACTGCCACCATTGGCAAAGAACAGCATCATGTTGTAGTATAATGTATAACTGTTCTTTTCTTCTATGCAGAGTGATCCATCCTTTATATCTACCTCAAACTTCAAGTCAGGTCCTCCACCGAAATACTGTATATACTCCGTCATCGACGAAATTTTCCACGGCACATTCTTCAGGTCATTATTCCCGTTCACGGCCTGCTTGGTATAGCCGATAAAAGCCGGAATAGCGGTAGGCGCTTCCACCACCGAGTTCGGAAAGGCGTTCTTCTCTATGATATAAACGCCGGGAGTTTTCATGCTTCCCATAATTATCAGTTTTAAAATTTATAATTATTGTTCTTTAATATAGCATACCTCTCTTAGGGTATGCGAAGAATCCGACTGGAATTTCCCTATTTGCGGCGGTGAGATAAACCGGCTTTCCAACCTCCTGCCAATGTAAAGTTGCATCGGCATATCGTACCGTTCCTTCGCTTTGATCCGCCCCATAGAAACAAGTCTCCAGACATTGGTTCCCAGACTTGTTCTCTCACACTTTTCCGGTGCCCCGAAAGCCACTACGTTTTCGCGAGTTCGCAGTCTGAGATCTTTTCCCCGCATATCATTCTCATCCTTGAATACACACAGATACTCCCAATAATACGCACAGGAACAAAATCGGATAGTAAATTTCGGACAACAGATTTCCTGTAACTGCCTTATTTCTTGTTTTATGGCTGCGAATTGTACATTGTTTTCTTCCCGTATCTCTTCTTTTCCCAATTGCTCTACTTTCATATAGAGCATTCGCAACTTCTCCGATGCCGTTTCTACCGGTTTCAAAACAATCCGGCAAAACTCATTTTTCAGCTTCTGCCCGTTCGTTTCCTTTCTCCATACAAAGTCGTCATTCACTTCCACCAATCCGTTTTCCACATTGAATTTGTAAAAGCTGTCGGGATCATATCCGTCGCTCTCTATTTGTTGCAGAAAACAAGTATCCTTCACAATCATAGATAACTCCAGTACATCCTTATCCGCAAATCCCGATGCATCATCGGCCATGATCCATTGCCACTCATTACCACGGCTTTGTCTCAACATCACTCCCCGCTGTCTCATCAACTTTTTGGTGTCGGGTGTCGGTTCCAATCCCACAAAGCTATTTTCAGGCGGATTGTAATAATTGTGTTCGATACGTATGGCAGCTATGGCTATATATTGGCTCATTTGTATTTTCTCCTTTCTATTTTGTTACGCTGACCGATGGTTCACGGGCAATACCACCACTGCGGACGGCTTCCTCCGCATCCACCGCAAGCCTGCGCAGCTTGCACATCACCGACGGATAATATTGTCCGCCCAGCATGGTCCAGATATTATTAATGTCCTGTGCCGAAAGTGTGACGATCTCTACCGTATATTTCTGCCCGTCCAGTTCAAAATAGGGATGCGACTGGATAAAAAGCAACGATTCGTACAGTACGGAAAGCGACTCGGCGTATCGTTTCTCGTCATATACAGCAGCAAGCATCAAGTCAAGGTTCAGCAATAACGGCGCAAACGTCCGCATATAGTCCGAACTGTTACGATTGATACCTGCCGAGATACCTCCTGCCGTTTCGCGCTCAATGTTGACAAGTGAAACAAGCAGTTTGCAAGGCTTTTCGCCCGCACTACTACCAATGAATCCCACTTCTGCCATACCTTCGGGCTGCGGGAACTTGTGGTGCAAGTACTCGTCCAGAGAGGCTGCATAATATGTAAGAATTCGCCTTATCATTATTCTTCGAAATAGAGGTTATTGATACGGTTGCACCAACCACGTCTGTATTTCTCGTTCGTCGGACGGCTCTTGCAGATACGGTCAATGTAATCCAAGCGTTCCTGTCTTATCTTGTCAAAGAGTTCGTGCTGTGAAGGATAGTTATTGACAGCGGCAAGAGTATTTTTTCCCACAATACCGTCGGCTGTAACTCCAAGCAGTTCTTGTGGTATCTTGATACCATAGTTTCCTGAAGCCCATACCCAGTCTACCAAAATATTGGCAACAGATTGGCTTTTTATCTGATCGGCTTTCCACTTATCCCAATACAAGCTCTTCAAGATATCGATCCACTCATTATTCGATAGATGTTTCAAATCATCTACTGTAGGTTCGGAAAGTCCTTTCCGTTTGCGATATACCTTGTAGGTTGCTATAGTAACACCCATGTTGGTTGCTCCTCCCAAGTCGTCGGGATCGTCTACGAAGCCACCCTCCCACCTCTGGATGAATGGTGCTAATTTCTTGACATCTGCCATAATGCTTTCTTTTTGAGTTTCCATAATAACATAACAAATAAGGTATTAATTAATAATAGCAATTATCTGCTCTTCAAAAATAGGGAGAAAAAAGGCAATATACATTTCGAATTCAGTATTTTGATTTACAATTTGCAAAACAAACTATCTATCAACATTTTAAATCAAAAAAAGAGACTATAATTCAAGCTGTTTTTTACGTTTTAGTGTTAATTTTGACGAAATAGCAAGTGTATATATCATCCTGATATAAAAAAAACGGTGAGATATAGTCCATCAAACCATATTCCCACCGTTCATTTTTATAATCACGATATTTTTATCGCATATTCATCGCATTAGCTCCCAAAGCTCCTAATATAGCCGAAGCCACTGCTATTACAATTTTCAGAATCTTATTCCAAACCGCTTTTTTCATGTTAATTACTTTATGCTTTAATAATAAATGGACCGCGCAGCCCCAACTCTCAATTCTCCACTTACCCAAGTGGATTCTCATCGAGGCCTCCGTCACCACCGGCATTTCCTCCGTTACCATCATCGGAACCTTCATTTCCATCAGTAGCAGTTCCACCCGTCCACTTTTCAAACTCCACACCTTGCCACAATGCACGCGTGGTTCCCAATGCCGCCGGACGTGTATATTCAGGAGTAAACATGAAGTGCAGGGATGTTACCTGATTCGGATTTACATCCTTCTCTTTATCTACCCCTTTGCCACGTGTCCGCGCAATCACCGTAAATGTTCCCAAACCATCCAAACGAACCGTACGGCTATTCAGCAGCTGCATCCGCATCACCGACATCAAGTTCCTGATTACATTGTGTACATCACCCGGCGTTGCCGAGCACTTCTCAGCTACCATCTCTCCCAATTGTTGCAAACTTACAGCTCTTCCTACTTTTTTCAATGTCAGGTGCCACTGCTTAACCCCATCTTTCGTTTTCAACTGCGATTGTCTCGCATAATACAATAAAGGCATAATCTTCCTCCTTTTACATTTTAGTTCAACTTCGTTTTACGTATTCTTGTGTTGGCCAACGATGCAAAGGTGAGGATATATTCAGGAATAGCCAAAGAAAACTGGATAACCAGGACGGTTATTTCAGAGTTTATCATAAAGTACTATGGGTAAGGCATTTATCTACAACAAGCACAGAGTAATCCATTCATCAAACAGCTTACATTTGCTACGAATAGAAGCTAAGCCAATCTCCAAAGCAAGGCAAGCCCCATATACCACTTTGTTGTAACCCGCAATCGCCTTCATCAAACGTACAGAGGGAGCAGTAGCCGGACCATTATTTATTTCTTCGGACGTATCAGCCGATTTTACTGCCTCTTCCAACTCACCAAATTGCAGTTCATTGGACAAGCACTTCATTTTATCATAGACATTCTCTATTTGTGAAATATTCTATATAGATATTCTTTTCTCGAAAATAGGACGCCAGCACATCCTTGCAAAATTCCTGTTCCGTCTCACCTTCACACACTATAATGAGTCTGTTCATTCAGGTTGTCCTCCTTTCACGATATTCTGCTTCCATAAATCGCCCAAAGTATAATCTTCCAACCAATGATTCAGGTCTTCACTATTGAGACGAACCATCTGAGTAGCTCCTTCAACCTGATTAACTGTAATCACTTCTTCAGGTTCAAAATGACAGAGTAAGTCGGTGCTTTGTGTAGCCACAATAATTTGCGTACCTTTTGAAGCTGCGGCATGCATCATACCTGCCAATTTTTGTATAGCCACGGGATGCAATCCTAATTCGGGTTCATCGATAATGATAACTTTGGGAGGAGTGGGTTGCAAAAACAATGTTGCCAGAGCTATAAAGCGAATGGTACCATCCGAAAAGTCAGTGGGTCCATACACCATTGAACTATACTTATCTCTCCATTGCAAGCGCAACGTATTGGCGGCTGTAGGATGAAAATAAAAATCGGAAAAATAAGGAGCGATACTTTGAATCACTTTCACGATACGATTGTACACAATCGGAGTTTCCTCTTGAATAGCATAGAGGAAAGCAGCCAAATTATCTCCTTTTTCATACAGATAATAACGGTCATTCTGTATATGGCCTTCTTTTGTAAACGGAGAGGTCTTACCGGTATCGTGGAAATGGTATTTCTTTATTTCTGTCAGATAGTTATTGATATAGTCTCCACGCTTCAGCCCTTTGTATTGTTTGATGCCTGCTTCATTGGTATAGTTGGCTATATCATTATAATATATCATACTTCCAGCAGCATAGCCCAATTTTTCATGAGCCACCACAAATCTGCCGTCTCCTTCTTTCAACTGAATTTGATAACGGTTAGTTTTCCAAAACACTTCTGCCTGAATAACATCTGTTACTTTGCTCCCTTTATGAAAGAACTTGTCCACCCCACCGTTCAACGCTACATATTCAGTCATCTTCTGTTCGTATATTTTATTCAAGAACTCAAAAAACGACAAGAAATTACTCTTACCGGAACCATTAGAACCAATAAGTATATTAATTTGCCCCAATTCAAGTGTTATGTCTTGAAAGGATTTATACCCTTTTATACAAACTTTCTCCATTCGGCTTACATCTACATTTTTAGCAAAGGACGAAAAAAAAATGGAACGAGCAAGATTTATTGCCATATTATTAAAAGTACCGATAGTCATCGGCAACAAATACATACAGCTACTAATGTATTCTATGCTTCCTTTAATTGCAAGTATCCGTTTTATATTTATTTTATGTCACAACTAAATAAAACAACCGGAACCACTCCTTATTACGGAGTAATCCCGGCTGCTGCCTAAAACAAAATAACCGCTGTTACCTGTCGCTTATGTTAATGTATTCTCTTACGTACCATTATTGGTGCTCCAAGTTCTTCCCTCTTCAGTACTTCCAAGAATCCACTCTGTTCCAATTCAAAAAGAGCGGGATATACTCGTAACTTGTCAGCACCGGAATTTTGAATGATCTCCTCTACGGAAACACCTTTAGGAAAAGAAGTAATATAATCAATGATTCGCTGGGTATCAATAATCTTATAATTTATATCCATTATTATTCCCTAATAAATTATATTCGCATTTCTATATTCTCATGATCATCAATTATTCAGGAACACAATAAAGCATATCTGAATAATCAAATAACCATTCCGCCTCTTTTAACCTAGGGTGTGTTTTGTCTTTTTCACTTAGTAGCATTTTATCTTTAGGAATATGCCAGTCAATGCCTAAATCCGGATCATCCCAAGCAATAGCACCTTCATATTGAGGAGCATAAAGATTATCACATTTATACTGAAAAATAACTTCTTCACTCAAAACGCTAAAGCCATGAGCAAAACCACGAGGAATGAAAAATTGACGGTGATTATCCTCTGTAAGTTCTATGGAAACATGCTGACCGAAAGTTGGAGAACCGGTTCTGATATCTACTGCTACATCCAATACAGCCCCTTTCACAACACGCACTAATTTACTTTGAGCAAATGGTGGCTTCTGGAAATGCAAACCACGTAATACACCGAAAGAAGATTTACTCTCATTATCTTGCACAAACGTAGTTTTACAGACTTTCTCTTCAAATTCTTTTTGATTGAAGGATTCAAAAAAATAGCCACGAGAATCACTGTGTATTTGTGGTTCAATAATCGCAATCTGATCTATGCTAGCCTTTATTACATTCATATAAAACGATTTTACTGTAGTAACAATTCTTTTTACCCCGTTAGATTACAATCTTTTTCAAAGCTTTGACCATATAATAAATAAAATAATAAGTAGCCTTATAAATAGGTAACTGCTCTTCATTTCTCAAAATACTCCACTGCCATAACATTGTCTTCAACTTATTTGAAGATATAGAATGGCCTCCTACACGATAAAGAGCAGCCACAGTATCTGTATTTCGAGCTTGATACCCCTTTTTTAATATGGAAAGCCACATTATATAATCCTCATGTCCCATATTCTTAAAGAAAACTTTACCTACTTTAACTGTATCGTACATAGCAGTCAAACATCCAATACAATTCCCTTTGAGAAGCAAAAGATAATCCACTATTGACGGAGCTATAATTTTACGCCCATAGCGTTTACTATCCCACCCAACCTTTTCGTAATTCGAAAAAACAATTGCTATTTCAGGTTGAACAAGAACTTTCAATTGGTCTTCTAACTTATTAGGTAGCCATATATCATCACTATCCAGAAAAGCAATATACCTTCCTTTAGCTTCATTTATCCCCAAATTACGCGGAAATGCTGGCGAACCCGAACACTTATCCGTTTTCAAATATCTAATGCGAGAATCATTTCTCAAATAATTCTTTACTATTGTAGAAGATTTATCTGTAGAACAATCATCCACAATCAACAATTCCCAATCAAAATAGGTTTGAGAAATAACAGAGTCTATTGCTTCATCTATAAACCTTTCTGCATTATACACAGGCATAATGATAGAAACGTTTTGCCGTACATTCCCATTTCTCATTTAAAAAGATAATGTTTTAATCTCCCAAAAGCCTTAAATGAACGCCTCAAATCAGAAGGATTAACCAACCCAGCCCGCAAACGATAAAATATATAGCTAAAACGTAAGTAATATTTTTTGCGCGCCATATTACAAAATGCAACCATTTCATCAGCAGAAAGCTCTGGTAGAGACAGAAGTGTATTATGCGTACCGTCAGGTAAGCAATACTTTGCATAATTAGTTTCAATATAGCCATTAGATTTTGCCCATTCATAAGCTTCTGTGCCAGGATATGGAATAAGGGGGAAAAATTGTGCAGTATCAGTATTCAGTTTTAATGCCAACCTCAATGTCTCATTCATTGTTTCTTTTGTTTCACCATTATTACCTACCATATAACAAGCATGTATCAAAAGCCCAGCTTTTTTAGCATTAGATACATAGCTGTAAAATTGTTCAACCTTAGTTCCTTTCTTTATATTATCAAGGATTTGCTGACTTCCACTCTCAATACCAGGTATAATCAAGCGACATCCCGCTTTCTTCATAGCCTTCATTGTCTCATAATCTAGATCAACACGAGCATTACATAACCATTTCAGACGTTTATTTACCCCTTTTTCTACCAGCAAACGACAAATTTCCATCACTCGTTTTTTATTAGCTGTAAAGGTGTCATCCTCAATAACCACCTCTTTAACATCTTGGAAATTATTAGCTATATATTCAAATTCCCCGACAACATTTTCAGCTGAACGAGACCGAAAAGCATGTCCATGCATAGTTTGCGGATAAACACAAAAATTACATCGGAAAGGGCAGCCACGGCCCGTAAATATTTGTATAGAAGGATAGGTTGCCGCAGCAAAAAAATAATCCTTTTCATTCAAATACTCTTTAATAAACTTTGCTGCATAAGGAAGGTCATCCAAATTTTTCATTGGAGGCATTATTGCGGTTCGAACATACCCGTTATCCGATCGCAAACACAATCCTCTAACTGTATAGATATTCTCACCTTTCTCAAGAGCATCAGCCAAATCCTTTATTATACAGTCATATTCGCCTATCGCAATCGCATCAACTGCAGAGGAATAATTAAGTGTTTCTTCTGCACAAGCTGTAGGATGAGTTCCTACCAACGTTATAAACGATTTAGGATACAGTTGCTTTATTTTCTTTGCAAAATCCACATCACTTTTTATAGAAGGTGTGCTTGTATCAAGTACGAACAAAGAATGTTCATTTTCATTCCTTTGGATAATCTCTAAAGATTGCTCTTCATTCAACTGTTTAGCAGGAGCATCTAAGAAATGTATTTTGTGACCATTCTTCTCTGAATATAATGCAGCATAAATTAACCATAAAGGATAATATAAAGCTCCACTTTTAGTAATTGCCGGACTACGAGATTCTCTAGAAAATTTCCCAAATTCAGCCTTGAATGGGGGATTGATGAAATAAATTTCCATGTCTATTGTTTTTTTATTATACTTCTAATTAATAAATGATACACAAGATATAAGCGGTAATTTATCCTATATAATAGTTTATGAGTACTTTTACCACCTGCAAAAGACACAGTGTTTTCATGTCTTCGATATAATTGTAGCACTTTGGGGTAATAGCCACATTTAAAATGCAACTGGCTATAAAGAGCTATCCATAAATCATGGGCTGCAGCTTTTTTAGGAAAAGGTAATGTAGCCAAGAGAATCTCACGTCTGAATGCAATACAACACCCAAGCCAAAGATCTTTAACTAGATTTCCCCAAACTGACTTATCAATAGGGGATTTATTTGTATAATATTCATTTTGGATAATATTCAAATTAATATCAGTTAATGCACAATTACATGTCACAACATCGTAATCTCCTTTAGTCAAAAATTGTGTTAATTCCTCAATCTTATTGGGGAGCCAAACATCATCTTGATCTGCAAGTAAAATGATATCTCCTTTTGAATGAATCAAAGCCATCTCAAAATTGTGTGTCACCCCTTTCCTCTGTTCATTATGAAAAAACTTAATCCTAGAATCTTGATAAGATTTTATAATATCCCTTGTCGAATCAGTAGAATTATCATCAGAAATTACCAATTCATCATATACACTAAGTTGCGGTAGGATACTATCAATTTGTTCATTTAAGAAACGCTCCCCATTATAGGTAGCCATACATACTGAAATCATTTTGAGAATTATTATATTTAAATTTAATCAAAGTCACTAAAAACAATGCCCAATAAAGATTAGCATGCCAAAATTCTTTAACATTATATACTAACAACCAAATAAAAATTAGCCAACATAATTTTTTTATTATGCCATCTCTTGTTGAATTACATATTAATTTACAACATTTATATTGAAAATAATAAAATACAATTGTACCAACAAGTCCCCAATAAAATAAACTCCGCAAATAACCAACATCAGTCTGTTTATAAAACAATCCATCCACTGTAACAAACTGCCCATCCCCTAATAACCATGTTTTAAGATTGTCAGGAAATAAATACATCTCATATAACCTATTTGACGAACCTGTTTCAAAACTTTTCGATTCACTCATATTGATATACCATTCAAATGCCCAATTATATGTAGCACTATATTCACTATTTTCTAGAAGAGAGATACTTATAATTAATAAAAGAATAATCGAACATACTATTAATAATATATACATAAAAGAATAAATACCTTTTCGCTTATACAATAAATAAGAATAATAAAGGAAAGAGAGAAAAATCATAAGAAAAAATGTCCGGGCAGAGAGTATCCCCATGATAGAAATGAACGCTATCGAAAGCACATACAAAATTTTATGTTGATATAAAGTAGATTTATTAGAAAAGCCCAATGATATTGCAGAGAAAAGAGCAAGACCGTACATCACAGCCATATTGGCATATTGGAACTTGCATAAAGCTATCACTCGAAAAGCTGCTTGAACTTCCATGAAGTTTTCTTGCTCCATACCTGAACTTATATGACCTATAATATACTCCTGCAGATTTCTATCAAAATACATAAAGATTGATATTAACCCCTGCACAATAGTTACATATATAATCCATTCCAATAATACATAAAAAGAAAAAGACTTTGATGATTTTGAAATTAAATTAACTACAAGCATAGCAGAAAAAGGATATAAAAAAAAAGATAATATTTTTTTTATTAGTGATAAGTCATAAGCATTATTGTACACCCCTGTTGCAGACAATCCAATAATCATTACGAGAATAGCTATTCTCAGCATCTCATATATTTTTTTGTTCAAGTATCTTCCTACATAAAATATAAAGTATAAAATCCCACATAAATGGAGTAACTCACCTGTATCCAAAGGTAAAAAATTAAAGGCAATAGGATAGAGATAACAGAATAGAGCAATAAATGCTAACACAGAATATGATATCGCTTTAACCTTAATTATCATAACAATCTGCCTATCCACTCAACGAATACTTGCTCTCATATAGGCTAACTTATTTTTTATATACACAATCATTTTCGCTAGAGAACCAAAACCATGTAAAGCTAACCACATTGGAAGGCGATTATACAATGGCATCTGCTTGTATCGCCAAATATTAATGTTTGTTTCAGGAAAAGTAGATTTCCAACGTTTAATATCTTGTATGCCTGAATGAATGAAAAGTCCAGACTTTGCCCAAAATTTAATTTTATCAACCAAATACTTATAACGATCATTAAAATGGAATAACATCCATTGCTCAAGCAATTTTGCACATAAGATTTGTTCTTCGATATAATTCAATTTTGGTTTCATCGCCATTGAAAATAGGTTTTGCCTATTATAGTGATAGAAAGCGTAAGGTACAACAATTGTTTTCAAGGAAAGAACCCTTAATCTTAGAGTAATTCCTAAATCTTCTTGCATATTTATCCCCTCAAACCACCGAATATTATTAGCTATGTACAATGTCCTGCGTATTAGTTTATTCCATACTGCAGAATTCAATGTTGTAGGAATGGAAGCCAATAAGATCTCAGGAGTTTCATAAAGATACGAATATTCAACCCTTTTATGCCAATGATTATATTCCTCAAAGTAATTACAGCACACAATATCTGCATTTTGTTTAATCGCAATGTTATACATTGTTTCATACATTTCTGGTTCCACCCAGTCATCACTATCACAATGAATTATATATTCTCCCTTCGCAGCATCAACTCCCTCTTGACGAGTATAAGCAAGTCCACGATTTGGCTCATGAAATAATATTTTCACAAGCGGCTGTCTTTCCGGATATTCTTTCAAAATATTTTCCAGCATTGTAATACTATTATCCGGAGAACAATCATCAACGAAAATATATTCAATATCCTTCAATGACTGCTCTAACAAAGAACGTGCACAACGCTCAATATATTTTTCTACGTTGTAGACTGGAATAATAACACTAACTTTAGGATTATAACTAACAATATTATTCATTATAAAATCATTAAAACAATCGTTCTCTTGACCAATATATGTTCTCTTTCACAACCTTAGCAGGAATTCCAGCCGCTAAACAATTCTTTGGAACATCCTTTGTAATAACACTATTAGATGCTAAAATAGCGCCCTCTCCAATTGTAACACCTTTCATAACAGTAGTTTGAGGGGCTATCCAAACATGCTTTGCTATCCAAACCGTCTTTGCTTCATTAATCCGTTCGCGGTCGCTATTAAATATTGGATGTGAATCACTAGTCCTAATTATTATATTATTAGAAAGCATACAATCTTCACCTAAATTAATAGAAGAGCCATATTCTTGTGCACATAAATGTACTGTATGAGTAAATGTACAAGAATCACCCACAATGATCGTATTATTATCGCCTTCGATCCAAAAACTGCACTTCTTACCTATAACACAATTATTACCTATAATAACTTTATTATTTTTTCCACGAACATATATCTTCAAACCATAAATTCTACTTTTTATTCCTATTTTTATATAATTATTACACCCTCTAATATCTTATCTATGGAAGAATACAAAGCATTATTCTCAATTGTATTATTAATTCGCCAAGTTAACCTTATAAATAGAGGAAATGCTAATAACCTCAAATAATAGACCATTTTAAATAAAAATGAATTTGATTTCACCAATTTATAAATTAAATTCATAATAAGAATAACTCACTACTAATCATATAAACATAAAATAACAAAAGAGCATTATTTAACATATACTTCTTGTATTAAAACTATTATTCAATGTTGATTTATTCAAAAAAAATACTATTAGCAATCCTTTCTTCACGAGTGTACCAAACTATGTTCGTAGCTTCCTTCCTATAATCGAAATGTTCGTTCGGAATCATAAAATTCACACCATAATGAGCCTGCAAGTATTTGTCCGTTTCATCAGGTACATTCAATATCATGCCTTCAAATAGTATCTGAGACAGTCCTTTGTAAGGCACCGATATTTTTTTTACTTGCAACAGAGAAAGATTTTTGTTTTCACCCTCAAACGGAGAAAAGCTATTACAATATGCTCCATTTTCATCTTTATGAAAGAAAAAAACATCTATTGAAACACCTGCATATTCATAAGTTTGTTCAAAACCATCAACACCATCATCTCCGACTTTAAATTCCCTGATTAATTTAAAGCCAGCTTTTGTCAATACGTCATAAACCATCGTCGTATTCTGAAAGAATACACCAATATCCAAATCGTAGTCATGCTTTATAAAACCATGTTCCCTATATGCACCTAGCAACGTTCCGAATTCAAGCCAAAAAAGAATTCCATTAGAATCTAAAGCCTCCTTAAGCTTTTCCAACAAAAGCTTAGCATTTCGACGAAACACTCTTTTTTTCTGATTAAGTTTACATGCAACAAACATTCTGTAAATCGGACGAACCAATGCTTTAGCTAAAATATTACCCCTATACCTAAAAGCCAAACGGTGAATTAAATTCATATAGTTAAATCAAATTATTCATTAAAAAAATATTCCATAAATTCCTTCTTAAGACCATGATTTCCATCTTGATGCCCATTAATTTCCCAATTATCATTACCTTCAATAAATACTGGTCCATTTTCTGTTATTGCAATGTCCCATCCTATTGAATGAATATCTAAAAAAAAGGTATGGAATCTTATAGCCATTTCAATGGATTCTTTCAAGAATGGAATAATAAATGTACTAAAAACAATATGACTGTTAGGATGTTCTCTCGTTTTCAATCCATAATTTGGCTTATATATACCATATTCATCTAATCGACCTGTACTTATGTCAAATCCAACAGCAATCCCACCTTGTGAAGTATTATCTACAATACTACCATTAGCACCTATACGAAGAATAGGCGGTATAGTTTTAATTTCACCATCTTTTAGACTTCTTATCGTCACAAGTCTAATCGTATTGACAGACTTATCATACAATCTATCCATTTCATGATGCTGCACTACTTTCTCTTGGCAAATAAAAGTAGCACTACTTACATCATTCCTAAAATGAACTAATGATATTTCTATTCCATTTTCAAATATCTTTCCGCTTCGGATCTGCAATGCGAATATTCCTTTTCCACATTCACCATCTATAACTTTACAAAACATATCATAATCACCGGATATTACAAAATCGTCTAATGACATTTCCGTTTTCACATCTACTAGATAAACATGTCCGTTACGGATATAAGCAATAATATGAGGAGTGCTAATGCCCAATTTCTCAGCAATTAAACCGAAATAAAACTTATTTCGCAAAAGACATGTGCTATTATGAATAGACTTTAAATTCAATTCATCCCTGCGCTTCATGAACGGTGCATAATTTACATATTCACTTGCTTCCTTATCGCCTTTAACATCCAAACCATACATAAAATAATACTCGTTGGGAGCACCATCTTTTATTATATATTTTAGTTGTTCAAAAAAAACACGACACTGTGGCTTACTTTTTTTCTCTGGAAAATAACTCGCATGCCTCCAATACTCTTTATGGGAAAAGAGCGCGCATATACATTTGGGTTTTGTATATAAAGTCATGACTACCCAATTCAGTAATAATTCAATAAGTGAAAATAATCTACGTTTCATAAATTGCCCGAATTAACATTCATGATTACGATAAATAATCTCTTGTTCAAGTTCTTTTCGAAAAATGAGTCTACTCATTTTTTTGCTTCTAAAATATATAGACCTAATAGCTCTAAAAAGAAAATAAGAAAACGAATAGAAAGGAAGACCAACCATTAATTGTGAGATCTTAAAAAGAAAAGGTTTTCTTATCCTCCCCTCTATTATATTGTCGCAGAGTTTCGTTAATCTATAACTAGCACATACAACATTATCATTTATTTCTATACATCCTATCATACCGATATTCTCTGTTTCCCTCCATTTCATTAATAGAGGATTGAGACATAAGGCCATCCATAAGAATATGGACAATTGGACAAATCTTCACCTTCACTTGGATAATAAGTAGGTCTAGGCTTATTTATATATCTGTCTGGAAAGAAAAAATTACCCAAACTAAAGTATATAAATTTATTATGGCTACTTATCAGTGGCTGAATCCTATGTGTATGCCCACCTATGATTCCATCAGCTCCCCAGTTTAGGATTTTATCAGCTAATGTTGTCATTGATGGAGTAGGAAAATAGGAATATCCTACACCCCAATGAAGAAAAATAAAAAGATGATCATATTGACTTTTATTTTTTTCAATACTTTCCTTTATGTTCTTTTCTCTCATTTCATTCATTCCCGCTTTATTTTTAGTTGCAAACGGTACATATCCAACAGTATCCATCCTCCAATCACAAAAAGCCAAAAACGCAATTGACACTCCCGCAAATGTAACGACAGCAGGGCAAGAGGCTTCTTCTGAATTCAATCCAGCACCACAATACTTTATCCCTAATTTATCAAGTTGTTTACATGTATTAATCAACCCCTCTTCACCTAAGTCAAATGCATGATTATTTGCCAAACTGACAACATCAATCCCCATTTCTTTAACTCTGTACAAATCAGAAGTCGGAGCATAGACAATGTCTTGTTTTCGTACCATCTTCTCAGGATCAAAACTAGGTTTATCTCCTATCGCACATTCCAGTGTAGCAACTCTAATATCAAATGACTTTAAAAATTCTAAGACATCACTTTTTATATAATTATCTTTCTTCCCATGATGAACACTGGCAGGCATTACATCACCAACACATGCTATTTTAATCATCGTCTAAAAATTGAGGCTAATATTTGTCCTATGTTACCCAACTGTTCTATCTTCAAACACCATGATATTATGAAGTATAGAACCAAATATATAATACCCATACAGCAATCATATTCATTTGATATTTCAAATATTCCCTTTATCAAAAACAATAACATTAATGGGCATGTCGCTATTAAGACTATAGGAATGATATCTCTAAATTGCTTACCTAAATTATAACCTATTTGAGAAGCAACAAGACACATATTTATAAATGAAATCACATAAGCCCCTACAACCATTGCCCATAATATGCCATATACCCCCCACTTCAAACCTGTAAAAATTAAAGTCATTGAAAATATTCTCTTTATCAAATTCCATTTAAACATCAACCTACTTTTACCGATTGCAGCTATAGAATTATATGAAGCACCTTGAAATACCACAGGAATACCAGACAAACATAATATCCTAAAATAAGGAACACAATCAATCCATTTTTCAGTAAAAAGAAAGACTATTAAAGGTTTGGCTACCACTATTAGAAAACACATCAAAGGAAAAATGAGAAATAATAAATTACATGATAATTGTCGAATTATTTTCTCCAATGCCCTGTTATCATCTTTGACCTCTACCAATAAAGGATATGAAACTTGATCTACGACTGAAGCAATACTATTCGACGACTCTGTTGCCAATTTTGCAGACTGTGTATATAACCCCATTACCGCTGAAGAGAATTGTCTGCCTATGATGAGTCCTTGAATATTATTGCATAGATTATTAAGAAAAGACGAACATAACATGAAAAATCCAAAATTAAATAATTCTTTTAATGATTTCCATGAAAACACAAGTGAAGGTATCCACTTATTAAAATACAAATACAGTAAGAAGCTAAATACACTCACAAGAATCTGCTGTATAACCAAACTCCAGACTCCCATTCCATTATATGCCAAAAAGATTGTAACACAAACAGCTAACAAGGATGATATAACTGTAGCGTAGGCACATTCCTTAAATTTTAATTTTTTTCTTAACTGAGTACTTTGTACTACACTCAATGAATTAATTATTAACACTACCCCCAGAACTTTCAACAGATTATTCAATAAGGGTAATTTGTAAAAAGATGCTATAAATGGAGCACAAAAATACAAAACGATATATAATCCTATTGAGAAGAAAATATTCCAATAAAAAATGGTTGAATAGTCCTTTGTTGTTGGATTTGTTTTCTGAATCAGAGCAGAGCCAAACCCTCCATCTATAAATGTATTTGATATGACTATAAAAATCATAATCATCCCAATCGCACCATAGTCTTCTGGCAATAACAATCTTGCCAAAATTATATTAGAAATAAAAGACAAGAAAGTATTACCAAACTTCTGTATAAATGCCCATACAAAACTTATAGTTACTTTTCCCATTATTATATCCAGAATTTAGCAGTTTCTTTTTCTTGCATAAAAAAAGGAAATTGGGCTTTATCTAAACGCTCATATATTTTACATGCAAATAAAATATCATGTAACCCTAATCCTATATTGTATGCAATAATCCGTTCTTTATCATTCTCACGACCCGGATTTCGATTCAACAGAACATTACTAAATTCGTCAAAAGCCCTAAACTTACTAAAGTTTTTGAAGCCACACACATGGCCTCTATCATCACCATAAATTTTATCAAAAAACAAATCACAATTTTGAAAACCTCGAGTATGGACAGGTACCAGTAAAACACCTTTATTATATAAAGTATTATCAGTACAGATTAAATCTGACGCATCAGTTATACAAGATATGATAATTTCCGCTCCAGAGATCAGTTCTTGAACAGTGTCAACAATCTCAAATAGAGCATTAGTATATTCTTGAAATCTTTCTATAAAAGAGTCTGCTTGATCCTTATAACGCAATAAACGAAATTTCACGTCTTTATTTGCATACAAAGATAATAAACACATCGCTGTCGCACGAGCTGTATTGCCCAACCCTATAAAAGAGAATGTATGCGCATCGGATTTCTTCAACTTGTCTATAGACAATGCAGCAACTGCCCCTGTTCGCATAGTTGTTATCCAATCCCCATCCATCAAGGCAAGTAAATGCCCTGTTATACTATCATAAAGAAGTATATCACTACTTAATGCAGGTTCTCTACCATTTATTCGACACACTTCTTTAACACCAAAAAAACGATAAGGCTGAGGCAGTAATGCCGGCATAGAAGTAAAGAAATCATTACCTTGCGGATGAACGCTTATTTTAGCAGGAAGTTGAGCTTCATATTTCATACAGAATGATTCATTAACCCAACTAACACACTCTTTAGGTGATATATTCAAATCACAAATGTGCTTATTTTGAACAATAAGAACTTTATTCTTCATCTTACTTACAATGACTTTAAAATATCAACCAACTTTGAATTGTCCTCTCTGCTTCTAATAGCTAAACGAATCAAATTCCGTCCACGCATATTTGATTTTAATCCACAGTTACTGATAATGACATCATGCTCTATCAACTTTTGCGTCAGTTCGGCAGAAGTATATTTGTCTATGACTTCACATAAGAAATAATTGGCTTGAGAAGGAATGACGTGCAAATACGAAATCCGCGTCAACTCCCTAAAAAACATTTCACGCTCTGCTATAAACTTCTGGCACGCTTTGGCATAATCTTTTTCATACTTTCCATAAATTTGCAAGTAGAATTCCGCAAAAGAGTTGATGTTCCAAATGGAAACCTCTTTCTTTATACGAGCTATCAAACCCACGTCGGAAGATGCAAATACACCTAATCTTAAACCAGGTACACCATAAGATTTACTGATGGATTTCATAACCATCATAGTTGGGTATTGCAAAAGTATATCATTATGCAGTAAACTATTGTCTGCATATCCCGTAGTAAAATCCACAAAACTTTCATCAACAAGCAAACGTATATTCATACCCTCACACCAGGATGCCAATCTAAGTACATCCTGCTTGGATATAAAGTTTCCAGACGGATTATCCGGATTTATAAGCAATAATAAAGAAATTGATTTATCCGCATAAAAATCCATCAAATCATCAGCCGCATAAGTGAAGTTAGTATTTTGGGGAATATAAGCCACTATTTGCTCCGGATGTAAACGGTTAGGATATTCATCAAAAGTAGGATAGATAACCCCCACTTTATCACGTATATGTTCTTCCATCACAACCTTGATAAGTTCGGCAGCACCATTACCTACCACCACAAACTCCTGCTTAATGCCAAAGTATTTCCCCGCCAACAGAGAATTTACGTACATTCCTGAAGGATACTCCGCAAGCAATGTATCAAAATTAGCACGAAGTTCATCCTTCATGCGCTTAGATGGAAAAAATGGATTGACGAGATAACAATAATCTAATAATTTAGGGAAACGCCAAAAACCTCCATAGCGCTTATGATATTCTTCATACTTAGTTTCACTACAAGAAAATATAGTTGAAGCAATATCCAAATCTTGTACGTCATCTATCTCATACCATTTTTCATCCTGAATTGGTAAAGCTTTTAGAGTTGATGAATTAAGCAATGTCAACACACGTAATACCTGTTCATAGTATTCATTATTTCCCATCACCCGACTATAAGCATCAAGAAAAGGAACATATTCATTTGTCGAGAATTCACGACTAAACTTATAAATATTCACCGTCTTATAATAGACATCTACATCTTCGTATCTAAAGGCATCCTTAGGCACAAAATTTACGATATTGCAATCCGCATCTATACGCACCATCGTACCATCCATCCAAGTTTCATACTTGGCAACCAAGGCTAAATTCGGATAGGAATTATCAACTATCATTGAAAAGAGCGCATCGTCGAATATCAAGTCCGATTCGATAAGCAAAGTATCATCCTCTTGAAGTTCCTTTTTTGCTAACGAAAGCGAATAAATATTATTAGTTTTGTCATACACGGGATTGTTAATATATTCTATTTTTACCCCTTTATATTCGTCGCCAACATAATTTTTCAAATTCTCCCCTTTATAGCCTATTACAATTACAATACGAGATAACGATAATTTCGATAATTGGGTTAAAGTTCTATCAATAAGTGATATACCATTAACGTTTACCATACACTTGGTATTACCTTTGGTCAATTCACCCAAACGTTTTCCCATACCGGCAGCTAAGATAATTGCTTGCATAATGATTAGTTATTAGTGTTCAGAACATGGCTATCAAAAACATTATTGCCTACGACCTACTTCAGGTAAACCCCTTTTGTCCAATGATAAACAAGATAGCCAAACCTTTTTATATAAATTAATTATTAGTCTATGATTAGCGTAATTCTCAGAATAAAAGCAACTGACATATTTAAAACTTTTTCCCAAACACAATATTCATAAACGTCATAAACAGTATCTTGAAATCAAAAAACCATGAGCGACGTTCCAAATAAAACAAATCATACCGCAACCGACGTAACATCTTCTCCATTGTATCCGTATACCCATTATACAAAGTAGCATACGAAGTAACTCCCGGACGGATCTGAAATAAATAGCGATAACGAGGATCATGCTCCATGATCTGATCTATATAGAACTTCCGTTCCGGACGGGGACCAATAAAAGACATGTCACCAAGAAAGACATTCCAAAGTTGGGGAAGCTCATCTAAATGGTGTTCACGAAGAAATTTACCGATTTTTGTTAAGCGTTCATCTTTACCACCGGCATAAAGTGCCGGACCATACTTTTCGGCATCCAACTTCATACTACGGAATTTGTAAATGTAGAAGGGACGACCAAAACGTCCAATACGTTCCTGTTTGAATATGGCTGCACCACCATCTTCATGCTTTACCGCGAGATAACAAATCAAAAATAAAGGCGAAAAAATAATAAGACCTATAAAAGCCAGCAAACAATCGCCAACGCGTTTTACACTGCGTTCAAAATCATTCATTCCATCAGGAATAAAATGATCATTTTGTTCCATAGATTCCATACGGTATAAGTATTTTTGTCATTGTAATATTTCAAAAGGATATTGATTCTCTTCAATATTCTTCAATTCTTCCATAACTTCCGCTTGTTCGGAAGTTAAAGTTCCTTTGTCCCACTGATCCATAATGGAATGAGCTTCTTGAAGCAAACCCTCTTCATAAATTTCGCCATAACAGTAAGTCAGCAAACGAACTTTAAGCAAGGAAGCTGGAAGCTGTTCCAGAATGTTATAAGCGCGGTCTAATACAGATTGCTTCTTCTGCTCTTTATCTCCATAATCGTAGATCGTAGCATTGTAACCCATCAAAAGTGCCAGACACAGATTGGCTTCTTCTTCGATATCGGAACTCTTAGAGGAAAAAAGAGAATTGGACTTAACGAGAACTTCCTTATTCAACCGACAAAAAGTATCGGAATAGATAGGTTCGCCGTCCATACCAAGATACATCAGCTCATGAGCGACATGTTGAAGCTCAAAAGCACAAGAAAGTAAAGAATTCATTTGGTATATGATTAGAATATGATTAACCTACCACCTCCCCCTACGGGGACTCCTCCTCCCGGGAGGAGGAGAATTTAGATAGGATTAGTTGATTAGCTTCAGATAAGACTTGGGGACTTTAATACTTGCGACTAAGACACCCTTAATACGAATAACAACATAGGTTTTATTGGCTTGTGTGGCAATCTCACCTTCAATGCCGCTAAAATCCCCTTTAATGACCTTTACTTTATTCCCTATAGCAAAGGGTTCGCTATCAAAACTGACTCCATCAGGATTCAAGTCCATAATAAACATGAAGTCTTCCATTTGTTTATTAGGGACCACCAACATGGAATGAGTGAAAAGGTCTTTCATATAATAAAGGCGAACACCATAAATATTGGAAAGATCACAGGCAGTTTGCTTAGTAGCGTAGATAAAGATTAAATTTCGAATAACAGGAACCTCAGTACGCTTACGGCGATACTTCAGCTGAGATACCACAGTTCGCGTGGGAAGATAGTAATCAAGATCCAGACCCTCTTCTGCCTTAAACTTATCTAGGGATTTTCGGACAGCAAACTCTTGCTTATCACGAGTACGGGCGGCAAACCAATATTTCTGATTTTCAATCACTTGCAAGAAAACTATTGAGGATTTCAGTATAGTTCCGGGTGCGCTTCGCGGTTTGAACGAGACATATTCTCTTTCAAACCGAAACAAATCGTTTTTTAACTTAATAAGATAGAAACGAAGACATTAAACTCAAAAAAGTATTTTTTAATCGTTCGTTTAATGGGCGTCAATATTTGAGAAAAATAAGAAATTCAAAAAGGACAAAAATGAAAGGATATTAAATATATTTATCGACAAAAAAGTTAGACTGATAATCAGCGATATAGCTGTAAAAAGAGCCTAGCATAAAAATATTTTTATTAAACATTTTGCACATTCAAAAAATACCCATTATCTTTGTGCCCATTAAACGAACGTTTTTTGGACACCCCTATAAACACAACGTATAACTCTATTATACAACAAATTACCCTCATATTTCTTATCGGCAAAAAAACTTTTTCTATTACTCCTATTACCTGTAAACAAAAGAAACGCTTACCTTTGCCCGTTTTTCAAATCAAACATTTAATATATATTTAATTATTACGTTAAATAAGTGAAATTATGAAACAAAAAGAGATGGCTAAAAGCCTTGAAAAAAAGACCTGAAACAGGCAGAAAATTCACCTTTAAGAGGCAATGTATCAGAGATTAAGAGAAAACCCGGACGCCCTAAAGGTAGAGTGGTAAAAGGGATACTTCCCAAATATCGAAAAGAAGGGATGATAGAACTGCTCAATTGGAGAGACAAGGGATTTTTCGGTAAAAAAGAAAACATATCCATTCACGAATTGGCAGACAAGGGTGCTGAATGGGGACTTTTTCTCTCCGACAACAATACTCCACTATCAGCCAAGACAATAGAAATAGAATTGGGAGAAATCTGGAGAGGTGAACATCTACAGAAAGTGATGGAGAAGAAGAGTAAAAACAAGAATAAAGACAAGAAATAAATGGACAACAATTAAATATTAACACCCTATATACAATCTACTATATCTTTGCCCCCGCTTTAGCAAAGATTAAGCCCCGCAAATCGAGAAGATGTCGCTTTATCCCCAAAGTGATGTCTTCTCTTTTTTTATGCCCGACATAAACACCGACTAAAGAACTAAGAATTAATAATTTAAAATTAAACACAATGAGAAAACTAAAGAAACCCGCTTCAATCTATGAAGCACTCAGAAAGAAATGGAAAATACGAATCATGCTCGAAAAAGCCTACACGGAAGACGCAGCACTATGGATGACCGACAGAATTGAAAGCCTCATCAGCCACATGCAGTATGGATATGCACTCGTGGCATACTACAAACAGGACGGAACCTTCAAGTTTGTAAAAGCAACACTACTTCCATACGAAAAATGTTTCCGTCGGAAATACGATATACATCGTATAGAAGGGCACATCATCTACTGGGATGTGGAGTCACAGGCATGGAGAAATTTCCAATTGGAGAATTTTCTGGAATGGAGACCGATCAATTGACAATTGACAGTTGACAATTAATGATTAATGATTAACAATTAAAGAATGAAGTTATGGCAATGATATACAATAGCATACCTTATTTTCCGACCCAGGTGAGCTTCTTCGAAGAAGTGGCTATGGAACTGATAGAAGCCAGGTATGGAATGAAAGCGGAAACCGCAGTCATGAAATTAGTGTGCAAGATATACAAGGAAAACGGATACTACATGGTATGGAATGAAGAACAGTGTACACTCTTCACCAACAAAGTGGGAAGGGAAATTGCGAAAGAAGAGATGCAGGGAATTGTGGAGACACTGATGGAAAAGGGGTTCTTCGACAAAGAAACCTATAAAGAACACGGAATACTGACTTCCGTAGAGATTCAGAGAGTATGGCTCGAAGCAACCAAACGTAGGAAAAGGGACTTAGAGTCCCTACCCTACATGCTGGTGAAGCCGGAAGAAAGTGATAAGGGCAGCAAAGGCGGCAAAGCCGATAAAGAGGCCGATGGTATGCAAAACCCTCAAAATTGCATGCAGGATGCAGACAATTCCACCGAAAATGCCGACAATTCCGAACAAAACAAAACAGAACAAAACAAAGCAAACGAAAATAGAGAACTTCCCCCTCTAACTCCCCCGCCGGGGGAGGATGTCGGTGTATGGAGAAGATATTCTTTCATTGAGTTTCCGGGATATGCCTACAACAAGAATACCCACAACCTGGAATGTCTCCTGCTCGCACTGGACGGGCTGCATATCAACGACCCGAATGATGCGAAAGCGATATTGAAGTTGTCCGACTACGGACGGCTGGGAAACGAGGTCTGGAAAATAATACACGCAACCAAGTGGAGCATAGTGAACAGCAAAGGGAAATATCTGATAGGAGCACTGAACAAGGCACGCACACAAGGATAAAAAACCGCAAAATCAGAGGCTTAAGCAGGTACTGATTATCAGAGGATTACAAGGAGTTAACTTTCTGCCGACAAGGAGTTAACTTCTTGCAGACAAACTCTTAACTTCTTGCAGACAAGGTATTGTAACCCCACAATTATTTAACGGGTTCTATCTTCCAATCAGCCAGTGTATGCCGTTCGGCATCGAAATTTATCCCCACCTTCACTACCGGAAGTCCGCACAGCGCAAAACGTTCGGGATAGTCTTTCAGATCAATCTGCTGCATAGCCGCATCAGCGCTTTTATCAAGTTTCAACTCAACAACATAGAGAGTCGTCCAACTGCGCATCACCATATCCACACAGCCACGGGGAGTACGTACTTCTACATCGACATAATATCCCAAAAGGCTAAAGATGATGAAAAAGACCTGTTGATAATGCCCTTCATAATCAGTATTATCACAATAAGGAATCGTAGAAAGAAATTTCTGTAATAAACGCAAAGCGGCATCCATGTCGCTACGAGATAAAGCACGTGCCAGGTCTACAACCATAGTAGTGGTAGTCAACGTATCATTTGTGATATATGAAGGAATCAGATTACGCATCAATCCAATACGAACTTCCTTATTAGGAATATCAAGCGTATATATGTCGAAAACACTGTCATAACCTTTTATTGTGATATAACCGCTTTGATAGAGCAAGGGAGTAATACTGGTCATACACTCCGTGGGAGCATCAAACTCCGCAGCAACAGCCTCTATTCCGCCTATTTCAGATGGAAGAACGCCAAATTTATTCAGCATCTCTATCAAATAAGTAGGAGTACCGCTGCCAAACCAATAGGAGTTAAATTTGCCATCGTCAAAAGCATTGAACAGACTAAAAGGATTGTAAATATCTGGTGAAGGCCAGGTAAAATGATAACCATCATAGTTCTCTTTCAATTTTGCCAGCACTTCATCACGCGTTATTTGCATTTTTTCCGCCAACAAATCCAGATCATAGCTCATTTGCTCCTTTATTTCTTCTTCCGTAATGCCGCAGATGGCAGCATAAGGTTCGTCCATACTGATGTTCTTGATATTATTCAGTTCACTGAAGATGCTCAGTTGGGAAAACTTCGTGATTCCGGTCAGAAACACATAGCGCAAATAAGGGTCACAGGCTTTCAGCGGACTGTAGAAGTTACGCATCACATTGCGAAGTATGGGCAGATTCTTATCCTCATGCATTACATCAAGAAGCGGAGCATCATATTCGTCAATCAAGACAACAACTTGCTTACCGGTCTGCTGATAAGCACGCTGAATTAAACCCGTTAAACGATCATTCAACATTACTTCCCCATCCAGTCGGCCATAGATTTCTTCGTATCTGTACAACTGAATATTCAACATACTTTCTAATCGTTCCCTATCCACGTGTTTTGCCAGACTCATATCAAAGTGAAAAACTGGATATGACATCCATTCCGTCTCCAATTTCTCGATAACAAGCCCTTTGAACAATTCCTTCCGACCTTCGAAATAGCTATGAAGCGTACTGGCCAGCAACGACTTGCCAAAACGGCGCGGTCGACTTAGAAACATATATTTAGAAGCGGAATGCGTCATGCGATAGACGTATCCCGTTTTGTCAATATACAAATAGTTCTTTCCTATAATTTCTGAGAAAGTCTGTATTCCTACCGGATAAAATTTCTGTTGTTGCTCCATATCAAGCCTCCGTTTCTTTGATTACAAAGTTACAACAAAAGAACAGAACGACAAACAAACAGAATTATTTATCTTTTTTCGTCTTTTAATCTCCGCCTCACGGATTCTGTTTCGTACGATTTACCAACGACAAATGTAACCAGCCATAAATACCCAATATAATAACCAACAATGTCTGTATACCATGTACTATCAGGGCAAAAACGCCCGCATCAGTAGCATTGACACCGTATAGCATCATCATTGTAATGACAGCGAAATGCCACGGTCCCGCCCCATTAGGAGTAGGGACAATCACAGCAAAAGTGCCGCCCACAAACATCACCAGACCTGCCAGAAAACTGAGATGTTCAGTAAAAGCGAAGCAATAGAAAGTGATATAAAAGTGATAAAAGTAACATATCCATATCAACACCGTGTAAAGGAGGAAAAGCGGTATATTCTTCACACTCTTCAATGACATCACACCTTCCCATACATTCAGCACCACTCCTTTCACTTTCTCGAAGAAAGAAAGCATACGCAAAAGGAAATAGAGTAATACCAATACACCAATGATACTAAAAAGAACGACATAAAACCAGGGAGATGTCACCAGATGCACCAGTGAGGGGACTTTCGTACCTGTCTCTTCAAAAAAACGAAGGAAAACGGGCATCTGCATCAGAAAAGTAGTCCCGGTAATCAAAAGAATGGTCAATGTATCTATCAAGCGTTCCGTTACCACTGTTCCAAGCGATTTGGCAAAAGAAACATCGTCATATTTGGCAAGCACACCGCAACGGGAAACTTCGCCTACACGGGGTAAAACAAGATTAGCGGCATAAGAAACAAAGATAGCATCCACACAATCGCTCGTCTTTGGATAAGCTCCGAGCGGCGCAAGCGTCTGTTTCCAACGCCAGCCACGGAAAACATGGCTCATCACCCCAAAAAACAACGAAAACAGCATCCATCCCCAGTTCGTTCCATGCTGAAGTACCTCCTTGGCGCGTGCAAAATCAAAATCTCGATACACCCAATAAAGAATAAAACCGCCCAAAGCGACCGGCAAAAGGATCTTCAGTGTCTTTTTTAATAGTTTATTCATGCAGAATTCGTTATTCTTCGTCGAAAAGGATTACCTTTGTGGACTGCAAATACAGCACTTTCCCAAAAGGACGGTCTCCGTTTGCGATGCAAAAGTAACGATTTAGTTGATAAATGAAATTAGTAAAGCCTAAAAAGTTTCTCGGCCAGCATTTTCTGAAAGATCTGAAAGTGGCACAGGATATAGCCGATACGGTAGACGCATGTCCCGGCCTCCCCATTCTGGAAGTAGGTCCGGGCATGGGGGTATTGACCCAGTTTCTGGTGAAAAAAGAACGTCCGGTGAAGGTGGTGGAACTGGACTATGAGTCCGTAGCCTATCTGCGTGAAGAATATCCGTCGCTGGAAGACAACATCATTGAAGATGACTTCCTGAAAATGAATCTCCAACGCCTGTTCGACGGGCAACCTTTTGTACTGACAGGAAACTATCCTTATAATATATCCAGCCAGATATTCTTCAAGATGTTGGATAACAAAGAACTGATACCTTGTTGTACCGGTATGATACAGAAAGAAGTGGCCGAACGTATTGCCGCCGGACCGGGCAGTAAGACGTATGGCATTCTGAGCATATTGATACAGGCATGGTATCATGTAGAATACCTTTTCACCGTGCACGAACATGTATTCAATCCGCCACCCAAAGTGAAAAGCGCCGTCATCCGCATGACGCGAAACGAAACGAAAGAGTTGGGTTGTGACGAAAAGTTGTTCAAACAAGTAGTGAAAACGACTTTTAATCAACGCCGCAAAACCCTGAGAAATTCGATAAAGCCGATACTCGGCAAAGATTGTCCGCTGACGGAAGACGTTTTGTTTAACAAACGACCTGAACAACTATCGGTACAGGAATTTATCAGTCTGACCAACCGGGTTGAACAGGCCTTGAAAGAGATTAGAGAAACAAGTGATGAAACCAAGAAATGATAATTAAAGATTTTAGGCGCGGATTACGCGGATGAACGCGGAGCTTTTAATCCGTGGAATCCGCGTAATCCGCGCCTAAAAATCATACGACTTAGCCCGCTAAATTATCATTTAAAAAAGAGGAGAAAGATTATGGAGATGGACGAAGAATACATTGACAATGTCAAAAACCTCATAGAACAAAAGGACGCTGAGAACGTCAAAGCGCTCCTTACAGACCTGCACCCTGCGGATATCGCCGAACTGTGCAATGACCTGAGTCCTGAAGAAGCACGTTTCGTATACCGCTTACTGGATAACGAAACGGCGGCAGACGTGTTGATGGAAATGGATGAGGACGTCCGTAAAGAATTCCTGGAAATACTCCCGTCAGAAACCATTGCCAAACGCTTTGTGGACTACATGGATACGGATGATGCCGTAGACCTGATGCGTGAGCTGGATGAAGAGAAACAGGAAGAAATTCTTTCTCACATTGAAGACATCGAACAAGCAGGAGACATCGTAGACCTCTTAAAGTATGACGAAGACACCGCCGGTGGTTTGATGGGTACTGAAATGGTGGTCGTAAACGAGAACTGGAGTATGCCGGAGTGTCTGAAAGAAATGCGCCAGCAAGCTGAACAGTTGGATGAGATCTATTATGTCTATGTCATCGATGACGAAAACCGCCTGCAAGGAGTGTTTCCACTGAAAAAGATGATTACCTCCCCTTCTGTATCTAAAGTAAAACACGTGATGAGGAAAGACCCTATTTCCGTACATGTGGATACGCCCGTGGATGACGTGGTACAGATCATTGAAAAATATGACTTGGTAGCCGTTCCTGTTGTCGACAGCATCGGACGGCTTGTGGGGCAAATCACCGTAGACGACGTCATGGATGAAGTTCGTGAACAATCGGAACGTGATTACCAGTTGGCATCCGGTCTTTCCCAAGATGTGGAAACGGATGATAATGTAATGCGCCAAACCAGCGCCCGCTTACCATGGCTTATTATCGGTATGCTGGGTGGTATCGGCAATTCCATGATTTTAGGTAATTTCGATGCAACTTTCGCAGCCCATCCCGAAATGGCACTCTACATACCGCTGATCGGTGGCACAGGTGGAAACGTGGGAACACAATCTTCGGCCATTATTGTACAGGGTCTTGCCAACAACTCGTTGGATGCAAAAGATACTTTCAAGCAAATTACTAAGGAATCCGTAGTGGCCCTTATCAACGCTACTATCATTTCTTTATTAGTATATATATATAATTTTATCCGGTTCGGTGCAACTGCCACCGTCACCTATTCCGTTTCTATCAGCCTGTTTGCGGTAGTGATGTTCGCATCTATCTTCGGCACACTGGTACCTATGACACTGGAAAAGTTGAAGGTAGACCCAGCCATCGCTACCGGTCCGTTTATTGCGATTACCAATGATATTATAGGCATGATGTTATATATGGGAATTACCGTACTTCTATCCTAAAACAAGAAAAATGAAAAAAACTAAGGAAAAAAGTATGAAGTAATTGTTTTATTTCATTAATTTGTGACCTAATGTAACCCGAACGGGTAAAACCGTTTTTTAAAATGTATGTACAATGATGGACACTCATGACACTAATCTACCCGAAAAAGCGGTGGAATTAGAAGAAGAAAAGAAAGCAGCTGAGGTTTCAGAACCGGCTCTGACGGAAACTCCGGCTGAAGAAGCAACGCAGGAAGAACAGCCGGTAGAAGCCGCACAAAAGCTAAGCAAGGAAGAGATCCTGGCTAAATTGAAAGAGATTTCCGCAGATGTGGAAAATGCCGGCAAGCAGGAGATAGATGGTCTGAAACAGGCTTTCTATAAGCTTCATAATGCCGAACAAGAAGCGACAAAGAAGCTGTTTATCGAAAACGGGGGAGTAGCAGAGAATTTCATTCCGACAACGGATGCTGTGGAAGAGGAATTCAAAAATATCATGTCCGTCATTAAAGAGAAGAGAGGTGCATTGTCAGCTGAACAGGAACAACAAAAAGAGCTGAACCTGCAAATCAAACTTTCCATAATTGAGGAATTGAAAGAACTGGTAGAATCACCCGACGATGCCAACAAATCCTACTCAGAATTCAAGAAATTACAGCAACAGTGGAATGAAGTAAAACTTATCCCGCAAGCCAAAGTCAACGAACTATGGAAGAGTTATCAACTCTATGTGGAGAAGTTCTACGATCTGTTGAAGCTGAATAATGAATTCCGCGAATATGACTTCAAGAAAAACTTGGAAATAAAAACACATCTATGTGAAGCTGCCGAAAAACTGGCAGATGAAGCAGATGTAGTGTCGGCTTTCCACCAGTTACAAAAGCTACATCAGGAATTCCGTGACACGGGTCCGGTTGCCAAGGAACTGCGTGACGAAGTATGGAACCGATTTAAAGCTGCTTCCACAGCCGTAAATCGCCGTCATCAACAGCACTTCGAATCATTGAAGGAAGTAGAGCAGCATAATCTTGACCAGAAAACAGTGATTTGCGAAATCATTGAAGCAATAGACTACAACGAATTGACCAATTTTGCTGCGTGGGACAATAAAACACAGGAGATCATTGCCCTGCAAAACAAGTGGAAAACCATCGGTTTTGCACCGCAAAAGATGAATGTGAAGATATTCGAACGTTTCCGTAAAGCGTGTGATGAATTCTTCCGCAAGAAAGGTGAATTCTTCAAAGCCCTGAAGGAAGGCATGAATGCAAACTTGGATAAGAAACGTGCTCTTTGCGAGAAAGTCGAAGCTCTGAAAGACAGCACCGACTGGAAAGCAACCGCTGACGAACTGACCAAACTGCAAAAAGAATGGAAGACTATCGGTCCAGTAGCAAAGAAATATTCTGATGCAATATGGAAACGGTTTATTTCCGCTTGTGACTACTTCTTCGAACAAAAGAACAAGGCTACTTCCTCCCAACGTTCCGTTGAGATAGACAACCTGAATAAGAAGAAGGAAATCATCGAGAAGTTGGGTGCCATTGATGAGAATATGGATACGAATGAAGCAACCCAGTTGGTACGCGAATTAATGAAGGAATGGAACAACATCGGTCATGTACCTTTCAAGGAAAAAGACCGTTTGTATAAGCAATACCACGGACAAGTGGATAAATTGTTCGACCACTTCAACATCAGCGCTGCCAATAAGAAGTTGAGTAACTTCAAATCCAACATCAGCAGTATTCAGGAAGGCAGCCCGCAGTCACTCTATCGCGAACGCGAGAAACTGGTACGTGCAGCCGATGCCATGAAGAACGAATTGCAGACTTATGAAAATAATCTTGGCTTCCTGACAGCTTCTTCAAAGAAAGGCAACAGCCTGCTGACAGAGCTAAACCGCAAAGTAGAAAAACTGAAGGCAGATATTGAATTGGTAAAACAAAAGATTAAGGTTATCGACGATTCCATTCGTAGCGCCGAATAATTTTAAGCCTATATATACAAAGAGGGTGTTTCAACATTTGAAACACCCTCTTTGTTATTTATATCTTAATGATGGAACAGACGAATACCTGTAAATGCCATAGCGATACCGTATTTATCGCAGGTCTCAATAACATGATCATCACGTACTGAACCTCCTGCCTGGGCAATGTATTCCACCCCAGTCTTGTGAGCACGCTCTATATTATCCCCAAACGGGAAGAAAGCATCTGAACCAAGAGCTACTCCTTTCAGAGTATTCAGCCATTCGCGCTTTTCCTCACGCGCCAGCACTTCCGGTTTTTCTGTAAAGAACTGCTGCCAAATACCGTCAGCCAACACATCATCATGGTCATCGCTAATGTAAATATCAATCGTATTATCACGGTCGGCACGGCGGATTTTCTCTACCCAGGGTAAGTTCAATACTTTTGGATGCTGGCGAAGATACCAGATATCAGCTTTATTTCCAGCTAAACGGGTACAGTGAATACGGCTCTGCTGTCCTGCTCCGATACCAATCGCCTGTCCGTCTTTCACATAACACACAGAATTGGACTGCGTATATTTCAAAGTAATAAGCGCTATCATTAAATCACGCTTTGCAGCATCCGGGAAAGTCTTATTCCGGGTAGGTATATTAGCGAACAGCTCGCTGCCATTCAACTGAATCTCGTTGCGTCCCTGTTCAAAAGTTATTCCGAACACATCCTTACGCTCAATCGGTGCAGGTTTATACGAAGGATCGATCTTAATCACATTATAAGTACCCTTACGCTTGTTCTTCAAAATTTCGAGCGCCCCATCCGTATATCCCGGAGCAATGACACCATCGGATACTTCCCGGTTAATAAAACGGGCAGTCGCCTCATCACAGGCATCACTCAAAGCTATAAAATCTCCGTAAGATGACATACGGTCCGCACCACGGGCACGCACATATGCACTGGCCAAAGGAGAAAGCGGCAAGTCATCAACAAAATAAATCCGTTTCATTGTCTCATCCAGCTCCAGACCAATAGCAGCACCTGCAGGGCTAACATGTTTGAACGAAGTTGCCGCCGGCATTCCGGTAGCCTCTTTCAACTCCTTCACCAACTGCCAACCGTTCAGCGCATCCATAAAATTGATATAGCCCGGACGTCCGTTCAGGACTTCGATAGGCAATTCCCCCTCCTGCATAAAAATGCGGGCCGGCTTCTGATTAGGGTTACAGCCGTACTTGAGTTCTAACTCTTTTGTCATAGTCTTAATTATTTTGAATAGAATTGCTACAAAAACACGAATGGGACAAAACACAAAAAGCTACGAACTTATTACATTCGCAGCTTTTTTGGTTGGGCTACCTGCCCTATATCATTCGGCCTTATTTGACTTTAAAATCAGCCTCATAAGTCGTAGTATATATTCATATACCACCGAATTAGCCACCGAATTTAACTACAAACCCATTAATCACTCTTCCAATTGCTTTACGTAATTGTAAAGCAAAGGTAGAAATTAATTCCAAACAAAGAGACAAAAACGGATAAAAATCGTATTATTCATATTACCTTTGTCAAGTCATAAGACATTAATTAACTCAAAAAAAGATGAATCATCAACCAAACAGCTACGGAACGAACCGCGACAATAAACGTATCTATCACGTTACCATCGGAATATTGACTGTATGCTTATTAAGCATTGCAGCATGCAGCACTCCAGAACCTCCCATCAACGAGGAGGAAGAAGAAGAGGGATTCCAAGGTACAATTGAAGACTGGCCGGAGAGCCGCGCCATTACCACACCTTCAGACAGCGTTCGACCAATTACCTGCCAAGACAGTATACGATTAGATATAACACCTTATGCATGAGATTGATATCATTTTCTTTCCAGGAATGAAGTCGACTGCCGGAGATTGATAGCGATATCTTGCTCAGCTTCGCCGATCGAGTCAGGATCCTACAACCGTAGAGATAGCATTTTTGCACCAGCAAGATTTGGGCGGCGGAAGGAATTGCTATCAGTTTTGCGGATGCTGACGGGAGTACCCCCTTCGGCATGGGTGGCAGTTCTTCTATCATCATGCCGCTTGTCGCCCTCGTCCGCCACCCGCGCCTCCGCAAGCTACAGCGCCAGCGGCGACCGATAGCGCCAAGCCGCATTACGGGAGGCTGTTTCTGTCCCGGGGGCAACTGGGGAGTTTGTGCGGTTATCGGGCTTTCGGTTCCTGCGCCCATGCCGCCTGCCCCTTTGGGTTTGCTTGTATTCGGCGGTGCATGCCGCATTCAGTTTGTGCGTTTATCGGGCTGCAGTTACCGGTCAGTTCCCCGCTCGGTCGAAGGTGGTACGGGCGGCGGTTGCACGGGGTGCAGCTCCGAAGCCTGCTTTGCCGCGCCGGCATCCGACTGATGAGGAAGGTAGGTTTTGCCGCGCTCTGAGTATCGGCGTGCCCGTCGCCCGCCGATTTACAGACGTTTACGCTTCAGTGGTATTTCCCTTTTATCTCTGCACGAATGCAGATAAAATAGAGATGATCTTAGTATTAAACATAATCGGAAACTTGATATTGTGCAGGCGGAAATACCGCTATTCTGCACAATATCCCGATTATATTTAATACCGGTTTCCACATCCCCGCAGCTACCCGCTGCCAACGGGGCTGACCGTTCGGCATGATAGCCCCCGCCTGATGGGTGTCCAGCAGTCCGCTGTGCCGCCGTGCTTCGGGGCGCTGCATTGTGCGGTTGTGCAGGGTCTCTACTCACTCTCGCGCCCCGGTCGTGGCGGCAAGGCGAAGGAACGGGCGTTTAATCAGGAAGTTTTCCGGTATGGGCTTCCGCTGACGTCCCGGATTTCCCGAAGTCACTTCGCCTGATGCCCGAAGTCACTCCAGCCTTGTGCCAGCGATTATCCCCCGCCTTGTGCCGCCTGCCGTCCGGCCAAGCCCAGGGCGTGGCGGCTGAAGACCGCCACAACTCTCCCAGGCAGCAAAGCCGCCATCTCCCTCCGCCTCCGGCGGGAGGACGCTATATACCATCAATATGGACAACACATACCACCCGCATGGACACAATAACCTACGGAATACGCATACAAACATACTCACACGTACATTCTTCCTTTCCCACATGGACAGGATATGCCGCAAACACGGATAGGGTATTCCACCCGTATGGACAAGAATCGCCCAACAAATACTCCGCCTAATTACGGCCTATTTCTCTTCTTTTTCCTCACGAAGAAAGATATAAGCTGCTGATACATCAAGGAACGCTACGCTATTTCCCGAAAAAAAATCCTGAGCGCCCCTGCAGGGCGTGCGGTTTTTTTCCGGGAAATTCCTTGCTGAATCAGCACCTGATATCAAAAGATTGTTTAGAAAAAAAAGAGAAAAAATGAGGGTGCTGCGCTGTGGTGGCGGCATTATCGTACACTTTGTTGATAGCAAATCCACGAACCTGGAACGATTGGCCAACCAAAAACTGATAGCAATACTTCCGGAACCGATACGCATGCAATTAGGATCCTAAAGGAAACCTGCTATCACTGCCTCTTAGCCAACCACTCCGCTGCCGAATGCAGCGACTCAATCAACTTCTTCCGGTCCGTCGACACATCTTCAAGCCGCAACCGCCAGCGCGGCTTTCGATAACGACACAAAAACAGTTCATTACCATCTTCCGACAGTTCCAAACCGTAGCAAGGTTGTTTCAACAGGCTAGTTCTATTGGGATCATCCATATAGTCAGTACAGTTTTTACCCGGGTGTCTCCCGTTCCTGCCGACAAATATAGCCAGAACTCCCCGATAATCCAACTCAACAACGAGAATAGCAGCGGCTTTCGCCGCTGCTATTTTTCTTATTCCTTCTTCAGCGCATCCTGCCACGCCCGCAGATTGCTGAGCATGGCGCGATACGCCGCATCCGCCCCCTGGGCATAGCGGTCATGACATCCAAGCCCCGAAGGCGAATCCGCCACCCCTTCAATCACCCGCTGCGCCTGCAGGCAATCTTCCATCAGGCTTCCGATAACAGCCAAAGCGATGTCGTACTGAGATTTTTTCAGGTCAGATACCTGATGAACAGAATGGGAACACATAATCGTTTCCATATTGGATTACAGTTTTTACCGGGGTGTCTCCCCTTCAAGTGTTCCACTAAGTTAGTCATTTTCAGCCACATATCCAAACAAACATCCCTTTATTTTCTCTCTAATTCACTAATTTTCAGCCCCTTCCTGCACCATAACCGCACACCCGTCTCCGCTCTATTCACCCATAACCTCACACCCATTCCCGCCTCAACCTGCTCGGGGATCGCCGCCCGGCAAGGGGGTGCAGCAGCACTCCCGACGAGGGCAGCCGCTTCCTGCCACCGTCCACACTGCGCAGCCCGCCCAATTTTTTCTCTTTTTTTTCTAAACGTTCCCTTGATATTAGGTACTGATGCAGCAAGGAATTTCTCAGAAAAAAACCGCACGCCTGAAGGGCGCTCAGGATTTTTTTCTGGGAAATAGCACAGCGTTCCTTGATGTATCAATACCTAATATCTTTCTTTGTGAAGAAAAAGAAGAGAAAATACGCCGTAATCCATCCTAAGGAAACCGCATATCCTCCCATCGGCTGAGGCACCCGATTCCGGTGTTTTAGATAAAGATAACTATCATTCCAAAGCATCGGAAAATCACCTGCAGACAGCAGAAAAACACCCCCTTGCATATACTTACATGCACTTAATCGCCTCCCCGGCACATCTCAGACACTTCCCGTTACTACTCCCAACCTTTCCCGGCGGAGAAAAAAAAAATCCCCCGACGATTTTTCATTTCGTCGGGGGAATTTAAGTCGTTCAGCAGCCGTTGGAAGCGTTAACCCAATGGGTTTTCATCCAATCCACCGCCTCCACCTTCATTTCCACCACCTTCATTTCCAGAAGATTTAGTGACAACTCCAGTCTTTTTAAAGCTCAAAGTCTTCATCAGAGACTTTAGTTCCGGACAGGGCGTGAAGACGATACGCGCCTTAGTGATCAACGTTGAGTTGAACTTGTCTTCAGATACGGCACCTTTGGAGCCAATCACAACACGGAAACTTCCGAGGTCCTGCAGACGGACGATCTCACCGTTGGCCAGCTTGTCTTGCATAGTGGTCATCAGAGAATCGAGCACAGCCTTTGCATCGGATGCGGTTACCGTACAACGGTCAGCGGCCGCACGGGTAAGAGTTTTGAAATCAGCCTCGCCACTGGCTTTCGTTTGGGCGTAGAATTTCGGAGCCTCGTTTGGTTTAGCGGGGTTCTTTCGAGCGGATACAGAATAAGATACAGCCATTTTGTAACAAATTTAATGGGTTAATATTTTCGGGGTTGTGTTCCTGATGCCAGGAATACGATAACAAATGTACGCACGTACGCGCGAGGCGTGGCGGGGTTCGTGCGGATGAATACGGATTTGTGCGGTTATATGCATCGGACGTGTTTTTTACTCCCGTAAAGTGCCGGAGACTTACGGGGTAAAATTCTGTTTACTCCCCGTAAAAAAAAGAAGGTTTACCCCGTAAGATTTTCTTTACGAGGGGTAAGAAAAGCCTCACAGGGGCACTTTGAGGGGTAAGAAAATTCTTACGGCTGATTGTTACCATTGTTACCGGCACTGTGACCAAATTGTGACGCGGCTGTTATCGGCTGTTACCGGATTATTACTACAACACCGTTCAGAACGCCTGTGGCGGGTGTTGCTGTTACCTTTTTGTTATCACCCTGTGACTCTGCCGTGACTGCCCTGTGACTGAATGTTACACTCCTGTTACACAATGTTACACTTCTGTTACACTTTTCCGTCCGGATTGTTACTGCCTGTTGCTCCGTCCGGACACGAAAAAAGCCGCTCCTCATGGGGCGGCTTCCTTCGTTTGAACTCTTCACCGGTTACTACTTCCTATCAGACTTTCGGTCGCCCGATTTACCCAACAGGGAGGCGATGAGGTCGATCACTTTCTCATTCGTAAACACGAATTTCAGGGCGCGGAATGCCCACTTCAGTACAATTTTCATAGCAAAATCAGTATTAATTGTTCGGTGGCGAAGGTACGAAGCCAGGGCGGAGCAGCGGGCAGTGCGTCAGGTTGGCGGCTGATGGCGGTGGTTATGTGTGGTTATCAGTTGTGCAGACGCCGGAACGCCTTGAGGCAGAACGGGGCATATTCCTTAACTGCGTCGAAGCAAGGGCATTGCTTTATCCACTCCCGAGGCTCGATGATGCCGTTTCCGTTCAGGTCGGGGCTGAGGTCACGATGCCCGCAGACCGTGCTTTCCGGATAGATATCGAGCAACATGCGGATGAGGAAGCGCAGCGACTGGCATTGGTCGGGGGTGCGGGTATCGGCGGCAGTGCCGTCCGGGAGTAATCCGCCTTCGTAGGCGATGCCGATGGAGCGGGCGTTGAAGCCGCGGACATGGGCGCCGACGCGATCGAGCGGACGCATCGGGAAAATGATACCCTCACGGGATATGAAGAAGTGGTAACCGCAGCCATTGAAGTTGCGTCGGCGGTGTTCCGCCTCCAGTTCATCAGGCGTGAGGCGGCGGTCGCAGCGGGAAGCTGTGCAATGGATTACGATCAGGTTGATACTGCGGATGCAGTCCAGACGTAGCGTCGGCAGGCTGTCGGCAGGCATTGCGCTGACGGCGGACGGAACGGGCGGGCGGATGATGATGGTTTTCATGGTCAAAAGGGTGAGCCGAAGGCGTTTTCAATCATACCCGTCTGACGCGGAGTAAGCACACGCGCCGTGAGGTGGTAGTTCGTACCGGCAAGAGTTTGCAACAATTCGGGACTGTCCTTTATCCATGCCTTGAGTCGAATAGATGCGGATGCCGGGGCGATGTTGGGGAAGTACAGTACGGCCAGTTCCTTGAAGCCGTAGGAACGATTTTCGAGGTGTGCCGACACACCAGCCGGCACACTGCCGGAGGCGGTGCGTAAATGGGCGGTTACACCGCCTGCAGTGGTGGCGATATTGCGGGGTTTGGGGAGAAATGCGTCAGAGGTCATAATAATAATTGTTTGATTTACAACGGTAAATGTACGCTTTTTGTACGGAAATGGCGTATAGATAGGCATGGAGGCTATATATAAGTATAGTTAGGAGTGTGCAAAACAGTGTGCAGGACGTGGCAGGGTGTGATGGAAGTGTGACTGAGGTACGGCCGTAGTGTGCAGAAAAGTGTGCAAAGTGTGACGGAAGTGTGACAGGAGTGTGCAAAACAGTGTGCAATGTCTTCCATCACAAGTGCCCGAAAAGTGCCCGATTGTTCGTTCGGTAAGTAGCGGTAAGTGCCTTGGTTTAGTACGCAAACAGTACGCAGAGTGTTGAATAGTTGTCCACTATTCCGCCTTGCCTTTTGTCCACATCATTACTGTGCAATAGCTTGTAAGGTATCAGAAGTCTGGATTTAAGGTCATTTTTTGTCCACTACAGGCCTGAGATTCTTGTCCACTTCCGGTGCCCGTTCCCGTCCGGCCGCCGCAGGCGGAGGGAGACGGCGGCTTTGCCGCCTGGGAGAGTTGTGGCGGTCTTCAGCCGCCA
>OLRS01000134.1_pt1 | contig 84899 bp, 67 predicted proteins | sample 1673171 | NCBI WGS metagenome assembly OLRS01 (sample SAMEA3136762, study PRJEB25190) | human gut metagenome | biome: human gut; feature: human-associated habitat; material: faeces | place: Austria | collected 2013
ACTTTCTGATCCAACCAGTAAAAAAGGCGACCTAGTCAGTTACCGTACTTGCTGGCGGCAGTTATTTACCGCAGGCTGTCAAAGAAGATGATGAAAATGCGCTCTCCACCATGAATATGCAGATGGAAACCTTTTATGCAGAAGCAAAGGAGGCAGACTGTCTGATCTACAACAGCACCATAGAAGGGGTCAAAAATGATTTCTCTTAAGGTTGTTCCCATCGGGACCTCGATCAGACCTGTATTCTCAATAGAACCTGTCAGTGAGAAAGTTTTTGTTCCAGGTGATCCCTCTGTACCGATACTTCTGTACCAGTCTGCACCTTTGAGAATGATCTCCGGAATATTTGCATAAGTTTCTACGTTATTCAGAACAGTAGGTTTCGCCCATAATCCCTGTTCAACTGTACGGGGCGGTTTTACACGGGGCATGCCGCGGCTTCCCTCGATGGAAGCTGTCAGGGCTGAACCCTCGCCGCATACGAAAGCGCCCGCTCCCTTATTAATGTGCATATGGAAATTGAAGCCGGTGCCGAGAATATTCTCGCCTAAGAGTCCATTTTCCTCCAGTACGGCAATGGCATGCTTCAGTCTCGCTACGGAGTTCGGATACTCGGCACGCACGTAGATGTAACCATTCTCAGCACGCACCGCGTAAGCTGCCAGCATCATACCCTCGATCAGACGGTAGGGATCACCCTCCATAACGGATCCGTCCATGAATGCTCCCGGGTCGCCCTCGTCGCCGTTACATACCACATAGTGAACCGGGTCGGCCTGACGGGCCACCTGAATCCACTTCTTACCTGCCGGGAAGCCACCGCCACCACGGCCACGCAGTCCGGACTGATCCACTTCCTCAATGACCTGATCCGGCGTCATCTCGAACATGGCCTTCTGAAGTGCCGCAAAACCGCCGCTGGCTATGTATTCTCTTAAGGATTCCGCATCGAACTTACCGCAGTTCTTCAGTACGATACGGGTCTGCTTCGCGATGAACGGAATGTCGTCCGGCCCTTTGCAGACCTTGCCGCCCTTCTGGTACAGCAGACGTTCCACCACTTCATTGCCCAGAACGCTCTTTTCAAAAATCTCGGCACAGTCATCCAGCTGTACCTTCACATACTGAACCACATCCTGCCCCTTCTGGATCCGGACCAGGGGGCCCAGCTCGCAGACGCCCTGACAGCCGGTCTTCTTCACGCCCAAATGTTCCTTCTCATCGTGGGGAGCGAACTCCAGGGTCACGCCCGGCGCATCCTTGGTAATCTCCAGGAATTTCTCATAAATTTTATTGGAACCGGTGGCGATACAGCCTGTACCGGAACAGACAAGAATCCGGCAGTCGTAGGAATTAAGCTCTTTCACCGCTTCCTCGTGAAGCTGCTGTAACTGTTCTTTATTCTGGATCAATTCCGGCACCTCCTCTTAACTGGTCAATCACTGCTGCCGCCTTTTCCGGCGTCATACAGGGATACACTTCTTCATTTACCATCATGGTGGGAGCAAGTCCGCAGGCGCCCAAGCAGGACACGGTCTCTACGGTGAACATCATATCGTCCGTGGTCTTCTTGGTCTTGCTTAAGCCCAGCTTCTCATACAGGGCCTCCAGTACCGGCATGGATTTCCGCACATGACAGGCTGTTCCGTCACATACCTTGATAACATACTTTCCCTTTGCGTCGAAGGAAAAGTTCTCATAGAACGTCGCCACGCTGAAAGCCTTGGCCTCCGTCACCCCGATCTTGTCTGCCACATAACTCAGCAGCTCTCCGGGCAGATAACGGTAAGCTCCCTGAATCTCCTGCATAATCGGAATCAGTGAAGCCGGCTTTCTGCCGTACTGATCCATGATCTCATCCGCTTTTGCGTAATAGGACTGATCAAGCATACTATATTTACCCTCCTTACATTAGTTTCACCCAACTACAAAACAGCTGTAACCGTTCTGATAATACACTAACAGTATACAGCCATTTTTGTATAAAATCAACAATTATCTCCGTTACTTTTTTGTCATTTTTGTGCAATCGTCCTGTTTTCTAAAACATATCGGTTACTTATCACTAACTTTTTTACACAATCCTCCGATGATAATCCTCCGGGCGGTTGATATTGGCAAAGCTCTCCTCCGGCGCGGTGCTTTCACAGATATCGTAGCCGATCCGGTTCAGGAACGCGAAAACCGAGCCCTTGCGCTCCCGGATCTCTGCCAGCATTTCATCTGCCAGATCCCGGTCGTAGACGCCTGCCAGGGGCTCTTCCTTTCCCCTGTGCCTGAGAATCACCGCCTTTTTCTGCTTTTCCCGGCTTTGGATCACCAGTCTTTCCAGCTCCTCTGCCGGAACCAGCGGTATGTCTACGCCCAGCACCAGCACCTGCTCCTCCCTGGCCCGCCGGAAGCAGCTTTCAAGACCGCCCAGAGGCCCTTTTCCCGGAAACCGGTCCGGCGTTACCGGAACGCTGCAGGCTGCCCCGTGATAGCCGGACACCTGGATATCTGTGATTCCAAGCGCCCTGCCCTTTTCAATCTGCCACTCCAGAAAGGTACTTTTTTCTATCTTCAGATCGCATTTGTCGCTTCCCATGCGGCTGCTCCTTCCCCCGGCCAGCACCACCATGGAAACGCCCGCTCCCAGGCGCTTATTTTCTGGCACAGTTGGCAGCCTCTCCGGTCAGGATCTCCAGACCGTGCTGAAGAGAGGGCAGAATGTAGCCCAAAGACTCCTTCACTGCCTTGGGGCTGCCCGGCAGGTTGATGATGAGCGTGTTCTTCCGGATACAGGCCGCCGCCCGGCTCAGCATGGCTCTGGGGGTGATAGTCATGCTGTAGGCCCGCATGGCTTCGGGAATACCCGGCACCATCCGCTCCGCGATATCCATGGTAGCCTCCGGCGTACAGTCCCGGGGTGAAAAGCCCGTGCCGCCGGTGGTCAGAAGCAATTCCGCCACATACTCATCTGCGATGCGCGCCATCTCTTTGGCCAGCATCTCCCGGTCGTCCGGCAGGAGAATCGTATGAACCACCTCGTATCCATTTTTTTCCAGCATCTCTTTGATAGCCGGGCCGCTTATATCCTCCCGTTCTCCTGCGTAGCCGGAATCACTGGAGGTCAGAACCGCTGCACGCATGGGTCGCTTCACCACGTTTATCTCGTCCCCTTCGGAAATGACGCCGCCCTTCAATACTTTTGTGAAAATGCCTTCTCTCGGCATAATACAGTCGCCCATAATCTTGTAGATCTCGCAGCCGCTGTGGCACTGCTTCCCGATCTGGGTTACCTCCAGAAGCACGTCGCCGCACTGCAGTCTCGTGCCCACGGGCAGGTGCTTTAAGTCGATCCCCCTGACGATCAGATTCTCCCCGAAGGCGCCCTCGTCCACCGGCGCTCCTTTTGCCTTGAAGTCCTCGATCTTTTCATAGGATAACAGGCTCACCTGGCGGTGCCATTTGCCTGCGTGGGCGTCGTTTTCGATACCCCAGTCCTCGATAAGCTTCGCGGAATGCACGTTTTTCTTCTGCGTTCCCTTCTTCTCGCTGATATTTACTGCCATGATCCTGCCCATGCTATCGTTCCTCCCTTATTCTGCCATCTGCTTTTTCCAAAGCGGACAGCCACCAAATTCTCTGTCTTCTATGGTACCTGATCTTGGCCCGCAGATCAACACTTGTTACAAATTAGACAATTTATTTTTTTAATTTTCTGGTACTTTTTCACAATCACAGGTTTGACACGCCCTAAGTCCCCATGTATAATGGAAACGGGGCAAAAAAAGCCCACATCATTCAGGAGTACAACATCCCATGTATATCAATGAATTATACGACAAGCTTCCGCTTCTTTCCGCGGAAACCTATACCTATATCAGCCGGGACGGCGACTGTCATACCGAATCCGAACCGGTTCTCACAGAGCATATTCTGGACGTCTATCTCAACGATCGACTGACCATGAAGCTGGTCTGTATTCCCCAGTATCTGACTGAGCTGGTGCTGGGCCGCCTTCTGACCGAGGGAATCCTGGAGGACGCTTCCGATGTAGAACAGATCTATATCTGTGAACACGGGCTGCGGGCACGGGTGATACTGCGTGGAAATAAGGGTGAAAACGAGACGCTGCAAGCCACCGTAGCCGACAGCCATCCGCAGGCAGGACGTGTTGCTTTGGATGGCGGCGCTTCTCGGGAGCCCTTCACAGAGCTTACGCCCTCCTGCTGCACCGGGAATCACATTTTAAACGATTATTTTCTGACCGGGAAGCCGGTAAAGCCGGTGACTCCCATTTCCTGGAAGGCAGAGCAGGTCTTTGACCTGGCCGACCGCTTCCACGCGGGTATGCCCCTCCACGGACAGACCTGGGCCACCCACAGCTGTTTTCTGGCAAAGGACGGCCAGCTTCTGTTCCAGTGCGAGGATATCGGCCGGCACAACGCCCTGGACAAGGTCATCGGTTACGCCCTGCGCCATGACATCCCGCTCACAGAGTGTATCGTCTATTCCAGCGGCCGGATTCCCACCGATATGGCCATGAAAGCTATCCGGGCCGGAATTCCCATTCTCGCAAGCAAGGCTTCGCCCACGGCGGAGGCCATCGCGCTGGCGAAAGAATACGGGCTTACGCTGGTCTGCGCGGCAAGGCGGGATCGGATGAAGCTGTTCGCCGGGACGGCGCCGGAAGGCTGAGAAGCCGGCCATCTTCTTTTAGGAAAAATAAATTTGTAAATTATTCCCATTTTAAATATAAATTTTAAGAAAGGCAGGTTTTATTCTATGCCTTCGGTATACGCCGACACCTCATTTCTACAATTTAAAAAAGTACACTGCAGAAACTGCTACAAATGCGTCCGGAACTGCCCGGTCAAGGCCATCCGGGTCATCAACCATCAGGCACAGATTCTGGAGGATCAGTGCATCCTCTGTGAGAAATGCACTCTGGTCTGTCCCCAGAACGCCAAGGAAGAATTAAATATGATACCCAGGGTGTATGATTTCATCCGAAACGGCGGACAGGTCATCGCCTCTCTCCACCCGGCCTATGTGGCGGAATTCGGAACTGACAGCCTGCCGGCCCTGACCGAAGCCCTGAAAAAGCTCGGTCTGTCCGACGCCTTCGACGCAGCCGCCGGGGCGTATCTGGTCAAGACCGCTTATGAGGACCTGGTGGAGGAACGGGCCCAGGAGACGCCCACCATTTCCTCCAACTGCCCGGTCATCGTACAGCTGGTCCAGAAGCGTTATCCGGATCTGGTTCCCTATCTGGCTCCGGTTCTGTCCGTGATGCAGGCCCACGCCCGTTATCTGAAGGAACAGTATCCCGACGCGCGGATTCTTTCTGTCTCCCCCTGTATCTCCGGCCTGGCCCAGATGCGGGAGGCGGACAACTATGTGGATTATGTCATCACCTTCAGCGAGCTGCAGGAATGGCTGACTGCTGTTCAGGTGCAGGTGGCCGCCCCGTCAAGCGCACCCCCGGACGCGGACCGGGATATCCGGCTTTCCCGCATTATGGCCATGTCCGGCGGCTTTACCATGGCCATGCATCCATCCGTTCACCAGCGCTATCTTCCCGCCTGCGGTATCGACAGCTGCAAGCAGATTCTGAATGAATTTATGGCGGATCCGGACAGTTATTCCAACTGTTTTCTGGAACTGAACGCCTGTCCCAACGGCTGCATCGGCGGTCCTTCTTTCCGACGTACGAAGACCGGACTGCTCCACGGCCTGATCCGTCTGCAGAACGCGTCCCTGTACAAAGGCATTTCCAATTATAAACGAGACGATTTTTCGGCGCAGTCCCTGACCGACGTCAGCCGTCACTATGACACTTTCGTACTGCGGCAGCAGGAGGCGGAAGCCTCCGAAGAAGATATTAAAAAGGTACTGGCCCAGATGGGAAAATTTACGCCGGAGGACGAGCTGAACTGCGGGGCCTGCGGCTATAATACCTGCAGGGAAAAGGCAAAGGCCGTGCTGGCCGGTAAGGCCGAGATCTCCATGTGCGTGCCCTTTATGCGGGAGCGCCAGGAGAGCTACTCCAACAAAATCATCAACGTGATGCCCGGTATCCTGGTGACCGTGGATTATCAGCTGAAGGTCATTCATATGAACCAGGCCGCGAAGGATCTGTTCGACCCGCTCCATAAGCGTACGCTGATCGGCGAGACCGTGTCTGATCTGATGGATGATTACACCCTGATCAATATGATTTCCTTCGATAAAAATATGTCCCACGATCAGATTTATCTGGAGGATCGGGATATCTATCTGGAGCGCACCCTGGCCAATGACCGGAAGAATCAGCTGATTCTCTGCGTCATGAAGGATATCACCCGGGAGATAGAAGAAAAGCAGCGTATCCGGAAGGCCCAGAACAACGCGGCCGCCATGGCTGACAAGCTGGCCTCGGAGCAGCTGAAGCTGGTGCACCAGATCGCAAGCCTCCTGGGGGAGACCGCCGCGGACACCAAGGTGGCCGTGGAGCAGCTGAAGCGTACCATTCTCAGAGAGGACGAGGATCGCGATGAATAAAGACGGAAACTATAGGCTGAACGTGTCCTTCGACGGACTGGTGACGGATTTCGGCTGGGTAAGCCTCAATAAAAAACGGGAAACCATCTGCGGCGATTATTTTGATATTATGGAAAATGATTCCGATCATGTGCTGGTGCTGTCAGACGGACTGGGAAGCGGCGTCAAGGCCAACATTCTCTCCACGCTGACTGCCCGGATGCTCAGCCATATGATCATCAAAAAGCTGCCCATCTATGACGCGGTGGCCGCCGTAGCCGATACGCTGCCCGTGTGCAGTGTCCGGCATCTGGCCTATTCCACCTTTACGGTGCTGGATATCAGGGGACGCCAGGCGCTGCTCTATCAGTTTGACAATCCGGACGCCATTCTGATTCGGAACGGTAAGGTAACGGCCTACCCTTATTCTACCTTTACCCTGAAGGAAAAGGTCATCCATGAGAGTACCTTCGACCTTCGGGAGGACGACATGCTGATTCTCATGTCCGACGGCGTCACCAACGCCGGTATGGGCAAGACCACCGACGGCGGCTGGGGCCGCAATGAGGTCCTACGCTTCTGTCAGAAGAAGTACCGCCCGGGTATGAGCGCCCAGGAAATGGCTGTGGCTATCGCCTATGCGGGACTGGCCCTGAATCTGGAGGAGACCGACGACGACCTGACGGTTCTGGCCTTACGCTTCTGCAAAAAGCAGACGGTCAACCTGATGATTGGTCCGCCCCATACCACCGAGGAAGACACAGCCTATATGGACAATTTCTGGAAAAAGGAAGGGAAGCATGTGATCTGTGGCGGCACCACCGCAAAAATCGCAGCGCGATATCTTCGGCAGCCTCTGACCACCATCGATGGATCCGCCGTGGACGATGTGCCTTCCCTGATGCGTCTGCCCGGCGCAGATCTGGTAACCGAAGGGTTACTGACTTTGGAGCGGCTGTTGGAATACTGCGAAGATTTCCGGGAGGATCGAGTGAGCTTCCATGAGATGCTTCAGAAGAAGGACGGAGCCGCACAGCTTGGAACACTCCTTTTCACCTGGGCCACGGATATCAACATTTTCTTTGGAAATGCTTATAACGAGGCCTATGCAGGCTCGGAGATTACGGCAGAGACCAAAACAAAGACCGTGGAAGAGTTGATGGAGCACCTGCGGAAAGCGGGGAAACATGTGAATGTTTCGTTCTGGGCTGTCTGAATTTTGCCACAGCTTATATTTTATTTCAATTAGAAAGGAAACCCGAAGCTGTCCCGGACACGGGCAGCTTCGTCAGGCATATGATCATGAGTGAATTTACACATTTTAACCGCCAGGGCGAGGCCGTCATGGTGGACGTAAGCGCCAAGGCCGAGACCGCAAGGGAGGCTGTGGCTGAGGGCCGTATCTCCATGAGCCGGGAATGCTTTGAAAAGGTAAAGGAAGGGGAAATGGGAAAGGGCGACGTGCTGGGCGTGGCCCGGGTGGCCGGAATCATGGGGGCCAAGAAGACCTCCGAGCTGATTCCTCTCTGCCACCTGCTGCATCTGACCAAGGTGGAGATAAGCTTTGAACCGGAGGAAGAGACCTCCTCCGTCCGGGCGGCCTGCACCGTCCGCACCACCGGCAGGACCGGCGTGGAGATGGAGGCCCTGACCGGCGTTCAGGTGGCACTTCTGACCATCTACGACATGTGCAAGGCCGTGGATAAAAGCATGGAAATGACCGACATCCATCTCTGCCGGAAGAGCGGCGGAAAGAGCGGCGATTTTGTGAGAAAGGCGGATTAACCCATGAAGGACCAATACGGACGGGACATCAACTATATGCGCGTCTCTATCACCGACCGCTGTAACTTACGCTGCCGCTACTGTATGCCGGAAGGCATCGAATGGCTTCCCATGGAGCAGATTCTGACGCTGGAGGAGATCACTGAGGCCTGTCGGCAGGCTGCTGCCTTAGGCATCCGCAAAATCAAGGTCACCGGCGGCGAGCCGCTGGTCCGGAAGGGCTGCATGGAGCTCATCGGGATGCTAAACGCATTGCCCGGTATCGAGCAGGTGACGCTGACTACCAACGGCGTACTGCTCCCGGAATACGCAAACGAGCTCTGCCGCCAGGGACTCCACGCTGTCAATATCAGTTTGGATACTCTGGATCCCGTGAAATACACTGCTATCACCGGTTTTGACCAGCTTCCGAAGGTTCTGGACGGCATTCGCGCCATGGAGACTCATGGCGTTCCGGTGAAAATCAACGCGGTGCTGCAGCGGGGCGTCAACGACATGGAATGCATCGCCCTGACCGAGTTAGCCGAGGCTCACCCGGTGGACGTCCGTTTTATCGAGCTCATGCCCATCGGGCACGGCAAGGAGATGAAGCCTGTCTCCAACCCGGAGGTGGTGGAGCAGCTGAGAAGCCATTACGGAGCAGATCGCGTAACGCCGGATTTCCACACCCATGGCAACGGCCCGGCCCGCTATTACCACATCGACGGCTTTCAGGGCAGCATTGGCTTTATCAGCGCCATTCATGGAAAATTCTGTCAGAATTGTAACCGCATCCGCCTGACAGCCACCGGCGATCTCAAGCCCTGTCTCTGCTACAGCGACCGTATTTCCATAAAAAACGCCCTCCGGACCGGAAGTCCCGAGGACGTGAAAGAGCTGATCCGGCAGGCCATCGAACAGAAGCCTGCGGCTCATTGCTTTGAAAATATACAAACGGTAACGGAACTGAAAGAAATGTCGAAGATCGGCGGGTAAACAGTTTTCCGACCTATCTCAATACCATCACATCCGCCGGATTGATATGCACCCAGATATCCTCCTGCGGATTTTCTCTGCCTTCATATTCCTTCTTACAGAAATCCCTCCAGACTTCCTTGGTAGTCTCCACACGAATCCTGTTGAAATGATTCTTCCGGCTCTCCTCGGATGTATCCGCACGCTCCGGTCTTACCATGATCACCGTGGAAAACACGTCGTCAATAACCCGGTTAATCCGGCACCGGAAGGTATTCCCCGGCTGTGCCGCCGCCTCTTTTGCTCCCATCAGCCCGATATAATGGCTGCGCACGCCCACATAGCGGACGTCCTCTGTATCCGGTCCGTGTTCGCCAGTGAAGGTCAGGGTTTCGCCCCAGTCCTGCACATAGACGCGGCCCGGCTTATCCACCGAAGTTGCTTCCTTCACCTCTGCCCGGGCAAAATTCTTGCATCCCGACAGCAGCGCGGCCGCCCTGGACTCCGGCGCTTCAAACAGCTGCTTCACAGGAATCACTGGGCTTGAAGCTCCCTGATCCATCACACATACCCGGTCGCAGATCCGGTACACCTCGTCCCGGCTGTGGGACACAAATAGGGTGGGCCCGCCAAACTCCTTCAGTGTCTCCAGAAGCTCCTGCTCCAGATTCCAGCGAAGATATCCGTCCAGCGCAGAAAAAGGCTCGTCCAGCATCAGCACACGGGGACTGGAGAGGAAGATCCGCGCCAGAGCCACCCTCTGCTGCTGGCCTCCGGAAAGCTCCGCAGGCTTATGCTTCTCCAGATCCTTCAGCTCGAACTTTTCCAGCATTTCCTGAATTCTTATCTCCGCTTCTTTTTTTCCGGTCTTTTCTGCCTTAAGTCCTGTCATCAGGTTTTGGCGAACCGTCATATTCGGGAACAGGGCGTAATTCTGAAACAACAGTCCCACATGGCGTTCCTGGGGACGCAGATTGATTTTTTCCCGGGAATCAAAGAGCACCTTACCGTCCAGCTCGATATGTCCCTCGTCGGGCTTCACGATGCCCGCGATACAACGGAGGGTCATACTCTTGCCACAGCCGGAGGCGCCCAGGATGCCCGTCACGCCGCCCGCTGCCTCAAACTGCGTCTCCAGCGTAAAGCCACCCAGCTTTTTTCTGATATCCACATACAATGACATCTTCTCTACCTCCCGCCCTTTCGTTTTTTGCCTGTGCGGGACGCCCGCTCGCCCTTTTCCAGCAGGTTCACCGCCAGCAGAACCACTGCGGAAATGACCACGTTCACCAGCACCCATTTGAAGGCCAGGGCGTCATTGTCCGTCCGCCACAGCTGATAGACGGTGGTAGAGATAGTCGCGGTCCGGCCCGGCGTATAGCCTGCCACCATGCTGGTGGCTCCGTACTCGCCCAGGGCCCTGGCAAAGGCCAGGACAGCTCCCGCCAGAATGCCCTGCCTGCAGGCCGGCATCCGGATCCGCCAGAAGATAAAGCTGTTTGACAGCCCCAGGGTCTGTCCGGAATAGGCCAGGGTCTCGTCGAAGCTCTCAAAAGCCCCCCGGGCTGTCCGGTACATCAGCGGAAAGGCCACCACAGCCGCCGCGAAGATGCCCGAATACCAGGTCATCACCAGCTTTGTGCCGAAGGTCTCCAACACCCAGGCTCCGAAGGGGCGTCTGGACCCCATCAGCAGCAGGATAAAGTAGCCCACGACCGTCGGTGGCAATACCAGCGGCAGGGTCAGTACCACGTCCAGCACGCCCTTTACCACCGGATGGAGCTTCGCAATATAATAGGCTGCGAAAATACCTGTAAAAAATACGATCACGCTGGCGATCAACGCGATACGCAAGGAATTATACAATGGAAACCAGTCCATAAGCGCCCCTTTTTTATTCTGCTGCTGTGAAGCCTACTGCCTCGAATACCTTCATGCAGTCGTCTGTCTGCAGATAGGCAAGAAGTTCCTTTGCTGCTTCCTGATTCTCGGAGATGTTCAGAACTGCCGCAGGGTAGATAACCTGCTTGCACAGATCGCTTCCTGCCTGATCCACAACGGTCAGTCCGGCGGAGTACGCGTCGGTAGCGTAGATGATACCTGCGTCTGCAGCCGCCTCAGATACCTGTGTGGTAACCTCTTTCACGTTAGAGCCGTATGTAATCTTGCCGTCTGCTTCAAGCTTATCCAGGATACCAAGGTTGGTCAGAATCTCGGTGGAGTACTGTCCTACCGGAACATCCTCATTGCCCAGAGCCAGCAGGGAAAGCTTGTCTGTTCCCAGATCCTCGAAATTCTGGATATCCTTCGGATTTCCATCCGGAACAGCCAGAACAACCTTGTTCTCCAGCAGGTTCACGCGGGTTCCCTCCAGTACGAAGTCCAGGCCCTCGGTATTCACCTCCGGATCCGCATCCTTGTCCAGCTGGTTCATCTGCTTCTGGGCTGCGGAAATAAAAATATCGCAGTCAGCGCCTTCCTGAATCTGTGTCTTCAATGTTCCGGAGGAGTCAAAGTTGAATACCAGGGTTACGTTCGGAGCTGTCTCTTTGTACATCTCCTGAATCTCTGTCAGGGTCTCTGTCATGGATGCTGCCGCAAAGATGTTCAGAGTCACCGGCTCCGCCTCTGTCTCAGCTGCTGTTCCTTCAGCCTCTGTGGTCTCCTCTGCTGCCGGAGTCTCTTCCGCCTGTTTGCTTCCGCAACCCAGTATAGAAACTGCCAGAGCACTTACCAGCAGGCCTGCCATAAGCTTCTTCATAATATAATCCCTCTTTCCTTTTCATTTCGTGCGGTTCTCCTATGCGTTATTTTTTCAGGAGAATAACGATAGGTATATTATAGAGGAAACGGAAAGCAGGCGCAAGGGAATCGAACCAATTTATGAATTATTTTTCACTAACTCTACTGAAACTCCCCAAAATACACCTCAAAGAATCCTCGCGTGATCCGCTTCATATCCTCCAGCATGGCATGATACCGCTCCATGAAGAGGCGGCCTTCGGGGGTGATGGTAGAGCTGCCTCCGTTCTTTCCTCCGTTGCAACGGTTCAGGAAGCGGAAGCCCAGCTCCTTCTCCACCTTGTTGATCATTTTCCAGCCCTTGGAATAGGACATATTCATTTTGGCCGCCGCAGCCTGAATGGAACCGGTCTCATCGATGTACTGCAGCAGGTGGTAGACGCCGGGACCGAAGAAGTCTTCTTCTTTGGAAATGACCAGCTTGGTTTTGAAATGGAGGGTGGCGGCATTCCACCGGGCCTTCAGATAACGGGTGACGCGCTCGACGCCGCCCTCTTCCTGCAGGGAGTAGGTGACGCCGGGATCCTCCGTGGGAAGGAACCGGCTCCCGGTTTCAATATTAAAATTAATTTTCTCTGTAGGATCCATTTCCGTTCCCGATAAAATCATGCTCCTCGGCCAGCCCTCCTGCCCATCGTAAGTCGGAACGGCCGACTTCTCCGCAGCCAGCAGGGCTTTGATAGTGCTGTCCGCGCAGGCCGGGTATTCCACCGGCAGCACCAGCACGCGCTCCATCAGAGGCGCGCACCCGGTCAGGCCGATCGCAAGCGTCTCCTCAAAGCTGTGTTCCCGGTAGGCCTCATCCTCCAGGAAGATGACATTATTGTGGCTTAAATGCAGCTTCAGGGTCTCGCTGTGGCAGCCTGCCAGCACTACAATGGGAGAGACTCCCGCTTTGCGAAGCTTGGCAATCTCTCCCTTGATGACGGTGGTACCGTCCAGCGGGTACATGGGCAGGAACAGAGGGATGCCCTCGTTATCCCGATACTCCTCTCCATAGTCGCCGGAGGCTATGATCAATGCTCCTGTTTTCATATGATCTCCTTTATATTTCCCTGATAAATAATATATTCTTTTAATATCTATTCATCAAAATGTATTTCACCTGTACCATATGTAAAATTATTCCAATTATATTTGTCCTTAAAAATCCAATAAATTCAACCTTAAATCCGTCATTTTTCCATAAAGTATTACTGCAACTCTTTTACAATAAATCGCGCAATCTGCTCTGTATCTTCTAACCCAAATACAGGCACTTCTTCCGGCAGCCCCGTTATCTCTCCGCGATCCAGATCGGTCGCGACGGCACGTAAATTATGCTCTTTACAGACACAGTCCGATGAATTTCCTCTGCGAATAATTTCCAGCTTCGGATAGTCGCTGTCCTTAAAGCCCTCCAACAGAATCAGATCCGCCTCCGGGAACCAGGCAGCGGCCATCTGCTCCGGCGTCAGTTTTACAGCTGCAACCTCGTCGGGCTGCTGTTTTACAACCATGTATTTGTGGTCGGAAAAGACGACAGTGCCATAGGCTCCCGCCTGAAAATGGGCAAAGGTATCCGTACCCGGCACATCTGTCCGGAAATCGTGGCCGTCATGCTTAATGGTCGCCACCTTCAGCCCCCGGCCGGTCAGAACCGGCAGGAGCTTCGTAATCAAGGTGGTTTTTCCCGAATTTTTCACACCGCTGACGGCATAAAACAACTGCTTTTTTTCTAAAATATTATTCATAAATCATAGTCCACATTTTCAAAATAACTGCTGCAGAAAGTAATATAAATCGCCCTTTCTCTTTATAGCAGAATCGCCTCCGCCGGATCTCCGGGCTTCAACGCGCCGGATCCTGCTGGCACATCCAGCAGGCAGTTGCAGCCCACCATGGAGGCCAGCACGCCGTTGGAATTCAGTCCCTCCGGCAGATGGAATACGCCGTTTTCCCAGTAAGCCCGCACAAATCTCCTTCCTGGGCTGGGCTTTCCAAAAGCGTCCGCCAGGATTCCCTGCACCCGCACCAGATCAAGAGACGGCTTTCTCATCATTTTCGCCAGCATAGGGCGAAGCAAAAGCTCGGTGATGACCAGAGCACTGAAGGGATTGCCTGAAAGGCTCATGACCGGGATTCTCTGGTAATCGGAAAATAAGGTAGGCATACCGGGCTTCACCTGGATACCCCAGAAGATACGCTCTGCGCCAATGAGCGCCAGCGATTCGTGCATAATATCCTTTTTTCCCACAGACACAGCGCCTGTGGTGACGATCAGATCCGCTTCCTTCGCGGCCTTCTTCAATGCCTCCGCCATCTGCTCCGGTTCGTCCGGGACAGAGCGGGCCTCGCAAAGCTCCACGCCCAGCTCCAGCAGGCGGGCCGCCAGAAGCTTCTGATTGATATCGTAGATTTTACCGGGAGCTAAAGGCTCTCCCGGCTGAACTACCTCATTTCCGGTGGTCAGCACCGCGATCCGGGGACGACGGTAGACAGCCACCTCCGGGATTCCCATTCCGGCCAGCACACCGGCTTCCACAAAACCAAGCTCCCGGTCCGCTTTCAGCAGTACCTGTCCGGCCTTGAAGTCCTCGCCCCGGAAGCAATAATTGCCCCACGGCCGCTCCGCTTTATAGATCTGCACCCTCTCCTCGCCGTAATCCGTATCCTCCTGACGGACGCAGCAGTCACAGCCCGGCGGAATGGCCGCCCCGGTCATAATACGTACAGCCTGGCTCGGCTGCACCTCTTCCTCGGAATAATCCCCCGCGTCAATCTCCCGCAGAACCTTCAGACAGACCGGCTGTTCCTTTGAGGCGCCGGTTAAATCCGCAGCCCGGCAGGCATAGCCGTCGATAGGCGAACGGTGAAAGGGCGGATTATCAAAGACGGTTTTCACGTCTTCCGCCAATACCCGGCCTGAAATATTCGCGATTTGAATCTGTTCCTTCTCCTGTATCACCGGCGTGTGCTGTAAAACCAGACAAAGCGCCTCCTCTGTTGTAATTCCTCCCATACGTCACGCCCCCTTATACGCCTTTTCCAAAGCCGCAGTTGGGGTAATGGCAGGTCTTGCAGCCCAGACAGAAGCCGCCATTTCCCATATGGGCCAAATCCTTTTTCGTCACCTCCACGTCTGCCGCGATGCGGGGCAGCACCAGGTCAAAGACTGTGGCTTTGGCATACATGACGCAGCCCGGAAGTCCCATGATAGGCGTACCGTCTTCCAGATAGGCAAGCAGGAACATGGCTCCCGGCAGTACCGGCGCGCCGTAGGATACAATACGCGCTCCCGTCTGCTTAATCGCGCCCGGCGTCTGGTCATCCGGATCCACACTCATACCGCCGGTACAGAGAATCAGGTCGGCTCCTTCTTCTTTTAATTGCAAAATTGCATTGGTGATTTTTTCCATGTTATCGTCACAGAGAATATGACCGCTGACTTCGATACCGTAAGAAGCCAGCTTGTCAATGATGACCGGGGTAAAGGTATCCTTAATGCGTCCGTAGTACACTTCATTTCCGGTGGTAACAATGCCCGCTTTCATAGGCTTATAGGGCGTCAGGGATACCAAGGGCTCGCTTCCCGCAGCCTCCTTTACCCGCTCCAGCTTCTCCTTTGCAATGACAAGCGGAATCACCCGGGTTCCCAGCAGACGGTCGCCCTTTTTCACCGGCGTGTTGTTATGGCGGGTGGCGATCATGATCTCGTCTATTTCGTTGATGGCGTCAAGCCGCGGAACATCTACCCGGAACAAACCGTCGCAGTCGGCCACCAGCTCGATTTTTCCCTCCTTCACATCGGTGGGATGCATATTTTCGTTCCTGCAGACGGCGCACAGAATCTCTGCCGCCTCATTTTCATGAAGGGTGTTCTCGTCCTTCTCCCAGACATACAGGTGATCCTTTCCCAGGGACAGCAGCACCGGAATATCCTCCTCGGTCACAATATGTCCCTTGCGGAATGCAGTGTCCTTAACCACATCCTTGACGATCCGTGTAATATCGTGGCAGAGCACATGGCCTACCGCGTCCGTTGTGTTGATACATTTCATACCCCAAATTCCTCCCAAAACCAAATCTGTCTCGCTTTCCGCTGTTACCCGTGCGGAAATGACTCTGTATACAGTGTATCACAGCGGGGAGGAAGTTTCACCTGTTTTTCAAAACATATCGGTGATTTTTATATTAAATGATGGAAAATGACGGATTTCTATGTTTATTTTGAACTATAGAAAATGGATAGTACGAATTTTTTCTTGAATATTACCAGATTTTCTCTAAAATAAGGCACGGACATTTTCCCATAAAACAGAAAATATCTGTGCCTCAATTTCTATACCTTTAACTTATACCTCCAGCGCTTTGCCGGTCAGCATTTCGTATGCCTGCAGGTATTTCTCGATGGTCTTGTCCACGATCTCCTGGGGCAGGGTCCAGTTGTTGTCCGGGTTGGCCTTCAGCCAGTCGCGGGCAAACTGCTTGTCAAAGGAGGGCTGTCCGTGACCCGGCTCATAGCCGTCTGCCGGCCAGAAGCGGGAGCTGTCCGGCGTCAGCATCTCGTCGCCGATGACCAGATTGCCGTTCTCATCCAGACCAAACTCGAACTTGGTGTCCGCGATGATGATTCCCTTACTCAGGGCGTACTCCGCGCATTTCTTATAGAGGGCAATGGTATTGTCACGAAGAGCCTTTGCGTACTCTTCTCCCTTGCCCGGGAAATATTTTTCAAGATGAGCGATACTCTGCTCGTAGGAAATATTTTCGTCATGATCGCCGATCTCTGCCTTGGTAGACGGTGTGTAAATCGGCTCCGGCAGCTTGTCAGATTCCTTCAGGCCTTCCGGCAGCTTAATACCGCAGACGGTTCCGTTCTCCTTGTAGCTGGCCCAGCCGCTGCCTGTGATATAGCCGCGGACGATGCACTCGATGGGAAGCATCTGAAGCTTTCTGCACATCATGGATTTGCCCCGGAACTTCTCCTGCTGGAAGTACTCCGGCATATCCTTTGTGTCAACGGAAATCATGTGGTTCGGCAGAATATCCTCTGTCATATCAAACCAGAATTTGGACATCTGAGTCAGCACTGCGCCCTTCTTTGTCACTTCATTATGAAGAATCACATCGAAGCAGCTGATACGGTCTGTCGCTACCATAATCAGGCTGTCGCCGTTGTCGTAAATCTCACGTACCTTACCTTCTTTGATCGGTTTCATTTCCTGCATATCCTTGCACCTCATCATTCTGTTTTTAAATGGAAATTCGGGTCAGACTTCTTTTGACCCTGGGCATTTCCACATTACCACTCTTTCCCCCGGCCTGTCAAGCCCCTGTTCTTCTCCTACAGCTCGATTCCCTTCCGGGCATGTACACCCTGATCAAAGGGATGCTTGATTTTCCGCACCTCGGAGACATAATCGGCCAGCTCCAGAAGCTCCGGGGCCGGATCCCGGCCTGTCAGGGCCACCTCCAGACCTTCCGGACGGTTCTTCAGAAAATCCAGGGCTTTTTCCCGGTTCAACATGCCGTGATTGTAGCAGGACATGAACTCGTCCATAACCAGCAGAAACGCGTCTTCCCGAACTGCCAACTCTGTGGCCCGGTCGAAAAGCGCCTGATAGGCGGCAGCCGCCTCCTTTTTCTGCTCGTCTGTCATATTCCAGAAGAAGCCGAACTGCTTCTCACAGGTCAGCACTGTAACCCCGGGCAGCTCCCGCAACACCTTCAGCTCCGAGGACTTTCCATCCTTCATAAACTGGGTGAAAATGACCTTCCTGCCACTGCCCGCTGCCCGGACAGCAAGCCCTGTAACTGCGGTGGATTTTCCCTTGCCGTCGCCGCAGTAGATGTGAATACATGATTGTTTCATAATTCGAATCTCCTCATTTTACGCTTTCTTTTTCACCAGACAACGCTTCTTAAAGAAGGAAATACCGTAGCAGAGAATCCTCTCCGCCGGATACTGTTCCTCATATTCTACCGCGTACATCCGCTCGTCCATCTGCCTGATCGCCTTCTCGCAGTCTGTTTCCAACTTCTCCGGGCTGTCCGAATATTTGATCTCAAATATGGCAACCCAACCGTCCGTGTAATCAGAAACCACAATATCGCTGCGCCCTTCGCCATGCTCCTTGTTGGATTCCACGGCATAACCCGCGCCGGTAAAGATACCGGCCAGAAAGGCATGATAAAAATCTTCTCGGTAATCGTGATAGCTGATGGTTCTGCGCAGCAGCTTGTTGATTTCCTCTGTGGCAGCCTCGCTGTCTCCCTGCCAGATAGAAGCAAATAAATCCTTTCGGTTCCAGGTTTTGGCGCTATCGTCAAACCATTTCCGAATGGTTGTCTCAAAAATCTCCCGGATTTCCTCGTTGGGAATCCGAAGAGCTGTCATTCCATCCGGCACAGCTCCCGGCAGCTCCTCTTCCCTCAGTCCGGTCAGATATCCGGTCAGATACAGGACGCTCCAGAGATTGTCTTCGGATGAATGGAGATAATCATACGTCAGATTTTCATCAATATGCTGAAGAATATAACCGCCGGAAAGCAATGTTTCCAGTTTTTTAGTAATGGCTCCTCCCGCGTAATCAATAAAGGAACGGATAATGGCATTATCACTGGTATTTTTCCAGTAACTGACCGGTCTGACTTCCGGATTCTGCTGAAAATCCCGGAGATAATTCATCACATCCCAGGGACAGTATACCTCAAAATTTCCGAAACGATATCCGTCGTACCAGACCTTTATGTTCTCCGCCTGACTATTTGCCCCGGCATCCTCAAGCAGCCGATCCACATCCTTCTGTGTAAATCCAAAATATTCATTCAGTCCAGAAGTGCCGATGGTATCGGAAACCAGATTATTGGTTCCTGTAAAAATGCTTTCTTTGGCAATCTTCAGACAGCCTGTGATAACTGCAAACCGCAGACAACTGTTATCCTTTAAGGCCGTACTCATCATGGTTTTGATAACTTCCAGCATCTGCTCATAATAACCATTGCTGCTTGCCTTTGCCACGGGCACATCATATTCATCCAGAAGCAGGATCACCGGCTTCTGATAATATGCCTCCATGATCCGCAGCAACAGGCTTAAGGCACGGCTCACCTGTACTTCTCCGGCCCGTCCTGCCTTCAAATCCAGGAAATTTTGTTTATCATCCGGATCGATTGCGTCATATTCCAGCAGGTACGCATATTTTTTATATAATTCGGAAATCTGTGCTTTCAGTTGTCCATACGCAGATTCAAAATTCAAGCCGTCAATATCCTTTAAAGAAAAGAAAACCGTCGGCCATTGATTCATCCAGGCCTGGCACAGTTCACTGTCCCTGGCGATTTCCAGACCCTCAAACCACGCTCTGCTGTCTTTTCGGATATCAAAGAAATTTTCCAGCATACTCATACTGAGGGTTTTTCCAAAGCGCCGGGGCCGGGTAATCAGGGTCACTTTGGTAGCTGTGTTCTTCAGTAATTCCCGAATCAAACCAGATTTATCGATATAGTAATAGCCATTTTGCCGGATTTCCCGAAAGTCTGAAACGCCCACAGGAATATTTAATTCTGGCATACTGTCCCCTCCTTACTGCTCTGGTTCTCCGTACCTTCAGAATAACATGAAGCCTGCTTTTTTACAAGCAGGCTTTCGTCTATCATTCTTATACTGCCAGCACCCCGGCCAGCGCCGCTACTGTCGCCACAAGCGCCAGTGCCAGAATCACGCCCGCGTACATCAGCCGGTTCATGCGGCGGATATCCTCATACTCCACCGGGCGGATGGGATCGCCGATGGTCGGCTTTTTATAAAGCTTTCCGAAATAATAAGCGTCCCCGGCCAGCTGAACTTCAAGCGCGCCCGCCGCTGCCGCCTCGGTCTGGGCGGAGTTGGGGCTGGCATGGTTGCGCCGATCCCGCAGCCAGATTCTCCAGGCGCCGGATATGCTTAAGCCAGCCAGCGGGCTCGCCGCAACCAACAGAAGGCCGCTTATGCGGGCCGGGATATAATTCAGCACATCGTCCAGCTTCGCGGAGAAGCGGCCGAAATACAGATATTTGTCGTTCTTATAGCCCACCATGGAATCCAGGGTATTTACCGCCTTATAGAAAAAGCCCAGAACCGGGCCGCCGATGGCCAGAAAAAGCAGGGGAGCCACCACGCCGTCAGAGGAATTTTCCGCCACCGTCTCCACTGCCGCCTTGGCTACGCCCTCCTCATTTAAGGCCTGGGTATCGCGTCCCACAATCATGGACACCGCATAGCGGGCCTTTTCCAGATCTCCCTCTTTTAAAGCGTCGTAGACCTTCATGCTCTCGGTTTTCAGAGATTTCGTTGCTAAAATTTGGAAACTCCAGAATGTCAGCAGGGCAAAATACAGCCAGAAATGGATGTTCCGGGCCAGATATAAAAGTCCGAAGGGAACTGCCGTAGATACGGCCACCACAAAAATACAGAAGAACACGCCTGCTGCCAGCTCGCCCTTCTCCGTCTTCGGGAACGCCGCCCGGAAGGGCTTTTCCCCATGGGAAATCAGATTGCCGATGGCGCAGATGGGATGATAGAGAATCCGCGGATCACCGAAGATCAGATCCAGCACAAAGCCCAGTATCAGGGCGTAGATGTGATATTTCATGTAAAATGATGCCTCCTTTTTCTGTCTCATCCCAAAGCATACGGAAGCCTTCTCCGTTCTGAAGCTGCCAGTGATAAAACTCCTCTTTCTCCGCCGCGTACGCTGCCAGGATACTCATAATCGTGCCGCCGTGAACCACGAAAGCCGCGCGGCGAAAGGGCTTGTCTCGTAGGCCCTTCAGCAACTCCGCAAACCCTTCCCGACAGCGCTTTTCAAAGGCCTCCCGGCTTTCGCCTCCCGGAAAGGGCAGCGTGCCGTTGCTGTCAATCCAGGCCTGGTAGGCCGCATTCCCGGACAGCTCTTTATAATTCTTATTTTCGAATTCGCCGAAATCACATTCCCGGAGCCGGGAAACCGGAATCATTTTCTTGCCCGGAAATAAAATCGCCCCCGTCTCCCGGCAGCGCTTCAGGGGACTTCCGTACAGGATGTCTGGCATGGGGTAGAGCCCCGCTTCGAAAATAGCCTGCAGGGCTTCTCTTCCCTCCTCGCACAGGGGCTCGTCGGTGGTTCCGATATAGCGCCCCAGGGTGTTGCCATAGGTCTTTCCATGGCGGATCAGATACAGCTCCTTCATTCCTTGATCACCGTCCCGATCCCGCAGACCACGCGATGAACCTCTGCTGCGTATTTCGCCAGATCGCAGGCTGCCCGTCCGGAGGCCTCCCGCCACTGGCGGTCAAAGGGATCCGCGGGAATCACGCCGCTTCCCAGCTCGTTCGTAATCACAAGGATATCCGGATTTTCTGTATACAATGTTTCTGCCAGCGTGGACGCGTCGCCGCCCTCCTTCAGTACCCGGCGTACATATTCCTGAAAATCCGTGACTGCCTTTGCCTGAAGCAGATCCGTTTCCCCGCAGTCGGCCCCATTTACCATATCCTGCTCTCTCAAGTGAAAATGCTCCATCGCGTAGGCCTTTTTTCCCTGAAAGGCTCCGCCTGTAATCAGTATCATGTCTGATTTCCTCCTATATTCTCAATTGCTTACGCAGAGATCGTTTTTTCCAGACAGCGGGAATCAGAGCTTCCCCGCCACCCACACGCAGATGGCCATGACCAGCTCGCAGGTCTGCACAAAGCAGCCCGCCAGGTCGCCGGTGATACCGCCGAACTGTTTCATGGACATACAATAATACCAAAAAAACGTACACCAGGCTCCCACCACAGCCGCCGTGCCAAGCTTCGCGTCCAGCAGGCACATGAAGCCCGCGGACAGAAAAAGCAGAATGTAGAGGCAGGTCATGACCGTGCGCTCCTGCACCGCGTCGGAAAAGGCTGCTACCGTTCCGGTCTTGCGGGCGCAGGGAAAGGACGCCACGGACAGGCCGCTCATGGAACGGGACAGCACATAGCCGCCGGAGAGCACCAGCACCTGACGGCCCGACAGCTCCGTCCAGAAGCCGAAGCAGGCCAGGAAATAACAGCAGGCCACGATGACCGCAAAGGCTCCCGCATTGGAATCCTTCAGGATCTCCAGCTTCTTTTCTCTCGGCTGCCAGGAGGACAGGGCGTCCGCCGTATCCAGCAGACCGTCCAGGTGGATGCCGCCGGTCACCAGCACCGGAATCAGCACGTAAATGACGCTCCGGAGGCTGTCGCCCGCGCCGAGCTTTCCGCTTAAGAAGCTCCAGCCCACCATCAGCGCGCCGATGACGATGCCCACAAAAGGAAAGAAGCACATCATATAGCGCATATTTTCCTTCTCCCAGTCCGCCCGGGGCATGGGAATCTTGGAATACATGGCAAATGCGATTTTAAAACTGTTCCATATCCGTTTCATCGTTTTCATAGATTCTGTCCTTTATTTTTGAGCTGCAGAGGAATGCCGCAGACCACCTCCGCCGCCTGGTCGGCCTCTGCCGCGATGCGCCGGTTGATCTCGCCCAGCCGTTCCTGATACAGCGCTGTTACTTCATCATATGTAATTCCGTCGGAAAAGATATCGTTGGTCACGATGACCAGGTGGACGCAACGCCCCTTCAGCGCCTCCACGCCTGCTAGCACTGCCTCCACGGTGTCGTCACCCGCGCCCTCCGGCTCAAACATTTCGTTGGCCGTCAGGTTCGACATACACTCCAGCAGAACCACGCCCTTTTCCGGCAGAGTCTGTTCTTTCAGGTTTACATAACATTCTATCGTCTCAAAGCCTTTTCCGGCCCGGAGCTTCCGGTGACGCTCCACTCTCCACTTGCCCTCCGCGCCGAAGGGCCGCATAGTGGCGATATAATATAAGGGAAGTCCGTCCCGTTTTGCCAGGGAAGTGGCTACGCTCTCCGCGTATTCGGATTTGCCGCTTCCGCTGCCTCCTGTAATCACTGCAAGCATCTATGTTCCTCACATTGAATCATTTTTATACGCCCTCGGCAACAGGTGCTTCGGGCCGTATGGAATCGTTACTACATTTCTGTAAAAAATTCCAGGCCATGGCCGGATTGGAATAGAAAAAGAGATGGGGGAAGCCCGCATACAGGGTCGGCGTGCCATGTACGCAGTCCCAGTTCCGCTTCCGTAAGGGTTTCTTCGCGTGGATGGCGTCGCCGCAGTCCTCGCTTTCCCAGTAATGGAATTCGTGCCCCCGGGCCTTTTCGCCCTCTGCCAGAATCAACTGATCCTGTTTTGCTTCCATTTCGATATAGCCGAAACGGGACAATCGGTTCGTCCGGTAAGCCCGCGCCCCGATCACATCCGCCATTGGATACTCTACGCCGTCGGAGCCTTCCAGGATCCGGTGCAGGTAAAGAAAGCCGCCGCACTCGGCGATACAGGGGAGTCCCGCCGCCACTGCGTCGTGAATAGCCCTTCGCATGGATGCGTTTTCGCTCAGCGCCTTCGCGTGCAGCTCTGGATAACCGCCGCTCAAGATGAGGCCGTCGATGCCTTCCGGCAGCACCTCGTCCTTTATGGGGGAAAATGGTACCAGCTCCGCGCCCATATCCTTAAGCATCTGAAAATTATCCCGATAGGTGAAGCAGAAAGCGTCGTCCTCCGCCACGCCGATGCGGACTTTTTTTCCGCCTGAAAGCTTCGGAAGCTCCGGCGTCTCGTAGGTGAAATCCGGCGCTTCATAGGCCAAAGCCAGAAAAGCGTCCAGATCGATGCTTTCCTCCAATACGGCAGCCAGGCGGTTCAGCTTCTCTTTCAGGCTCTCGATTTCACCCGGAAGCACCAGGCCCAGATGACGGCTTTCCAGCACCAGATCCTCCACCTTCGGCACATAGCCCAGCACCTTCACCGGCAGCCAGCGCTCGATTTGCGCCTTCATGTCGGCGTACAGGGACTTCGGCATCTGATTTAAAATGACGCCCTTGATGCGGCTGGGAGTCTGATATTCCAGGAAGCCCTTGATCAGCGGTACCACAGAAATGCTCATACCCCTGCAGTTTACCACCAGCACCACGGGCATATCCAGTGCCGCCGCCACGTCCGAAGAGCTGGCCTCCTCGGAGATGCCGCCAAGTCCATCATAATAGCCCATGACGCCCTCGGCCACGGAAATCTCCGCCTCCGCAGCGCTTCGGCCAAACAGGTAACGGGTGGTCGCTTTATCCGTGAAAAAAGTGTCTAGGTTGCCGGATTTCACGCCGATGACCCTGCTATGAAACATGGGGTCGATATAGTCAGGGCCACATTTAAAGGAGGCCACACGGAAACCGCGGTTTACCAGAGCCTGCAGGATGCCGCAGGTAATCAGGGTTTTGCCGCTGCCGCTGGACGGAGCGGCCAGCATAATTCTCGGCAGTCTCATTTACGCTTCCCCCTTTCCGGTTCCGGCGAAGATGTAGACCGGATTCTGACCCATCATCATCTCGTAGGGCCCCACCTTTTTGGCCTTGGCCGCCTGAATCTGGGTAATGTCCACGTCCGTAAAGCCAAGCTCCTTGAAGCAGCTGTTGGCCTCCGCCACGGTCTCCAGGGTAATGGCGTTTACTACCACGCGGACGCGGGGATTCCGGTCAAGTAAAAGCTTCAGAATCTCTTTCATGTTGCCCGAGGAACCGCCGATGAAGGCATGGGTCGGGGCGGGCAGGTCAGTCAGGGCCTCTGGGGCCGTTCCCACATGCACCTCCACATTGGGGGTGCCAAACTTCTTCGCGTTCTCCTCGATGAGGGCTGCCGCCGCGGACTTTTTCTCGATGGCGTACACTTCGCCGTCCGCGGCTGCCAGCGCCATCTCGATGGTGACGGAGCCGGTTCCCGCGCCGATGTCCCAGGCAATAGAATCCCGGTTCAGACTCAGCTTGGCCACGGAGAGACTGCGCACCTCGCTCTTCGTCATGGGCGCGTCGCCCCGCTGAAACTCTTCGTCGGGGATGCAGCTTCGAAGTCCGCTTGTGTAGGACGGGTTTTCGATGATAGCCACGCAGAGGCTGTCAAAGGCTTTCTCCTTCAGCTCCGCGGGAGTGCCCTCGGTGATACGCTCCTCCGGGTAGTGGAGGCGTTCGCCGATGTAGAGCTTCACGTTTTCGAATCCATATTTTTCCAGTTTTTCACATAAGGATGCTACATTGTCCCTGCCGCCCAGCAGCGTGAAGGTGCGGAAATGAGTGCGTACCGCCGCAATCAGATTCTCCCGGCGCCCATGGATGCTCATGAGCTTCACGTCCTCCCAGGGAATCTGCAGGCGGCTGCAGAAGTAGGTTACGGAAGAGATTCCTGTAATCAGTTCTGTGTGGATACCTGCGCCCTCAAAGGCGGTGATCAGGCGCTTCGCGCCGCTGTAGAAGCCCACATCGCCAGACAGGGCCACTGCGATGGTGTGATGCTCCGGGTGATCCTGAACGTAAGCCAGCATTTTGGCCGGATCATAGGCGTCGAACAGGGGCTTGCCGGTGGCCTTGAAAGAATCCAGCATGCGGCCGGAGCCTAAGATACAGTCAGCCTTTTCGAAGGCCGCGCGGGCCTCGCCGGTCAGGTGGTCGGGGGTACCCATGCCGATGCCGATTAAATATGCAATTCGTTCTTGTTCTTTGTTACAAAAATAAGTGGAATTTAGTTTATTATTTTCCTCTTTCTTTTCACAGTTAGGACTAACTATATTCTTTATATTGTTTTTTTGTTCTAATATATTTTTACTTTCTGATAAAGGAACAATATGGAATCGTTCCGCCAGCAGCTTCACTCCATCCTCAATGGACAGCCCCTCCTGCTCCTGCGGGCGGCCTATCAGCACAACTTTGACTCCAGCCTCTTTGGCGGCGGTCATTTTCTCCTCAAAGCCGCCTGCGCGGCCTGCTTCTTTGGTAACCATCCAGGCTGCGCCGGTGCTGCGGAGCATGGCCAGGTTCAGCTCTTTGGAGAAGGGACCCTGCATACAGATCAGGTGCGGGCCGGTGAAGCCTGCCTCGGTACACTGGATTACGACCTCCGGAGTCGCCAGGACGCGGGCGTAGACGCGGTTCCGGTAGTCAGGCAGAGCAGTAAATTTGGCTAATTCCTTGCTTCCTGTGGTGACGAAGATGGAACCTTCGGTCGTTTTCAAAAAGTTTACTGCGGCCTCCACACTCTCGACTACTACAATTTCTTCCGCAGTCTTACCTGCATTTTTATCTGTGACTGTATTTGTCATCTCTTTACTTACTTCGTTTTTCCTATTTTTTCTCATCAACGAGGGACGAATCAGACGCAGATACTCACACCCGGCCTGTGCGCAGGCCGTCTTAATGTTCGCCGACACAGCCACGGCGTAAGGATGCGTCACATCCAGCACCAGCGGTTTTCCCTCCGCTTCCAAAAGCTGCTCCATCTCCTCCGGCAGCAGCCGTCCCTGGCGTACGCTCAGATGAGGCTGTTTTTCCACCAGCAGTTCTCCATATTCGGTGGCCACGCTGCACAGAGTCTCCACCCCTGCTGCCGCCAGCCATTCGCTAATCTGCCTTCCCTCTGTCGTTCCTGCAAATACAATTACCTGTCTCATGTACCTGTTCCTCTTACCTTATCCATACCTGGAACCGTTTCTTCTTCACAGTTCCATCCAATATTCCTTTCAAACCGACTCATCCGACGGAATTATCCGAAGTTTACCGTGTACTCCTCCAGCGCAATAGCTACCGTCACGCCGTCCCCGGCCGTCTTTGGCTGAAAAAGCTTCTTTCTGCCTGCGGCCAGCAGGGCGCTGCGCTCGCACACATTTCCTACGCCGGTAATCTGCCGCACGAAGGCGGATTCGGAAAAGCCACCCTCACATTCCACAGCTTCAAGCTCCTTTGCCGTATAGGTCTGAAACGGCAGCTTCCAGGCAGCACAGAAAGCCAGAAGCCCCGGCTCTTCTTTTTTCAAATCGATGGAAGCCACCCTGGCAATGGCCTGTTTCGAAAGCTGATTCTGCAAGAGCACCTGTTCCACCAGCGCTTCGATGCGCTCCACAGGCGTACCCCTTTTACAGCCGATGCCCAGCACCGCAATGCGCGGAACCAGATGCAGAGTCCGGGGAAACGGATCATAGGTCTCATCCACGGAGATACTGATGCCAAGCCCATCCTTTTTCTGGATGGACAGCTCCGGTGGAATCTGCCCAACCACTTCAAAATCGCTGTAGAGACCGATGGTCCGCTGCTCCAGAATATCCGCCGCCACCTCCTTGGCCAGAGACAGACTGTCCAGATGCATGTTTTCCCGGCGTGCGAAATCATCCACAGAGAATCGCCCTCCCGCGTCTGTAGCGGTTGTGATGACCGACACGGCTCCCACCAGGGCCGCTATCTCCCTGGTCAGCGCATTGGCTCCGCCCAGGTGCCCGGACAACAGAGAAATGACGAAATGACCCTGCTCGTCCATGACCAGGACCGCCGGATCGGAAGCCTTGCTGGCTACGAAGGGAGCGATTGCACGCACCGCGATTCCGGCGGCCCCGATGAACAGCAGGCTGTCGCATTCCCGGAACATGTTCCCGGTCCATTCCTTCAGGGAACCCTCCAGCATCGGAATGCCCCATTCAGCTGCATCCCTGCCTTTGCAGAGGCATACACAGGTGTTACCTTTTTGTTCATACGCGTCTCGTATCCGTTTCGCAAACATACACCCTGCTCTGGTAAATGCAATGATTGCAAGCTTCATGCTGTCATGTCCTTTCCTGTCCAAATCTATTCTATCTTACTCTGCCAGTTTTTCTGTTCCCTCAGACTCTGTCTGCTCGATTTCCGCTTTCACACAGGCTATCAGCCGCCGCACATCTGTGGATTCGCCCAGCACGCCCTGCTCCAAGGAAAAGGTCAGGATACCCCTCTCCAGGCTCTTGCCGCTGCGGTGATCCACATAGAATTCCATCCGCTCCATGAGGCGCTTCATCACCGGGTCCAGCAGCCCCTTCTCCTTCAGGATATCCAGGGCTTCATCTGTAGTAATGCAGTCCATCAGCCGGGCTGCCGTCTCCTGATCCGCGCCCAGCACCGCTGCGTGGGCCGTCAGGATATCCATCCGGGCGTCGGCGTTGCGGGAATGAGTGTTCATAATCCCTGCGGCCAGCTTCACCAGCTTCCCGATATGTCCCACCAGCAGAATTCCCTTCGCGCCGAATTCCACAGCCGCGTCGATGGCTTCTCCCAGGAAATTACTGTATTTGACGGAACGCTTCAGCACCTCCGGCTCATAATCCTCCAGAAAATCCAGGCCGTAATTACCCGGCACCAGCACCAGATAGCTCCGCCCTCCGGACAGCTGCATTTTGATATCCACACGGATGGTCTGAATCAGGGCCTCCTCGCTCATGGGTTCCACGATGCCGCTGGTTCCCAGAACGGAGATACCGCCCACAATACCAAGGCGGGGGTTAAACGTCTTCTGCGCCAGCTCCGCGCCGCCCGGAATGGAAATGATCACCGAAAGGCCGCCGGTATATCCGGCCGCCCTGCACACGTCCTCCACGCCCTCGCGAATCATCTGACGGGGTACCTTATTGATGGCTGCGTCGCCCACGGCCTGTTCGAGACCTGTCCGGGTCACCCGGCCCACGCCCTCGCCGCCGTCCAGCGTGACGCCCGGCTGCGCTGTCCGACTGACTGTGGCATAGATCAGCAGGCCGTCGGTCACATCCGGGTCGTCGCCTGCGTCCTTTCGGATGGCGCAGGAGGCGCTGGCAGCTGAGAATTTCGGTTCCAGCACCTCCAGATGGAGACCGATGCCCTTTGGCGTCATCAGCTCTACCTCCGGCAGGATCTGGCCGTGCAGCAGCATCCAGGCCGCCGCCTTGGAGGCCGCCGCGGCGCAGGAGCCGGTGGTGTAGCCCATCCGCATTTTTTTATTATTTTTATAGACATATTGATCCAGCATCGATATTTTACTCCATCGTCACAATTTCCCGGCCTGCTGCCTCCAGCAGGATATTCAGAAGAACATAGGTCCGCTCCCTGGTCCACTTGGCCGCCTCTGTATTTTCCAGCAGGGGCTGCAGGCTTCCGCCCTCAGCCTCTTTTCCGGCCTCCTGTACCGCTGCTTCCTTATCCTTGATCCAGGCCCGCTGTTCCTCCAGAAGCTTCGCCATGGCATCCTCACCGAGAACTCCCTTCTCCTTCAAATGATACCAGATCTGGTTCAGTGCCGCATCCCAGTCCTCGTAAAGCTCCTGACTCTTCTCATTCATATCCCCCTGGCTTAAAGAGGAATCGTTCTGAAGGGAATCCTCCAGCTCTTTCGCCGCTTTTTCTGTATTTTCCACATAGGTTTTCGCCCAGTCCACAAAGTCATAGCCGGAAAATCCCTCTGCGCCCTCCACATTGTAAAGGCCGTAGCAGGGAAGACCGTTCTCTTCGGCCTCAAGACGATCATAATTGCTGCACGCCCACTGTAAAAACTCCTCCGGCAGCTGGTCAACCGGAGCCCCGGGCAGATAGATATCCACCTCGTCCGCACCGTCCAGACCGTAAGCCTCCGTATAAGAATAGAGAATCTGATCGAGGATCTCTTCCTTTCCGATTTCGTAGGTATAATTGATTTTATCCAGTTTCATGGACCAGGTATAATCATTGACCTTCTTTAAATCCGTAAAGGTTCCGGTGAAGGTATTGCCGTACTGGGTTCCGTTCGGGTAACCGTCTCCGGTACTGCCCATATCCATATCCCAGTATTCCCCGGAAAAGCTGCCGTCCGGCCGGATATTCAGCTGGGTTGCCCAGGCTCCCGCGCCGCTGGAGAAGGTGAAATCTACATACTGAAGATCCGCGAAGCTGAACTCTGCCGAAGCACTGCTGTCAGAGTTCTTAGATGCGGCTTTGTCTGCATCGTCCGGCGTATCTGCCGTATTTTCTGCCGCGTCTGTGTCTGTCGTCGTATCCGTCTGCCCTGTTCCATTTTCCACATCGTTCTTTTTCCCGCAGCCGCTCAGAGAAAGCACCATAACCACCATCAGCAGCACCACAGCCGCTGTCAGAGGCCTTGCACACTTATTTTTCATACCCGCACCTCCATGTAAATACTTTCAAGTATTTATTGTATCAGCTTTATTCTACCAAATATCCTGCCAGTTTTCCCATTAAGAAACTCTTAATTCTCCACACTTTTTATTTCTGATGCGTATATTCTTCCACGTTTCCCTCTGCAAAGCTGGGAAGTCCGTTATACAGCGCCAGTGCGTACTGATACAGGCTGTAAGCCGTCACGGCTCCGGTGCCCTCGCCCAGGTGCATGCCCGCCTGAATGGGCGCCGTCATGCCAAGGGCGTCCAGCATCATCCGGCCCGCAGGCTCCGAGGAACAATGGGTCGGCACCATATAGGCCTTACTCTCCGGCGCAAGCTGCGCCGCACAGTATGCGGAAACAGAGGAAATAAAGCCGTCGATCAGCACCGGCACACGCAGCATCGCTCCGCCCAGATAGCAGCCAATCATGCCTGCAATATCCAGACTGCCCACCTTGGAAAGTACATCCAGGATATCATTTTTATCCGGCTGATTGACCTCGATAGCACGACGGATCACTTCGATTTTATGCTCCAGTCCGGCGCTGGAAAGTCCCGCACCCCGACCGGTTACCTCTGCTACATCCTTGTCCAGCAGCACCGCCGCCATGGCTGAACTGGGGGTCGTGTTGCCGATTCCCATTTCACCTGTGATAATCATGCGACACCCCGCCTCGTACAGGTCTTTTACCACCTGAATTCCCGTTTCAATGGCTTTCACGGCTTCCTCCCGGGTCATGGCCGGTTCCTTTGCCATATTGGCGGTGCCGTAGCGGACTACCCGGTTCCAGATCCGGGGATGTTTTCCGTCCACGAACATGCCGATATTTACCGGGATCACCTCAATGCCCATCTGCTTGGACATAATGCAGACAGAGGATTTGCGGTCGCCCATATTTTCCAGCACCTGGGCCGTAACCTCGCTTCCGGTCTGGCTGACGCCCTCTTCCACCACGCCGTTGTCCGCGCCCATGATGGCCACCACCGGCTTCAGATCCGCAATTTCACCAAGCTTTGCGGTTCCGTAGATGCCCGCCAGCTGCACTGCCATTTCTTCCAGGCGTCCCATGCCCCGTAAGGGCTTGCAGAGGGAATCCCAGTGGGTCCAGGCTGCGGTCACCGCATCCTCATTTAACGGTCTTATTTGTTGCGTGTACTGATCCAATTCCATAATTTCACACTTTCGTTTCTTCTATATTCTCTGTTTCTTATTCTCTACCCAAAAACTCTATCTGCCGCCCTGATATAACATGGCATTGCAGATGGTCGCCGCAATATTGCTGCCGCCTTTTCGTCCTCTCGGCACGATATAGGGAATGCCTGCAGTCATAATCAGCTCTTTGGCTTCCACCACATTTACAAAGCCCACCGGCGCGCCGATGATAAGCTCCGGCCTGATTTTTCCCTCCTGAATCAGCTCATAGAGGCGAATCAGGGCTGTGGGCGCGTTTCCTACCGCAATAATCAGGGGCTTGCCAAGCTCGGCCGCTTTCTCCATGCAAATGGACGCGCGGGTGCATTCCCGTTCTTTGGCCGCCGCAGCCACGTCCGGATCGCTCATAAAGCAGTAGACTTCGCCGCCACATTCCTTCATACGTTTTTTATTGATACCGGAGGCCGCCATCTGGGTATCGGTGACGATGGACGCGCCCTTATTCAAAGCGCCCACGCCAATCTGCGCCGCATTTTCGGAAAAGCACAGATTGTCCGCATAGTCAAAATCCGCGGAGGTATGGATACAGCGCTTCACAATGGAAAACTCCGGCTCCGGCCAGGTGCGGCCTCCCAGTTCTTCCGTGATAATCGCCATACTGCGCTTCTCGATATCCATGGGCTTTACAATTTCGATTTCATTTAACATGAGATTCCTTCCTCCAATATCTCGTAAATCTTCTTCATATCCAGAGAGCTGCGGACCAGATCCGCCAGCTTGTCGTACTCCTGCTTCTTATGGGCCCGGGCGTCAAAATGCCAGTTTTTCGGATCGAGACCCTTCTTCACCATCAGCCGGCTCACCAGCATAGCCGCCAGATCGCCGTAGTCGAAGATCCCGTGCAGGTACGTGCCATACACGGTTCCCTCCGGATTTGCCAGACCGTCCACACGACCGTCCGCCAGATAAATGGTCTCCCGGCAGCCGCCCAGGGCTTCCGTGCGTCCCATGTGAATCTCATAGCCCTGCACTTCTTTTCCGGCAAATTCCAAAAGCTGCGCCTCGTTTTTGATACGGCCCTGAATCTGGGTCCGGGTCTTCGCCCGGGAAAATACGGTCTTTGTGTGTAAGAGGCCCATGCCCCGCATAGTTCCGCCGTGCTCCACATTGTCCGGATCCTCCAGCGCGTCGCCCAGCATCTGATAGCCGCCGCAGATGCCCACAACCGGAATACCATCCCCGGAGCAGCGAAGCACCGCCGTCTCCATGCCGGACTCCCGCATCCAAACCAAATCGTCCATGGTGTTCTTCGTTCCCGGCAGGAAAATGAGATCCGGTTTCCCAAGCTCGCTCACATCCCGCACGTAGCGCAGCGACACGCCGTCCATGCCCTCAAATACATTGAAGTCTGTGAAATTGGAAATATGTGGAAGTTTTATGACTGCCAGATCGATGCCGCCCTTTTTCTCCTTATGATTCAGACGCTCGGACAGGCTGTCCTCGTCGTCGATATCCAGAGGCTTCAAGGGCACCACGCCCACCACCGGAATCCCGGTGCGTTCCTCAATCATAGAGAGACCGGGACGCAGAATTTCCACGTCGCCGCGGAATTTGTTAATAATCAGCCCCTTGATCATCTGCTGCTCGTCCTCGTCCAGCAGCTTCACCGTACCATAAAGAGACGCAAACACGCCGCCCCGGTCAATGTCGCCTGCCAGCAGGACGGGAGCCTTGGCGATCTTCGCCATACCCATATTTACAATGTCATTATCCTTCAGATTGATTTCCGCCGGACTGCCCGCACCCTCGATCACGATAATATCGTACTCGTCGGACAGCTTATCGAAGGCCTTCTGAATCTCCGGAATCAGCTTCCGCTTGTTGGCGTAATAATCCATAGCCTTCATATTGCCCAGAACCTCGCCGTTCACGATGACCTGGCTGCCCACGTTGCTGGTGGGCTTTAAGAGAATCGGGTTCATTTCCACAGTGGGCTCAATATCGGCAGCCTCCGCCTGCATAGCCTGAGCCCGGCCAATCTCCAGGCCGTCCTTTGTAATGTAGGAATTCAGGGCCATGTTCTGGGATTTGAAGGGGGCCACCTTATAGCCGTCCTGCTTAAATACCCGGCAGAGTCCGGCCACCAGGAAGCTTTTGCCCGCGTTGGACATGGTTCCCTGTACCATGATTACTTTTGCTTTTTTCTTTTCGCTCATGTTATCACCAAACTTATTCCGTTTCTTGATCGTAAATTTTATGAATCAGGTTCCTTTTTGCAAAACTTTCTCCAGAGCTTCAAGCAGCTTTGCGTTCTCCGCATGTCCCCGCACTGCCGTCCGGTAAAAATCCGCGCCCAGCCCGTGATAGTTGGCGCAGCGCCGGATCAGAATTCCTTCCGCCTGCATTCGGTCCGCCAGCTTCTCATCGCCTGCCGCCTGAAAACACAGGTAATTGGCATAACCGTCGCACACACACAGCCCCAGTTCTTCCAGTTTTTTCTTTAAAAACGCCCGCTCCCGATCCACCAGATCGATCGTCTGTTCCCGAAAGCCTTCCGCCCTCAAAGCCGCGATTCCGGCGGCCTGGGCCGGTTCCGATACGGACCAGGGCTGGCCCGCCAGACGCATCCGATTCAGCAGATCCGCATCCGCCGACAGCACATAGCCCAGCCGCAGACCGGGGATAGCGTACATTTTTGTAAAGGATTTTAAAATGATCAGATTCGGATATTCCGCAAGCCAGCCCGCTGCTGAATAGCCCTCCTCATTTTTAATAAAGTCCAGAAAGCACTCATCCAGACACACCCGCACGTCCAGGGGTTTCGCCTTATCCAGCAGCTTTTTTACGACACTGCGCGGCGTCAGGATACCCGTGGGATTGTTCGGATTGCAGAGGAATACCATATCATGCTCCGCGGATAAGCTATCCACATAAGCTTCTGTGATTTCCAGAGTTTTCCCCAGCGGAAAGAAATCTATCCCCGTCCCGGCCTGGTTCAGGGCTTCCTCATACTCCGCAAAGGCCGGAGCGGTTACCAGCGCCCGCTTTGGCCGGGTGGCGTATACCAGTCGGTATATAAGGTCTGCACCACCATTGCCGCAGAGAATGTAGTCTTCCGGCTGGCCGAGCTTTTCGGACAACGCCGCCCGCAGTCTCCGGCAAAAGGGATCCGGATAGTTCAGGGATCTGTCCAGGCTTTCGATGATAGCCTCACGGACGCCGGGCGGCATGCCTAAGGGATTGATATTGGCGGAAAAATCCAGAAATTCCGCTTCGTTTCGTCCACTTTTTTCCGCTGCGCCGCGGATATCGCCACCATGCAGATAGACGAATTGCTTCGGCTCATTTCCCCTATGCAGTTTTCCTTCCACTATCGAAGCCGCGTCGCTCTGTATCTGAATCAATTCGCTTTCCCTTTCAAATTATCTTTTCTGAGCACATCCCGTATCCCCTCCGCTGTGTAAACCACTGCGCTTGCATACACCGGAATGCCCGCCTGCACTGCCGCTTTTTCTGTCACCGGACCGATGCAGACAGCCTTTGCCGTCATGTCCCCCGGGTTCTCTGCCATAGCCGCAAAGGCCTTGACCGCCGATGCGCTGGCGAAGGTAATATAATCCATTTCCGGCAGGATACGGTTCAGTTCTTCGGCCTTGCGTCCGTCCCGGGCAGTGTGATAGAGGGCTGTGTCCGTATAAGGAACGCCTGCCGCCTCCAACGTCTCTGTAAGCTCTGAAGAAGCCTCCTCCGCGCGTAAAAGCAGCACTTTATCCGCCGCTGTCAGCCCCGGAATCCACTCCGCGGCCAGATCCCTGCTGGAATACCGGCCGGGCACAAAGTCCGCATAAATACCTGCCGCCTCCAGGGCTGCCTTCGTGCCTGCACCAATGACCGCAAATTTAAGACCTGCGAGACTTCGAATATCCATCAGACGCTCTTTCAGCTCATCCAGGAAGAACTGCACGCCGTTGCTGCTGGTCAGCACCACCCAGCTGTAATTCTTTATCTCTGTAAATGCCTGCTCCGTCGCCGGAGTGCTCAGCTTCTTCGTGTAAATCAGACTGAATGGAATCGCCTCCGCGCCGTCTGCCGCAAGAACCTCCCGCTGCTTTTCACACATGGGCTTCGTACCGGTCAGCAGTACCCGTTTTCCAAAAAGGGGCTTGCCGCCCAGCCAGGAAAGCTGTCTCTGCAAGGTCACCACATCGCCCACCACCGTAATGGCCGGGGTCTGAATACCCGCTGTCTTCGCCGTCTCCGCGATGGATTCCAACACGCCTGTTACCACCTGCTGTCTGGCCGTCGTTCCCGCCTGCACTACAGCCGCCGGTGTCTTCGGATCCTTTCCATGGGTAATCAGTTCTTCCGCGATATGGGGCAGATTTTTCAGGCCCATCAAAAATACCAGCGTACCTTCCTCTTTCGCCAGGGTCGCGTAATCCAGCGCCAGACCGGTCTTGTCCGCGCTCTCATGTCCCGTAATCACATGGAAGGAGGACGCAAAGTCCCGGTGCGTCACCGGAATGCCCGCGTAAGCCGGAGCCGCGTAGGAAGAAGACACGCCCGGAATGATCTCAAACTCCACGCCAGCCTTTAAAAGCTCCTGAGCTTCCTCGCCACCGCGGCCAAAGATAAAGGGATCGCCGCCCTTGACCCGGGCCACATTTTTGCCCTCCAGGGCCTTTTCCACTAGAAGAGCATTGGTCTCCCACTGGCGTAAATGATGCTTGTCTGCGCGCTTGCCCGCGTAGATAAGCTCCGCGTCCTCTCTTGCCTCATTTAAAATGGCGCCGCTTGCCAGATTATCATAGACCAGAACGTCCGCGTGACGAATGCACCAGAGGGCTTTCTGTGTCAGCAGTCCCATATCGCCGGGGCCTGCGCCCAAAAGCCAGACCTTGCCCCGCTTCACTTCGCCTGCCAGGTTTTCGCCTAACATGCGCGCTTTGGAAAGCTTCTCTTCCCGGCTGCCTGCTTCAGTCAAATCCACGATAGCCTCGGCTTTCCGAAGCTCGGTTGTTCCCTCCGGTGCGTACAATACCTTCATTTTCAGGGATTGCGCTGCCGGGACGCACAGTCCCGCCGCCGGGGCATTACAGCTTCCGCCGATAGCCGCCAGGAAGCTGCGCTCCGCCTCAAGCTCCAGCGCCGCCTCCTCACAGTGAATGGACTTTAATACTTCCGTAAAGCGTCCCTTTTTCGCCTCAACGGCCAGAATGCCCTGCCCGGCCGCCGGAAGAAAGCTGTCCGTGTCCAGATATTCCAACCGGATCCCTTCTTCTTTGTCCAGCCCCAGCCGTTCCAGACCTGCCGCCGCCAGAAGAATCGCGTCATACTGACCCTCTTTCAGCTTCCGAATCCGGGTCTGCACATTGCCGCGCAGCATCCGGACCCGTACCGTGGGATTCAGCTCTTTGATCTGCAATTCCCGCCGGAGAGAGCTGGTTCCCACGATACTGCCCGGCGCCAGCTCCCGCGCTTTCACGCCTGTGGTGGTCACCAGCACGTCATGGACGTCAGCACGCTCCAGCACCGCACCAATGTAAAGCCCTTCCGGGAATTCCATGGGCATATCCTTGGCGCTGTGGACGGCCAGATCTACCTCTTCCTTTAGCAGAGCCTCCTCCAGTTCCCGGGTAAAAACGCCCTTGCCTCCAAAAGAGGTCAACGATTTATCCAGAATCTCGTCGCCCTTCGTAGACATTTCCACGATTTCTATCTCCGCCTCCGGGAAAGCCGCTTGAATGCGCCGCCGCACCAGATCGGTCTGTACCAGAGCCAGTTTGCTTTTTCTTGTACCGATTCGAATCTTCATAATTTACTCCTGTATTTCCATGAGCGCTGACCTCGATTTCACTTCGTTCTATCTCGGTTGCGGGCCTTACTTTAACGCGTAGCCTCTGGGGGTGATCATTCTACCACTGCTTACATAGGTCTGCGAGTTTCCAATGATGACTACGCTGAACATATCAATCTCCGCGTTTTTAAGCTCCGCTAAGGTTGTAATCTGCTTGCTCTCCTCTTTGCGTCCCGCGTGACGCACGATACCCACAGGAGTTTCCGGCTGCCGGTACTTCATCAGGATCTCCGCCGCCTGCTCCACATAGCCGGTGCGCTTTTTGCTCTTGGGATTATACAGGCAGACGATCAGGTCGCCCTGACCGGCGCAGTCCACCCGCTTCATAATCAGATCCAGCGGCGTCATCAGATCGCTTAAGCTGATCACTGCGAAATCATGCATCAGCGGCGCACCCAGCACAGAGGCCGCCGCGCTGGCTGCCGTCACACCCGGTACGGTCTCGATCTCGATATCCGCATTCATTTCCTCTGCCACCTGGTAAATGATACCTGCCATGCCGTAGATGCCGCTGTCTCCGGAGCTGACCATGGCCACGGTCTGATCCTTCATAGCTTCCTCCACTGCCATCCGGCAGCGCTTCACTTCCTGCATCATGGGAGTCGCCAGATAATTCTTATCCGGGAAGAACTCCTTTAACATCTCCACATAGGTGGTATAACCGGTGATAATATCCGCATTGTTGATAACGTCGATACATTTGGCGGTCATATGCTCATAACCGCCGGGGCCGAAGCCCACCACGTATAATTTTCCCATTGTATTCTCCATTTTCTATCTGAAACTCTGTCGGGCTCCTTTTCCGGAATCCCGCTGATATCTGCTTATTTCTCCGACTCCCGCAGATTCTCCACAAATGCCTCCAGCTCCTCCGGGCTCGCATTCTCCCGGATTCGGTAAAACAGCTTGTCAATAGCCTTGCCGAAGCCCTTTTTCTCCGCTTCCTCTTCCATCCAGTGCTTGACCTCCTGCATCCGGGGTACCGCCTGCTGGAAAATCATCCAGCGCATGAAATCCTCTTCAAACTCTTCCAGAATCTCACCCGCCTGACAGACTGCTTCCTTCTTGGCCCGGTTGTTAGTCTCCGCTAACTCTTCAAGGTCGTCCATATTATAAAAGAAGGTGTGGGGGAACTCGGCGATGGTCTCCTCGATGTCCACCGGAACCGCCAGATCCACGAAAACACGGGGCTTATCCGTCGTCATGTGCTCCTTCACCTTCGTGCCGGTCAGCGTATAATGGGGGCTGGCCGTAGCGCTGATAACCACATCCATGGCATTGATGTAATCGTAGCGCTCCTTATAATCAATCAGGGTATTGGATTCGCTCTTGATATGGGCGTCGTGGGTCATCGTTACATTGCGGATGGTGCTGTAGATATTTAAGCCCTTCAGGCTGTACAGATTCTTCAGTACGATACCGCCGATCTGACCGGTACCGCCGATAACCATGACATTTTTACCTGCCAGGCTTCCTCCAAAGGCTTCTTCCGCTGCCTTGACCGCCAGGGTCGCCGTAGATACCGAGGTCTTCGACAAATCCGTATCCGTCTTAATCTTCTTGGAACAGGTCACGGCATAGCGGAACAGGGTATTCAGGTATTTGCCGCTGTTGCCCGCCTCCTGTGCCAGCGCATGCGCATGCTTTACCTGGCCGAGAATCTGATCCTCGCCCACCACCATGGAATCCAGTCCCGCTGTCACGGAAAACAGGTGATTGACCGCTTTTCTGTCCTGATAGAAGCGCAGATAATCGGATACGTCCTCTTTCACGGCTGCCGCTCCGGATTCCCGGAGAATCAGCTCCTGCAGCCTGGTAAATACGTTTTTCTTCTTATCCTGGTTTTTATCAAAATAGGTATAAATCTCTGTCCGGTTGCAGGTAGCGATAATGACGCTCTCTGCCGCGCCGCCCTCGTCTATGAGGATTTTCTCAAGCTCCGCCTGCTTCTCTTTGGTAAAGGCGAAAAGCTCCCGAACCTCCAGCGGCGCCGTCTTATGGCTGATGCTGATAAGCCGGATGCTCATTACGCTTCGACTCCCTTCCGGAACTCATGGGTAAAGGTCTTGTCATAAAGCCTGGACAGCTCATAATCATCTCCCAGGAAATCTCCTACTACAGTCAGCGCAGTCTTGGTGATGCCTGCTGCCTTTACCTTCTCTGCAATGTCCAACAGGGTTCCTCTTACAATCTTCTGTTCCGGCCAGCTTGCCTTGTATACAACTGCCACAGGTGTATCCGGACGATATTCTTTCCGAAGGGTTGCGGACAGCTCATCCATCATACCGATGCTCAGGAAAATGATCATGGTGGCGTGATGTCTGGCCAGATCCTGAAGCTTTTCCCCCTCCGGCATGGGCGTTCTGCCCTCCATGCGGGTCAGGATCACCGTCTGGCTCACACCCGGCAGCGTGTATTCCTTCTTCAGGGCTGCCGCAGTCGCCAGGAAAGAGCTGACCCCCGGAATGACCTCATACTCGATACCCATGCGATCGAGAGCGTCCATCTGCTCCCGGTGCGCGCCGAAGATAGCCGGGTCGCCGGTATGTACACGGACCACCTTCAGGCCCTTGGCTTCGCCGTCCTTCATGACAGCCAGGACCTCTTCCAGAGTCATGGTGGCGCTGTTATAGATCTGCGCGCCCTCCTTGGCGTCCGCCAGCACCTTGGGGTTTACCAGAGAACCTGCGTAAATGATAATATCCGCGCTGTCGATCAGTTTCTTTCCCTTAATTGTCAGAAGCTCCGGATCTCCCGGGCCTGCTCCGATAAATGATACCATTGTTTTACCTCTTCTCTCTCTTGATGATGACGGTTGTAAAGTAACTGTATGTTCTCTTCGGATCCAGGGATCCGATATATTCGTCCTTCATACCCACGCAGCTGATGACCGTAGCGCAGCCTTCCGCGCGGTCATACTTTTTCATCAGCTCCAGGATGCGGCCAATGCTGCCTCCTGCCTTCATGATGACCACGTTGTCATAGTGGGCGATGGCCTCCTCCACCTGCTGCTCCGCACGGACGGAGGGCACGATCACCAGGGACTCATTTCCCTCCATCAGCGGTAACCGGGCCGCAGCCGCTCCGCTGCAGAAGGATGGGATACCCGGGATAATCTCCGTTTCAAAGCCATGCTCTGCCACATACTGGTTCACATACATGTAAGTGCTGTATACCGAGACGTCGCCCAGGGTAATCATAGCGATATTCTTTCCCCGGGAAAGCTCTGCGGTCAGCTGCTCGCAGGCCGCTGCTCTGCACTTCTTCCGCTCCTCCTTATCCTTTGCCATCCGGAAAATGACTTCCAGAAGGTGCTTATGCTCCAGTTCCACCACCGGGCGGATGATTTCCAGCGCCGTACTCTCTTCTCCGGCTTCTTTTACCGGAACAGCGATGATATCCGCTTCATCGAGAATCCGTTTTGCTTTCAGCGTCAACAGCTCCGGATCACCCGGACCCACGCCGATGCCGTATAATTTACCCTTCATCTATTTATTCTCCTCCTGCTCCTGGGCTGCCCGGGCGCGGTTCATGGCGTCCTCGGTCAGATCCTTTACGATTTCACTTGCGATCAGAAGTCCCGCTACGGACGGTACAAATGCGGTCGAACCCGGAATGTCACGGCGTTCAGTACATTTATGCTTGGCTCCCGGCGGGCAGATACAGTTGGTTCTGCAGCTGATGGACATGTCCTCGATGGGACGCGCCGCCTTCTCCTTGGAGTAGACCACCTTCAGCTTTTTGATGCCGCGTTTTTTCAACTCGCGCCGCATGACTCTCGCCAGCGGACATACGCTGGTCTTATAAATATCCGCCACCTCGAACAGGAAGGGATTCAGCTTATTGCCCGCTCCCATGCTGCTGATCAGGGGCACGCCTGCCTTCTCACATTCCTCCACCAGAGAAATCTTCGCGGTGACTGTATCGATGGCGTCCACCACATAGGTGTACCGGCTGAAATCAAATTCATCCTTATTTTCCGGCAGGAAGAAGCAGAGATGTGTATTGACCTCCGCCTTCGGATTGATCTCCAGGATACGCTCCTTCATGACCTCGGCCTTGTACTTACCCACCGTCTTCCGGGTGGCAATAATCTGGCGGTTCAGGTTCGTCAGGCACACCTTATCGTCGTCGATGAGATCAAAGGCTCCCACGCCGCTTCTCGCCAGGGCCTCCACCACATAGCCGCCCACGCCGCCGATACCGAAGACTGCCACCCTGGAATGCTCCAGAATCTCCATGGCTTCTTTTCCCAGTAAAAGTTCTGTTCTTGAAAACTGATTTAACATAATTTTCTCCTCATGCGCTTGCAAAACAAAAAGAGATCTGTATTTTATGACAGATCTCTCCTTATGATCAGCAGCGGATTTCATCCCATCCGCCGCCAACTATATCCGGAACCACTTTCCACGGAAGCCTGTCCATTTCCCGCAAAGAGCAGGTAGCCTGGCTTGCAGACACGCTGCTTACAGTGACCGGATCGCTCAGGTCTTCCACCTGATTCCCCTGCTTTATGCATCATGCATACTCTCTGCGTTATACCTTAGTCAGTGTAGCATACAGACGGGCTTTCGTCAACAAAATATACCCTATAGGGTTTCCCTTTTAACAGGTTGCTCCTCCTGTCAGATGAAGCTGCGCATCCAGAATCTCCTGCTTTCTCTCCAGAATTTCATCAGACAGAAGCTGCTGCTCCACGTTATCGAAGCCGAGACGTTCGATGGTCGCAGCGAAACGTTCGCCGGTAATGCCCTGCTCCCGATACAGGAGAATCGCCTTTTCAATCACATTTAAGGCTTCTTCCTTACTGGTGAACACCTTACGCAGCGCTTTTCCGTGATTGATTTTTTTGCCCCAGCGGCCGCCGATGTAAATCTTAAATCCGTACTGACCGTCTTCGATGGCGTCGAAACGGCATTGACCCACACAGCGGCCGCAGTTATTACAGATTTCTTTGTTAATCTCCAGAACGCCGTCCTTCACCTTTGCCGCGCCGATGGGACAGGCTGCCTCTACGCTGCACTTCTTACATCCGTTGCAGCTATCCTCGTCAAATTCGGGGATTCTCTGACCGATGATTCCCAAATCATTTAAATCCGGTTTTACACAATTGTTGGGGCAGCCGCCTACCGCAATCTTAAATTTGTGTGGCAGCTTTACCGTGTGATACCCCTCATAAAAACGGTGATGGATTTCCTCGGAAATGGCGAAGGAATCCAAAAGTCCATACTGGCAGGTGGTTCCCTTACAGGCTACAACCGGGCGTACCACAGAACCGGTTCCACCTGTGATTAGTCCTTCTCTGGCAATATATTCCTTGAATTCTTCGATTTTGTCGTAGGGAACGCCCTGTACCTCCACCGTCAGACGGGTGGTAAAGGTTATCACTCCGTTTCCGAATTTTTCCGCCGCTTCCGCAATGCATCTCTGCTGCGCAGCCGTTATCTTTCCATTGACGGTAATGATTCTTGCCGAGAAATTATCGGTTCCCTTATTGCTCAGAAATCCCATTGCCTTTACGCGCTTTTCATCTTCCTTGCTGATTGTTAATGTAGCCATTGTGTGCCTCCTTTTATTCTTCCTCTGTTAATTCTGTATGGAAGGTCATGCCGCCCTCCAGTACCTTTGTATCCGTATATCCGTAAGCCTTCAGACGGTTCTGCACCAGATAAGCCCGTTTTCCCTTGGAACATACCAAAAGCAGCTTTTCGTTCCTGCCAAGCCCGTCTGCCGGACCGTCCAGGCTGTTCAGATCCACATAGGGATACCCGTGCAGCGACGGTGTAATACCCGCATCCACGATCCGATAATTTTCTCCTTCTTCCGCATACTCTGCGGCCGTCATGCTGTCCAGCTCCCCGTTCAGCTTATTCAGCAGAATATTCACTGCATGCTGCAGCGGATGAATCGCAGTGGAGAAGGGCGGCGCGTACGCAAAATCCATGTACTGCAGATCCTCCAGGGTCGCTTTCATGGAAATCGCAGTCACCGCTATATCCGTCAGCTTATCCACCGCTCCCGTTCCCACAGTCTGCATACCAAGCAGCCTGTGGCTTTCCCGATCTGCAATCAGCTTTATGACAAATAAAGCTGCGCCCGGATAGTAATGTGCCTTATCGTCCACCACACAAATCACACTCTCTGCGTCATAGCCTGCTTCCCGCGCCGCCTGCTCCAGTAATCCGGTTCTTCCCATGCAGAAGCCGGCCAGCTTCGCCACGCCGGTTCCCAGCACGCCCGGATACTGCACTGTTTTCCCGGCAAGGTGCTGCGCCGCCGCGCGACCCGCTATATTCGCTGTGGAACCCATGGGCGACCACTGGGGCTTTCCGGTAATCCGGTTCGTTACCATAGCGCAGTCGCCGACCGCGTAGATATCCGGATCATTTGTCTGCAGCGCCTGATTTGTCAACAGAGCTCCTTTGAACATTTCCAGACCGGCGTCCTGCAAAAATTCCGTATTGGGACGGATTCCCATAGCCAGGATGCAGGCGTCCGCCTTCATGGCACGGCGGGAGGTTTTTACCTTTTCTACCTTCTCCTCCCCGAGAATTTCTTCCAGGCCCGTTCCGGTAAAACACATGACGCCCGCGTCCGCCAGCTTATTTTCCACATAATCCGCAATCTCCGGATCCAGGAAGCCCGGCAGAATATGGGGCGCGAAATCAATGACAGATACCTTCACATCCTTCGCCGCCAGATTTTCCGCGATTTCCAGTCCGATAAATCCACCGCCCACGATCACTGCCCGACGGATCTCTCCAGCCTCCACAGTCTGCCGAAGCATATCTGCGTCCTCCGGCGTTCTCATATAAAATACATTTTTCAGCTGCGTGCCCGGGCAATCCGGCTCAAAGGGACGCGCGCCCGTGGCAATCACCAGCTTATCATACGCATAGGTTTCGACTGCTCCCGTATCCAGATTCACAGCCTCCACGGTTTTCCCTTTTCGGTCTACTTTTGTCACTTCAGTCCGGATTTCCACCGGCACTCCGGTTACTTTTTCATAAGATTCCGGCGTATGCACCAGCAAATCCTTTTTTTCCCGGATCACGCCGCTCACATAATACGGAAGACCGCAGCCCGCATAGGAAATATCCTTTCCCTTTGTCAGGATCCGGATGTCCGCATTTCGATCTTCCCGCTTCAGCTTGGCTGCAGCCTTGGTTCCGGCTGCTACACCGCCCACTACAATGACCTTCATTTTTCTTCCCCTTTTCTGATACATTTTCGTTACTCTTACTATAGCACTTGCTTATCAATTTGAAAAATGATATTATTTTATTAAATCAATAGGTTTTATCTATATATCTGACAGAAAAGGGGATTTTACATGACCATTCGCCATCTTTCGATTTTTACCGCCGTCGCCGAATACGGCACCATGTGTGCAGCTGCAGAGCATCTGTATCTGACCCAGCCCACCGTCAGCCAGGCCATCCGGGAACTGGAAAAACATTACCATTGTCTGTTGTTTGAACGGCTCGGGAAAAAGCTTTACCTGACAGAACAGGGAAAGCTTCTGCTGTCCCAGGCTCCGGAGCTGATTTCCCGGTTTTCAGAGCTGGATCAGTTGATGATGAATCAGGGGCAGACCGCTACGCTGAAGCTTGGCAGCACCCTCACCGTCGGTACCTGTCTGACTCCCTCCGTGATTCTGGAGTTGGAAAGGAAGCTGCCGGGTCTGGAAGTATATTCCTTTGTGAGCAATACTGCCGAAATTGAACAAAAGCTTTTGAGATCCCAGCTGGACGCCGCGATTGTAGAGGGTGAAATTCAGTCTCCCGATCTGATTGTGCTCCCTCTTATCGACGACTGTCTTGTTCTGACAGCAGGGATTCATCATCCTTTTTATGAAATGGAGACACTTCACTCTTCGGATTTAAACGGACAGGCTTTTGCCATGCGTGAACAGGGCAGCGGCACACGACGGCTTTTTGAACAGTACGTGGCAGAGCAGGGGCTCTCCATCCGTATCACCTGGGAAGCCAACTGCCCCCGCACGATCCTGAACGCCGTTTTATACAACAAGGTTCTGTCTGTCATGTCTCTGCGTCTGATGTACCATGAAATCCGTCATCAGCGTCTCCGCATTTTTTCTCCTGAAAATCAGGAATGGAACCGGACCTTTAAACTGGTTTATCACAAAAATAAATTCCTGACCCCGGCTATCTACGAACTGGAAAAGCTGCTGCGGCAGTATCCGCGCATAGAACTTCCAAAAGAAACAGGGCGTCTGAAGCAGTAATGTCTCAGACGCCCTGTTCCGGGTTTTCAATCCCTTATCCTCGTATTACTCTGTCCGCTGCCCGCGTTTTCTGCGTACTGCTGTAAGCAGTATGGAGATGCCCAGCAGGCAAATCAACGCCATTGCGCCCCAGAATACGGGCTGGCTGCTGTCGCCGGTGGCTGCGCTTGTGACGGCGCTTCCGCCGCTCTTATTTCCGCTGCCGGAGCTGCTGCCGGAATGATCTCCGGGCTTCGTCTCGGGCGCTTTCTCCACCTTTACCCAGGAAAGGGCTATTGGGGAGAGGCTCTTCAGGGTCATGGTGATGCCATCCTTCGTCAATGTCAGCTCCGGAGTCTCCACATCGCCCGCCTTATACGCGCCGCGGTTCATTGCAAACATGTGTACCGCGCTGAAACGGTAATCGGCTGCGTTGGTGCCCTCCGGGTAGGGCAGGATCACCTTGACGCCCTCTGCCGGGAAGTTGTCTGCCGTCGCGCGGATCCAGGTTTCACCGCCGTCTGCGCTATAGAGCAGCACTGCGTCATAAACAGCCGTATTTTCCTTCGCCGGATTCTTTCCGTCGATCTTACAATCCACCAGAAGCTTCTTCAGATATTCCACGATCTTTTCCGGTGTGTTCAGGTTCTCTGTCTTGGCCAGATCCGGCGTTACCTCGGTTACGTCCTTTGCGCCCATAACCAGACGGTACTCATTTCCGAGACCTGTCTGACCCGGCAGAGCCGCAGTCTTTTCGATGGAGCCCTTCAGCGTAAAGGCAGTCTCAGCCGGAAGCTCATAATTGGCATTCGTCAGAGCCGCTCCTGCGATGGTCACGGTTACCTGCTTGTCGGTTCCTGCTTCCGCTGTATCAAACTCAGCAGTCAGACTCTCATAGCTCAGGCCTGCGTCGTCGCCGTCCAGCAGACCGGAGACCTTCAGTTCTCCGATGAGACTGGCGTCCTTCATTTCATCGGCCAGCTTGGTCAGAACTGTCAGGGCGCTTCCGTCCCAGGTAAGGATCTTCGGGCTTACCTTTACCTTCGCCTGTGCTGCCGCATTCTCCCAGTTGACTGTATCTGTCGGTGTAAATACTACTTCATATTCGGTGACATTGCTGTCCTTGACCTCCGGTCTGGTATCAGCTTTTGCCCAGATAAAGGTTCCATCTGTATCTGCTGCCCCACCTGTCAGTGTGCTTTCAGACAGGGTCTGTCCATAGGTCAGGTCGGACGCCGTCGGCGCTTCGCTGATGGTCGGAACCGCCTTTTTCACGGTTACCCCTACCGTCGCTTCGATACGGTTATAATTGGCTGTATCATTCGGTGTAAATACTACCTGATAGCCCTGATTGTCCACCGTCGGTTTCACTGTGTCATCTGCCCAGCTCCAGGTGCCTGCCACTTCCTCCTGCGTATTCGGGTTCACTGCTTTTCCGCCCGTCAGCGTGCTGTCTGCCAGGGTCTGTCCATAGGTAAGCTCGGACGCCGTCGGCGCTGCCGCACTCTCCGGAGTGGCTTTCTCCACGGTGATGTCTGTTGTTCCGTTCACCGGTTTGTATTTCTTGTCCGTCGGTGTAAATGTCCACCGTACTTCAGCAGTGCCGGCTGAAGGCATATTATCCCCGTCTAACATGGTAAATGTGCCTGCCAGGGTTATATTCGTATTCTCCGCATCTGTAAAAGTACCTGCCAGTTCTACATCTTTCAATGTCTGACCATAGCGGATGCTGTTCTTCGCAGAGGCAGATCCGGTTATGTCCTTTTTATCCACAATCTGTATGGTAAGCTCGTAGTATGTGTCTTCATAATTTTCCATCTGAACGGATACTTTCACAACCACTGTTGCCCCAATTTTGTCTGCAGTAAGATCATCTCTTAAACCATACTCAAACGTACTGTTATATACTGCTGTTCTCGTCAGTATACTCATATCACCCGTCGATTCTCCTGAGGTGTAGGTTACCTCTCCACAATCCGCCGGAAGATTCATTGCCTTGCTCAAGTATATGCTCACAAGGTACTTCGGAACAGATGCATAGATATAACTTTTTTCAACCCTTGTTGGCTCGGGTGCCGCCGCTTTCGTAATCGTCAGTGCCTTTTTGCCGCCCGCGATGGTAACGTCATAATTCTGATTGGATGCAGTGCCGGTAATATCATACTGTCCGACCGAAGAATTTGAATCTGCATTTGTCGTCAGGTCGATACCCAGATTGTCATTTTCTACAGGCGCAAGGAAGCCTTCTTTTGTCACTGCCCTCCAGGTAAATGTCGGATTTTCCGCCTTATAGGCTCTGCTGACTGAATTAATCTGAACCTTTACCGAACGCGCCGTTATATTTGGAGTCACCTCTGCCGTCAGGTTCGGATAATTCGTATCCTCCGGTGTAAATGTCAGGGTGCAGGCCTCTGTCCCCTCTACGGGTAAAAGCTTATCCATATCATGGCTCGCGGTATCTGTTACAGCCCAGCTTCCTGATATCTCTTTTCCGTCCGCAGTCGTTACCTTTCCGCCTGAAATCGCCAGCTCCCCTGTTTTTGTTCCGTATACGCCTGAAACCTTCGGTTTTACCACTGTAAGCTTAGCGCTATCAACTTTTGTAATGGTATAGGTCTGACTACGGTTTCCGCTTATCTCATAGTTACTGCCTTCTTTATTCGAAATGGTTACTGTCGCAGTTCCTACATTTTTATTATCAGAATAAGAGACTGTATATTCCGTTGAAGGAATGATCGTTTCTCCATCTTTTACTGTTACGGTCGGTTTCTTTTCTTTTCCGTCGTACTCATAAGAATCCGGCGTTACTGTAATCTCAGGATTCTCCACCTTTTTCGGCTCAATTGTGATCGTTGTTCCTGCGGACGCCGCGTTATAATTCTCCGTCTCAGCTACAGAAACCTTCAGATAATAGGTTCCCGCATCCACCGGGTTTCCTTCCAGCTTCGTTCCGTTTTCATCGGTTCCCTTGAACCATGTAAATTTCAAATCGTCGTGGGTGATAATCTGAACACCGGTATCAACATTAGTAAGTATCAGTTCATTTCCTTCCGGATTTCTCAGGGCTTCCCCACTGTAGGTATATGTTGTGGCATATGCGCCTCCACCGTATCGGAATCTCAGGGTCGGATCGCCCTTGGTGATTACGCCCTTATCTGTTGTTAACGTATCTGTTGTTAAATAGTAATTATTTGCAATTTTGCCGTCCAAACGGACTTTCACTGTAATCTGCTTACCCGTTCCCACATTGGCATTTTCATATTCAGCCCTTATGTAATGTGTCATCCACTCCTGGCATTCCCCATCATAGTTAAGTCTTGGATAAGCTCCCGTGGTTCCGTCATATGGCTTTGTGAGATACTCAGCTTTCTCTATGATACTGGGCGTCACTGGTCTCTTTTTAATGGTAACAGTTTTCTCTACACTTCCGGTATAACCACCGCTTCCGGTCACTGTTATCTCATAGGTTCCCGCATTCCGGATGGCGCCTACGTATGCCTCTCCGTCCTTTATGATGGTCAGGGTATAATCATATTCGGGCTCCAGTTCGTCCTCGCCAAGCTTTACTACCACATCATGGTTCTGGGCATCGTATATGAATGTTTCGTCCTCATGGACGTCTGTACCAGCCGCAATGGTTATCGTGGCAGAAGCAATCGATTCAACCGCTCTATTATCATAATCCGTGCTTGAGATAATCCGTTCGTCTTCGGTATAGGCGTTCATAGTATTCCTATCATACCCATAAGCAACCTCACTCAAACTATTGTTATTAAATTTCTTAACATAACGTTGGCCTTCTTCTTCTTTTTTTTCTGCAACACCGCCTACCAGAAACAGCTTATCCTGAACAGTACCATCTGGACTACCCTCTGCAACACCGTCGAAGAGACCATCGCCATCACACAGTGCCACATCCACCAGATAATTCCGTTTCCGCAGCCTGACAACATTCCACATATACTCGCCGTATTGCTGTAGATACGGCGTCCAACATCCCAGGACACCGCTCACCGTGTAACACTTAATTCCGCCTGCGTCCAGATCACAGAGATACTGGAATGCTCTGGCATAGCCTTCGTAGCCTGTCTTTGTGTTCGAATTGTCGTCAAAGACATTGATTAACTGCTGCACATAGTCTGTGCTATCGACATCTATATCATAGGATGCCAAATCCTTAATTGCGTTCTTGTAGCCGTTCAGACGCTCATAGACGGATCCATCTTTTAAGTCGTCAACAATCTCCTTGGCTTTCGCTACTGCTGTGTCTACTGCCTGTGCTTTTGCCGCATCCACATAAATGTTGGTATCTCCCTGGTAATCACTTGCAATACCTATGTCTATTTGGGTCACCTTGATATAATATTTTCCGTTCTCATCCATGCCACCTTCAGTGTGCCACCCCAGAGAGCCACCGTCCCACCAGTACAACTCATAGGGACAATCCGTCTTTAATGCGTCCCAGATTTTTCCCAATACTGTGGAACTCTTAGGGTTTTCTATATAACCACTGATTGTAATCTCACCGTAAAATCTTGCGTTTCCTCCATTACACGCTATTTCTCTTATCCAGTCCTTTAATACATCGTAAGCCGCTTTTTCTTCTTCACTCAGATGGCTTCTCGCAACCGTACCGTAGGTGGCGATACCCTCATCTCCATACAGCTGCTTCCATACGTAGCCCTCAAACAGCTCATCATTATCCCACTCTTCCGAAAACTCCGATTCCAGCTCTACGGTCTCCGTTGGAAGCTCGACTTCTGCCGGCGCTTCCTGAAGCTCTGATAACACCCCCCCCAGCGCCGTTTTCTGACGTTGAGTTTTCGTCTGCTCCCGTTTTTTCCGCGTTCCCGGATGTCTCCGGTGCATTCGCATCCTTTCCGGTCTGTGCGTTCCCGGATGTCTCCGGCGCATTCGCATCCTTTCCGGGCTGCGCGTTCTCTGCCGCTTCCGGATTCTTCCCCTCTTCGCTCGTTTCCGTTTTCACAACCGGCGTTTCTTCCTTATCTTTCGCGTCCCCGGACGTCCCCGCTTCCGCCACCGGAAGGGTCTGCTCCTCCGTGCCCTTAGCTGCTTCCGCCAGCACCGTCGTATCCACGCTGCCCACGACCATCGCTGCCGTCAGCAGAATCGCCAGCCATCTTGTTCCACGATTTCCTCGCAAGTGTTTTCTCATATCCCCGCTCCTTTGTGTGTGATTCTGTAAAAACATTACTCATATATTAACATATTTTTCTTCCCTGCATCACAAATTGGAGCGAATTGCACATATATGGCGCGAAATGTAATGTTTTGTCCCAAAACCGAAAAATCTCCCACCCTTTGAGCTGCCTCAGAGGATGGGAGATTCCAACTTCATTTTATTTAACACTGCTTCACATAGAGTTCTGACAATTCTTCCGCTGTCTTATCCGGGTATTTTTCGACCAAATCATACAACGGGCGGATGACCTCAACATCTTCTTCCAATTCATCCGCAATCTGAACCAGGGATTTACCCTTCGCACGCTTCTTTTGAATCATAGAAAACATATTTCCCGCACGACCTTCCGCACGACCTTCCGCACGACCTTCCGCACGGCCTTCCGCTCTTTGATATTCCCTCTCTTCCTGTTCATCATACTCTGTCAGTATCATCCTGCACACCTCCGTTCCATATTTTGTCAGGATATCTGCCAGTACTCCTCTGTCAATGCACCGCCTGATACTAATCTCTGTCGCTTCCTCCAGGGACCAGCCTTCATCCATTTTCCAGCGGATTTGCCCGATGAAATACGCGTAATCCGATAATCTCCGGCATTTCCGCATCATGTCATTGTTTCGACCTGCATTGATGTTCAATACTGTTGCCTTGCATTCCAGACAGGGTTCTCCTTCCTCCCGATCCGGTTTTATAAAACAATCCGAAAGCTTCATCTCCACCCGATCCGGCATATCCCTTGTACCATTATAAAATACCACATACTTGGGAAATGGAACCATCACGCGCTTCTTTTCATCTGTCAGCTTTATGTTCTTCCTGTTCAGATATTGCTGATACAGTTCTGAAAAATAGAAAAATCCCCGGAGCGGCATATTTTCATTCCAGGTACTCTGATGCTCGTACAGATTCATGACAACGCCAAACATAAAGGACAAATCATTTTTCATGCTGAGATAAATCACGTCCTCAATGGTGGTAATCTCCAGATCTTCTGCGTTCTCATAATCTGTCCCATTCACGGCATTATACAAATCCAGCAGATCCTCTTTATCCTTGAAAATAAGTCGGAACAGACGATCCTTATGCTCCCTCTGTACTGCTTTTCTGGTTCCCTGACTGCCGCCGCGCTTCCGGCGTTTTGACTTGGCACTCGTCCGGTTATTCATTGCTATTCTCTCCTTTTCATTATACGTTTTCTTTCTCCTTCCTGCAAGGGCATAAAATAGCCGTTTTATACTTGGTTTTTACATACTCCGCCCTTGGGCGTACTTTGGGTGTGTTGATTTCGAACTGAAATCCAGACCTTTATCTTTCGTGAACAGCGTCGGAAGAACCCGCGCTGCATATCGTGTAAAAAAATAACAGTGCCGACCGGATTCGCGCTTGTTTTACGCTGCATCCCCTTTATCGACACTGCTATTTTACCAATTTATACCAATTTTGACAAGAACTTTCTCTGCAAATTAGTCTTCTTTTTCTTCCTTCTCATCCTTCACAATGGCGATATGCACATCCGCCAGCTGCTTCGGATCTACGGTGGCCGGAGCGCCCATCATCACATCCTGTGCCGTCTTATTCATCGGGAACGGAATGATCTCGCGGATGCTCTCCTCGCCTGCCAGCAGCATGACCATACGGTCTACACCGGGAGCGATGCCTGCGTGGGGCGGAGCTCCGTAGCAGAATGCGTTGTACATGGCCGGGAACTTGGCTTTCACGTCGTCCTCGCCCAGGCCTACCAGCTCGAAGGCCTTGACCATGATCTCCGGATCGTGGTTACGCACTGCACCGGAGGACAGCTCTACGCCGTTGCAGACCAGATCGTACTGGTATGCGTAGATCTCCAGAGGATCCTTCTCCTCCAGATCCTTCATGCCGCCCTGGGGCATAGAGAACGGGTTGTGGCAGAATTCCAGCACGCCGGACTCCTCGCCAATCTCGTACATGGGGAAGTCTACGATCCAGCAGAACTCGTAGCACTCCTTCGTCATATGACCCTCTACAGTATTGCCGAGGATTTTACGCAGAGCGCCTGCAGTCTTCTGAGCTGCCAGCTTCTTACCTGCGGTCAGACCCACGAAATCGCCCGGCTTCAGGCCCAGTGCCTGAACCACCTGATCCTTGCGCTCGGTGACAAACTTGGAGATACCGCCTACCAGCTCGCCATTTTCGTCCAGACGGAACCAGTATGCCTTATTGCCTGTCTGTACCTCGGTGTCAGCACAAATCTTGTCAATAACCTTACGGGTAGCCTTGAAATCACTGAATACCACAGCCTTCACGGTCTGGCCCTCGAAGGGACCGAAGCCGCAGTCTGCCAGGCACTCGGTAGCGTCCTGAACTACCAGATCGATACGCAGATCCGGCTTGTCGGATCCGTATACCTCCATGGCGTCATGGTAAGAGATCCGGCGGAACGGAGCCTTGGACGCGGTATTGTAGGTACCGTATTTCTCAAATACCGGCGGAAGCACATCCTCCAGCACCGCGAAAACGTCCTCCTGGCTGGCAAATGCCATCTCCATATCCAGCTGATAGAACTCTCCCGGGGAGCGGTCTGCTCTGGCGTCCTCGTCACGGAAGCAGGGGGCAATCTGGAAATAACGGTCGAAGCCGGAGGTCATCAGCAGCTGCTTAAACTGCTGGGGAGCCTGGGGCAGAGCGTAAAACTTGCCCGGATGGTTTCTGGACGGTACCAGATAATCTCTTGCGCCCTCGGGAGAGGAGCAGGTCAGAATCGGTGTGGTAATCTCCAGGAAGCCGTGGTCGGTCATGCTTCTGCGAAGCTCTGCTACCACGTTGCTGCGCAGAACGATGCGCTCCTTGACAGCCGGGTTACGGAGATCCAGATAACGGTATTTCAGGCGGGTGTTCTCATCCGCCTCCTTGGAACGGTTGATCTCGAAGGGCAGCTCGTTGTAACGGCAGCGTCCCAGCACCTGAATGTCGGTGGGAACCACCTCGATTTCACCGGTGGGCAGCGCCGCGTTCTTGCTGGAACGCTCCCGGACCACGCCTGTAATGGACAGGGTGGACTCGGTGTTGACGCCGGACAGCTTCGCCATCATTTCCTCGGTCTCGATAACGGCCTGGGTGGTTCCGTAGAAATCTCTCAGGATCAGGAAGCCCAGGTTCTTGCTGACTTTACGCAGGTTTTCATACCAGCCTACCAAAGTGACAGTTTCACCCACGTTGGCGAGACGCAGCTCGTTGCAGGTGTGTGTTCTTGACTGAAACATACTTTTTTTCCTCTCTTATCTATCGCTATTCTTGTAACAGTGTCTCTCTTAAAACAGGCCCGGAAGATCTGCCAGCGCCACCTCGGTCTGCTCTCCAGTAGCCATATCCTTTACATTGGCCGCGCCTTTTTCCAACTCGTCCGCGCCAATGATGACAACCTTCTTCGCGCCGATTTTATTGGCGTACTTCATCTGCGCCTTGACACTTCGATCCATGTAATCGGTCTCCACAATCAGACCGTGGCTGCGGATCTCATTGACCAGCTTATAGGCCTTTGCTTTCGCCTCTGCACCCAGAATTCCCACATAGAGATCGGGTGTTTCCATGGCCGGAACCTCCACGCCCTCTTTCTCCAGGAAATACAGGATACGCTCGATACCCATACCGAAGCCTACAGACGGAATATCCTGCTTCTCGTCGATCTCATGAATCAGACCGTCGTAGCGTCCGCCTCCGCAGAGGGTGAAGCCATCGGAATTCACGAACTCAAATACGGTCTTGGTGTAGTAATCCAGACCGCGGACGATGCCGGTATCCACCTCAAAGGGAATGCCAAGCTCGGTCAGCAGATGCTGAAGCTCGTCAAAATGGTTCTTGCACTCCTCGTCCAGATAGTCGATGGTGCGGGGCGCGTCCTTGACGATCTCCTTGCACTCCGGAACCTTGCAGTCGATGACACGCATGGGGTTCTTCTGCATACGCTCCCGGCAGGTGGGACACAGGGCATCCTCATGCTTACGCAGGTACGCAAGCAATGCGTCATTGTAATCCTTCTTGCAGTTGGGGCAGCCGATGCTGTTGATATGAAGCTTTACATCCTTAAGACCCAGCTTTTTAATCAGGGTCGCTGCCAGGGAAATGACCTCTACCTCTGCCAGCGGGCTCTTAGAACCCACAAACTCCACGCCAAACTGATGATGCTGACGGAGACGGCCGCTCTGGGGCTTCTCGTAACGGAAAGCCTGGGTCACATAGTAGAGCTTGGTGGGCGCCGGATTGGCGTACATATTGCGCTCCAGGTAAGCACGCATGGCTCCCGCGGTTCCCTCGGGCTTCAGGGTGATGCTTCTGCCGCCCTTATCCTCGAAGGTATACATCTCCTTCTGCACTACATCCGTGGTCTCGCCCACGCCGCGCTGGAACAATACGGTGTGCTCGAAAATCGGGGTAATAATCTCTGTCATATTGTAGGTGCGGGCAAGCTCTCTGGCCTGCTTCTCCACCCAGGCGCGCTTGTGCATCCGCTCGCCGTACCAGTCTTCCACTCCTCTTGGTGCCTGTGTTATCATATCGTCTCCTCCTCTGTAATCCGAACCTTCAATCCGGGCAGCGCCCATTTTCCCTGCCACTCCGCTTCGTGAATGGCCCGCTGAAAGGCCAGAAATACTTTCATGTCAAAATTTTTCACTTCATCAATCATCAGCTCCACCGCCGTATCCGAATCAAAAGCGCTCCGGTAAGGGCGGTCGGAGGTCAGCGCCGCGTATACGTCGCAGACCCGCAGGATTTTCGCGCCCAGCGGAATCTGATCGCCCGCCAGGTTTTCCGGATAACCGGAGCCGTCGTAATTCTCATGATGATAAAGTATGCTCTCCAATACAAAATCGGAGAAATCCAGCCGCATCAGCTCGTCGTAACCAAGCCTGGGATGCAGCCGCACATATTTCATTTCCTCGATCTTCAGGGTGTCTTTGTCGCGGCCATAGAGATAGCCGGATACATAGAGCTTGCCGATGTCGTGCATCATACCGGCCAAAGCCAGTTCATGACACTGTTCTTCATACAGTCCCAGCTCCTTCGCCACGCAGTATGCCAGGTTACTCACCCTGATTCCGTGGTTGATCTCCTCTGTGACGTCCTCCTCAAAAAAGGAAAGGGGGTTCATTTCACTCATGCTGTCTACCTCCGTAATTATTCAGTACCTGAATAATTACATCAGACCATTTTTCAGCATGAAGTTATGCTTCCGTTCGATCATCTCGTCAATGCGTTCGATATACTGCTTCACGTCTTTGACATTCTCCACGCGTTCGATATGGTCAGACGCGAAGACGAATTTCGTAGAAGCTCCTGCGCCTGCCGCCAGAATGGTCTGCTTTTCTTCCATAATCAGTATATTGTAAATTCCGGCTTTGTCAACCTTTGCGTAGCCCACATTTTCAAAATTACCCGCCATATTCTTCTGACGGTACAGATAATAGGGATATACGCCCTGTTCCACACAATACCGATAGGTTAAGTCCATGATCTCCTGACTGTTCCGAAGCCCCATCTCCTCATAGGTATCCCGGAACAGCTTGAGTCTGGCCGCCCGCTTGACCGCCAGGGAATGGACGGTGATACTGTCCGGATCGAGCTTTCTCAGCTCCTCCATGGTATGGCGCACATCCTCAATGTCCTCGCCGGGAAGTCCCACAATGAGGTCCATATTGATATTGTCGTGGCCTGCCTCCCGTGCCATAGAAAAGGCCTGCTTCGTCTCCTCTACCGTATGCTTCCGGCCAATGAGATCCAGGGTCTTCTGATTCATCGTCTGGGGATTCACGGAGATACGGGTGACCTTATGCTCTTTTAAGACCTTCAGCTTCTCCGGGGTCACGCTGTCGGGACGTCCGGCTTCAACTGTCAATTCCTGTAAATAAGTAAAATCGAAATTCTGCTCAATACAGATCATGAGCCGATCAAGCTGCTCCGCCGTCAGGGTCGTGGGCGTACCGCCGCCCACATACACGGTATTCAGCTTCCGGCCCGCGTAAGCCTTTCCGAGGAACGCAAGCTCCTTAAAAAGCGCCGCCAGATAATCCTCCACCTTCTTCTCCCAGAGCTTGATCGGAGAGGACGAAAATGAACAGTACAGACAGATGCTGGGGCAAAACGGGATGCCCACATAGAGACTGTAGCCGTTTTCATAATCCAGATTTTTCAGGACCTCTTTCTCCCGGTTGGCAATGGAGATGGCGAGAGCCGCCTTTTCCTTGCTGCAATCATAGGTATCCCACATATACCGGGCGATTTCCGGATTGCTCCTGCCCTCCTCCAGCATGGCCATGGGAATCTTCGTGGGCCGGATACCGGTCAGGGTGCCCCAGGGCAGGGTCTCACCGGTAAAGGCGCAGAGCTTGTCGTACATCAGCTTCTTTAACTGATTCTTTACCGCTTTCCGGTCCGGATTTTCCACATAAACATGGCCTTTCTCCTGAAAGGCCCCATTCTGAATGATAGAAAAGCTGATGTCCCGGTCGGTAACTTGCACATCCATCTGAACCGGAACCGCTTCTGTGAAGGCTTCCTTAACACGGACCTGAACCTCCTCGCCGCCGTAAAAGGCCTGAATCAGCGAATGAATGTCATACGCAAAGCTTTCATCATTTATCTTAACTTCAACCATTTATCTTATCCTTTTTCTTATCCCAGATAGGGGTTGTAACGCCGCTCCGCGCCGATGGTGCTTTCTTCCATATGGCCAGGGTACACCTTTGTCTCGTCCGGCAGCGGCGTAAGCTTCTCTTTGATGCCCCGTACCAGTGCGCTCATGCTTCCGCCCGGGAAATCGGTCCGTCCCACAGAGCCTGCGAACAGGGTGTCTCCGGAGAACAGCACGCCTGCTTCCGCGCTGTAATAACAGCAACCGCCCGGCGTATGGCCCGGCGTCGCAAAGACATGGAACTCCATGCCTGCCACCTCTATCACCTGCTCATCTTTTACCCACACGTCTGCGGCAAACGCCACGCTTTTCCGGAAAAGCGCCGGAGACAGATTCTGCTCCGGGTCTGCCAGCAGCTCTTTTTCCGCTTCGCAGGCATACACGGGGATCTCAAGCTTTGCCTTCAGCTCCGGTACGCCCAGCATATGATCCGCATGTCCATGGGTCAGAAAAATAGCTTTCAGATCCAGTCCCTCGTCCACGGCCCTTCGAAGCACCGCCTCCGGCCGATCCGCCGGATCGATGACGATGGCCTCCTTCGTGGCTTCATTTATGACAAAATAGCAGTTGGTCTGTATCTGACCAAGCACCATACGTTCTACTTTCATCTTATCCTCCAGCGGTTCATCAGCCGGTGGCGCGCTCCACGTCCATAACGCTCTCCACCTGATACAGCTTCTCCGCAATCTTCTGCAGCTCCTCTTTGCTGCTGATCTCAAAGGTAATGGAAATCGTCGCCGTTCCCTGCTTGCTGGTCCGCACATTCATCTGGGTCATATCGATATTCCGTTCGGTGAAGATTCTGGAAATATCTACCAGAAGTCCGGTCCGGTTATTGGCATAAATCTTAATTTCAGTCGTGTATTTTTCTCCGGAGGAGGCAGAACCCATATCCTGCCACTCCGCGTCGATAAGTCTGGCACGCTCGGACTCCTGCAGACACATGATGTTGACGCAGTCAGTCCGGTGAATGGACACGCCGCGGCCACGGGTTACATAGCCCACGATCTCATCGCCCGGTACCGGGCTGCAGCACTTGGAGAAACGCACTGACACATCGGTCAGTCCCTTGACGATGATGCCGCTCTTGGACTTGGCCAGCTTCAGCTTCTTGTCACTGTTCTCGGTGACCGCCTCCATAACCTTCTCATCGGTGATCTCCTTCTTGTGGATCTTCTCATACTCTTCCACCATCTTGTTGACCACCTGGCCCTCTTTCAGGCCGCCGTGGCCGATGGCCGCCAACACGGAATCCCAGTCCTTGAAGCCGTATTTCCGCATTACCAGATTCTGGAATTCCGGCTTCATGATATCGGACATATTGATGCTCTTGGCCTTGCAGTACTGGGTCAGCATCTCCTTGCCCTTTAAAATATTATCCTCTTTAAACTGGTTTTTAAACCACTGATTAATCTTATTCTTCGCCTGCGTACTCTTGACCACATTGAGCCAGTCGCGGCTGGGTCCGCGGGAATTCTGAGACGTAATAATCTCAATGCGGTCGCCGTTCTGAATCTTGTAATCGATGGTCACAAGCTTTCCGTTGACCCGGGCGCCAATCATCTTATTACCCACCGCGCTGTGGACGCTGTAGGCGAAGTCGATGGGCGTGGAACCGCTTGGCAGTGTCTTCACGTCTCCGGAGGGCGTAAAGCAGTAGACGCTCTCGGAGAACAGATCCAGGTCGCTCTTTAACAGATTCATAAACTCCCGGTTGTCAGACATGTCCCGCTGCCACTCCAGAATCTGGCGCAGCCAGGTCATCTTCTCAGCCTCCTGCTGATCCACCGGTTTCTTGCCGTCGCTGCTCTCCTTGTATTTCCAGTGGGCGGCGATACCGTACTCGGCAGTCTTGTGCATCTCGTAGGTACGAATCTGAATCTCGAAGGGCTGGCCATTGGGGCCAATCAGAGTGGTGTGCAGAGACTGGTACATATTGGCCTTGGGCATAGCGATATAGTCCTTGAAGCGTCCCGGAATGGGCTTGTACATTTCATGGATGATACCCAGGGCCGCATAACAGTCCTTGACCGTCTCCACGATAATCCGGACCGCGAATAAATCGTAAATCTGATCCAGCGTTTTGTGCTGGTTCACCATTTTCTTATAGATACTGAAGAAATGCTTTACACGACCGTCCACATGGGCTTCGATGCCTGCGTTGTCCATGTGCTTCTTTACTTCCGCCACGATACGCTGGACAAAAGCCTCCCGGACGCTCCGCTTCTCGGCAATCTGCTCCTTCAGCTCGTAATAAGCCTCCGGCTCCAGATATTTCAGCGACAAATCATCCAGCTCATTCTTGACCTTCGAAATACCGAGACGCTGGGCGATGGGCGCGTAGATGTCCATAGTCTCCCGGGCCTTTTCCTTCTGCTTCTCGGGTTTCATGTACTGAAGGGTCCGCATATTGTGCAGACGGTCGGCCAGCTTAATCAGGATGACACGGATATCCTTGGCCATGGCCAGGAACATTTTACGCAGGTTTTCCGCCTGAATCTCGATCTTATCCGCAGAATAGGACAGCTGTCCCAGCTTGGTGACGCCATCTACCAGAAGGGCCACATCGTCGCCGAACTCCGCCGCGATCTCTTCGGTGGTCATGACCGTATCCTCCACCGCGTCATGCAGAAGTCCTGCCACGATGGTCTCCTTGTCAAGCTCCAGATCCGCCAGGATAATGGCCACGCACAAGGGGTGAATGATGTACGGCTCTCCTGATTTCCGAAGCTGTCCCTGATGCGCCTCAGACGCGATCTTATAGGCCTTTTCAATCATCGAGATATCGGTGGACGGATGGTACTTGTGGACGCTGGCGATCAGCTCTTTGTAGAGGACATCCGGACTGGTGAAATCCTGCATTGCCTTCACATTCTCGTCGTCCCGGTTCACTTCCATATCTCTGTTTTTTACACCGATTTTCATCTCTGCCATAATCAACACCTGCCTTTATTTATCCCCGGTAATTTTATTGTAACTCAGATGTGCAATGGGGACATCTGGTCGCCTGAATATCTATCTCAGACATGCAATAGGGACACTTCTTGGTGGTCGGAGCGGGCGCTTCCTCCTCCTGCTTCTTCAGCATCTTGTCCTTAGCGGTATTCATGGCCTTGATGATGCAGAAGATCACCAGCGCGATCAGCAGGAAATTAATTACAGCGGAAAGGAATGCGCCGTAGTTCAATGTCGCCGCATTGTCGCCCACGCCGAAGGACACGGACATGCCGGCGATATCAAAGCCGCCGGTAATCAGGGAGAGCACCGGCATGAAAATATCATTTACCAGAGAATTGACTATCGCGGTGAACGCGCCGCCGATGATAACACCGACTGCCATATCCATGACGTTGCCCCTGGAAATAAACTTCTTAAATTCCTCGAAAAACTTCTTCATCTCACTCGTCCCCCTGTATTATTTATTTTCCATCGTAACGGATGACAGACGCCACATCGTAATCCTTCAGACGCTCCCGGCCCTTCAGGCCTGCCAGCTCCATCAGGAAAATGATCTTCACGACCTTGCCGCCCAGCTCCTCCACCAGCTTCGCAGCCGCCTCGATAGTTCCTCCGGTGGCGATCAGATCGTCCACCAGAACGACTCTCTGGCCCGGCTTGATGGAATCCTTGTGCATCTCGATCTCCGCGGTACCGTACTCCAGATCATAGGAGCGGGAAACGGTCTCGCAGGGAAGCTTGCCCTTCTTCCGCACCAGTACGAAGGGCTTATGCAGATTATAGGCAATCGGAGTACCAAACACGAAGCCTCTGGACTCTGCTCCTACGACCACGTCGAAATCCACGCCGTCCAGCAGGGCCTGCATGGAATCAATGGCCAGATGAAGGCCGTCCGCATCCTGCAGTACGGATGTGATATCGCGGAAAATAATTCCCTCCTCCGGGAAATCCGGTATGCTTCTGACGTATTCTTCAATCTTCTTCATGTTTCTTCCTCTTCTTTCCTTTTTTTGTTAAATTTTAAAAACAAAAAACTACCGTCCTGTCAGCACGGTATTTGCATACTTGCCCATTATAGCATGATTCCCGGTGTTTGACAAGACAGGAGGCCGGATTTACGGGCTTTGTAACGCCAACGGCCCGTCTGCGTTTTTACAGGCCGGGCCGTTTTTTTCGTTTCTTAATGCAGTTTGCAGATGGTTCCTGCCACCTTGTCCCTGCGCATGGCGTTGCGGATGGTGGGGATGGCGCCCAGAAGCAGGAAGGCGTATACCAGTACCAGGTTGCCCACATAGCTGGTCGCATCGATGATCTCCTCAGACAGAAGCAGCGGTACCAGACGGTAGCCGTAGAAAACGTCTACCTCCAGCTCTCTGGCAATCATGATGCCCCAGTCGAGGCGGTCGCCCACATAGGTCATGATGATCATAATCACTACGCTGATGATGATACCCTTCTTGGTCAGCTTGCCGCCCAGAAGCTCGTAGCCCTTCAGCGCGCAGACTGCCATGATGACGCCGGACAGGGCTGCCACATAACCCATCTGGCTCAGCAGAATGATGCTGGCTACGCCGAGCAGGGAGCCTACCAACGCGCCTACGACGCCGCCTACCAGGTTTTCCTTCTTGTTCTTCTCATTTGCAGTGTAAGCCGCCGCGTTCTCGCTGACCTTGTCGTAGCACTCGTCGCAGAGGCAAATGGAATTGCCTGCCACGTAAGCTGCTCCGGTCTCCTTGGCCTCGCCGCAGAGCTCACAGCCATTGGTAAATCCTTCCAGCTTCAGCATGTCCAGGAAGGCCGGAAGGGAGTCCTGCAGAACGCCCTTAAGCTTCTCCATATTTTTACACTGTTTCAGGGTCATCCGGACAGTATGCTTTTCCTGTACGATGCCCATGACGCCCTTATGCTCCTTGCGGAACTGTTTATCCTGTTCAAGCTTCATGCCATTCTCAGACACACCGACCGATACGCAGACCATACCATACTCGATACCCCGGCCATTGTCCAGGCCGCTGATGCGAAGCGTAAAGCCATCCTTCTCTCCATAAACCACACAATACTCTTCGTTGAAACACAGGCCCAGAAACTGAGCGATTTCCGCGTAACGCGCTTTTATCTTCTTGTTTACTGACATAACGTTTTCCCCCTCGTTGTCTTTTTATTTTGGAAGTTAAGGGTTATTATAGAACACCGATTTTCTGTATACAACCCTTTTCACGATTTTTCTCTGTTTTTTGCACAATTTCAATAATTTAATCTGTTAATTTTCTACTTTTTTCCATTAAATGTGCTTTTGCACCAGATCCGTCGTTTTTTATCTCCAGCTTTCAATGACCGCCTGCACGGTTCTCCGCCCCTGAAATTCATTGATTTCCGGATAATAGAGCAGGCAGACGGTGTCTTTGCTTTCTATGTAATGCAGATCGGCTTCTACATCGCCGAAGCTGATACCCTCCAGGCGGCTTCCTTTGTCATCCTCCAGGACGGTCTTCAAGACGTTGCGGTTTTTACCGATGATGCGGGCGCTTTTAACCCGGACATTTGCCGCCGCGAACAGGGGCTTATCATTTTCCTTGCCAAATGGCTCCAAAAGCTCAAGCTCCTTTATAATCTGCTCCCCGGCATACCGGATGGGCAGGACAGCGTCATAGGACAGCTTCGGAACCAGATCCTCATCGGTCAGGCGGCAGTTTTCATTGAGGCGCTTCCGTAAAATCTCCACATTTTCGGTGGGGATGGACAAGCCCGCCGCCATGGGGTGGCCGCCGAATTTGGTAAATAATTCCGCCACCTTCGTCATTTCCTCGAACATGTGGTAGCCGGGAATGGAACGGCCCGATCCCTTCACGCCCTCCTCGCCGTCGGTCAGCACGAAGCAGGGGCGGAAATAGCGCTCCCGGATCCGGCCTGCGATGATACCGGCCAGGCTTTCGTGGCAGTCGGGCAGGTAGATCACCAGCACCTTATCCTGACCCAGATCGGTCTCTTCAATAAGGCGGATAGCCTCGGTGGTTCCCTTTGCTGTCAGGTCTTTCCGGCTGTCATTCAGGGCTTTCAGATCCCCGGCCAGCTTTTCCGCCTCGGTCTTAGAGGACGCGCCCAGCAGCTCCAGTGCCCTCTTTGCAGTGTCCAGGCGGCCACTGGCGTTGATGCAGGGGCCGATGACGAAGCCGATGTGGTAGGCGGTGAGCTTCTTACCCTCCAGGCCGTTGACTGTGAGCAGAGCCCGGTAGCCCGGATTGTTAGTTTCACCTAACTGTTTTAAACCGTACCGAACCAGGATGCGGTTCTCACCGGTCAGATCCATAATGTCGCCGATGGTGGCTACCGCCGCGAACTGGGCCAGATCCAGGAATTCTTCCCGGGGGACGCCTGCCTCCTGATAGAGTACCTCCACCAGCCGCCAGGCCACGGCTGCGCCGCAGAGCTTTTTGTAGGGATAGGAGCAGTCAGCCTGCTTTGGGTTCACAATCACATCCGCCGGGGGCAGGATCGTGGTGCGGGTGCCGTCCTCTGCTTCCCGGTAGGGTATCTCATGATGGTCGGTGACAATGACGGTCATGCCCAGTTCTTTGGCATAGGCGATTTCTTTGGCTGCGGCGATGCCATTGTCGCAGGTAACGATGGTGTCGATCCCTGCCTCCTTCGCCTGCTCAATCAGGTGCTCATTGATACCGTAGCCGTCCTTCAGACGGTCGGGAATCACCGTGTCCACCTGCGCGCCCACCCGGCGCAGGCCAGTCACCAGGATGTGGGTGGCGTTCACGCCGTCAATGTCGTAGTCGCCAATGATGCGGATGGTCACACCCACCCGGATCTTCTGACGCAGCAGCTCCACGGCCTCTGTCATGCCCTTCATCAGCCGGGCGTCCGCCAGATCCTCCAGGGTGCCGTAGAGATAGGCCCGGACCTCGGCGGCGCTCAAGCCCGCCCGGCTGCGGATCAGGCGCATAGCCATGGGGCTCACGTGAAACTGCGCGGCCAGCTCCTGGTTGCCGTCGATTTTGGGGGCTTGTATCCATTGTTCGTTCATATATGTATAATCTCCTGTAACTCAAATTTTGTACCGCACATTATCATAACATAAAAAGGCAGATGATGCATCCACCATCTGCCTTTTATGTCTCGTACTCGCTTACGCATCGCACGAAAATCAAGAAAAATTATCTTAATACTATGTTTTTTTGTACTTATCTTTTGACTGAATAAAAAACTTAGTTCTTTTTACCCAGCTTCGTCTTCATCACATACCACAGCGCGCCTGTAATACATACAGAGGAGTACGCGCCGCACACGATACCCACCATCAGCGGCAGGGCGAATTCACGGATAGACGCTACGCCCAGGATATACAGAACCGCAACGGTGATAAAGGTGGTCACGGACGTATTCACGCTTCGGGACAGGGTCTGGGTAATACTGCGGTTTACCAGCTCCTGAAGGTCGGCCTTTCTTCCGGCGGTCGCCAGGTTCTCACGGATACGGTCGAAGATGACGATGGTCGCGTTGATGGAGTAACCGACGATGGTCAGCATGCAGGCAATAAAGTTGCTGCCTACGGACAGCCGCGCCACGGCGTAGAAGGCCAGTACCACCAGCACATCGTGTAAGAGAGCCGCTACGGCGCTGGTCGCGAACCGGATATCCTTGAACCGGAACCAGATATACAGCAGCATAAACAGGGCTGCCAGCAGTACAGCGGTGATGGCGTCGGAACGCATCTCGCTGCTGATAGCCGCGCCGATGTTCTCGATAGCAATCTGATTCTCATCTACACCAAACTTCTCCACCAGCTCCTGGCACAGGGCCTCTCGGGTCTCCAGATCCAGGGCTCTGGTCTTCACGATGACATCGTTGCTGCCGTCTACCTTCTGGGCCTGAATCTCATTGCTTCCGATAACCTCGCTTACCACCGGCTTCACAGTCTCGTCGATCTCCTGAATGGACAGGGCCTCGTTCATCGGAATGGTAATGCTGGTACCGCCCTGGAACTCCAGACTGTAATTCAGCGCGCCCTTACCCTTGGATCCGTTCACGCCCATAACTGCCAGTCCGCCCAGAATCAGCACTGCGGAAATCACAAAGCAGATATTTTTCTTGCTGAGGAAGTTTATGGTCTTACGCTCCTTCTGGATACCGTAAAGCTTCGCGTCCTGAAGACCCAGCGCGTAAAACGCATTCATAACCAGTCTGGTTATCACCAGGGCCGTAAACATGGAAACCACGATACTTAAAGCCAGCGTATGGGCAAAGCCCTTGACCGATCCGGAGCCCTTCAGGCTCAGGATAATCGCCGCAATCAGCGTGGTGATGTTGCCGTCCAGAATAGCGGACAGCGCCTTCTGGAAGCCTGTCTTAATGGCGCCCTTTACCGACTTGCCTGCGCCGATTTCCTCCCGGATACGGGCGAAGATAATGACATTGGCATCCACGGCCATACCGATACCCAGAATGATACCTGCGATACCCGGCAGGGTCAGGGTAATCTCAAATGCGTTCAACAGACCTAAGGTAATGCCAACATAGGAAGTCAGCGCAATACCTGCTGCCACGCCCGGCAGACGGTACATGATAATCATAAAGATAACAACCAGCGCAAAACCGATGATTCCGGCCAGCATACTGGTACGGATGGCGTCAGCGCCCAACTGCGCGCCTACGACCTTTGACTGGATCTCCTCCAGCTCCACCTTCAGGGAACCGATACGGATAGTGGAAGCCAGCTGCTCGGCTGACTCATAGGACTCCATATTGGTAATGGCTGCATTACCGTTGGTAATGGCGGTCTGTACAGTCGGCGCGCTGATGGTCTCGCCGTCGTATACGATGGCGATGCGGGAGCCGATGTTGGCCGCGGTAGCCTCCGCGAACTTCTCCGCGCCCTCGTCGGTCAGCGTCAGCGCCACTTCATAATCGGTGTTGTTCAGGTTGTCCTTGTAAGCCTTTGCTTCAGCGGTCTTGATATCTGTACCGGACAGCAGCTCATTACCGGACATATCCTGGAAGGAAAGAGAACCAGGTTTTCCAAGTTCTTCCAGAATAGCGTTGGCGTCAGTCACGCCCGGAATTTCGATGTTGATCCGGTCATCGCCCTGGGGGTAAACCTGCGCCTCGGTGCTGTAGCCTTCCACACGCTTCTGCAGCTTGTAGATGGTGTCGTTCATCTCCTCGGCGCTTGGCGTCTCGCCCTTGGCCTGATAGGTAATGCTCACGCCGCCGGCCAGATCGAGACCCAACGGAATATTCTTTGCCGCTCCTGTCTTGTTCTCGCCCACTCCCACAGCAGCCAGTGCCAGCAATCCCGCTGTCACAGCCACCGTCAGAACCAGACTGATAATTCCTGTACTCTTTTTCATGACTTTTATTCTCCTTGCTCAGCCGTAGCTGCCTTGATCATAATTGCGCATTCCACACGCTTTCTCTGAAGCTCGCAGCCGATGTCATAGGCATCGTTGATGCTTCCGTGGAAATTGTAGGAGTTGGCTGCGCAGCCGCCGCTGCAGTAAAACTTGGCAAAGCACTTCTGGCATTTTTCCTTGGCATAGACATTGCAGCACTTGAACTCGTCGCGCAGCTCCTCATTCTTTACGCCGTCCCATACATTTCCCATGAGGAACTTCTCATTTCCCACGAACTGATGGCAGGGATACAGGTCGCCCCAGGGAGTTACAGCCAGGTACTCGGTTCCCGAACCACAGCCGGACAGGCGCTTGTATACACAGGGGCCTCCGGTCAGGTCGATCATGAAATGGAAGAAGTTGAAATCATTTTCCCTGCCATGACGCTTTACCATCTCTGCCGCCAGCTTGTCATACTGCTCGCAGATAAACGGAATATCCTCCTCACGGATGGCGTAATCCTCCTCCGGCGCTGCCACAACCGGCTCCACGGACACCTGCTTGAAGCCTAGGTCCGCCATATGCAGCACGTCCTCGCAGAAGTCCAGGTTATTGCGGGTGAAGGTTCCACGCACGTAGTAATTGGTCTGGTTCCGGCTGTCTGCCAGCTTCCGGAACTTCGGCACAATGATATCGTAGCTGCCGTGGCCGTTGCGGAACGGGCGCATCCTGTCATTGACCTCTTTGCGTCCGTCGATGCTTAAGACCACATTGCTCATCTCTTTGTTGACAAACTCCTGAACCTCGTCGTTCAGAAGAATACCGTTGGTGGTCAGGGTGAAACGGAACTTCTTATCGTGAAGCTTCTCCTGCTCACGTCCATAGGCCACCAGGTCCTTGACCACCTGCCAGTTCATCAGCGGCTCGCCTCCGAAGAAGTCCACCTCCAGATTCCGGCGGCTTCCGGAATTGGCAATGAGGAAATCCAAGGCCTGCTTGCCCACCTCGTAAGACATCAGCGCTCTGCGGCCATGGTACTCGCCCTCCTCCGCAAAGCAGTAGCGGCAGGCCAGGTTGCAGTCATGGGCGATGTGCAGGCACAGGGCCTTGACTACAGTAGAACGCTTCTTGAAATCAATGATTTTATCCTTATATGTATCTTCCGTAAAGAGGACGCCCTGACGGGTCAGCTCCTCCACATCTTCCAGCACCTCGCGGATGTCGCTCTCGGGCCAGCGGTCCTTCAATTTCGCGACAATCTCATCCGGCTGACAGGCCTCGTCTACCAGGCCGATAACCTCGTAAGCCAGCTCGTCCACCACATGGACAGCCCCGCTGTTCACGTCCAGGACGATGTAATATCCATTATTATAGTAACGATGTATCATGTTGTCTCCTTAAATAAAATACCTGTGATCGCTCAAATACCCCGCCGTCAGCGGCGGGGTATTCTGAAAGCCTTGAAAATATGCCTTATTTATGCTGCTCGCATGTCTGGTTTCCTACGGTGCAGGATGTCTTACATGCTGACTGGCAGGATGTCTGGCACTCTCCGCAGCCGCCTTTTTTCACGGTATTCTGCAGAATCTGTGTGTTCAGTGTCTGAATATGCTTCATCTTGGTTTCCCTCCTGTCTTTCAATCTTCCAGGGATTATCTGGTGATACCCTGTAGTTACAGAACAGTATAGCATAGATGCAGCAATTTTTAAAGTATTTTTTTCAGGCATGGACCGAAAAATCGCTACATATACTAAACCAGAAAGGCGGCCCGCGTAAGAGCCGCCCATCAGAAGGGAGCCATCATGGAAAAAATGAAACATTATCAGGGCGCTGCCATGCGCCTTTTAAAGGCCCTGCTGGCCGCCTACATCGTCACCGGCGGGCTGCTTCTTCTGCTTGCGCTGCTCCTCTACAAGCTGCGCCTGTCCGAGTCCGTCATCAACTTAAGCATCACCGCCATATACCTCATCGCCTGCTTCCTGGCCGGCTTTCTCATGGGCAAAATGATGAAAACCCGCAAATACCTCTGGGGCGCGGCGGGCGGCCTCCTCTACTTCACCCTGCTGGCCCTCATCTCCCTGGCCGCCCGTCAGGGCAGCGCCGAAGCCTCCAGCTTCATCACCACCCTGCTCCTCTGCACCGCCGGCGGCACGCTCGGCGGCATGCTCTCATAAACATAGAACTTCATCCCAGACAGGAGAACCGGATTCTCCTGTCTGAACACACCCTAAATTTTACTCACATCTACACCGAAACGTGGCACACTCCGTATCCTTACAATCGCAGGCCGCCCCGCCCGCGATACCGATATGCTTGGCCGTACATCTGCAGTCCTCATTAAAGGTGCAGTCACATGCCTTGCAGACCACCTCCGTATTCTTGGTTGGAATCTCCACGCCGCTCTGTGCCGCGCCTATGGTCCGCTCCCGGAAGCTCTCGCAGCAGGTTTCGCGGGAATGCTTCGCGTGATCGCCCGCCACCTCGATATTGTCCTTGCAGCAGCACTGCTCCTTATTGTAGAGACAGCTTCCTACCGTACAATCCAGTCTTGTCATCGTACCCTTACCTCCTGTTAAAAACTATGTGAGGCGCGGACAGCCACCGCCATCCGCGCCTTTGTCTGTAAGAGTAGTATGTGTCATTTCCCCGCTACTATACGTTCCATTTTTTTACTGCATTTTCATTTTAACCGGAAGTCTGCCATGCCGCTTAAGCCACTCCCGCATACGCACCGAAGCCTCCGCAAGGCCACCTGCCGCCATCGGCAGCATCAGCACGAAATAGGGCAGAATATACCGTCCCTTCGCTTCCCAGATCATATGGAACAGAAAACCGCCGAACACGGTAATCACAAGTATCAGCCTGGACAAATCCTTTTTCTTCCAGAATGTATACAGAATCCACAGGAAGCACCCGCCGTAAATCAGGCTCTGATACTGATTCATAAACCAGGTCATTGCCCTGTGCGGAACCCCTTCGTACAGCTTCTGCGCCACCGCGCTTCGGTGATCGTTATCCATGTGGGTCATGGCAAAGCATTCATAAGTGGGATCATTCCACTGGCTTGCAAATTTTTCCGCATAAAACCACAACGCGTACCTGGGATGATGCAGGAACTCCTTCGCTGAATTCTTAATATCCTGAACCGCCATAGCCTGAGCGGCCTCGTTATCAAAGTCCGACGCTCCCCAGTAATTGTGCAGGATATAACCGTTGGACCAGCCCGGAGCCCCTTCCCCCTTCTGCATCCCCATGGCCACCCACAGAAGCTTGGGCGCGCCCGCGTTCAGTTCCACGCCGGAGCGCTGCTCGTACATGGTCTGCACTGCGTTTTTCGCTCCCAGATATACCGCCGCCAGCAAAAGAACCGACAACAGCAGCTTCCATTTCCGTTCGCCAAGGGCTGTCACCAGCAGTACCAGAACCAGGGCAATCAGCAAAATCAGACAGTTGTTCCGGACCAGGCACGCTGCCGCGCAGCTAAATGCGCAGCCAATCATCCACCATGCCTGCTCCCGCTTCCGGTATTCCAGAAAAAGCCAGACCGTCAGCATCGACAGCATGATTGACAGCATTTCCCCATACACGAAGGTCGTATAAAACAACAGCGGGAAACAGGCCGCGCTCAGGAACAGTTCATAAATCCAGGCTCGTTTTTCCCCGGTCAGGCAGCGGGTAACGCGGTAGCCGAAGTACAGCGTAAGCGCCGCGCACAGACAGTTCAGATACTCAAAGGCCATATAATTGCCATCTCCAAACAGCCGGAATACGACCTCCATAACCGCCGTCAGCCCTACCTGATGAGGATAGATATAAAGATATTTCTCATAGGAATCGATGGTGAGCATCTCGAAGTTCCCGTTTCGAAACTGCTCCGCAGCCGTACAGATGGACGCCTGATCCCCTGCCGGAACCACATCGGCGGCGCCGACCCACCAGACGCCAAGTAAAAGCGCATAGCAAAATACCGCCCCGGCCAGAATCCGGACGCGTCGTTCCTGCCGCTCCTCCTCCCGAAGCATCCATTCAGAAATCCGATACATGACAAAGGTCAGACACCCGCAAATCAGCAGCACCAGCGGGAAAATATCCCCTGTCGTGCGGGGAATTTCCTCATAGCTCAGCGCAAACCGAGAGGTCAGGAACAGACTGAAGCCTGTCAGTACCCCAAATACCCCCAGCCCCAGTATGGAAACCGTCCTATCTGCCGCCTTTCGCAGTCTCATCTTTCGTCCTCCATTTTCCGATTGCTCCGCCAAGCTCCATAAGCCCCGCCGCGGCCATCGGAATCATCATGATAAAATACGGGAGTACATAGCGGGATTTGGCCTCCCAGAGCTCGTGGAACAGCACGCCGCCTATCACGGCGATCAAAAGTACATACCATTCCAGCTCCCGCTTTTCTTTTCGTCTGTATACCAGCAGAAACAGCACCGCTCCGTAAATCACAAGCTGATAGCTGTCCATAAACTTCTCCAATACGGCCTTCGGCGTTCCTGTGTAGAGGCTTTCGCCCAGATCACTTCGCCCCTGATCCGCCGCGTAGGTCATGATAAAACAGCCATAGGTGGGATCATTCCACTGACTGGTAAATTTTCTGGAGTAGAAATCCGCCGCATAAAGCGGATCTTTCAGAAATACCTTCACCCTTGCCTTGATCTCGGCAATTCCAAGCGCTTTCGCCGTGGGGCCGTCGTACAGACAGGTATCCTGATAAATGTAAATGGAATATCCGTTATACCAGCCCGCTTCCAGATCGCCCTCCTGCATGCCCATGGCAATCCAGAGTACGGACGGCATTCCATCGTTGATCACCGTTCCGGATTTGGCCTCATAGTACTGATAGATCGCTTTTCTTCCCGCAAAAGCTCCCACACCCAGCAATAGAACGCACAACAGATATATCCATTTTTTTCCTGTTATGGCTTTTACGCCCAGCACGCAGCAGACCGCAATCAGAACAATCAGGCTGTTGCTGCGCAGCGCCACCGCTGCCGCTGCCGCCGGGACCATCCACAGAACCGCGGACTTTTTCTCTGTTTTTACCATTCTGAGCGTCTGCCACAGCACAAGCATGGACAGGAAAATAGAAAGCACATCCCCGTAGATATACGCGCTGAAAATCAGAAGCGGAAAGCAGCACGTCATCAGCAGAAGGTAGCACGCTTCCACTCTTCTTTTGTCAAATAAAAGGCTCACAATCCGGTAGCCTGCATAGACCGTTCCCAGGATCGCCACCACATTTCCCAGCTGAAGAGCCGTATAGTTATGCAGTCCAAAGAGCCGGAAATTCAGCTCCTCCCAGGCCGTCAGTCCCACCTGAAACGGATAGTAATACAGATATTTTCCATATTCCAGACGGCCATAATTGCCCTGTGCAAAGCGCTCGGCGCTGGTGGCTACCATATACTGATCGGCCACCGGCGTGCTGGCTGCCAGGAGCACCCAGACAGCTCCAAAAAGCAGGCACCAGATCAGTACGATAAGAAGCAGGCACCTTACCTGTCTTTTTCCCCGTACCGCGTCTTCTGAAATGCAGCAGGCAATCCGATAAATCACCCGGCCCAACAGCGCCGCCCCCAGAAGGATCAGCGGAAACCAGGCTATTTTCACATAAGGCTTCTCTATGGAATAATCCGCGACAAAGTACCGGGTAAAAATCAGACTCGTAACCGTCAAAACCAGAAAAATCAGAGTGCTCAAAAACCAGACAGCCTTACAGGACAGACTCTCCAGCGTCCACTTTTTTTCATGCTTCATGAACGTTTTCCCCCGCTTTTTCCTTCTTCAACGCTTTTTCCGTAAGTCCGGCCAGTCCTTCTGCAGCCGCCGGAAGCAGCAGCACAAAATAGAACAGACCATATCGTCCCTTGACCTCCCAGGCCAGATGGAACAGATAACCGCCCAGCAGGATCAACACCGGCAGACACGCTTCGATCCGGTATCTTCGTTTCCATGCCAGTACCGCAAAGGCACAGGCTCCCAGGAAAATCAGCGACTGATAACCGTTCATCCAGAATTCCAGCCGCGGAGTATCCTGGCTTCCGGCGCTCACTTCACAGCCGTAGCCGGCGTCGTTCCACTGGCTCACGAATTTATGGCCAAAGAAGGATACTGCCGCCTTCGGATGCTCCGCAAACCCCTTCACGGAAAATGCGATGGCTTCCTTCGCAATGGCGTCGGCCTCCTCCGGGTTGTAACCTGCCTGTTCCTTATAGACCTTATCCGGGTACTCGTTCCACCAGCCCGCGGTCATGCCCTCACCCTGGAGTCCCATGGCTACCCAGAGCGTCTTCGGCATGCCCCGGTCGAGGGGCCAGCCGCTCCGGTGCTCATAGAGCTTTGTCATGGCCGGCTGCGAAAGCAATAGCGCGGCCAGGAACGGAATCATCCAGACGGCCAGCTTCTTCCGGTGCTCCGCAACGGCTTTTATCAGCGCCGTAAGAATGATAGCTACCGCCGCGATCAGCGCGTTATTTTTCATATAAACGGCGAAAACAAGCGCCAGAATCATTAAAATCAGATCCCGCAGCTTTTCCTCCCGCAGCCACCGCAGGAACATCCAGAGGCCGAAGGAAACTGCTGCAATTGCCAGAACTTCTCCGTAAATTACGTTTGTATACACAAAAAGCGGAACACAGCCAGCCGCCAGCAGCAGGAAGTTCACCTGCGCCCGGTCCTTCCGGAACAGTTCTCCCGTAATCACGAAACCGCTGACCACAAATACCAATACGCCCAACGTATTCACCATCCGGAACGCGAAGAAATTCTCATAACCAAAGATGCGGTACACGATTTCCACCAGAAGGGCCTGTCCGGCCTGATGGGGATAGGTGTAGAGATAATCCATGGCGCTCTCGTTCAGATCGCTTAAAGCAAAGCCGCCGCCGATGGCGTGAATGTACAGGGGATCTGCCCGCAGCGCACTCTGAGCCAACAGATTCCAGGCGATGCAAAACACCGCGCAGTGGGCCAGCACCACGCCCAGCAGGATGTGGAGATTCCGCTTCCGGTTTGCTTCCTTTTTCAGAATCCACCGGCCCGCCATCCAGAGAGCTGCCAGCGAAGCCGCCACAAACAGGAGGATAAGCGGCACCGGATCCACCGTCTGGGACGGTACCTCCAGATCGTTGCTCTCATAAATGGTGGTGAAAATCAGGCTGTACAGAAACAGAAAAGCTGTGGGCAGTCCGGCCAGGAGTAAGATGACGCGGCTGCAGAGCTGTTCAGTCTTTTCTGTCTGAAGCTTAGCCGCAAAGGCACGTACCCGTCTGCCGACTCCGCATTTTTCCCATAGCCTTCCTAATTTCTGCAGGAACAGATCCCAACCGCAGGCAGCGGAGGGAATTAGCATAATGAAATAAGGCAACACATACCTGGATTTTGCCTCCCAGACAACGTAAAAGAGAAAACCGCCGATAACTACAATCAGCAGAGACAGCTGCTCCACCGGAATCTTTTTTCGAATTATCAGAAGCAGGAACAGAAAGGCTCCGAAATAAATCACGGACTGATATACGTCCATAAAGCGCACAAAGCCCGGCCAGAGATCGCCCTTGTAAAGCCGATCCATAAAGGTGCTCCGCTCCTCGATTCTACGGTTGGTCTCCTGCAGACAAGAATAGGTGGGCTCTACCCACTGACTTCCGATCTTGCGCCAGAAGAAGTCCGCGGCATAGGCCGGATGCTCTTTAAAATTCGTCAGAGATTCCATCACAGCTTCCATACCAATCTGCTTCGACTGCTCCTGATCTCTTCCGCACTCGTCCACAAAGACGTCGTAGGCAAAGCCATTGTACCAGCCGGCCTCCCGCTCAATGCCGTCGCTTCCGCCCTCCTGCAGGCCCATGGCCACCCAGAGCACCGTCGGCATACCATTTTCCAATGAAAAGCCCAGCCGCTGCTCATAGAACTTATCAAGAGCCGTATGGCTCACGAAAAACATGGCAAGGCACAGAAGCAGCACCAGACCGTGACGCAGCTTTTTGTCGGAAATCATTTTTACCAGAAGGACGCAGGCGATGGCCGCAATGACGATATAGCAGTTGCTCCGTACCAGGCAGGCCAGGGTCAGCGCCGCGCCCAGCAGCACGCCGTAGCGGATCTGCCGACGCTCCAGATATAATAAAAGCGCGTAAACAGCAAGAAAAGAAAGGCACACAGACAGCACCTCTCCGTAGACAAAACACACATAAATATATAAAGGATGACAGCACAACATCAGGAGCAGAAAATAGACTGCCGGCTCCTGACGCTTCGTGGTCATTCTTATGATTTTGCAGCCCAGATATACGATGGCTCCGGCGCCCAGCCCGTTCAGCACCTGAAAGGCGTGATAGTTCTCGGGACCGCAGATCCGGTAGACCAGCTCCAGCAGCGCAATCAGTCCCATCTGGTGGGGATAGGAGCTCAGATAATCAATATCGCTGGCGCTGACGTCATTCATGCCGTGTGCCAGCTGATCGCCCCAGAAGGATACCAGCTGCGGATCCCACATCATGTGGTATTTGCAGGCAAAGGCCCAGACGATTCCGTAGACTGCCGCATAGATACAGGTAAAGGCAAGCAACAGGCGGATGTTCCGTTCCCGGTGCTTCTCATTTTTTAAAATCCAGTGTCCGAGATACCCTACAGCCGCGATCAGTAATACCACCAGAATCACCAGACTTACCGGCGAGCCCCAGGTCTGCACCGGCATCTCGTCATGATTGGTTGGAAATTTTCTTGTGTAAAAAATACTATACAGGGACAGGAATCCCAAGATTAGGATTCCTACCCCTGCTGCTACACGACTGCAAAAAAATTCAAACTTTTTTGTGTCCATAAACATTCCTTTGTCTTACTTAAAATATGCTACGCCGGACTCAAAGATCTTCATGTCCTGCTCTCCGTAAATATTGATGGCAACGGAGTCGCCGCGGCGCTCGGAGTGCGCCATCTTGCCAAGGATACGTCCGTCCGGGCTTGTGATTCCCTCAATGCTTGCGTAGGAACCGTTTACATTCCAATACTCGTCCATGCTGGCTTCGCCATCCGGATTGACATACTGGGTCGCTACCTGACCGTTCGCGAAAAGCTTGTCGATCCACTCCTTGCTCGCCACAAAACGTCCCTCTCCATGGGAAGCCGGGTTTACATAAGTCTTGCCCAGCTCTGCGCCCGCAAGCCACGGTGACTTGTTGGTCATTACCTTGGTGTAAACCATCTTGGAGACGTGACGGTTAATGGTATTGAAGGTCAGGGTCGGGGAATCCTCTTTCTGTCCCACGATCTCGCCGTAGGGTACCAATCCCAGCTTAATCAGTGCCTGGAAGCCGTTGCAGATACCAAGTGCCAGTCCGTCGCGCTCATTTAAGAGCTTCATCACTGCTTCCTTCATGCGGGCGTTCTGGAAGGCCGTCGCGAAGAACTTCGCGGAACCGTCCGGTTCGTCGCCTGCGGAAAAGCCGCCGGGGAACATGATAATCTGTGCCTGATTGATGGCCTTCTCAAATTCCTCTACGGACTCGCGGATATCCTCTGCAGTCAGGTTGCGGAATACCTTGGTAATCACGTCCGCGCCTGCTCGCTCAAAGGCTTTGGCGCTGTCATACTCACAGTTTGTGCCCGGGAATACCGGGATAAATACGGTGGGACGCGCTACCTTATGCTTGCATACATAGACGCTGTCCGCCTTGTAAAGCGGGCTTTCCACCTTCTCGGCTCCTGCCACTGCGGTGGTGGGGAATACCTTCTCCAGAGGCTCCTCCCAGGTCTTCAGCGCTTCCTCGGTGTCAATCTTCATATCGCCGTAAGCGAAGCCGCTCTCGGTTACTTCGCCAACTACCGTATAAGTTACGCCAAGCTCAGCCACCTTGTCAGCCGGAACCTCGGCTACGATGTCGCCGAAGCCTGCGGTAAACAGGTCTCTCTTATCTACATTGGCCTCGATCTTTACGCCTAAGCGATTGCCGAAGGACATCTTGCTGACCGCGGCTGCCAGGCCGGAGCCGTCCAGAGCGTAGGCGGACAGAATGCGGCCTGCCTTTACATCCTCGAAGAACTTGCCGTACAGATCCTTGATCTCCCCGTAATCCGGCAGATCGTAAGCGTCTCTGTGAATCTGCACCAGAACCAGCTTATTACCGGCTTTCTTCAGCTCCGGTGTGATGATGGTCTTATCGCTGGCCACGTCCACCGCGAAGGATACCAGTGTAGGCGGTACGTCGATCTCGTTAAACGTACCGGACATACTGTCCTTTCCTCCGATGGAGGGCAGACCGAAGCCCAGCTGCGCGCTGTAAGCGCCGAGAAGCGCTGCGAAGGGCTGGCTCCAACGGTGGGGATCCTCGGTCATTCTGCGGAAGTACTCCTGGAAGGTGAAACGGATCCTGCTGTAATCGCCGCCTGCTGCCACGATTCTTGCCACGGACTCAATGACTGCGTATACTGCTCCATGGTAGGGGCTCCAGCTGGACAGATACGGATCGAAGCCGTAGCTCATCATGGTAACCACGTCTGTCTTGCCCTTCAGCACCGGAAGCTTTGCCACCATGGCCTGGGTCTCGGTCAGCTGATACTTGCCGCCGTAGGGCATCAGGACGCTGCCTGCGCCGATGGAGCTGTCGAACATCTCCACCAGGCCCTTCTGGGAGCATACATTTAAGTCTTTCAGGGTATCCAGCCATTTGGCGCGGACATCCTCGACGTCATTTCTTACAAAGTATTTATCCTGCTCGGTGGGCAGGTCTACCGCTACGGTGGTCTCCTGGTGAGCGCCGTTGGTATCCAGGAATGCTCTGGAGATATTCACGATCTCCTTTCCTCTCCAGGAAAGCACCAGTCTCGGATCCTCGGTTACCACAGCTACGGTGGTAGCCTCCAGGTTCTCCTCTGCAGCATATTTCAGGAACTCTGCCTCGTCCTTTTTATCTACTACAACAGCCATACGCTCCTGGGACTCGGAAATAGCGATCTCGGTGCCGTCCAAGCCTGCATATTTCTTCGGAACCAGATCCAGGTTTACCTTCAGGCCGTCTGCCAGCTCGCCGATGGCTACGGATACGCCGCCTGCGCCGAAGTCGTTGCACTTCTTAATCAGACGGGTTACCTCCGGACGGCGGAACAGTCTCTGAATCTTCCGCTCGGTGGGAGCATTACCCTTCTGCACCTCTGCGCCGCAGGTCTCAATGGACTTCTCAGTGTGTACCTTGGAGGAACCGGTAGCGCCGCCGCAGCCGTCGCGTCCGGTCTCGCCGCCCAGCAAAATGATCAGATCGCCCGGATCCGATGTCTCACGGATGACATCCTTTCTGGGAGCCGCGCCCATGACCGCGCCGATCTCCATACGCTTCGCCACGTAGTTCGGATGATAAATCTCTTTTACATAACCGGTAGCCAGACCAATCTGATTGCCGTAGGAGCTGTAGCCGTGGGCTGCGCCGCGCACCAGCTTCTTCTGGGGCAGCTTGCCCTTCAGGGTCTCTTTTACGGATACGGTGGGGTCAGCCGCGCCGGTTACACGCATGGCCTGATATACATAGGTACGGCCTGACAGCGGGTCGCGGATCGCGCCGCCCAGACAGGTGGCTGCGCCGCCAAAGGGCTCGATCTCAGTCGGATGGTTGTGAGTCTCGTTTTTAAAGTTTACCAGCCACTCCTCCGTTTCGCCGTCGATTTCCACGGGTACCACGATGGAGCAAGCGTTGATCTCATCGGATTCCTCCTGATCCTGAAGCTTACCCTCGGCCTTCAGCTTCCGCATGGCCATCAGCGCCAGATCCATCAGGCAGACAAACTTGTCCTTTCTTCCTTTGAAAATCTCGGCACGGTCAGCCAGGTACTGCTGATAGGTGTCCTCGATGGGCTTCTTATAGTAACCCTCTTCGAAGCTTACGTCGGTCAGCTCCGTGGAGAAGGTGGTATGACGGCAGTGGTCGGACCAGTATGTATCCAGCACGCGGATCTCGGTCATGGACGGATTCCGGTGTTCCTCGCCTCTGAAATAGTTCTGAATGTGCTGGAAATCGCGGAAGGTCATGGCCAGGTTCAGGGAGCTGTAAAGCTCTTTTAAAGCGGTCTCGTCCATATCGCAGAAGCCGTCGAAAATCTTCACGTCCGCCGGCTCGTCAAATACGGTCACCAGGGTCTCCGGCTTCTCCACGGCTGCCTCCCGGGAATCTACCGGATTGATGCAGTAGCTCTTAATAGAAGCCAGCTCTTCATCGGAAATGCCGCCCTCGATGACGTAGGTGGTGGCGGTGCGGATCACCGGCTGTTCGTCCTCTTTCAGGAAACGGACGCACTGCACAGCGGAATCCGCTCTCTGGTCGAACTGTCCCGGCAGGTACTCCACGCTGAATACTTTCGCGTCCGGTGCGATCTCAAAGGTCTCTTCATATAACATATCCACAGGCGGCTCGGAAAATACCGTCCGGCAGGCACGCTCGAATACCTCGTCAGAGATATTCTCCACATCGTAACGGATCAGCACCCGCACGCCCTTTACATCCTCAATTCCCAGGAAGCTCTGGATCTCCTCCTGAAGCTCCTCCGCCTTTACGGCAAAAGCGTCCTTTTTCTCCACATAAATTCTTCTTACTTTGCTCATAACCGACCTCCTAATAATGGTAGTATTTCAGCGCGGTATCATACACTTTCGCGTAATTATACCACATTATCCATCTTGTAACAATTCCTGTCTCCATCTTAGCACAAAACTTTCCATAAGTATAATTAATATATTTAAATTAATTTATAACTTTATCTAATGGCTTTTCTCCTTTTTCTGTGTTATACTGAAAAAAACAAGATCTGACTTCTTAATTAAAAAGGAGATTTTTATGAAACAGCTGCTGAAATTCCGGGGCCAGCTTTTCTTTACGCTGGTTCTGCTTGTTATGATTCTGGCTGCTCCGTTCACCGATTATGTGGAGCGCAATTTCACCTGTGAGGAAATGAACTATCCGGAAGACGCCATCGGCATCGTCACTGTGGAAAATGAGACGCTGACTATTCCCGGGGGCGCCGGTTCCGTCCCACTCACCAGTGACGGCCATTATTTAAAAAAGGGTACTTATCATCTGACCTTTGCCGTCACAGCCGATGCTGACGGCAGCACTGTACAGGTATACGATCCCCTGTATCTGAATTCTGACAATACCTCCGGACGCGTGCTGAATGAGGCTCCTGTAGAGCCCGGACAGGAAAAAGTGACCCTGTCCTTTACCCTGGACGGCTCCCTGACCTGCGTACAGTTCCGCGTGCTGGCAGAAAATCCCCTTACCTTCCGGGGCCTCTATCTGCTCTCCGATCGGGGCCTCTACCGGGATCCGCTGATTCTGGCAGCGCTTTTACTGCTGGCCTCCTGCCTGCTTCTGCTGTACCGAACCCGTCGGAGCATCCGGCCGGAGATCCTGATTACGCTGGCTTTTGCGTCTGTCTGGTCTTCCATGCCGCTGACTCTGCCCTGGCTTTTAAACGGCCATGACATGTTCTTCCACTACAGCCGTCTCTTTTATCTGGCTCAGGATCTGTTTACCCAGCTTCCAGTGCGCATCCATTCCGGACTGTTCCGGGGCTTCGGTTATATGAATCCGACTTTTTATTCAGAATTTTTCCTGTATCCCTTCGCGCTGCTGATTCGGCTCGGCATGTCCCCCATCGGCTGCTATCGGCTGCTTCTGTTCTGTGTAAACCTGGCTACAGCAGGCGTGGCATATTACGCTTTTTCCCGCCTGTGCCGTTCCCGAAAGCTTGGCATGACCGCCGCGTTTTTCTACACCCTGTCGGCTTACCGGCTCATCAATCTCTACACCCGCTCTGCTGTGGGCGAGGTTCTGGCGACCGTTTTCCTGCCATTGCTGATGCTCGGCATGTACCAGCTTTTCTATGGAAATTATAAGAAATGGCTGACTGCTGTGCTGGCTTTCACCGCACTTTTTCAGTCCCACATGATTTCCACCGAGCTGGCTCTGGGCTTTGCGGTACTGTTCGCTCTGCTTTGCCTGCCCCGTCTGAAAAACCGGAAGCGGCTGCTTCATATCGTACTCGCGGGCGGCGTCACGGTGCTTCTGAACCTGTGGTCAATTCTGCCCTTCCTCGATTTGATGCGGTATCCGCTGGTATTGCTTGACGACACCCGCAATCTGGCCGGTTATTCCCTGTACGGCATCCAGCTCTTTGACGTCGGTCTCTTAAATCCCGCAGGCGACGCTCTCGGTCGGGGCTCTGTTGCCGGGGAAATGCCTTATTCCATAGGTCTTCTCCTGCTAATGGGAAGCCTGCTGTTCCTCACCCTCTGCTTCCGCAGGAAAAACCGGCTTCCGGCTTTTCAGAGAAAGCTTGGTACCTGGTGCATGGTATTTGGCTGGCTGTCCGTCTACGCCTCTACCATTTATTTTCCTTGGGAGCGGCTGCAGCAGATTGGGCTCATTAACCGCGTAGCCGGGGCCATTCAGTTTTCCTCCCGGTTTCTGACCTTCGCGACGTTGTTTCTCTGCGTGGTATCAGCTATCGCTGTCTGCGGCTATTTCCGGGAGCGCTCCGGTCAGAAGCTTTTATTTTTCGGCTGCGCTCTCTTCCTGACCTGGTCCGCAGGATCTTATTTCAGCAGCTATGTCAATGAAGCGGACACCTTTGCCACAGCGGAAAATCAGCTGGATCAGATTCAGACCACAGACGTGCTGTACCTGATTTCCGATGACGGAGCCTATTTCAGTACCCGGGAGCTTCGCAGCCAGGACATCACCTTCACCGCGTCGGAGGGTGTTGCGCTGACCAATATTTCCAGAGACGGCACCTGCGCTTCTTTCACCTATGAAAACAGCAGCGGCGCTTCCGACTCCTATGTGGATGTGCCCTTTAACTATTACCCTTATTACCGGGCTCAGGATGAATCCGGACAGAAGCTTTCCACCGGCGTCAGTGATACCCTTGTTCGGCTTCGCGTCACGCTTCCGGAACAGACGCACGGTACTGTCACGATTCGTTTTACCCTTCCGATCCTGTTCCGGGTGGGCGACGCAATTTCCCTGCTGACTGCCATCGGCCTTCTGGCCCTTGCGCTTCTGTCGGCATATCAGAAAAAGAAGGAGTGATTTCATGGATATCAATTACGAGCTTTACAAGGTCTTCTATCATGTGGCTGTAACCTTAAGCTTCTCCGAAGCATCCAAGCAGCTCTTTATCTCTCAGTCGGCGGTGAGCCAGTCCATCAAGGTACTGGAAAAGAAGCTGAACCAGAACCTCTTTATCCGGAGCACAAAGCGGGTGCAGCTGACCCCCGAGGGTGAGATTCTGCTGCGCCATATCGAGCCTGCCATCAACCTGATAAAACGGGGTGAAAATCAGATTATGGAGGCCAATTCCCTGGGTGGCGGCCAGCTGCGCATCGGTGCCAGCGACACCATCTGCCGGTATTTTCTGGGGCCTTTCCTGAGCCGGTTCCACAGGGAATTTCCCGGAATCCATATCAAGGTTACCAACAATACCTCCATTGGCTGCGTGGATCTTCTGGAAAGTGGTCAGGTGGATTTGATTTTTTCCAATTACCCTAATTCCAGACTGGGCAATGCCGGACATATGACAAAAGTCCGCAGCTTTCAGGACGTCTTTATTGCCAACCGGAATTATTTTAATCTGGAAAATCAGAAATTGAGTTTCAGGGAGCTTCTGAACTATCCGATTCTGATGCTGGATCGCAAGAGTACCACCAACGAATATCTGCATGCCCTGTTCCAGCAGCATCAGCTGGATCTGGTGCCGGAAATCGAGCTTTCCAGTAATGATCTGCTGCTGGACCTGGCAACCATTGGTCTGGGCATTGCTTTCGTGCCGGATTACTGCCTGCCCAACCATTCCAGCGATCTGTTCCCGTTGACACTGGCGGAAGAGCTGCCCAGCCGGCAGCTGATGCTGGTGCACAGTGAGCAGCTGCCGCTGAGTCCTGCTGCAAAGCAGTTTCTGGAGTATTTTACTGCCTAGGACAGTATAGCAAAACACCGATAAGTAGTCTTATTCTCAGACATACTTATCGGTGTTTTTATTTTTCCTGTATCTTCCAGAAGGCCTCGATCTGCTCTCCCACATCCCGGCTCCGGCATCCCCGCACGCCGCTCCACTCCAGCGGAAACATGCGCGTGTACTCGGCTGTCCCAAACCGGTCGTCCAGAAGCAATACCACGCCCAGATCCTCCTCGGTTCGTATAACCCGCCCTGCGGCCTGCAACACCTTATTCATGCCCGGATAACGATAGGCGTAGGCGAAGCCGTCCATCTGCCTTCCCTCATAATACTGCCGCAGAATTTCCCGCTCATTGCAGATCTGGGGCAGACCTGTACCCACGATGGCCGCCCCGATAAGGCTTTCGCCCTTCAGGTCGATGCCCTCGGAGAAGATACCGCCCAACACGCAAAAACCCAGGAGACTGCGGGTACAGGCCGGTTCCCGGAAACGGCTTAAGAAGGTCTCCCGCTGTGCTTCCCCCATGCCGCTTTGCTGAATGACGCACTCGGTCCGCCCCTCATCCAGCTCCAGATAGAGATCGTAGACATCCTCCATCATCCGGTAGGACGGAAAAAAGGCCAGGTAATGCCCCATCCGCGCGTTGCTCATCTGCTTCAGATACGCGGCTATCCGCTCATACTCCCTGCGGTTCCGGCGGGTATAGCGGCTGCTCACATCCTGCCCCAGGAGAAGCAGCCGCTTTTCCGGCCTGAAGGGCGACCGGGCGTAGACCGCGTAATCATCTTCCGCCCCCAACAGATGCTTATAATAGGGCATGGGAAGCAGGGTGGCCGAGAAAAAGACGGCGGCCCGCCCCTTATCCAGACAGGCCCGGATGTTCTCCGCAGTCTCCACACAGTAGAGCTTCAGATAGAAGTTTCCATTTTCTCCCAATTCGCTGTAGATCACATAATTTTCATCCAGCAGATCCGCCGTATTCAGGAAATCCCGCAGGGTAAACCAGAATTCCAGCACCTGTGCGTCCAGCTCCGGCTCCAGCCCCTCCTCACGCAGACGGTCCAGCTCCGTGGACAGGGACAGCGTAAGCAAAATCAGCGGATCGATGTTCTCATGAAGCTGCCAGGTCTCGCACTCCCGCTTGAAGCCCAACAGATACTTATTGCAGCGGTCCAGCAGGCGTTCAGCTTTTTTATCCCTGCCCTTTAACGCCCGCTTCAGCTCCAGAAAATCCTCTTTGCAAAGGCGCGCGCTGAACATCTCCCTCCCCCGCTCCACCAGGTTGTGGGCCTCATCGATGAGGAACAGGTAATCGCCCTTCACACCCTCGCCGAAGAAGCGCTTCAGGCGCGCGTTCGGATCGAAGACATAATTGTAATCACAGATAATGGCGTCGGTCCAGGTCGCTGTGTCCAGGCTCAGCTCAAAGGGACAGACCCGGTGCCGCTCCGCCTGGGAAAGCAGAAGCTCACGGTCGATGGCATCCGGGCCGGTCGTCAACAGCTCATAGACCGCATCGTTAATCCGGTCGAAATGCCCTTTTGCATAGGGGCAGGCGTCCGGATTGCAGTCCGGGGTCCCGCAGATACAGAGCTTCTCCTTCGCTGTCAGGGTCACTGCCTTCAGGCGCAGACCCTGAGTCCGTAAGATTCCGAAGGCTTCCTCGGCCACGGTCCGGGTGATCGTCTTGGCCGTCAGGTAAAAGATGCGGTCGCCCAGATCCTCGCCCACGGCCTTCACCGCCGGGAATACCGTAGAAATGGTCTTGCCGACGCCGGTGGGCGCCTGAATAAAAAGCCGTTTTCCCCGGGCAATGGTCCGGTACACGCCCGCCGCCAGATCCCGCTGCCCTTCCCGATAGGCAAAGGGGAATTCCAGAGGCCGGATGCTGGCTTTTCGGATCTGCTTCCACGCGTACTGGAACCGGGCCCATTTCTCATAGCGGGCCATCAGCTCATCAAACCAGGCATCCAATGCTTCTCTCTTATGCTCTGAGCGAAAATACCTCAGTTCCCCGGTCTCCAGGTTGCCATAGGTCATCTGGACGCCGATCCGGGGCAGATCCTGCTGTCTCATATAAATGCAGGCGTAGCAGAGCGCCTGGGCCAGATGCACGGGGACAGGCTCCTCCAGAAGCATCACATCCCGGTACATGCCCTTAATCTCGTCAATGTAGATCTCCCCGTCCTCCGTAAAGATTCCGTCGGCCCGCCCTTCCACCAGGCAGTCGAAGTCGCCCATGGGAACCAGAAGCTTAAGGGCAGCCTCAGCGGTATAATACGCGCCCATCCGCCTCTGGATCTTCCGGTGGAGCCGCCCGCCGGCCTGCATGGCTTCCAGATCCGTCTTCGCTCCTGTTCGATTGTCCAAATCTCCGGATCGGAGAATAAATTCCACCAGGTCCCGCACGGAAATGCGGATCTGCGGCCTTGTCTCTTCCATGTATCGGTACCCCGATTATCGGGCCGTCCAGTTTGCCGTTATGGTCGATGACCCCGGCTC
>OLRS01000138.1_pt1 | contig 83930 bp, 75 predicted proteins | sample 1673171 | NCBI WGS metagenome assembly OLRS01 (sample SAMEA3136762, study PRJEB25190) | human gut metagenome | biome: human gut; feature: human-associated habitat; material: faeces | place: Austria | collected 2013
TGACCCGGTAGATCAGGAAGGACATATTATTATGGATTTCTCGATCTTTGATGCAAAACGCGCAGGATTTGAGAAAGTCGTATTTATTATTAAGAAAGAAAATGAAGCAGATTTTAAAGAAGCTGTTGGAAAGAGAATTGAGAAGATCATGGATGTAGCGTATGTATTCCAGGATCTGAACAATCTCCCGGAAGGTTACGAAGTTCCGGAAGGACGTGTAAAGCCTTGGGGAACAGCACATGCTGTTTTAAGTGCGATCGATGAGGTGGATGGACCATTTGCAGTAATCAACGCGGACGATTATTACGGACGTCATGCATTTGAGACAATCTATGAATTCCTTACAACACATGAAGATGATGATAAGTACCGTTATACAATGGTAGGTTATCGTCTGAAGAATACAGTTACAGACAACGGACATGTTGCTCGTGGTGTATGTGAACTCAATGAGGCGAAAGAGCTGGTTGGAATCACAGAGCGTACAAAGATCGAGAAGCGTGACGGTGGAATCGCTTTCTCAGAAGACGACGGAGAGACATGGACAACTATCGACGGAGATACTCTTGTATCCATGAATATGTGGGGATTCACAAGAAGTATTTTAGATGAGATTAAAGCAGGATTCCCGGCATTCCTTGAGAAAGGTATTAAGGAGAATCCAATGAAATGTGAGTACTTCCTACCATCCGTAGTCAGTGACCTTCTGGCAGAGGGCAGAGCAACCGTAAGAGTGCTTGAATCCGAAGATAAATGGTATGGAGTTACATACAAAGAGGACAAGCCGGTTGTAGTCGCAGCGGTACAGGCTTTGAAAGACGAAGGTCTTTATCCACAGAAATTGTGGGATTAGATTATGTGTTGTCAGTTACAGAATTTGTGAATCATAATGATTATGCAACATTTTTACCATAAGAGGAACTATTCGTATAAAGATTTTTGTGGTGGATGTGTTATAATCAGAGACAACAAAGCAAAGATAAGCAAGCTGCTGAACACAGTTACTGTGAGGAGCAGCAATTTGAGCAATAAAGCTCAGAGGAGGAATTTAAAAATGGCAATTTTAGTAACAGGAGGCGCCGGATTTATCGGAAGCCACACATGTGTAGAACTTTTGAATGCAGGATATGATGTTGTAATCGCAGATAACCTTTACAACGCATCAGAGAAAGCTGTAGACAGAGTAAAACAGATCACAGGAAAAGACCTGAAGTTCTATAAAGCAGATATCCGCGACAAAGAAGCAATGAACGAGATCTTTGAGAAAGAAGAGATTGAGTCGGTTATTCATTTCGCAGGACTCAAGGCAGTAGGTGAATCAGTTGTTAAACCACTCGAATACTACGAGAATAACATTGCCGGAACTTTAGTTCTCTGTGATGTAATGAGAAATCACGGCGTGAAGAATATCATCTTCAGTTCTTCTGCAACAGTATATGGTGACCCGGCATTTATCCCGATCACAGAAGAGTGCCCGAAGGGAACATGTACAAACCCATACGGATGGACAAAATGGATGCTGGAGCAGATTCTGACAGATCTTCATACAGCAGATCCGGAGTGGAATGTTGTACTTCTTCGTTACTTCAATCCAATCGGAGCTCATGAGAGCGGATTGATCGGAGAAGATCCGAAGGGAATCCCGAACAACCTGATTCCATACATTACACAGGTTGCAATCGGTAAACTTGAGTGTCTCGGCGTATTTGGAGATGATTATGATACACATGACGGAACAGGTGTCCGCGATTACATACACGTAGTTGATCTCGCAGTCGGACATGTCCGCGCAGTAGAGAAATTGAAAGAGAAAGCAGGAGTTTCCGTATATAATCTTGGAACAGGAAACGGATATTCTGTACTTGATATGGTAAAAGCATTTTCCAAAGCTTGTGGAAAAGAGATCCCTTACCAGATTAAACCACGTCGTGCAGGAGACATTGCTACATGTTACTGTGATGCTTCCAAGGCAAAGGAAGAACTGCACTGGGTAGCTGAGAGAGATCTGAACAAGATGTGTGAAGATTCCTGGAGATGGCAGAGCATGAATCCAAACGGATACGAGGATTAAGTTTGATTAATCATTTATAATGTGAAATGGAAAGTTGTTGATGAGCAGGGGCACGCGATGATAGTGTGGTTTCCTGTGCCATCAACAACTTTTTTGTATCATTTGTAAATTATGTTGACCAACCGCGAACAATAACACAGCTCTTGCAACCAACAGTCCATCTGTATTATACTAATAGAACACGATTAAATTCAGAAAAAATGGAGATAGATAGAAAATGAAGCGCAAAGTAGATCTTAATGAAATTTCAGACGGACGTCTGTATTCCTCTGGAGATATGGTTAAGGTGGACTGTCATGACTGTGAAGGCTGCTCTGCATGCTGCCAGGGAATGGGAAATTCCATCCTATTGGATCCAATGGATCTGTGGAGATTGCAACTCGGAAAAAAAGAGAATTTTGATACACTGCTTGCAAACTATCTGGAATTGAATGTAGTTGACGGGATGGTACTTCCTAATTTAAAGATGGCAGGAGAGGAAGAAGCCTGTCTGTTCTTGAAAGATGGAAGATGTTCTATTCATGGATACAGACCGGGAATCTGCCGTTTGTTCCCTCTTGGACGTATTTATGAGGAGAATGGATTCAAGTATTTTATCCAGGTTCATGAGTGTAAGAAGCAGGAACGTGGTAAAGTGAAGATTAAGAAGTGGCTTGGAATTGCAGATCAGAAGAGATACGAAGATTTCGTGTGGAGATGGCATACATTTCTTAAGAACTGTGAAGAAGGAATGAAAGAACTTGATGAGCAGAACGCGAAAGTACTGACGGTTGTGGTTCTCCGCAACTTTTATCAAATGCCTTATCAGGCAGAGGAAGAAGCACAGTTTTATCCGGAATTTGAAGAAAGACTGGAAAGACTGAATGCAATGTTTGGATTTTAGAAGTGAAAGTTAGTAACAGGTGAAAGGCAGCAGTAGATGGAAAGCAACAGTAGAAAAACACAGATATTAAAAGAAATTTTTGGATACGATTCTTTCCGTAAAGGACAGGAGGAGATTGTAGATCAGATTTTGAATGGAAGAGATGTGCTGGCAATCATGCCGACCGGAGCAGGAAAGTCACTTTGTTATCAGGTTCCGGCACTTCTGATGTCTGGGATCACGATCGTAGTATCACCGCTGATTTCATTGATGATCGATCAGGTGAAGGCACTGAATGAAGCAGGAGTTCATGCAGCGTATATTAACAGTGCACTGACAGAACGGCAGATTACAAAAGCATTAGAACTGGCAGCGGCAGGCAGATATAAGATGATCTATGTCGCTCCGGAACGCTTGTTGACACCACGGTTTCTGGACTTTGCATGTCATACAGAACTTTCTATGGTGACAATCGATGAGGCTCACTGTATTTCCCAGTGGGGACAGGATTTCCGCCCAAGTTATGTGAAGATCACAGAATTCATCCGCCAGCTTCCAAGACGCCCGGTCGTCAGTGCATTTACAGCAACAGCAACACAGAAAGTAAGAGAAGATATTCTTGAAGTACTTGATCTTGAATCTCCTTATATAAATGTATCCGGTTTTGACAGAGAGAACCTTTACTTCGAAGTAAGACCAGCGCGTGGGAAGAAGGATGCAATTAAGGAATATCTTACACAGCACAGAGAAGACAGTGGGATTATTTACTGTGCAACAAGAAAAAATGTAGATGAACTCTATTTGGAATTGCAGAATGCCGGATTCTCTGTTGGAAGATATCACGCAGGAATGGGGACAGAGGCAAGAAATGAAAGTCAGGAAGATTTCATTTATGACAGGATAGAGATTATGATCGCAACGAATGCATTTGGAATGGGAATAGATAAGTCCAATGTCCGTTTTGTACTTCATTATAATATGCCGCAGAGCATGGAAAATTATTATCAAGAGGCAGGCAGAGCCGGACGAGACGGAGAACCGGCAGAATGTATCCTTTTCTATTCACCGCAGGATATCATGATCAATCAGCTCCTGCTGGATAGTAAAGAGCAGATTGGAGAATACACAGAAGAAGAACTCCGGGTGATCCGGGAACAGGATGTTCTCCGGCTGCGAAAGATGAGTAATTATTGTACGACAAGCATGTGTCTTAGAAAATACATATTGAATTATTTTGGACAAGAGACAGAAGAACATTGTGGGAATTGTTCCAATTGTCTGGAAGAATTCGTAGAGCTTGATGTCGGAGAGATCGCGGCAGACGTGATCGAGTGTGTGCGCGAATCCAGACAGAGATACGGTATGACAATGATCCTTTCCACACTGGCGGGAGCGAATACAGCGAAGATCAGAAGTGCAGGGATGAATGAACTCTCCATTTATGGAAGACAGAGTAAATGTTCTCAGCAGAGGCTGAAAGACGTAGTTTATACACTGCTCGAACACGGATACCTTCAACAGAGCGCAGATCGTTATGCGATCCTGAAACTGACAGACCGGTCAGAAGAATTACTGGAATCAAGAGAATTGAAACTTCGCTGCAAGAAGTCAGAACTTACAGAAAAGAAAAAGTCCGGAAGTGGAAAGAAAGCGTCTCATAGAAAGGGAGAGAGTTTCGGGAATCTTACAGATAAAAGCCGAGAATTATTCGAAGAATTGCGTTCTATGCGTTATTCGCTGGCAAAGAAAAAAGGAATTCCGCCATACATGGTCGCTTCAGATCGTACATTACATGAGATGTGTGTACTTGTTCCATTGAAAAAAGAGGAACTGCTTGAAGTACACGGTATGGGACTTAAGAAATATGAACAGTACGGAGCAGTTTTTCTTGATAAGATTCAAGAAGTGACAGCAGGTGATAAAAAGGGTTACGGTATATCAGAAGATGCTGATGGAACAGATGCAGTTCAGAACCAGAATCCTCTGGACATCGGACCATTTGGAAGCGTAGAGAATTAACAGCAAAAAAGAAGTAAAAGAAAGAAGTGACATAAAAGTGTCTGTAAAAATATTTCCAACATTAAAAAATTATAAAACAGAATATTTGCCAAAAGATATTTTAAGCGGAATTATCATGGCAGCGGTCTCCATTCCAATCTCTATGGGGTATGCACAGATCGCAGGCGTTCCGGCAGTGTATGGACTTTATGGATCTGTTCTGCCGATCCTGCTATTCGCCATGCTCTCAACTTCAAAACAGTTTATCTTCGGAGTAGATGCGGCACCGGCGGCAATTGTCGGAGCTGCACTGGCAACACTTGGAGTGACGGCAGAATCAGCCCAGGCATTGCAGTATGTACCATTGATCGCATTGTTTACAGGACTCTGGTTATTGTTGTTTTATCTTTTACATGCAGATAAGATTGTTGATTTTATCTCAACACCGGTTATGGGTGGATTTATCAGTGGTATTGCAGTGACAATTATTATGATGCAGATTCCGAAACTGATGGGAAGCCCGGCGGGGACTGGAGAATTCATAGAACTTGCAGAACACATTTTTCAGGCAATCACAAAGATAAACTGGTTGTCCTTTGGAATGGGAATTGGAGCACTTGTAATCTTGATTGTATCCAAAAAACTGATTCCAAAGTTCCCGATGGCAATCGTTATTATGATTGCCGGAGTTCTCTCGACAATTGTCTTTCATGTAAACCAGTATGGTGTAGTTCTCCTGCAGGCAGTTCAACCAGGGCTTCCGCGGCTTATTTTCCCGGATTTTACAGGGATCAATCTTACCCAGGCCGTGGGAAGAGCACTTATGGTTGCTGTTGTGATCATGGCAGAGACACTTTTGTCAGAGAACAATTTTGCATCCAAAAACGGATATGAACTGGATGACCGTCAGGAAATCCTTGCCTGTGCCGCAGGAAATCTTGCTGCCGGTGCAGTAGGATGCTGTCCGGTAAATGGAAGTATTTCCAGGACTTCCATGAATGAACAGTATGGAGGAAAGACACAGGTTGTATCCATTACAGCGGGACTGACCATGGCAGTTGTACTTATAGGTGCAACCGGATTTATCGAATATCTTCCGGTTCCGGTATTGACGGCAATCGTAATCTCTGCACTGATGAATGTTGTAGAGACACATCTTGCAGTACGCTTATTTAGAGTAAGCAGAAACGAATTCTATATTTTTATTGCAGCAGGGATTGGTGTGCTGTTCCTAGGTACGATTTACGGAGTTGTGATCGGAATTCTGTTATCTTTTGTAGCAGTAATTTTAAAGGCTACAAACCCTCCGAGATCTTTCCGTGGAATGATTCCGGGAAAAGAAGTTTATTATGATCTGGAGAGAAACCGTTTTGCATATCCAATCAAGCATGTGATTATTTACAGATTTAGCGAGAACCTTTTCTTTGCAAATAACAAAGTGCTGGTTTCAGATATTGAAAACAGCATCAAAGAGGATACAAAGGTCGTAATTCTGGACGCATCAGCAATCAACAGCCTGGATATTACAGCGGCAGATGCACTCGAAATGCTTGCAGCAAGTCTGAAAAAACGTGGAATTAAGTTCTATATCACAGAACATTCCAGAGAAGTTAACGATCAGATGAGAAAGCTTGGAATCGGACATCTGATCAAAGAAGGTGCTGTGCGAAGAACAATTCTTGCGGCACTTCATGATGCGGGGATTGAGCAGCCTTGCCCATTGGATATTCCAGAAGAAGATCTCGAAAAACTTAAGCGAAGAGAATATTTTTCCCTTCCTGCAGAAGAAGAAAATACACTGGAAGAGTTTGCATGGGCATTTGGTGATGATGCAGTCAAAGAAATTGAGAAACGAGTGCTTTCTATTGTGAAGCAGATCCATGAGATTACAGATCTCGAGAAACTTTCCGAAGAAGGAATCGAAGAAAAACTGGAATTTTGGAATTCACTTGGAGCACTTGATGAAGATGAGTTGCTCCGCAGAATGGAGCTTCACTTAGATGATCTTCCAAGTGATGTAAAAGAAAACAAAAAACTCGTCATTGAATTGATCGAGCGTAGAAGAAGAAAACTTAGAGATCGTCTTCTGAAAGAGCATCCAGAGATTGTTGAGCATATTGAAGAGCGAAGAGAGCGGCTGGAGCGAAGACTTGAGAAACAGAATCCAGATGCAGTAAAGCGTCTGAAACACTGGAAAGATGAAGAATTCTAAAGAACAATCTTTAAGATTCTTAATAAATCATTAGGATTGTTAAAGTCCTCTTGTTTCTGCAAAAAAGGAATGCTATGATTAATATGGAAGAAAAAGTCAGGGGACAATTTTGATTGTCCCCTGATTCTAAGAATAGAAAAGAAAAAAAGGGATAAGCATGTGGTCTAAAGAAACAAAAGAAGAAAAAGAACGCAAGAAAGAACAAGCGTTTTATGAACATTATGGCGCGATGGGAAAAAGCACAGATTCCATTAGAAAAGAGTGGGAGAGACGCAAGAGGAATGAACAACGCATTCGACGCCTCAAGAGACGAAGGAGAATTGCAATCATATTGATTCTGTTTGTTGTATTAGTTCCGGCAGTTTCAACATTTACTTATTTTAAAATGAATCCGATTGTATTACGGAGTAAAGTGATTGCGCAGGAAAAGAAAGAAAGTATGGATCTGATGTCCAACATCCGTTTCGTTGTTGGTGGAAAAGCGAAAGATGTGAAGACAGAAGGCAAAGTAGATACGAATAAAGAAGGAAAATATACGGTTTACTATGTCTATGGTAAACAAAAAGTAAAAGCTGAAGTCGAAGTTAAGGATACAAAAGCACCTGAGCTTAAAATGAAAGACAGTTATACAACAGAACTTCCGAAAGATATCAAGCCGGAAGATTTTGTGGAATCAGTAAAAGATGCATCAGATGTCACACTTGAATTTGTCGGACAGGATTCCTGGGAGAAGAAAGGAAAATACGGAGTAACTGTTGCTGCAACAGATAGTGACGGTCATAAAACAGAAGGTAAATCAACACTGAATCTGGAAGAGGATACAACAGGACCGACTATTGAAGGAGCAGATGATAAAGAACTTGCACAGGGCGATACGATGGACTTTAATGAAGGGGTTACGATAAAGGATGATATGGATCCAGAGCCAACATTGGAAGTACAGGGTGCTGACAAAGTGGATTTTGCAACACCGGGAACCTATATTGTTACCTATCTTGCAAAAGACCGTTCCGGAAACGAGACAAAGATTGAGCGAAAGATCAAAGTGAAAGAGAATCCGGATTGGAATGAGAAAGTTGTTTATCTGACTTTCGATGATGGTCCGTCAGAGAATACCGGAGAGATTCTTGATATCCTGAAAGAAAAAAATGCAAAGGCAACCTTCTTCGTCACAGGAAATAATCAGGAACATGATGATATGATAAAAAGAGCCTTTTCCGAAGGACATTCGATCGGACTTCATACCTATACACACGATTATGCAACAGTTTACGCATCCGAAGATGCATACTTCGCAGATCTGCAGAAAGTATCGGATTTGGTAGAGAGTATCACAGGAACGAAATCCATGATCATTCGTTTCCCGGGAGGATCCAGCAACACCGTCAGTGCAAAATATGTCGAAGGATTGATGACAACACTTACGAAAGCAGTGAGAGACAAAGGATATCAGTATTTTGACTGGAACTGTGATTCTACTGATGCAAGCGGAAATAATGTGCCGGTAGAAAAGCTGGTTTCCAACGCAACATCCTGCACGGCAAATCATGTTGATATTCTGATGCATGATACAGATGCAAAAGATACAACCGTACAGGCATTGCCACAGATTATTGATTACTATAGAAGTCAGGGATACACATTCAAAGGACTGACCGTTGATAGTGTGGCAGCGCACCATGGAGTGAATAATTAAATTATAGAAGAAAGTGTTTTTTCATTGACAACAAATATGCATTTAAGTTATATTGTATATAGAAAGGAGTAGACGCAATGTACAATATTAACTTTTACAGAGATAAAAAAGGAAACGAACCAGTTAAAGATTATATCATTTCTCTGAAAGTGAAGAATACAAAAGACAGTTTAATAAAACTTCAAAAGATTCAAGACTATTTAAATGTCTTACGAGAGAATGGTACTAGAGCAGGGACACCATATGTAAAACATTTAGATGGCGATATATGGGAATTACGACCATTAAAGGATAGAATATTGTTCTTTGGATATGATGGAAATAATATAGTATTATTATCCTGTTTTAGAAAGATGACACAAAAAACGCCTAAAAGAGAAATTAAAAAGGCAAAAACACTTATGAAAGACTATATAGAAAGGGGTAAAGACAATGAGTAAAGCAAAAATTAGTTCCATAGGTTCCTCATGGGATGAACTTGAAAAACAGTTATTTACACCTCAAGAAATTGCAGAAAGCAAAGCTCGAGTATCAATTATTAATGAAATGATAAAAGCAAGAGAGGAGGAAGGAATTACACAGAAACAACTTGAAGCAATGAGCGGAATTAAACAACCTGTAATTTCAAGAATGGAAAAAGGAACTACAGACCCACAGTTGTCTACTGTACTGAAAATACTTGCTTCATTAGGCAAAACAATTAAAATTGTACCAATTAAATAATATGTAATACATTGCGTTAATAATACAAATACATCATAAAATTAACAGAGGTCGGTCTTACTGCAGCAACAGTAAGACCGACCTCGTAACTATTCTAATAAAAATATTATTAAATCTTAAAGAATTATATCTTAATCCTCATCATCTGTCTGTACAGAGTAAGTCTGTCTCTTTCTTGCCATCTCATCGCTCTCAAGATATTCATCGTAAGTTGTGATCTTATCGATCAGCTTACCGCCCGGAACAATCTCCATGATACGGTTCGCTGTTGTCTGTACGATCTGGTGGTCTCTGGAAGTAAAGAGAAGTACTCCAGGGAACTTGATCAGACCATTGTTGAGTGCTGTGATAGACTCCATATCCAGGTGGTTTGTTGGCTCATCAAGAAGCAGTACATTTGCTCCTGAGATCATCATCTTGGAGAGCAGGCAGCGAACCTTCTCACCACCGGAAAGTACAGCAACTTTCTTCACTCCGTCTTCACCGGAGAAGAGCATTCTTCCAAGGAATCCACGAACATAAGTTACATCCTTTTCCTCAGAGTACTGTGTCAGCCACTCTGTGATATTGTAGTCATTGTCGAATTCTCCGCCGAAATCCTTCGGGAAGTAAGCCTGAGAAGTTGTAACTCCCCATTTATATGTTCCCTCATCCGGTTCCATCTCGCCGATCAGGATCTTGAAGAGGATTGTCTTAGCAAACTCATTTCCACCAACAAAAGCAACTTTATCTTCACGGCCAAGTGTGAATGTAAGATTATCAAGAATCTTCTCGCCGTCAATTGTCTTGGAAAGTCCTTCTACAGTGAGAACTTCATTACCAATCTCACGGTTCGGACGGAAGTCAATATAAGGATATTTACGGCTGGAAGGTCTGATCTCATCAAGCTGGATTTTCTCCAGGGCACGCTTTCTGGAAGTAGCCTGTTTGGACTTGGAAGCGTTCGCACTGAATCGGGAAATAAATTCCTGCAGCTCTTTGATCTTTTCTTCTTTTTTCTTGTTGGCCTCTTTCATCTGACGGATCAGCAGCTGGCTTGACTCGTACCAGAAGTCGTAGTTTCCTGCGTAAAGCTGGATCTTGCCGTAATCAATATCGGCAATCTGTGTACATACCTTGTTCAGGAAGTAACGGTCATGGGATACAACGATAACAGTGTTGTCAAAGTTGATCAGGAATTCTTCCAGCCATGCGATCGCATCAAGATCCAGGTGGTTGGTAGGCTCGTCAAGAAGCAAGATATCCGGGTTTCCGAACAGTGCCTGTGCAAGAAGAACCTTAACCTTCTCAGAACCTGTCAGGTCTTTCATCAGTTTATAATGAAGCTCTGTCTCGATACCAAGTCCGTTCAGAAGGTTGGCAGCATCAGATTCTGCTTCCCATCCATCCATTGTAGCGAACTCAGCTTCCAGCTCACTTGCTTTGATTCCGTCTTCATCTGTGAAATCTTCTTTTGCGTAAATTTCTTCTTTCTCTTTCATGATTTCATACAGACGTGCATTTCCCATGATAACTGTATCAAGAACAGGGAATTCGTCATATTTGAAATGATCCTGCTGAAGAAAAGAAAGTCTCTCGCCCGGGGAGATAACTACATCACCGGATGTCGGCTCAAGCTGTCCGGAAAGAATCTTAAGAAATGTAGATTTACCGGCACCATTCGCACCGATCATTCCGTAGCAGTTCCCCTCTGTGAATTTGATGTTAACATCTTCGAACAGCGCCTTTTTCCCGACGCGAAGGGTTACGTTATTTGCACTAATCATTTGAAAGTCTCCTTGTAAATAAATTAGAATTGTGATTACGTTGTTATAATTGTCCTTTTTCAAATACGTGTGAATAAGAACATACCAATCCATATATTAACATAGAAGAAAGGGTGCTGACAAGTACTGAAATAGAAAAATGCATACGAAAAAACAGGGTAAACTGTGTGAAAATGTATAAGAACTAATCCTTGTTCTTTCCATTGTAAAAAGTTATAATGTTACTAAGAATCTCACAATATAAATAGCAGTAGAAAAGAGGAGAAACCATGGCACTTAAGAAAGCAACAATCGTACTGGAAGGTGGAGCAACAAGAGGCATATTTACTTCTGGTGCTCTGGATTACCTTATGGAACAGGATATTTATTTTTCAGATGTGATCGGTGTGTCTGCCGGCGCATGTAATGCGGTAGATTATGTTTCCAGACAGCCGGGACGTACAAGAGACTGTATGATTCCGAATACAAAAGATATGAAGTATATTAATGGAGTGAAAGATACGATCAGGGAGAAAAGTCTGATGAATATGGATTTGATTTTTGATAAATATCCGAATGAACTGATCCCATTTGATTTTGATACATATTTTCAGTCAGAGATGCACTGTGAGCTGGTAACGACAAACTGTCTGACTGGAAATGCAGAATATATGACGGAAACAGAAGATCCTGACCGATTGATGAAGATCTGTCGTGCATCAAGCAGTATGCCGCTTGTGACTCCGATGGTGAATATTGACGGTGTCCCGTATCTGGATGGCGGACTTGCAGATTCTGTTCCGATCCGTCGTGCACAGAAGCTTGGGAATGAGAAGATCATAGTGATCCTGACGAGAAATCAGGGCTATCGTAAGAAAGTGATCTCAACGGCAGTGCAGAAGCTTTACAGACAGGCATATAAGTCCTATCCGAATGCAGTCCGGACAATCTTCAGAAGAAGTTTTATCTATAATAAAACGATGAATTATCTGGACCAGCTTGAGAAGCGTGGAGAGATCTATGTCCTTCGTCCACATGTGAAACCAGTATCACGACTCGAACAGCATCCGGATGTCCTGCATGCATTTTATGAACATGGATATCATCTGATGGAGCGAAAGACAGAAGAAATGCTGAAGTATCTTGAACAGTAAAAATAAATCGACTTGTTAAAAGAAGAGAGAAAAGGGAGTTGAGTTATATGAGAGAGATTTTAGAAGAAACTCAGAACCGTGAATTATCGTGGCTTCGGTTCAATCAGCGCGTTCTCGAAGAAGCACGGGACGAGACAGTTCCTTTGATGGAACGTATGAAATTCGTAGCTATTTTCACAAGTAACTTAGACGAGTTTTTTATGATCCGCGTAGGAAGTCTGTATGATATGGCATCAGCAGACAGCAAAAAGATTGATCAGCGATCCGGTATGACAGCAAAACAGCAGTTAGATGCAATTTATCGAGCTGTTTCCCCACTTTACAAGGAACGCGATAAGACATATGCAGAGATCAAGAAACAGTTAAGTCCGTATGGTGTCTGCGGTCTTGACTTCAAGGAACTGGAACAGCAGGAGAAGAAGTTTGTAAAGAAATATTTCAAAGAAGAAGTAATGCCGGTGCTTTCCCCACAGATTGTAGATGCGAACCATCCGTTCCCACATCTGTTAAGTAAAGAACTGTATGTGGTTGCGAATCTGAAGCAGGGAGACAAGACGATGCTCGGAATCATCCCGGTACCACAATATATTTCTAATATTCTCTATCTTCCGGGGTATGACATCCGTTATATCCGTATGGAAAAGATTATCCTGGAATTTATTGATCTTGTTTTTGACCAGTATCAGATCTCAGACAAGAACTATATCCGTGTAACGAGAAATGCAGATGTATCACCGGATGATGAAGCTTATGCAGACAGCGGAGATTTCCGTCATGTGATGCAGGAGACGCTTCATAAGAGAAGAAGGATGGCCGTTGTCCGTCTTGAGGCAGCCAATTCTCTGAGTAAAGAGATGGAGAAATATTTCTGTGAGAAATTTAATATCCGTCCGGAATGCATTTTCCGAACAAAGATGCCGATGAAGCTGGACTTTATCTTTGCAATCGCTGATAAACTTCCGGATTCGAAGAAAAAAACTCTCGTGGATGTACCATTTTCTCCGCAGCCGTCATCCATGCTTGCAGAGGGTAAGGTGATTCCGCAGATAAAGAAGAAAGATGTACTCCTTTGCTATCCATACGAAAGCATGGAACCGTTCCTCCAGCTGATCAAAGAAGCATCAACAGACCCGGAAGTTCTGACGATCAAGATCACAATCTACCGTCTGGCGAAGAAAGCACGACTTGTAGAATATCTCTGTGCAGCGGCTGAGAATGGAAAAGAGGTTACGGTCCTGATCGAGCTGAGAGCACGTTTTGATGAGCAGAACAACATTGACTGGTCCGAGCGTCTGGAAGAGGCCGGATGCCGTGTTCTGTACGGATTCGAGGGTTATAAGGTACACTCCAAGATCTGCCTGATCACATACAGAAACCGTACCGGAATTCATTACATTACACAGATTGGAACCGGAAATTATAACGAAAAGACAGCGAAGATGTATACCGATTACTCGCTGATGACAAGCAGACAAGAGATTGGTGAAGACGCAGCAGTCTTTTTCCAAAATATGTCGATCAGCAATCTGAATGGAGTTTACAAGCATCTGATTGTTTCACCGACAAGCCTGAAACAGAAAGTACTTGCCTTGATGGATGAAGAAATTGCAAAAGGTGAGAACGGAAGAATCATTATGAAAATGAATTCTGTTACGGACATGGATTTCATTCGCAAAGTAACAGAAGCATCTCAGGCAGGGGTGAAGATAGATCTGATCGTGCGTGGGATCTGCTGTATCCTTCCGGGAATCAAGGGAAAGACAGAGAATCTGCGTGTGACAAGTATCGTCGGAAGATATCTGGAGCATCCAAGACTTTTCGTCTTCGGAAAAGGAGCAGATGCAGCAGTTTATATTGGATCTGCTGATATGATGACAAGAAATACAGAGAAGCGTGTAGAAGTCGCGTGCCCGGTCTATGATGTAGAGATCCGGAAACGCCTGTTCCATCAGCTTCATGTAATGCTTTCTGACAATGTGAAAGCCCGTGCGATGACAAGTGACGGAACATATGTGAAGAAACCGGTGGAAGACGGAGCAAGTCTTGTGAATGCACAGGAGACCTTTATGAGGGAAGCATCACAGGTAAAACGTCCGGCTGCAGCCAATGTGCCGAAGAAGAAAAAAGAAGGATTCTTAACAACCGTACTGAAGATTTTCAGAAAAAAACAATAGAAGGACGAGAGATGGAGGAGCAGAGAAAGATGAAACCGTTACAGAAAAAAGACTTTGGAAAGACATCGAAAGGGGAATTGGCTACCGTATATACACTGGAAAATGAAGCAGGAATGCAGATCAGCGTATCTGACTTCGGAGCAACACTGACAAGCGTACTTGTTCCGGATAAAGATAACAATCTGGTAGAAGTGACACTTGGATATGATGATGCAGCCGGATATGAAGCCGGACTTGGAAATGCATTCGGAGCATCTGTCGGACGTAACGCAAACCGTATCGGTGGGGCAGTGATCGAGATCAATGGAACAGAATATCACTTGACAAAGAATGACGGAGAGAACAACTTGCACAGCGGACTTGATTTCTATCACGGAAGATTGTGGAAGGTTGCGGATGCAGATGATACTCATGTAACATTTGAGATGGACAGCCCGGATGGGGATCAGGGATATCCGGGAGCACTTGTTATGAAAGTGACGTATTCCCTGGATGAAGAGAATACTTTGATGATCCACTACGAAGCAGAGCCGGATCAGGATACGATCATCAATATGACAAATCACAGTTACTTTAACCTGAACGGACATAAGAGCGGAGATGTTCTGAATCATACATTATGGCTGAATGCGGATGCATTTACACCGGCAGACGCAGCATCCATTCCGACAGGTGAGATCCGCAGTGTGGAAGGAACTCCGATGGATTTCAGAACAGATAAGACAATCGGAAAAGATATTGGAGCAGACTATGAACCGCTGGTATTCGGAAATGGATACGATCACAACTGGGTATTGAAAAATGAAGGCGAATTTGATAAAGTAGCAGAAGTGGCCGGGGATGAAAGTGGAATCCATATGAGTGTACTGACAGACCTTCCGGGAGTACAGATCTATACTGCGAACTTCCTTGACGGAGTGAAAGGAAGAGACGGAGCGGTTTATGAGATGAGAGATGCAATCTGTCTGGAGACACAGTACTATCCGGATGCAATCCACCATGAAAACTTCCCGGGACCGATCTGTAAGAAAGGCGAGAAATACGATACCCGCACTGCCTACAGATTTCGTGTAAAATAAGTGAATGGAAGATAGATAACTAGTTTATGGGAAAATCAGTATACATTGCGGAGAAACCGAGCGTTGCCCAGGAATTCGCAAAAGCATTGAAACTAAATACAAAACGACGGGACGGATATCTTGAGTCAGATGAAGCCATCGTCACCTGGTGCGTCGGCCATCTGGTGACGATGAGCTATCCGGAGGAATATGATCCGGCACTTAAGAAATGGAACCTGCAGACGCTGCCATTTATCCCGGAAGAATTCAAATACGAAGTCATTCCGTCAGTGGCAAAGCAGTTCCAGATCGTCAGCGGGATCCTGAACCGGGAAGATGTTGATACGATCTATGTCTGTACCGACTCCGGGCGAGAGGGAGAATATATCTATCGTCTCGTGGAACAGGAAGCACACGTTGAGGGGAAAAAGCGCCGGAGAGTGTGGATCGATTCCCAGACAGAAGAAGAGATTCTTCGAGGAATCCGTGAAGCCAAAGATCTGTCAGAGTATGATAATCTCGGAGCATCCGCATACTTGCGCGCCAAAGAAGATTATCTGATGGGAATCAACTTCTCCCGTCTGCTGACCTTGAAATATGGCAACAGTATTTCAAATTTTCTGCAAACGAAGTATTCCGTTGTATCTGTAGGACGTGTTATGACGTGTGTTCTTGGCATGGTTGTGCGCAGAGAACGCGAGATCCGTGATTTCGTCAAGACACCGTTTTACCGCGTACTCAGCACGATCGATGCACAAGGGCATACGTTCGAGGGTGAATGGAGAGCAGTGAAAGGCTCCCGCTATTTTGAGTCCTATGACCTTTACAAGGAAAATGGATTCAAAGAGCGCAAGAAAGCAGAAGAATTGATTCAATACCTGCAGACACCGGATGACGAGTCTGTAAATGTAGCAGGAATACAGGGACAGTCAGGATTGAACTGCAGGATCGAGTCGATTGAGAAAAAGAAAGAGAAGAAGAATCCCCCTCTTTTATATAACCTGGCGGAGCTTCAGAACGACTGTTCTAAGAGATTTAAGATCAGTCCGGATGAGACACTGCGAATCGTCCAGGAGTTGTATGAGAAAAAACTTGTGACTTATCCAAGAACAGATGCCCGTGTTCTGTCTACCGCAGTGGCAAAGGAAATCACAAGAAATCTGAACGGGCTGTCAAAATATCCAATGGCTGCACCATATATGCAGGATATTCTGAATTTCGGAAGCTATAAGACACTTGCCAAGACACGCTATGTGAATGACAAGCAGATCACAGACCATTATGCAATCATTCCTACAGGACAAGGGTTGAATGCATTGACTACTGTTTCATCTACTGCGAAGGGTGTGTACGACCTGATCGTGCGAAGATTCCTGAGTATCTTCTATCCGCCGGCAGTTTACCAGAAGGTTGCTATCGTGACGAAGATCAAAGAAGAAAGCTTCTTCTCAAGCTTCAAAGTACTTGCTGAGGAAGGTTATCTGAAAGTGGCAGGCATTCCGAAGAAGAAAGCTTCTCAGACAGCCACAAAAGATAGCAGTAATGGAAACAGTGAGAATAATAACAATGATACAAATGACGAGGCAGGTTCCGATTCTTCCAATCAAAGCCTGGACACCGGATTGTTCGAGGTGATCAAGTCATTAAAGAAAGGTGCAGTCCTTCCGGTAAGGGCATTGGATATCAAAGAAGGAGAGACATCACCTCCGAAGCGTTATAATTCCGGTTCTATGATCCTTGCAATGGAGAATGCAGGACAGCTGATCGAGGACGAAGAACTTCGTGCCCAGATCAAAGGAAGCGGAATCGGAACAAGTGCGACAAGAGCAGAGATTCTGAAAAAGCTTGTGAATATCAAGTATCTTGCATTGAACAAGAAGACACAGGTGATCACACCGACGCTGCAGGGAGAGATGATCTATGATGTTGTTGATCATTCCATCCGGTCACTCCTGAACCCGGAACTTACAGCAAGCTGGGAGAAGGGACTGAACTATGTGGCAGAAGGTTCCATCACATCAGATGAATATATGAGAAAACTAGATCATTTCATTACCAGCAGAACCGTTGGGGTGAAAGGGCTGAACAATCAATATCAGCTCAGAGCCTGCTATGAAAAAGCAGCAGGATTCTATCCGTCTGTAAATAATAATAAAACGACAGGTAGAACAAAAACAGGAAACAAAAGTAAATGACACAATTAAAAGGAATAAATGTAAGTCGGTTCTAACCGGCAGAAAGGAATTACCATGTTAGAAGCATTAACAGTAAAAGAAAATTATTCATTAGACCAGACAATCGCAAAAGATATCTTCAACGGAGTTACTTATCCGTGGGAAGTACTTCCGAAGATCAGCAACTTCATCCTTGAACTTGGAGCTACATTGAGCGAGGACGAATACGAGAAACGCGGAGAAAATGTATGGGTAGCGAAATCTGCAAAGGTTGCTCCGACTGCATTTATCAATGGACCGGCAATCATCGGAAAGGATGCTGAGGTTCGCCACTGTGCATTTATCCGTGGAAATGCGATCGTAGGAGAAGGAGCTGTTGTAGGAAATTCCACAGAGCTTAAGAATGTGATCCTCTTTAATAAAGTTCAGGTTCCGCACTATAATTATGTAGGTGATTCTGTTCTTGGATACAAATCTCATATGGGAGCCGGATCAATTACATCTAACGTAAAATCAGATAAGAAACTTGTTGTGGTAAAAGCCGGAGAAGAGAAGATTGAGACAGGCATGAAGAAGTTCGGCGCAATGCTCGGAGATGAAGTAGAAGTAGGATGCGGAAGCGTTCTGAATCCGGGAACAGTTGTTGGAAATCACAGCAACATCTATCCACTTTCTTCTGTACGTGGATTCGTTCCGGCAAACAGCATTTACAAAAAACAGGGCGAAGTTGTGACAAAAGAAGAAAGATAGTTGAAAATAGAAAATGATAAGAATGGCTCCTGTGTGATAACATGGGAGCTATCTTAGACAGGAGGAATAAAGCAGATGAATAAAGTAGGTTTTATCGGTGTAGGAATCATGGGAAAATCCATGGTCAGAAATCTCATGAAAGCCGGATTTGAATTACATATCTATGCAAGAACAAAGAGTAAAGTAGAAGATGTGATCGGCGAAGGAGCACAGTTCCATGAGTCGATCAAGGATTGCGTGCAGGATTGTGATGCAGTTATCACAATTGTCGGTTTTCCACAGGATGTAGAAGAAGTATACTTTGACGAGGGGAATATCTTAGACAGTGCAAAGAAAGGTGCTTATCTGATCGATATGACAACAACAAGTCCGCAGATTGCTGAGAAGATCTACGCGGAAGGCACAAAGCGAGGTTTCCATGTGATGGATGCACCTGTCACAGGCGGAGATACAGGAGCGAAAGCCGGAACATTGTCCATTCTCGTTGGTGGAGAGAAAGAAGATTACGAAGCCTGTATGCCACTCTTTGAGGCAATGGGAACAAACATTAATTACCAGGGTAAGGCTGGATGCGGACAGCACTGCAAGCTGGCGAACCAGATCATGATCGCCGGAACACTGTCCGGTGTGTGCGAGGCACTTACTTACGCAAAAGAACAGGGACTGGATCCGGAAGTATTCATGAAGTCCGTTGCGACAGGTGCAGCAGGAAGCAAGCAGCTTGACACATTCGGACCAAAGATCTTAAAAGATGATTATGCACCGGGATTCTTTATGAAACATTTTATCAAAGACATGAAGCTTGCACTGATCGAAGCGAACAGAAAAGGACTTTCCCTTGATGTACTCAGTATGGTTCTTGCCAATTACGAAGAACTTGAGCAGGAAGGATACGGAGATCTCGGAACACAGGCGTTGATGAAATTCTACGATGAAGAACATCGGAACATGGAAGAGTAAAAATTCTGTTAAGAATCAACAAAACAGGACTTCCGGTAAAAGGATACTGCAGTGGTCCACTTGGTGGAGACCAGCAGATCGGTGCGAAGATCGTAGAAGGACAGATTGATTTCATGATCTTTTTGTGGGATCCGTTAGAGGCACAGCCACATGACCCGGACGTTAAGGCACTTCTTAGAATTGCAGTAGTATATGATATTCCGGTTGCGAACAACCTTGCAACAGCAGACTTCATGCTGAGCAGCAAGTTCATGAATGAGCCTTATTCCAGACAGATTGAGAATTTCAATAAGACAATTCAGGATCGCGTTGCGGAGATGAAATAAAATAATTTAAGTATTAAAAAAATACCTGCAGATATCAATTTTGACATCTTGCAGGTATTTTTATGGATTTTTACAGAAGTCCTTTTTCACGCTTCTCAAGAAGAGCATGAATCTTATCTGTCGGGCTGATAACAGAGCTGATCGGCACATCATGGTTCAGGGAATCAATGATCAGTGCGATAAATTTACTCATATCAGCTTTTACAAAGTAAGGCTTCTCATAAAGTTCTGGTGGGAGATATGTAAGGTTTGTTGTAATAACTTTACTGATATATCCCTTATTGTAATACTCATCGAATTTATCAAATCCGTCTGTGAACAGTCCGAATGTTGTACATACAAAGACACGTCCGGCCTTACGCTCTTTCAGCTGTTTTGCAACATCAAGCATACTTTCTCCGGAAGAAATCATATCGTCAACGATAAGAACATCCTTTCCTGTCACATCATCACCGAGGAATTCATGGGCAACGATCGGGTTCTTTCCGTTTATAACTGTAGAGTAGTCACGACGCTTGTAGAACATACCCATATCAACACCAAGCACATTAGAGAAGTAAACTGCGCGGTGCATAGCTCCTTCATCCGGGCTGATGATCATCAGGTGTTCTTTGTCAGCTTTCAGATCTGGTACTTCACGGAACAGTGCTTTTAAGAACTGATACTGTGGGTTAAAGCTGTCAAATCCACTAAGTGGAATTGCATTCTGTACACGTGGGTCATGAGCATCAAATGTAATGATGTTGGAAACGCCCATTGCGTCCAGTTCTTCCAGTGCAAGAGCACAGTCCAGAGACTCTCTTCTTGTACGCTTGTGCTGTCTGCTTTCGTAAAGGAAAGGCATGATAACATTGATACGGCGAGCCTTACCTGTTGCAGCAGCGATAATTCTCTTCAGATCCTGATAATGGTCATCTGGAGACATATGGTTAAGATGTCCGTTTACTGTGTAAGTCAGGCTGTAGTTGCATACATCAGTCATGATAAAAAGGTCAGTACCACGGATTGTCTCTTTCAGGATACCCTTAGCTTCACCGGAACCGAATCTCGGACAACTACAGTCTACCAGGTAATTGTTGGCCTTATAGTTTCTGTAAAGTGGGGATTCTGTTACTTCGTTGATCGTGTTCTCACGGAAGGAAACAATATAATCATTTACCTTCTGTCCCAAAGGTTTGCAACTCTCCATAGCAATCAGTTTCAGAGGTGCAATCGGGAGTGTGTTTTCTAACATTTCGATGTTCGTCATTTTCTTCTCCTCAGTGTGAATTAGTTTTTAACTGTCTTAAGAAATCAGACAGTAACGTGAATTGATTAATTAGAATTAACAGATTAATCATTATACATTTAACGTTATACCATTTTTCAGGAGAAAATTCAAGGAGGGCAGGGCGGAGAGTGGACGATAAAATGTATTTTTTGCAGAACAAGACAGAAAATAACAAACTTGCCTTTTATAAGGTGCAATGGTAGAATCTTAAGTAGGAAAATGTGCAGGACAAAAAGGAGCGATAATATGCCGAAAGTATTCAATAATCAAGTATTTATTGATTTTTTGGCACAATTAAGACCTGATGAACAACATCAGTATAACAGTCCATGGAATATTGCAGCAGAGTTTAATATTGATATGAGCTGTTCGCATGCTTTTATCAGAAGAAAGAAATCGGAGTGCAGCAGGTAGAAGTGGATTCTAAGACGATCATAGAAGCTGTGGTATAAGAAAAGAAAAATAAAAGAAATAAAAAGAGCTTTAATATCTGAACGATACAGTGGTATTGCGGAAGATATTAAGGCTCTTTTTATGTATAAGGGAAAATGGTAACTGGCCAAAGCCAACCTCCAAAACGCTATGCATTTTAAACCTGTTTTTTGAAATTTGCTTGGCTCTGAACAGAAAAAATTTCGTAGAGTATACAACTCTACGAATTCCTTTATAGTTAATTTACGGTTTAAAAAGACTTTAATCATTGATATCTTACTCTCATTATACGTTCAAGTCAAGGCAGAAATGTCGAAATTTGTGTATTCTTATCAAGAATAAGGTGGATTTTTAATTTTTTTGCTACACAGCAATAATTAAATCTTGTGATTATTGACTTATTTACCGTCAAAAAAATGGTCAAAATGGAGGAGAAAAACATGCCACGAAAAGGAGAAAATATTTACAAAAGGAAGGACGGACGCTGGGAAGCCAGATACATTTATGCATTCAAAGAAGATGGAAGTCCCAGATACCGTTCTATCTATGCAGCAGATTATTTAACTGTTAAGAAAAAGCAAAATGATGCAAAGAGAAAGATGGATCCACGTCTTTTTCAAAGTGTCCGCATGAAGAAGAACATTTCCTTTTATGGACTGCTTTGGTTGGAACGGCTGAAGCCTTCCAGCAAGGAATCTACTTATGTAAGATACCATTATCTTTTCAGTCACTATATCAGTCCTATGATTGGTGATCACCTTGTCTATACGTTCAGTAATAAAGATTGTGAAGTATTTCTGAACAAGTTGTTGCTTTCAGGAAAAAGTGATGGTTCCGGATTGGCTCCGAAAACAGTTACCGATATCCGTTCTGTTGTCAAATTGATTTTAAAAACTGCTGAAAAGGAAGGGGAACTGTCTCTTTGTAATCCGGAACTTTGTCTTGTTAAGCCTGTCAGAAAACCGCTTCGGATTCTCTCTTTAAAAGAACAGCAAGCCTTGCAGGACTACTTATTAGGAAATCTGACACATAAAAACATCGGAACACTGATTGCACTATATACAGGAGTACGTCTTGGGGAACTTTGTGCAATGCAGTGGAACGATATTCATTTTCAGGAACAATATCTGGAGATATCTAAGACTTTACACAGAGTTAAGGATCACACAGTTGATTCAGAACATAATACAAAAATCATTATCACGCCACCCAAAACAGAAAGCTCCATCCGTAATATTCCGATTCCAGATTTCCTGTTTGAAATCTTGCAGCAATATGTCCAATCTCACACGATAGATCCCGAAGCATATATCCTCACCGGAAAGAAGATGAGTTTTCGCGAGCCGCGGTCTATCGAATATTATTTCAAAAAAACTTTGAAAAAATGTCAGATCGAACCACTTCATTTTCATTGTCTGCGACATACTTTTGCAACCCGTTGCGTAGAACTTGGATTCGATATGAAGACATTAAGTGAGATTTTAGGACATTCCAATATTAACACAACTCTAAACCGGTATGTGCATCCTTCTATGGAGCAGAAACAGCAAAATATGGATAAGCTAAACGCTGTATTTACCGTCAAATAATTGGTCATATCTTTTAAAAACCCCATAAATTCAACTTAATTTCATTTTTTTCGTAGAGTTGTATACTCTACGAAAAAATACAGGGGAGAATAATGGGAAGAAAGCCTCAAGATCTTACAGGAAGGCAGTTCGGCCTTCTTACAGCAATGTATCCAACTGAACAAAGAGATAAACGAGGATCTGTTTACTGGCATTGTGTCTGTGAATGCGGAAATACAATTGACGTTTCAGCGGCAGCATTGATTCAGAGAAACAACCGAAGTTGCGGATGTCTGAAGGACAAAAATCAGAAAGAGATTGCAGAACGCAGACATCTGGTGGATGGAACCTGCGTGGAAATCTTAGAAAAGAGAAAAAAGAGAAGAGATAACGAGAGTGGTTTTCGAGGTGTGTTTCAGTTAAAGAACAGCAACCGATACAGGGTTGATATTGGTTTCAAGGGAAAACGATATTATGTTGGCCTTTTCGACAATTATGATGATGCAGTACAAGCCCGGATCAAAGCGGAGAATCGGATTCACAATGAGTTCATCAAAGTATGGAAAGAATGGAACCAGAAAGAACAGGAGAATCCAGAGTGGGGCAAGACGCATCCACTTGTGTTCAATGTTAGGAAAGTGGACGGAGAATTACAGGTAGAAGCTAAATCTTAACGACTTTAACGAATAAGTAAGGTAAGAAATGAAAAATAATTATCAAAGAAAAGTTAAAAAAGAATTGATTCCTACATGTAACATTATGGGAGTAAATATAGCGGCAATTAATATGGAGTGGTTGCTTAATTATCTAGATAAAAATTTGTCAGAGATAAAAGGTGATTATATCTGTGTCTCAAACGTACATACTACAGTGACAAGTTATGAACATCCATATTATTGTGCAATTCAAAATGGCGGTCTTATGGCAATACCGGACGGTGGTCCACTTTCTTCTGTGGGACGGAAACGTGGCTGCGAAAAGATGGAAAGAACGACGGGACCAAGTTTGATGGGAGAAATCTTTAATATCTCAGCAGAAAAAGGATACCGTCATTATTTTTATGGAAGTACAGAGGAGACTCTGGAACTACTTTATAAGAAATTAAATGAAAATTATCCAGGAATCCAAATTGCAGGAATGTACAGTCCACCGTTTCGTCCGATGACAGAAGAGGAAGATCAGGCAATTGTAGAGAGAATCAATGAAGTGAAGCCTGATTTTGTATGGATTGGTCTTGGAGCTCCGAAACAGGAGAAGTGGATGGCAGAACATCAAGGTAAAATTAATGGATTGATGCTAGGTGTCGGAGCAGGATTTGATTACTATGCAGAAAATATCAAACGTGCACCAGAATGGATGCAGAAGAGCAATTTGGAATGGCTGTACCGGTTGATACAGGATCCGAAGAGATTGTTTAAGCGGTATTTGATAACGAATACGAAGTTTATTTGGAATGCGGTTGTGAGGGGAAAATAAAAATGAGTGAAAACAAACAATCAGTTCTTATGGTTCACAATTATTATCAAATTCCTGGAGGAGAAGATACAGTTGTAGCGAATGAAAAGAAAATGTTGGAAGAACACGGTCATAAAGTGGTTCTTTATACAAGAAATAATGCCGAATTAAAAACAATGAATTTACTTCAAAAGATGTTACTTCCGTTTACAACGATTTTTAACCCTAAAACGTATCGAGAAATCAAGAAGATTATTAAAAAAGAAAAAATTGATATTGTTCATGTCCATAATACTCTCAATTTAGTGAGTCCATCAGTATATTATGCTGCCAAAGCAATGAAAGTTCCGGTTGTACAGACAATTCACAACTTCAGACTTTTATGCCCTGGAGCAACATTCTATAGAGATGGACATATATGCGAAGATTGTGTATCAAAGGGATTGATGTGTGCTGTAAAACATAAGTGCTATCGAGAAAGCAGATTGCAAACATTAGCATGCGTAATAAGTACAAAAATTCATCGAATGACAGGAATATACGGAAAAATAAATTATATTTGTCTGACAGAGTTTAATAAGAAGAAGTTACTTGAACTGAAGCAGATTAAAGAAGAACAAGTATTTGTTAAACCTAATTTTGTGGAAAGTATAGGTGGATTCATTCCAGAAGAGGAGAGGGACAATCAATTTATATTTGCAGGAAGATTGGATAAATTAAAAGGCATTGATTTACTCTTGAAAGCTTGGAAGGAAATGGGGGAAGATGCCCCCAAACTTATTGTATGCGGAACCGGACCAATGGAAGAATGGTGTAAGGAGTATGTGACAGATAATAAGTTGAACGTAGAGATGAGAGGATTTGTCCTTAATGAAGAAACGAGAAAACTGATTGCAAGAAGTAGAGCAATGATACTTCCAACGCAATGGTATGAAGGATTCCCAATGAGTATTGTAGAGGCCTTTTCGGTTGGAACACCAGTGCTATGTTCGGATTTGGGAAATGCTGGAAATATTGTAGAAGAAAGAGTTTCTGGATATAAATTTAACAGTAATAGTTTAAAGCAAGTAATAGAAACTGTGGATAAATGTACAAAAATGTATACCAGTACATTTGATTTGTATAAAAGAAATTATCAAAAAGATGTGAATTACAAACAATTAGTATCAGAGTATGGAAAATTAAAATTATGAATGAACTAACAAAAATAACGATAGTTACAATTAGTTACAATAGCGAGAAAACAATAGAACGCACAATTCAAAGCGTTATAAGTCAAAAATATGATAACACAGAATATTGGATTATAGATGGGAAATCAACAGATTCCACAATGAAAATTGTAAAAGAATATGCTGAAAAATATGATTTCATAAAATACATTTCTGAAAAGGATAATGGAATCTCTGATGCATTTAATAAAGGAATCAAAAAATCTACGGGTGAATTAATTGGATTAATTAATTCAGATGATTGCTTGGCTGAGGGAGCATTACAAACTGTAAACGAAATTTATTTAAAAACAAAAGCAGATGTAATTTATGGAGATACAATTGTTCATGATGTTGATAATGGTTTGACACTTTACAAGCATGCTGGAAAACCAGAACAATTAAAATATGAAATGCCCTTTATTCACCAAAGCAGTTTTATAAAGAGGTCTGTGTATGAAGAGTATGGAATGTATTCTTCTGAATATAAGATATGTATGGATTATGATATGCTTGCGAGAATCTTTCGCAAAGGATGCACATTTGCAAATACCGAAAAAATATTATCAATATTTCAATACGGTGGAACTTCGTGTCAACATCCGGTAAGGACAATTAATGAAGATATGAAGATAGCAATAAGGTATGGATTATCCAATAGAGATGCTAGAAAGTACAAAATTAAACATATTCCAGTTAGTTTAATAAAATTTATAATGAGCAATTTGCGTATTTGGAGACCATTCTATTGCGTGATAAAAAGAAAAAGTGTGATAAAAAATAAAAAATAGCATTTTATATGGGGGAATGATATATAGAATGCTTGTATTATTAAAAGGGAGAAAAATGAAAAGAAATTTTTTCCAAAAAGTAAAGTGGTACTGTTTGTGGTATTTTATAAGGATAAAACTATCAATGGGAACGATGATTAATGAAGATTATTGGCTTGAGGTGTTTAAATAGCAATGGTAAATATAATCAAATTCATAAAAAAATTGAGAGGAGTAGTCAAAGGAAATTTGACTATTAAATGTCATCTTACATCTATTTCATCAAATGGCATAAAACAATATTTAGGAAAACATAGTTATCTTCGAACAGAAAGTAAAGGGAGAATTGCAATTGGACATTCGTTATATGTGTCTGAACGATGTATAGTAGGAGCTTATAATGGTGGAATATTACATATAGGAGATAATAATTTTTTTAATGTTAATTGTAATGTTACATGTTTAAAAAATATAACTATAGGCGATAATAATTTATTTGGTCCCAATGTAGTTATTGTGGATCACAATCATAAATATGATGATTGTGATAGATTGATATGTAGGCAAGGATTTGAAACCAAAAGTGTTAGTATTGGATCAGATTGTTGGATTTGTGCAAATGTTGTGATTACACCTGGATCATATATTGGAAGTCACATAGTTGTTGCATCTAATGCAGTTGTGACGGGAAGGCTTGAAATTCCTGGAGTTTATGCAGGCATACCAGCAAAATTAATAAAAAGAAGAGGAAAATAAAAGTGGATAAAGAAATTAAATTAAGTATAATTGTTCCTGTATATAATACGGAAAAATATTTGAACGAATGCATTGAGAGTTTAATTAATCAGACACTGATAAATAAAGAAATTATATTAGTAGACGATGGATCAAGAGACAATTCAGGGAAAATTTGTGACTATTATGCATCTAAATATTCAAATATAAAAGTTATACATAAAGAAAACACTGGATTAGGTTTTACGCGGAATTCAGGTATTGAAGAAGCATCTGGTAAATTCATCACTTTTATCGATTCGGATGACTTTGTGGAAAAAAATTATTATAGAAAACTGGTGAATAAATGCGAGAGCGAAAATGCGGACATATGTTATGCTAATGGTATTATAAATTATAAAATGAAGAAAAAGCAAGTGATTCGGTTTTGTGATAATATAGATGATTTAAAATTTGAAAATAAAGCAGAAGTATTTGCAGCAGCACCCAGAGTTATATCTCATACGTTAAACAATAGAGATAGTTTAGCAGGTTCTGTATGTTTGGGGATTTTCAATAGAAACTTTCTGAATAGAAACAATATACGTTTCCTTTCTGAGAGAGAGTTTATTAGTGAAGATATATGGTTTAATTTAGATTGTTTTTTAATAGCAGAAAAAATAATATATGTGGATGAAATAGGGTATTATTATCGTTACAATAATACTTCACTTACAAGAAAATATAATGCTAATCGATTTAATCTGCTTATTAAGTCTGAAGAAACCTTGTTAAAACACTGCTCTAATTTGAATTTACACGGTTATAAAGCAAGAGTTGCAACACATTTTTGGGCTAGTTTTAAAAAGTGCATTAATCAAGAAGTAAGATTCACATTGTATAAAAGAGCAATTTTAAACATAAAGAGTATGTGTGAAAATGAATTGAGTAATAAATTGTTAAACTTATTGACTGAGAGCAAAGTAATTTCAAAATTGGATAAACATCTTTTGATTCTAATATTAAGGAAAAAATATAGGGTGATATATTTAGAATTAAGAATATATAATTTTTTCGCTCATTATAAAGAATAATAAAATTTCGATTTAAAATAGTATTGAAAGAGGAGCAAGCTACATATGAAATTAGTAAGTGTGATATTTCCGGTTTACAAAGAACCGATAGAATATTTAAGGATAGCATTAAATTCTATTGTTGAGCAGACATATGAAAATCTAGAAATAATAATTATAATAGATGATCCACAAAATACAGATGCAATAGAGTATTTTGAAAACAGAGCTTTAAAAGATAGTAGAATTAAAGTTTATGTAAACAAGGAAAATCTTGGTATAGTAAAAACATTAAATAGAGCAATTAATATTTCTACAGGAGATTATATTGCGCGTATGGATGCGGATGATATAAGTTTGGTAAATCGAATAAAAGAGCAGTATGACTTTTTAAATAGTTCAGGTTTGGATTTAATTGGTAGTTCATATGACACATTTATAGAATCGACAGCTAATATATTAAATACAGTGATTGTTCCGCAAGAAAATATGATTGGTAATCACTTGGAATTTGAAAGCTGTTTAGCACATCCTACTTGGTTTGGTAAAAGGGAAGTGTTTATTAAGTTAAAAGGATATAGGGAAATATTTGCTTGTGAAGATTATGATTTTTTGGTTCGAGCAATAAATTCTGGTTATAAATTAGGAAATTATCCGGACGTTCTTTTGCATTATAGGATCAATCCTAATAGTATATCAAATAAAAATCACTTAAAACAAAAGGCTACTTTTAAATATTTGTCATATAATTTTAGAAATAAGCATGATGTATCAATCGAAGAATACCAAAAATTTCTAAATAGTAAGAATTATACTTGTTTAGAAAATGCATATACAAAAGTATTTAAAATAAAAGAAGGAACAATTAAAGAAAAAATTGTAAATAGTATTAGACTAATATCGAATTTAAAAATATTGAAAGTGTATATAAAGTATAAATAATTAATAATTATACTAGGAGAAAAGAAATGAAGGTTATTGTTGAACTGAGAGGTGGATTAGGGAATCAATTATTTTGTTATGCATTTGGATATGCGATAGCAAAACAAAATGGGGCACAGTTATTAATTGATAGCAGTATGAATGATAGTGGGATACAAAGAGATCTGGAAATTCAAAAATTCAAAATTCAGTATTTGCGAAGGATTGCTATTAGATACGCAAAAAATAAGTTTTTACGATTGATAGGATATAATTATATTAGAAGAAAATTTCAGATTGGATTACTGACTAAGACATATTCAGATGAAGAGTGTTATATTTCTTTCAAAAAAATAAGCATAAAGCATAGTACATATTTCAGAGGTTATTGGCAGAATTACCGTTTTTTTGAGGAATATCGAAAAGAAATACAAGATATGATGAAATTTGTGGATAAACCTAGTGCAGGATTTGATAAATGGCTAAGAGAATTAGAAAAAAGTAATAGTGTATCGGTTCATATTCGGAGAGGAGATTACATCACATTAGGATGGCAGTTAAATGAGCAATACTATATTGATGCAATCAATGATATTATTTCAAACAATATAAATACTAAATTATATATTTTTTCGGATGATTTAGAATACTGTAAGCAATTTATAAACAAGTATTATAAAGATATTGAGGTATCGTATGTGGAATATGAATCTGATAATCGCACAGTTGAAGATTTGATATTAATGAGTCATTGCAAACAAATGATATTAGCAAATAGTTCATATAGTTGGTGGGCTGCATATTTAAATAAAAAGAGTAATCCCCGGATTATATGTCCTGTTTATAAACAATGGAAGGAAAGTTACTATCCTGATGAATGGGAAAAAGTAAAAGTGAGTGATTAAATGAAAATAAAGCAGAGTTATACTTCATTATGTGTAGCGTTTTTATTATTTTATCCGATATGGCTGCCTTGGCAATTTACCTATATAACATATATACTCATCGACAGTTATTTAACGATTTATGTGATAAAGCGAACTTTAAAAAGTGAATGGTATTCAGGAGTATTAGTACTTTGTATCTCGATGATGATTATGAATTTATATAATTTACTATGCGGAATATTAAGCGCAGGAAATTTCATTTTGGGGATTTTATTTGCAATTTTTATTTATGATATGGAACGGATAATTTATATTAAATCTAAAAGAAATTGCTTAGATGAATTTATCCATCAAGTTAATATGATTTCCATAATATCTAATATAGTATCAAGTATTTCAGTATTTATATTAATAGAAAATAGAACAGTTGACAATTTTAATTATTATTTAGGTGATAAATTTTCATGTTGTTACGCGTTGGTTTTAGGAATAATTCTTTTTTGGGCAGATAATAAAATACCAATAAAAGAGAAAAATAGAAAAAAAGTTATTATTGTTCTATTAGGCTATAGTTTGCTTTATGAGATAATCGTAAATTGTATGACGGCAATAATTCTAACATTAATTATTGGATCATGTATTTTAATACCATTTGAATCAATAAAAAAGGGACTAAGAAGCCCTTTGTTGGCTGTTACATCTTTAATTTGCGTCGGCTCTTTTCCATTATGGAGTTCTGCATTATTAAGTAATGAAAAAATTCAATTTATTGTAACAAATGTAATGCATAAAAATATTTCTCTTTCAGGAAGAATGTATATATATAGTTATATAAATCGATTTTTGAGAGAAAGGCAATGGTACGGGTATGGATATTCAAACAATATTGTTGAACAGACATTAGGATTCGGTAATATACAAAATGGATTATTAGATATTGTATTGTCTTATGGAGTAATTGTTGCAATTATATTTATCTTCATAGTAACTATTTATTGGAAGATACCAAATAAATCAGATGCTTCTTCCTTCATTTTTTGGGGAATTATGTTTGCTATGATTATTATTTCATCAATTGAAATAACTTTCAGCACTCTTATATTCTATTTTTCATTATTTATGTGTCGCTATTACAGTAATGTGAATAATCAGAGTTGTTTAAAGAAGAAAGTGAAATACTTTTGACACATAGATTGGATAAGTTGAAAGTAGAACTAAATCCTAGAATTTCTCGAAATAGAAATATTAAATTTTGGAGGAAAGTGCTCTGAGGAGGTTGAAATAGTGAAGATAGAAAGAACTAAAAATACAATTTCAGGTAGTATATGGGGAATCATAAATCAATTTGTAATGTTAATTTTTCCTTTTGTAATAAGAACATGTATTTTAAAAATATTAGGTACGCAATATGTTGGAATTGGAAGTTTGTTTACTTCCATTTTGAGTGTTTTAAGTTTGGCAGAATTAGGAGTTGGTAGTGCAATTATATATAGTATGTATCAACCTATCGCAGAGAATGATGAGAAAAAGATACATGCATTACTAAAATTATATAAAGATGTATATACCATAATTGGTGTTACCGTACTAGTAGTTGGACTGTTTTTACTTCCATTTATTAAGTATTTTATTAAAGGCGATGTTCCCAATGGAATTAATATTTATATTATATATGTAATATATCTACTCAATTCAGTTGTTTCATATTGGTGTTTCGCATACAAAAGTAGCATTTTAACAGCATTTCAGAGAAATGATATTCTAACGAAAATATCACTATTCATTAGAAGTTTTTTCTTTATTTTGTAAATAATAATTGTTTGTCTTGCAAAAAATTACTATTTATATATAATTTTTATGCCTATTACAAATGCAACAGTTAATATTTTAACAGCCATTGTAAGTGATAAGTATTATCCACAATATAAAAAGGGATATGGAAAAATATCAAAAGAGGAATTAAAGAATATAAAAAAACAAGTTATCGGTCTGTTAGCTCAAAGATTAGCTCATACATCTCGAAATGCCTTAGATAATATTATTATTTCTTCATATTTTGGTCTTTCGCTAGTGGCTATATATGGAAATTATTTCTATGTAATTAATGCATTAACAGGGATATTAGCAGTTTTATTTACAGCAATGCAGGCTGGAATTGGAAATTCAGTGGCAAAAGAATCTGCTGAAAAAAATTATAAGGATTTTAGTAATATAAATTTTCTATACCTATGGATAGCAGGATGGTGTACAGTGTGTTTTACATGTCTGATACAACCATTTATGAAAGTATGGGTAGGAGAAAAATTGATATTTTCAATTAGAATTGTTTTTTTATTAGCATTTTATTTTTATGCTATGAAAATGACAGATTCTATAGGAGCATTTATAAGTGCGACAGGTCTTTGGTGGAAATGCAAATGGAGTTATTTATTTGAAGCAGTGGTAAATTTGATATTAAATATAGGATTAGGATATTATTTCGGAATTTCAGGAATTATAGTAGCCACAATAATTTCGGTGATATTTGTTAACTATTGTTCTACGGTTATCATTTTACACAAAAATTATTTTATAAAGTATAGTATTAGAAGATTCTTTGAAAAGAACTTTTTCTATTTAGTAATTACTTGTATCGTGACGATAATTTCATTTGGAATCATAGATAAGTTATACAATGAATTCATTCATTATAATTCGATGATTCTAGAGTTAGCATTTAAAGCACTATTATGTGTAGGTGTTCCCAATATATTTTTCTTCTTATTGTTTTTTTCTACAAAACAATTTAAAGAAGCCTCAAAATGGTTACTACACAAAATTAAATACATACATAGATAGATTGTAAGTGATATGTTTTTTTGAGAAAATAGTATGATAAAAATAATTTTTGCTTCTGATGGAGATATTCTTAATACAAAAAATTATTTACTACAGTTATAAAAGCAATTTAGTGGTATATGAGGGGAAGAACATATGGACAAATCTGTAAACTATGTTGAAATCCAAGCGGAGCAGGTAGAAAATCGGAATTTATGTAAAGGTAGAAAGTTATTATATATTAGGGGAAAAGTAGAAGTTTTGTTAAGTTATATTGGAAGAAACGATATATTTGGAGAGTACACTGAACATAGTATCAAGCATAACAGGAATTGGAGAATATGAAATGAAATACGAAAAGATGAACAACCTTTTCCTCCGCCAGTCTTACTTAGATTCTTGGGAGGATTATGAAAGAAGTTTAAAGAAGAAAAACTTTATCAAGTGGGATTACATAGTGCTTACTGCTTCAAATGAAGCGCAGGCAACTGCTTATCAGAATCAGATCAATAGCCGTCTAGAGAAGGGTCTGCTTCCGGAAGAAACGAAGTATGCAGTGCTTCCAGATCCGGAGGGAAAGCGTGTTGGCTCTGGTGGAGCAACGTTTCAAGTGATGCGTTATATTGCGGAACAGGAATCTGAGAGGGAGAATCCATTTAAGAACCGGAGAATTCTTGTCATTCATTCTGGTGGGGACAGTAAGAGAGTACCACAGTATTCTGCGATTGGAAAGTTATTTTCTCCAGTTCCAAGAGAGCTTCCAGATGGAAGAAGTTCAACGTTATTTGATGAATTTATCGTTGGAATGTCAGGCGTTCCATCAAGAATCCAGGAAGGAATGCTTGTGTTGTCTGGGGATGTGCTGTTGTTATTTAATCCGCTTCAGATTGATGCACAGTTTGATGGTGCAGCAGCAATTTCCATCAAGGAGCCGGTTTCAACAGGCAAGAATCACGGTGTCTTTTTAAATGATGGACATGACTATGTGAAGTGTTTTCTACACAAACAGACAGAAGAACATTTACAAGAGAAGGGTGCTGTCAATCAGGCAGGAAATGTAGATCTTGATACAGGGGCAGTTCTTTTCAGCAGTTCTCTTCTTAAGGCTCTGTTTGGACTAATCTCAACAGATGGAAAGGTGGACGAAGAGAAGTTTCATCAATTTTGTAATGAAGAATCACGAATCAGCTTTTATGGGGATTTTCTGTATCCACTGGCAAACGATTCCACGCTGGAAGATTTCTACAAAGAAGCTGCTGAGGGGGAGCTGAATGATGCACTTCGTGAATGCAGAACTCAGATATGGAACGCAATTCATAAGTTTTCAATGAAGCTGCTTTGTCTTTCTCCGGCAGAATTTATTCATTTTGGAACGACAAGAGAATTGAGAAATCTTGTAACAAAGGATGTATTGGATTATGAATTCCTTGATTGGAAAATGCAGGTGAATTCGGCTGTTCTTGAAGATGGATTTGCAGCGCACAATGCCTATGTGGGACGCAAGGCAAAGATTGGAAAAGAAGCTTATATCGAAAATGCATATGTTTTAGGAAATTCTGAGATTGGTGAAGGAACCGTACTTTCTCATGTACGCATTATGGATCGCAAGATTCCAGAGCAGGTTGTACTGCACGGACTTGAACTGCCGGAAGGTAAGAAGGTGATCCGTATTTATGGAGTGCCAGATAATCCGAAAGGAAAATATCCACAAGAAGTACATTTCCTGGGAACAACATTGAATCAGTTTATGGAAATAAATAGTGTGTCAAAGGAAGATCTTTGGGATGATGCAGAGACTTATCTCTGGTTTGCAAAGTTATATCCAGTGTGTGCGAATCGTGAAGAAGCATTGGATATGGCTGATATCATTTATAAAATGGCAAAGGGAATGGCATCCAGAGAGGAAGTTGAGAAATGGCGTGCCAGCGATCGAATGAGCCTTTTCAGCAGTTTTAACGCAGCGGATATTGAGGCTTCCAGTGAGTTAGAACGTTTCCTTGAAAACCGTATTCTTGCAAAGCGTTTCATTTGGAATCTGGAGCAAGGAATGTACTATGAAGATGCTCTGAAAATATTTGGAAAACGAGGAATATCTCAGGAAATTTTCCGGTTATTGATGAAGGATGCAGCAAATTCAGAGTTTTCTTTAAAGATTAGAATTTATCATGCGATTTCCCGTTATATGAAGTCAACAAGAACCATTTATGATGAACTTCACTATGATGTAATCGAGTCAGATTGCTTTGGAACAATTCAGAATGTGATTTACGCAGAAGCTGAGAAGAATTTACCAGACAGTGCCGGATATAAAATAGCAAAAGATCAGGTGGAGATTGCGCTTCCGGTTCGCGTGAACTGGGGCGGTGGTTGGACAGATACTCCTCCGCACTGTAATGAGAAGGGTGGAGTTGTCCTGAATGCTGCAATGAAATTGCGGGGAATTTATCCGGTTCAGATTACGGTGAAAAAGCTGGCGGAGCTTCACATAGAGTTCGAGAGCAAAGATATTGGTGTTTATACAACGGTAAATAGTGCTACAGAGATTCAGGATTGCCACAATCCATATGATTCCTTTGCACTTCATAAGGCAGCGCTGATCGCATGTGGAATTATTCCAGTGAAGGAAGAGGTTGACCTGCAGGAAATCTTAAAGAGGCTTGGAGGTGGGATCTATCTTTCTACACAGGTTTATGGTGTGCCGAAAGGATCCGGACTTGGAACCAGCAGTATCCTTTCGGGTGCGTGTGTGAAAGGAATCTTTGAATTCCTTGGACTAGATCAGGCGGATGCGGAAATCTATGACGTTGTCCTTGGAATGGAGCAGATTATGAGTACTGGAGGCGGATGGCAGGATCAGGTCGGCGGACTGACTGAAGGGATTAAACTGATTTCGACAAAGCCTGGAATTGCTCAGAATCTTGTTGTTGAGAAGATTGAGATGTCGGAAGAAGGCAAGAAAGAGCTGAAAGAGAGATTTGCTCTGATCTACACTGGACAGAGGCGTCTTGCAAGAAACCTTCTGCGCGATGTGGTCGGCGGTTATATTGGAAGCAGACCAGAATCCCTAAAAGCATTGAAGGAAATGAAGGCGGTTGCAGTTTTGATGCGCTTTGCTCTGGAGCAGGGAGATATCGACGAATTCGCTGAGCTTCTGAACCAGCATTGGGAACTGTCCTGTATGTTGGACGCTGGAACAACGAATACTTGCATTGACCAGATCCTTCTCGTATGCGAAGATCTTGTGGATGGAAAATTCATTTCAGGAGCCGGTGGCGGTGGATTCATTCAGGTGATCCTCAAGAAAGGCGCAACAAAAGAACAACTGCATGAGCGCCTGCACGGAGTATTCCAGGACAGTGGTGTTGATGTGTGGGATTGTGAATTATTACTTTAACGTATAAATAAGGTAAGATTATACTCATTGAGTAAAAGAATATTTGGGAACGGATATACGATGTCTTTTTCAAAAACAAAAAGGCTGAATTGAAAAATTAAATTCCAGTGAAAAAGTAAATTCCACTACTATTTAAAATTTATTGAATTAACGAGAGATTTTTAATTAAATTCTCTCGTTTTCTACTATAATTGATGTAACTTATCGAAATTTTCTTGATTTCAAGGCATGCTAAACGGGCCACTGGAATTCTGTGCGCAAGACTAAATTCCACCAGCTTCATTTAAAAAATGTGAAAAGCTAACATCCAGTCTGACAGCAGATTTCGATTAGTTGATTAGTGGTTAAAGCGTATCAGCTTAGGCGTTAGATTGACTTCGTCAGATGCAATCGGCTTAAGCTGAAATGCTTTGAGAACATCTTCTCCCAACGTTTCAAGCGCAACGTTATACGGAGTTCTACCGTTTAAAATTGCTCTAGGTGTAGAGTTGAAGTGATTTACAATAAGATTTACATCCCACTGTGTAAGAAATTCAAAAGAAGTTCCTTTTGGCAAAACCATTCTAAGCAGCGTATGAGCCTGCTCAAGAGTTCCTTTTTGTCCACTGCGCATTGGATCGCAATAGTAAATATTGGTTCGTTCTATTCCGTTAATTCCCGTTTCTAAGGCATTAGGGTCACTGAACTCAGAGCCCCGGTCGGTCAAGATGTTTTCGAAAACAGAAATAAATTCAAAGGTTCCCATACGTTTTTCTAACCGATCAAAAACAGCTCGCACAGCACCTTTTGTACAACGATTAAGGAGAAATGCAAGAAATAATTTTTCCTCTGTAAAAATCATTGTTAATAGTGTTCTTTGCGAATCACGTGAGGATTTTACAGTGTCCATTTCAAAAAAAGAATGGGACTGGATGTCTCAAGAGAACGAAAATCAGTATAGGTTCTGTTAATAAACACGGTACGGTCTTTGATTTGGGTTTTATGACACTTGCGTGGCTTTAAATTTAGGTTGTCGTTTTAAATGTTAACTTTCAGTATTTTTACGACTCGTTTTAAAGGAGCACCAATTTATTAATCAAATGGTAACTTATCCGTATCCTGTATAACCTTCTCTACATAATCCTCAGCTTCCAAAAGAAGACCCTTTGTTTCTAAAAAATTTTCGATAAACCGGAGCTTTTGTTCCAGTTCTTCAATCTGTTTCCACAGCTCCGGTTTTGTTTTTCTCTCTTGATTATTCACCTGAACCCTCTGTCTTTCCGCGGATAAAATCTAAGATTTCTTCATAGCTCTTGCTACTTCCTTCGATTGCTTTCAATAACTCTTCACTTTCTATTGCCTTCTGTTTTTTGTGAAGCTCCTCCAACTCTGCCGTCAGCCGATCGTACTGCTCACGGTTCTTGCTAATTGCCTTTTCTATTTTCGCTATTTTCTGCTCTAAACTTTCTTTACTGATATTCCTTGCCATTTTTATTTTCCTCTTAATTTTTCACTAATGTAATTCGCTTTGTATTTCACCTGCTCTGCGCTAATTCCAAATGCACTCAGCACAACTTTTTGTGTTTTTGACACTGCATGATCTAATCGGTATATCTTATCCAGTTGCCTTGTCATTTCGATTTTCTCAAGTTCCCGAATTGCTGCCGGAACAGTAAGATGATTCGGTTTCTTAACCATTTCAGCTGCTTTATCCTTTAATGCTGTATACAACTTGCATCGGATAATCAAGGCAATAAATCCAATAAATATTTTATTTGATGCAGCTTCCTCAGAAGCAACTCGCAGACAGTTATTACCCAGGTAAGATTTATCTGCGCGAAATACTTTTTCCGACGCATCTCTATTCTTATATAAGGTGATTGCTTTTTTCGCATCCATTTTTTTAGATGAGATAATTGCAAAATAGCCACACAGATCCAGTTCATCTCGAATCACCTGTAACTTTGGCTCTCCATAAACAAAGTGGCCTGTATCTTTATTGTAATGCAGATGGAAATATTTATGGAATGATGGTCCGAATTCGTGCTCTGTATCTTGGAATCTTTTCAGATAACTCTGCATTTCCTGAATATTTTCTTCCAGTCTTGCCCGTTTTCCTGCAGCCTTCGCAGCACTATAATAAATATGGACATATCTTTTCTTTGGGTCTGCTGTATACACAAATGTGTGTACTGTTTTTCCATATACTCTGAATTCAGCAATCTGATTTCCCCAATCATTTTCAAAGGTTCCTCTCTGCTTGCGAACCTGTTCGCTGATAAACTCTTTGCAACCTTTCACCATAATGATAAATCCAAATCCATTTTTATCCATAAATCTTAGATTTTCCTTACTGAAATAGCCTCTGTCTAAAATAAATCCAATGTTTTTATATCCGTATCCTTTTACCTTTTCCACCATAAACTGCAGTTGCGAAACGTCATTGATACTTCCTGGATATTTCTCATACATTAAAGGCTCACTATTGGTGAGATCATAGCCCACAGCATAGTTAAAAATAGGGAGACCTACATCTATCTTTGCTGCACCGAATTCTACCATACTGATATTTCCAGCTTCACAGTTCTTATTTGTAAAATCATAGGAGATATAGATTCTTTCCCGTTTATTCCTCTCCTCATTCCAACAATCTAAAAAGTTCTGTCTTTGATTTTCATTTATCGAACGAAAAAAATCTGAAATCGTTGAATCACTGTACATTTTCATATCAGGTGTGGAAAGTGTGTATGGAGTTAAATGAAAAAGCAACGGAAGAAGTTGTATTGATTAGATATTATAATGTGTTATTTTATTTATTTTTTAAGGTAGGAGTAGATGACTTTAAAAGGCAGTATCTGGTAAATAGAATCGATGCAGGGGAGTACATGCAAATGAAACAAATACAGGAATGGTGTCGTTATCATCAGATTTTGTTTAAGAATAGATTTATATATAGAAAGGATTTTCCAGTCAGAGCAAATATGTGGAATTTATATTCATATGGAAGATTTAAGCTTAATCTGATAATGAGATAAAAAAGGGTATTGCTGAAGATATGATATTGTGAGAAAATGGAGAAAGATACATTATTATTCGAATTCAGAATGCAGTTAGTGATTTTCTAATTATACATAGGGAAAAAGAGAGGTAAGAAATTAATGGAAAACAATTTAACGATAAAGGGAGAAAATATACAAAGGGTTTATGAATGGTATTGTAATAAAAAATTTATAGTGAATAGAAAATATCAGCGGAAATTAGTATGGACAGTAGAAGAAAAGAGGAACTTTATTGATTCAATCTCCCGACAATACTCTGTACCGCTATTTTTATTAGTTTCAGTTCAAGAAGAAAAATTGAATTATTATGAAATCATAGATGGGATGCAACGCCTTGATGCAATTTTTTCTTTTATACAAGGAGAGTTTAAGCTGGAAAATGATAAATATAATGGATACTTTGATCTTGAAACAATGGCCTTAACAAAACAATTATTAGATGAAGGAAAATTGAATCAGCGAGAACCGAAATTACCTAGGGATATATGTACTCATATTGCTAACTATCCGTTACCATTTTCGATAACACAGTTTGATGATGAGCATGTGGAAGAAATATTTAGACGAATTAATGCAAGTGGTCGTCAACTATCAAAACAAGATTTACGGCAGGCTGGAGCAATAGGTATTTTTTCTGAACTGGTCAGAAAAACTTCAAATAGAGTACGACGAGATTCATCTATATCGGATATTTTGGAATTATCACAGATGAGAAAAATAAGTTTATCTAATAGAGACTTAAATTATGGAATAAAATTGGAAGAAGTATTTTGGGTAAAGCAAGGGATAATTACTATAAAAAATATGCGAGAATCTATGGATGAACAAATGGTAGGACAGTTATTAGCCTATATTATATTAGGAGAGGATATTTCTCCGAGTTCACGTACACTAGATATTCTGTATGGTTCAGAAGAGGATAAAAATCATTTGAGTGAAAGGGCAGAAACAATAGTTACTCAAAAAGGAAGCAAGAATATAACGGACAAATTTTTACAAGTGATGGATGAATTCGATAAAATCTTTGATATAGCAAATAAAACTTTTTCAGGCTTAGTGTTTAATGATACTGGAAGTGCAAAAGTGCGTTCGTTTCAAATTTTATTTTTGGCAATTTATTTGTTGATGGAAGAGGGAAAAACGATTTCGAATTATGAGTTACTTGTAGAAAAAATGAGTGGCTTGGCACAACGCGAATTGGGTAATGTTGGTAGCAGGGAATGGAATGCACGGCTAAGGCAAGAAAAAATCTTAGCGATAAAGGCAATTATTCAAGATGCATTCAGTAATGTTAAGAAAAAACAAATATCTTATCCTAATATAGAAAAGGTGGAGAATATTTTAGTTGAATCAAATATAGAAAAACAAATGTTTGATTTAAAAATTGGACTATGTGATTTGTGTTCGAATGTTCAGTATAATAAAAAATGCTTAAGTAAAATCGTAAAAACATTAACTGCAATGGCAAATACAAAACCAACTCAAAAAGGGTATATATTGTTAGGTATAGCAGATAGAAAAGAACACGCGGAAAAATATGAAACGATATATGCTTCTCAAGCAAGGCAATTTAATGATTATTATATAACAGGAGTCCAAGATGAAGTTAAAGCACTCGGCCTTTCATTTGATACATATTGGGAAAAAATTAGAAAAGAAATTGAGACAGAACCTATAGATCCGTATGCAAAATCGTATATATTACGGAATATGCTACCGATTACTTATTATGAAAAAGAACTAATTCTTTTTGAGATTGTATGTGGTGACGAACCATTATCCTATAACAACGAATATTATGAACGTAACGCAAGTAGCGTCATTAAATTAGAAAGCAGCTCAAAAGAATTTATTGAATTGATGAAAAGAGTTTTAATGAAACAAGAGTAAAAGTCAAAGGGGGTTATTTGCAAATAGCTTCTTTTTATATTCTACCACCATTGATTCAATGCACAGAGAAATAAATTGCTTGTTCTAAATGGAAAGACATTGAAAAATCTCTTTTTTTATAAGATAATAATAACATGATTTAGTGCAAATCAAAATTCGGCAGTTTTTTGATTATAATATTATTCAATTGAAAAGAAGGATTCAGAGAAGGCTTATATTATGTAGTAAGTGGATATAATGCTTGAAGAAGATGTATCTACAAATTATTTGGAATATGGAGTAAAGTAGCTACCTACCATTGGTGACAGGCACCATTAAATTTCTATATTACAGAAAGCTGGATATTATGATTATGAAGAAGAGAATACATACAATTTGGCTATGGAACATTTGGTAACAATTGGAGTATACCGATTGACAATGAAGAGCAACAGCGATAACTTCCGCCAGAGTTCAATTCAGGGAGTAATGAAGAGAATTAAAGCGAAAGGTGCTTCTGTAATTATTTATGAGCCGACATTGGAGAATGGAACTACTTTCTTTGAATCTGAAGTAGTGAATAATTTGGAAGAATTTAAAGCAAAGAGTGATTCAATTATTGCGAACAGATATGATGAGTGCCTGGATGATGTGAAGGAGAAGGTTTATACGGGGGATATTTTTGCTAGAGACTAGAAACCAATACTTGATGAATATCTGAATGATTATCCGACAATCCGAATTCTGCTTCGTGGTGACAGCGGTTTTGCTACACCTAGTCTTTACAAGCAGTGCGAGGAAAATGGAACAAACTATGTAATCCGGCTGAAGGAGAATGGTATTCTCCGTGGAAAAGCATCCCATCTTGTGGATGAGCTTGATGAAATTACTAGAAAAAACAAAGTCGATTATGTTGTAGTTTATGGTGAATTCATGTACAAAGTTGGTCCATGGTCTTATGAAAGACGTGTAGTATGCAAGGTTGAAAAGCCGGAAAACCAGATGGTTTACATGTACACATTCATTGTCACAAACATGGATTCATCACCAGAGTATCTTATCAAATTTTACTGTAAGCGAGGACTGATGGAAAACTTTATCAAAGAGAGTAAATCTGGTTTTAATTTTGCTTCCGTAAGCAGTCATACCCGAATTGTAAATGCCAACAGATTTCAAGTACACGCTCTTGCATATAATATATTTAATTGGTTTAGACGATTGGCGTTATCAGAAAATATGCGAAAGCAACGTATTGATACCGTCCGTTTAAAGCTGCTGAAGATTGCTGCAAAAGTAGTTCGTTCAGCAAGATATATCACATTCAAGCTGTGTAGTAGTTGTCCTTATAAGAGTGAATTCTATGAGACAAGATAAAGAGGAGAATGCTATGGGAAAATATTCATTTATTACACAGGAAGAGCTTAGAAGTCTGTTGTATTATCAGGGAGCGGTTGAGAAAATTCAATTAAATTCCTCAGAACTAGAACTTAGGAAATTCTATAGTATAAATAACGCATACGAAACGATCAATATGCTCCTTTTTCCAGGCATTGAGAACGAAAAGAGCAGACTATGGACTGAAAAACGAAGGATTGATGAACAAATTCTGGACAACATGGATGAACTTCTGAATGTCTATAGGAATCTGTATTCGTTGATGTGTAAGTATACACAATATAAGTCGGAACACCGGCAAGATGAAGCGACAATTTTTACTTACAGGGATGACAGAAGGCATACTTACGTGTGTATGGAGAATGGAGAGAATCCGTCCTTCCTGTCTACTTCAAAGGTGATGGATCGCGAGCCACCAGTAGATGGATCAGTGAATTACTTCCAGAAAAAAGATGGACTTGTCCTTATGGATATTGAAGCACAGGATACGCTAGAACACATTGATTTGAATGATGTGCTTGGAGAACAGAGTGGCTTTCCTGATGAAGAAGAGATTTTGTATCCACCGTTTCTATATCTTTCTACAGAGCAGCTTTTACTGACGGAGAAGGAAAAAGAACTAAAAGATTATCAAGGACATCCACCGTATGGAAAATTCCGTGTTGTGTTGAAAGAATCAACAATTGCACCAAAGAATCTGGGTTCTAAAGAATGCAAAAAACTTGAAAAAATAAAGAAAGAACTGACTACACAGGATGAGATTAATAATATAAAAATGGTCTGGAGCGCAATACAGGTAGGCGAAGAAGCAAAGTATGATCAGGAGATAGAACAGTATATTCGGTGGAAGTCGAAATTAAAGCTCTATTTGCGTGAAACCTATGGTCAAATTAAATTTGATGCAGAGCAATCCCTTAAAGATAATTAGAGAGAAAAGATATTTTATGAGGATTTGTCAGAGCGAATTGAAAAATCTAATCAGAAACGCGAGCAGCAATATGAAAGAGCAGGGCATTAAAGGAGTAGGAAAACTGAAAGATGCATATCTTTGAAGATATAGCTGGAACATGGTAATGAAAAGTGATATAATTAATATGTGGTGATTGAAAAGGCAAAGTTTCCTCAGGAACAGGAGATTTTGTCTTTTTATGCATAAGTGATAAAATAGAAGAACTTATGATTTGGAGAAAACACATATGAGTAATAAACAAGAAGAAAAAACATGGGACGAGTATAATAAATTTTATAGTTACCTGGAGAAAAATAGCGAATTAAAGGAAGCGTTTGAATCAGGAATTAAATGCTTCTCGAGTTATTTAAGCCATACGAATCAGGAATATGTTTATAATAGTACCTATTTATCAGGATTCAATGAAGAGTTTTTTTGTTTTATAGAAGCATTTCAGAAAAAGTATGCAACTGTACAAGAGCTATTAAAAAAAGCTGAGGAATATCATAACATTACTTTAAAAATCGACAGATACTGGATGTTGCAAACAGATAAAGAAGGTAAAAAGAAAGTGAGTACCTTACCAGGTTCGACTTATGTCGGTGAGGATAAAATGTTGGTAGAGTGCAGTATTATGTGCAACATGAAAAGGTACATATTCCATCGAAATGAAGAGATTATATTTGATGAAGAGAGTTATATAAAATTAAAAGAAGATTTGATAGAATTTATGGAAAAGTATTCTGCAAAGATTGGAAAAGAGGGCTGATGGATGAGAAAGATAACTGCGGCTGAAATTAAAAATATAAAATGTGGGGAATATTTGTTATCAGATGAGAATATATATCATGCCATTTATTCTTTGAAGTCTTATGTATTCGAATATGATTTATTATGTCAGGAAGACCGCATTTTATATCACCGGTTACAAGATAAATTTGATGAGAAATATATCAACATTATTATTTTAAAGGTAAAAGACAGAATTATAGAGTTATTGAGAGAAGATAAATATATCGAGGCAGAAGTCTACTTTAAACCAAAGAAAATAGCAGAAGATGGAATTATAGAATTCCGGCCATTACACACGACAGATTTAATTACTCAGATAGCTATTGTATCAATGCTTCATTTGTTTATTTATGAAATACCGGATAAAGAAGATGACCATCCGAAATTAAAACTTTCAAATCTGAGCAGATTAATCCCATCTGACTTTTATGGAAACAGAGTGTCTGTAAAACCAGAATATTTATTTAAACCATGGAAGCAACAATATCAAAAATATAATCAAAACAGTAATGAGGCCTTGACAAGATATCATACATCACTAGAATACAAATACGAAGTAACATTGGATTTGAAAAATTTCTTTCCAACAATCAATCCTATTATTGTTTATTATTACATTATTGCACATCTTCCAGCATATTTAGAAGAAAAAGAATTGGATTTGCTAAAGCAGATTTTGCGGAAACTTTTGTTTTGTAAGCTAAAAACAAGACTGGATAAAAGAATTGCTGAACAGTATTTTAAAGTGAATGAAAAGTCAGAATCTGATAAAGGTGAGATAACAGAAGAAGATTTAAGATCTTATGGATTTGTAAGGGGGATTCCACAAGGCTTACCACAATCATATTTCTTTGGAAATATCTATATGATATCTGTTTCAAAAATTTTCAAAGAGAAGTTTCCCGGAAAGAGTTATTTTTATGTAGACGATTCGGTGCTGTTTACCAATTATGTTTTAGAAGAAGCAGAACAGTTTAAGAATCAGTTAAAGGAAATTAATAATTGTTTACAGAAAGATGCTGAAGAAAAAATAAAAAATCATAAGGAAGACAATCATTCAATTTATCCAAAAGGGACGGAAGAATTTTATGAAAACAAACGTTTATATGGTGTTGAAGTTCATTTAGATGGTAAAAGTACTTATTCTCGTTTAGATAGTCTTGATAAAAGCGAGGTTTATCTGAAATGTATAAGCAGGGAAATGTCTCAAGTCGGAAGTGATTTTTTCAAGATGTATTCTGATGAAGAAAACAAAAACCTTGAGGCAAAACTAGATATTCTATCTCAACAGGTAAAGATCAAACGTGATCAGTTAGAATTACAGGAAAACGATGAGAAAGAAAAAAATACGAATAGTAAAGAAAGTGAACCAGATTCATCAAATAAAAATGATACTAAAAAATTCAAAGACAGACTTACAAGAGCCTATCGATTTTTTGAATATAGAAAGCAAAGACTTACGGCAATGCATAAGCCAGAGAATGAATCAGATGAAGAGTACAAGGATGAACTGAAAAAGATAATTTATAGAGGAACTTTTGAAAAAGAAGATGATACAACTGTATTACAGAGATTCATGTATTCTTTCAATGCAGATATTTGGGGAGCAGCAATAGGTATGTACCAGACTTTTGCAGACGACAAAGAACTGAAAGAGTTAGAAGAATACATAGACAAAATTGATAAGCTTTGTTACGGGAAAAAGCCTGTTGAATATTCCTATTTGAGATGTGTATATCGTGATTTGTTATCAGGTAGAAAAGAAAATGATTATTCAGGAGTATCCGAAGAATATATGACAGAAGAAGAGATACGGATCACATATAATGATCCGTATAGATCTTTAAAACGATTGGCAATGATAAGACTTAAAAATTATACAAATAAGCATTATGAGGTTGCTGATCGCTATAGTTGTAAGCTGTTGGAAGAGACGGATGAGAATATTCTTATGAAACTGTTATCAGAAGATACGGAAAAAAGAATTCCTGCAAAATTTCAAGTTGTGTGTGCAAATACGCAAAAGATAATCCGAATGGTATTAAATACAATTTATTCATTTTTATTTAGCGTGGAGATATCGGATCATCCGGTTTTAGCTAAAAAAAGCAAAAAGGCATTGACATATGGTGAGCTAAGGATCTTATCTTTTCTTCGTAATCCATTATTTACCGTGGAGGAATTCAGGAAGAGGGAAATCAAACTTGATGATCGTCAGAATAAAGACACAGTAGACTATTCAATTATGATGGTAATGGAGATCTTCTATTCATTTGTAAAAGACCCGGTTTCAATTGATAAGTTGATAATTACACATAAGTATACATGTGATGTTTGGAAAAATGGATCGAAATATCTATATTTTTATACATTACATAATCAGGAACACGCAATTGATCTTATCAAGAATATTGTAAAACTTGTTCATGCGATTGATTTTATTAATATATCTGCGGTTGATTATTATATTTTGTTTTTAGCATGTTATTTGCATGATATATCAATGGTCAGGATTCCGTCATATGATAGCTTTTTGATCGATATGAATCAGACAGATGAACTGGCAAAAGAATTGCTCGATGATTTAAATAAAGAACTTTTTTCGAAAGATCAAGAAGGAAAGAGTGAGGAAGAGAAAAATCAATCAGAGAAGAATTTGGAAGAAGATCCTGATATTTTGATTGTAAAAAAATATATGTTGGAAAGCTATAAAAAAGTAGATAATTACTTTGAGAAAGCTGTTCGAGGACGTCATGCAGTTGACAGTGCAGCGGAGATAAGAAACCGAACGGAGATAAAGTATCTGGATACAACAATGCGAGAATTAGTTGCAGAGGTTTCAGAAGCCCATTGTGCAGATGAGAGAAATATATATGGAGCCAAATCAAATGCGACAAGTCAGCTGATCAGTATAAAATATGATAAAATACTTCTTCGTCTTGCAGATTTACTTGATATGAGCAGCTACAGAGTATCGAAACCAATTCTTCATCATAATATTGAACAGATGTCAGAAGAATCGGCATTTCACTGGATTTCACATTTATTAACACAAAAATATGAATTACATTCAAAATATGAAATTAGTGATCCAGAAGATGAAAAAAGTATATTAGCACCTCAAACAATAACAGAAAATATTGTTTTGGAGATACCTGTAGATCTTTCTCAAATGTCTGCACTTGAATGTAATAATCCATGTCAGAAAATAAAAATTGACAGAAAAAATATATTACCGCAGGAAATTACGTTGACATGCGGAGAAAAATGTGAGGATGATAGTGAGGGTGATGTAAATTCTGAACGGAGATGCAACTTTTTATGTCAATGGTTTTGCGTAAAAAATGATTATTTAATCAAGGAACTTGCTGCATTAAAAGAATACCTTAATCGAAATACAAACAATTATTTTAAATCTAAAATACAAATTAAAATTAAATGTAATGGGAAAACAAATATAGATGCCAGGCAGTTTGAAATATTGACTGATTATATTCAGAATAAGAAGCGTTAAATGCTAACTTCACGACAAACGCAAAGAGGAACCCCTGAAATAGATATAAATCCTATAGAGTTGGAAGCGGCGCAGTGCATTGTATTTGCAGAAGAGCGTAGAGAAGAACTGGAATAGAAAAATTTGGTAGTTGTTAATGTGAGTAACAGCAATAGTAAGAAATTAGGATTTTATAGATGCAATGGAAGAAAAAAGAAGGATGTTCGCAAGATGGGTGGGGGTAGAGCTTTAAGTAATATTAGAATATAAAAACGCAAAAATTGTGAAAAATCCGTAAAAATATTGACATAGCAACAGCAAAACAATTATAGTATATAGTATATAGGGAGGTGCTGTGATATGTTGGTACAGTTCATGGTAAAGAATGTATTATCTTTTAGAGAAGAAACTATTTTGGATATGACAGCGATTAATGCATATAAGGAACATGAAAGTAATTTAATCGATAATGGAACAAAAGAAAAATTTCTTCGAGTAGCGGCTATTTATGGAGCCAATGCAAGCGGAAAATCAAATTTGTATATGGCAATGTATTATTTCCAAAAAATTATTACAAAGTCTCTGAATAATGTAGATGATAATTCTATGACTGCAATTGAAAGATATTATGAACCATTTAAATTTGAAGAAAAAATGGAGAATTCAGAATTCCAGATTATTTTAATTCTTGATGGTTGCGAATACAAATACGGTTTTGAATATAATGAAAAGAATATTGTTACAGAATGGTTGTATGCAAAAAGTTTAAAAACAAATAGAACAATTCCTATTTTTGAACGAAGTATGGAAAATGTTGAATTTGGAGCGTCTGTAAGAAAAGAATGTGATTTATATAAGGAACAGATTCCAACAGAAACATTGGTATTATCTTTTTTTAATAAGCTAAAAATGAAAACAACTGTTTTTAATAGAGTTTATACTGGAATTATGGATATAATGGTTGTTCCAACTGATTTTTGTGAGAATCCTAAATTATTGAAGGCTGCTTTACCAAGCGTAATTGATTATGATAAAAAAAATTTAGTAACCTTTTTATTGGCAATAGATACTGGTATTAAAGACATTAGATATGATGATAGTGAGAAAGAGGTTCGATTTTTTACGGTTCATAAAGGAAAAGATAATCGAGATTATTCACTAAATTTGTTTTATGAATCAGAGGGAACGATTAAAAGTATTATTTTATTTATTTATGCGAGAAATGCTATTTTAAGTAACAAAGCTCTTTTTGTTGATGAATTAAATATCAAGTTACATCCATTATTATTAAAATTTATTGTTGATTTGTTTTATGAAGAAAATTCCAGTGCTCAATTAATTTATACTACGCATGATACTACATTAATGGACAGAAGATTTTTCAGAAGAGATCAAATTTGGTTTGTTCAAAAAGATGAATTTGGATATTCAGAATTAGTAGCATTATCAGATTTTAAAGTCAGATCAGATGCATCTTTTGAAAAAGATTATTTAGCTGGTGTATATGGAGGCATTCCGAATCTAAAGGAAATTGAGCTGAAAGAAGGCGAATAATTATGGGAACAGATGATTTGTTTAAAAAGAGAAGAGAACAAAGAAAGCAAAGAAAGCGAGAGTTTAAAACTCCGAAAGCAAACTCTTTTCTAATTGTGACTGAAGGTGAGAGAACAGAGCCTTTTTATTTTAAAGGTATCCAAAAGTTGATAAAAGAAAAAGTTGGAGGAGCAGTTGATGTTATTGAAGTTCCAACGATTGATGTTTATGGACAAGGAAGTTCAACCGAAAAATTAATTGAAATAACGGAAAGATTAGTCAAAGAAGCAAAAATTATTTATCAAAATGTCTGGGTCGTATTTGATAAGGATGATTTTAATGATTTTGACGAAGCAATAAAACGTGGACAGAGTATGGGATATAATATTGCCTGGAGCAATCAATCATTTGAATATTGGTTATATATGCATTTTGCTTATAGTGATTCTGCACTTCATCGGGAAGAATGGAATAAAAAGCTTGACGAAGTATTTGCACAGTATGGCCTTGGTGATGGATGTTATAGAAAAAATTATGAAGATATATACAAGTTAGTGGACTCATATGATGGTGTAAATACAGCTATAAAAAATGCAAAAAGAAGAATGGCTGATTTTAACGATAAAAAAGATTTGCCATCAAAATATGACCCGGGGACAAAGGTTCATGAATTATTGATTGAATTGAAAAAGTATTTGGATCAATGAGAGAAATTTCAAAAATGATCCTGCGAATCTCTGAAAGTAAAAATCATTGAGCCCTAACAAAAAGTGGTATAATTATTTTGTGGTGATAAAAAGGCAGAGTTTCCTTGGGATCGGGAGGCTTTGTCTTTTTGCATTTTTATAAAATGTGAAGAGAAAATTTTGCAAAAACTTTGAATACGAATCAAATGATAAAGGAGATACAACAATATGGCAAAAAGAACAGAAACTGATTTATTGAGATTTTATGGCGGAGACATCAAGGTAAGAACAGAGAAAAATGGTTTTCAAATGCTATATAATAAAGAAAGACCTAATGCAACGGAGGATGACTGGTTTTGGGGAGACAAAGATGCATACCGTACGTTAAATGCCCTGCTCTTTGATGGATATGCAAATGAAAAAGAACGAATATTTGAAGAACATAAATGCTTAAATCCTATGTATATTAAACGAATTGAAGACACAATTGATATTTACAAAGGAATTTTTGGGGCGATGTGTCAGAAAAAAGGAGAGTCATTATCTATCCCAGTGGTAAAAAGAGTAGATCGTAAAAATTCATTAAATGCATATAAGATGGGACATACAGGATCCTTTGTTTCTTGTACTAAAAAAGATTATGATGAGGAATTTAGTAATAAACATAATGTAATACTTTTAGAAATAGCGGTTTCAGAGAATACACCATATGCAGATTACCAGCGGTTTGTAACGATACAAGAGTATTCCAATTATGATGAACTGGAAGTTCTGTTTCCACCGTTTGTTTCTTTAGAGATTGAGGAAAGAGATTTAACAATAGCTGACAAACATATTAAGGATATGAATGGAAATTCACCGGTAGGAAAATATCTGCTGAAAATGGGTGAGTTTCCAGATTACAGAAAAACGATAGCGGTTCCTAGGGAGAAGCTATTGAATGAAATACTTTCAGGCAAAGAGGGGGCAGCAGAGTGTCTTGAAAAAATGAATTCAGGTAATTGGAATACGGATTATCAGAAATATGTAGAATGGAAAGATGCTTTGCACAATTACTTGAAACTTGTATATTCTGATATGTGGTATGGAGTAGAATAAGTAGAGGTATTGCATTGTGATCAGGAGAAAATAAGTATGAGTAATCGTAAGAAGAATAATCAAAGTAAAGATATGAACGAAAGAGAACTAAAAGAAGAAATAGAAAAAACTTATGAATTGCGTTATATTACGTATCAAAGATTAAGAGTACAAAATTTTTGGACAAGAATTTTAGAGATATATTATTCTGTTTTTACGGCGTTATTATCTGTATGTAGTATAATGAAAAATGGGGAATTTATCTCACAGCATTCAGTATGCTTTACAGTAGCGGTTGCAATTCTGGTTTGCTTTGCAAATGCACAAAACTTTTCAGGAAGAGCACACGATCTTGAAGCCAATTTGGCGGATTTGTTAAAACTGAAAAATAAAGCAAATAGTCTGAAAGTAGGGAAAAAGCAAATCTGTGTAGAATTATATAAGGAATACATTAAAAAGTGCGGGGACAGTGAATACCATAGTATTATAGATGAATATAAATACAATGGGGATTGGCAATACAAGAGAGATGTGTTGCTGTTGCAGGTTATTTGTGAACAGCAATACATGCTGTGAGAAAGATATAAAATTCAGTATATGCCACATTGTTCTTTTCTGACAGAAGTAATATAATAAAAATATATTGAATGCAAAACAATATATGAATTTGTTTGATAATTGCAATAAGAAAGGAATATGTTATGTTTGAAAATGTTGATACACAAAAGAAGAACGATGATTTTGAAAAGAGAATAACACAAATATATAACAAATATGCAGGAGTAGATATAGCAGAGGAATACATGGAATTATGGAATGGCTTTGTTGATTTGATTCAGTATATACAAAATCAGAATACTATTGATAACATGTCACCAATGGAAATGATAAAATTATTAAAAGAAATTGGAATGTCAGATCTGGAGATTAAACAATTATTTTTACAACAAATGAAAGTGAATTAATACATATGATACATACTATTTCAGAGTTACTGAAGGAAGTTAGTGAGTTTAAATCTGAATTTTTTGATGAACAAATTTATTATCGAGGTCAAAAAAATGGAACAAAAGCCGGGTGGATGCTTTTGCCAACGTTTTATCGTGAAAAAAAGCAATATGCTAGTGTACCATTTTATTCAGATAAGAAAGAAGAACTTAATACAATATATAAATTTATTGAGAAAAATTACGACTACTTTAAAAACATTGAATTTGATGACCTGATTAGTATCATTAATATCTTACAACATTATGGGTTCCCTACAAGAGTACTGGATGTAACACAGAATCCATTAGTTGCTCTCTATTTTGCATTAGAAGAAGTTGAGCTGAAAGATGGAAATGAACCTGTAATTTATTTGGTTTATGCTAAGAAAACAAGTGCAGGATATTTAATTAACAGCGATTTAAAGCGATTTTATAATGATGAACCGAATGAAAAAAAGAGACTAGATTCTATGGTTCTTGTGAATGGTTGTGTTCTTTCGGAACGAATTAGAAATCAAAAGGGTGACTTTATTTTATATTATACGGATGGGGATATAAAAGAAAATAACGATTTTGTAATAAAAGAAATCCCTATTTCTCCGGATTCAATAGAAGATTTGAAAAGAGAATTAAGATTAATTGGAATAAGCAAATCGACGATTTATCCTGCGTTGACTGAAGAAACAAAAAAACTAAAAGATCAGTTGAAAACTATTGCAAGTCAGAAAGCATTAAAAGAAAAAATGAAAGTATTTTCGAAACCGAGACAAAATTCTGGAGAGTTAGTTTCTGAGGTTTTAAGTGATAAAGAAAAAATACCACGAAAATATTTGGATAAAAAGAAAATGTTTGCAGAAATTAATTTGAATAATAATCGCCATGGAAAGTGAAAAACTTCAAATATTATGCAGGGATAAGAAGGAACTTAGATATGTTAAAGTAGAATAATACAAATAATTTGAAGGGGAAATTAAAAATGCTTGTATATTTATTCGAATTAGATTCTGTCAGAAATTCTAAAGCGGAAATCATAAAAGGGCAGCAGGCTCTTTTTGAAGAAATAGTGATGAATGGAAATCAGGTTGTGCTTTCATTTAATCAGTTGACAGATTCAGAAGCATTTTTAAGTATTTTGGAGAATGAAGAAGCGTATGAGGAAATGATTGGACTTTTTCGCTGTGGTGCATTGAGAGTTTCTCAGTTTGGAAGGTTCAGGACTGCATCCCAGTACATACAGAATGCAATTGATAAATGTATAGGGAAAGATTCAGATGCGTTTCTTTTTTCAGGACTTCCTGTAAAATGTACGGATACAGAACTTCTTACGAAAATTAAAGATGCGCTTGCATTTGGAGATCTTACACTTCTTGAGGAAATCAGAGATAAGTACCCGGTCGGTTCAACTGACTGGAAGAGATTAGAGTATATTCAGCGTTATATCCGTATGATTCTGATCCTCAGTATGGAAAAACTTGCGATGAATCCGGGAAAAGAACAAATAGAATATTCTTTTGTGGATTATATGAAAGAAATTATAACAATTTGTGAGAAAGAGCCAGATGAACAATTAAATCAGGGAGCAAAGTTGCTAAAGGAAATCAGTGAGAATTTAGGCGTGGACAAGTTGCGAAACAATAGGACGAACTGGATTAATTATCTGAATGGTCTGGAAGCGAATGAGACAATCTATATTGCGGAAGCAATAGTGGATTTATGTTATAACTATACAATTGAAGAAAGTATTTCAAATGTAGCAAGACATTTTGAAGACAGAGAAGGGTTTAGAAGAGATTTGCTTAACAGATTTCATCAGTATTGGGAAGAATATTGCTGTAAAATTCATGTTTTTCACAAAGGTGATTTGGAGCAGATTGCAGATATACAAGTAAAAGAACCATTTTGGGATACGGCAGTAAGACTTGTAGATCAGAATCCACCAATGTATTCAGGAGTATATGAGACAGGCTATAATAAGCGTAAAAGAGAGTGGAAGAGAGTAAGAAGCAGAAAAATTGGTAAATGGTTTGCAACAGCCTTTCTCTATATTGTTATATTTTGCCTAGTCGAACAAATGATGGGAACAATAGAAGAGAGCTTTTTAGCAACTACGGTGAATATAAAGCTAAATGGAATAGTAAGCGCAATTCTTGATACGTTGTGCTTTGGTTTGCTTGGTTCATGGGTGTCTGAGAAATTTGGACTTGTAGATGTGCTGGAAAGTGTGAAAAATTTAGGGACAGGAATAAAAGATATTTACCGGATTCATTCTGCACCGAAACAGATTGCTTATAGAAGAGATGAATTAGATGGAGATAGAAAGAGGAAACAAGATTAGAGATGGAGAATGAAAGCAGCATGTATAGTAAAGAGTGGAGAGATTATCTTGATTTAGCAGAGGAACGACCAGAACTTTTTAAAGCCAGTAGCAGACTGCAAATTATAATGGATTATGAGAGTGTACAACAGTTTGAAAGAAACACCGATAAAAAGATTGGTGTTGTATATCGAAGTGCATATAATTTATTAGTTGTTGATCTGGTTGAAAATATGAAAGGGGAGAGGTTTGCTTACGAGAGACTGATTCCGGCAGTGAAGAAAGGCGCTATCGTGTCTATTCCTGTATACGATGATAAATTTGTGTTATTAAAACAGTACCGGCATGCTATGAGGGCATTCCAATATGCATTTCCGAGGGGCTTTGGTGAAGAAGGACTTTCAGCAGAAGAAAATCTGCAGAAGGAAATCAAAGAGGAAACAGGAGCAGATGTTAAGAAAATCAGTCATGTGGGTACGGTGATCGCGGACAGTGGGATTGGAAGCAATGAAGTAGATGTTTTTGCATGTGAGATAACAGAACCTCAATTGAAATTACATTATGAAGGGATTGAGGAGATTGAATTACTTACAGAAAAAGAGCTGGTAAAGTGGATTGCGGAAGGTAGGATTACGGATGGTTTTACGCTTTCAGGATATGCGATGTATAAAAGTCGGTTATAACGGAAATGTAACTACCAGTATATAAATAACAGGTATATATCCGATAAAAGAGCGAGTCCCTTTAACAGATATAAAAGCAGCAGCTGATGAGGAATATCAGAAAAAGTTACTGGAAGAATTTGATTTATACTAAAGATTATTGAAGAAAAGACGATAAGCTCATGTGAACTTATCGTCTTTCCTTTTAAGGTTATAAAAAGTTTATTATGAAGATGGCATAATTATAACGCAGATGATTAACTTAACATCATACGGTCATTTGCGAATTCTCCGCCGCTGACTTCCTCGAATTTTGCAAGAAGGTCAGATACCTTAAGGTTTTTCTTTTCTTCACCGGATACATCGTAGATGACTCTTCCTTCATGCATCATGATCAGGCGGTTGCCGTGTGCGATGGCATCTTTCATATTATGTGTTACCATCATGGCTGTCAGGTTATTTTCGCTGATGATCTTGTCGGAGAGTGCAAGTACTTTTGCGGCAGTCTTTGGATCAAGAGCGGCTGTATGCTCATCAAGGAGCAGAAGTTTCGGCTTTTTAAGGGAAGCCATCAGAAGTGTGATTGCCTGACGCTGTCCGCCGGAGAGGAGACCAACCTTACTGCTTAAGCGGTCCTCAAGTCCAAGGTCAAGTTCTTTTAACGCTTCTCTATAGTGTTCACGTTCTTTCTTTGTGACGCCCCAGCCAAGACCTCTTTTCTGACCGCGGCGTGCAGCGATGGCCATATTTTCTTCAATAGACATCGTTGCTGCGGTTCCTGTCATAGGATCCTGGAACACACGACCGAGGAAGAGTGCACGTTTATGTTCGGAAAGTTTTGTGATGTCAGTTCCATCGATAATGATATTTCCTTTATCGATTCCCCATACACCTGCAATCGCATTCAGTGTTGTTGATTTTCCAGCACCATTTCCACCGATGATCGTAACGAAATCGCCAGGATTTAAGTTGAGATTAACTCCGTTGAGGGCACGTTTTTCATTAATTGTACCGGCGTTAAATGTCTTATAAATATCTTTGATTTCTAACATGTATCCCATTATTTTGCCCGTCCTTTCTTGAAGTAAGTATCTTTCATATAAGGAACTGCGAGGAAGCATGCAACAACTACAGCTGAGAACAGTTTCATATAATCAGATGGCATCTTCAGCCAGAGTACTAATGCGATTACAAGGTAGTAAAGGATTGCTCCGATGAAGACTGCACCGAGTGTGAAGGCAAAAGCTGCTTTTCTGTGTGCACAGAATTTTCCGAAGATCACTTCGCTGATGATGACTGCTGCAAGTCCGATAACGATCGCGCCACGTCCCATATTGACATCAGCTGCGCCCTGGTACTGTGCGTAAATTCCACCGCAAAGTCCTACAAGACCGTTGGAGATCATAAGTGCAAGAACTTTATTGAATCCTGTATTGATACCCTGAGCACGAGCCATCTGTTCGTTACATCCTGTCGCACGGATGGATGCACCGAGTTCTGTTCCGAAGAACCAGTAGCAGAGTGCGATCAGAATCAGTGCTGCAAGGATTAATTTCAGGAAGAAGATCCAGTTGCCTTCTCCGGTTACATAACGAAGAGAAGCAACCAGTTTGTACTGCATGACATTGACCGCCTGGTTGGATTTTCCCATAATGCCAAGGTTTACGGAGTAAAGTCCGATCTGTGTCAGGATACTTGCCAGAATTCCAGGAATTCCGAAAAATGTATGTAAGACTCCTGTTACAAATCCTGCTGCCATACCTGCAAGAAATGCAAAGACAAGTGCAAGTGCAGGATTCACACCTGCGCGGATGAGCATAACTGCGACTGCACCGCCGGTTGCAAGTGAACCGTCTACGGTCAGATCCGCAAAGTCAAGTATACGAAATGTAATGTAAACACCGAGTGCCATAATTCCCCAGATAATGCCCTGGGCCACGTTGCCCGGGAGAGCACGTACCAGAGTCATTGGATCAAGGGCTGCGAAATATGCTGCCATGATTTATCCCTCTAATCTTTCTTTTTATTGTTTCATATAAATAGATAAGTATAATTAAGGTTACTGTGAACGGAGTGAACAGTAACTAGAATCAAGAGCGACCATTCATCTGGATGAAGCCCGCTCTTGAGAAAAATATGTTCTGTTTAATATCTTCTGACTAATATGTTCCGGTTGAATGGAAGAATCTTATTCTTCGATTGCCTCATATCCGTCTGGAATAGTAATTCCAAGTTCCTCACAGATGGTAGGATTGTACATCTTTGTTACATTTGGGGCACTTTCAATCTTCATTGTAGTAATGTCAGCACCGTTTACAAGGATGTCGTAAGCCATCTCACCGGCTTTGTATCCGATATCGTAGTAGCTGATAGAAAGTGTTGCAATACCGCATCCTTTACAGATTCCCTGCTCACCGGCGATTACAGGAACCTTAGCCGGCAGACAGATGTTATTGATGATTTCTGTGTTTGAAGCCATTGTGTTATCTGTAGGAATGTAAAGTGCATCACATTCGGAAACTGCATTTGTTACAACAGACTGAATCTCATTAGAATCAGCAGCTGTGTACTCTTTGTATGCGATTCCATCTTTCTCTAATGCTTCAGCGAAAAGCTTTGCCTGATATGCTGAGTTCGGTTCAGCGGAGCAGTAGAGAAGTCCGACTGTTTTAGCATCAGGAATGAGTTCTTTGAGCATTGCCTCCTGCTCATCAATCGGTGCAAGATCGCTTGTTCCGGAAATGTTCATTCCTGTTGTTCCTGTCCAGTCAGAGATATCAAGTGCTGTAGCGTAGTCTGTAACAGATGTTCCGAGAATCGGGATATCACTTGTTGCTGCGCTTGCACACTGGAGTGCTGTTGTTGCATTTGCAAGAATCAGATCCACATTATCCGCTACGAAGTTATTTGCGATTGTAGCACAGTTAGCCTGCTCGCCCTGGCCGTTCTGAAGGTCGAATTTGACATTGCCTTCTCCGAACTTTTCTGTACAGGCATCTTCAAATCCTTTTGTTGCTTCGTCAAGAGCAGCATGCTCTAACTGCTGTAAGATACCGATCTTATAAGTCTTTCCTGAATCGGATCCGTTGTCTGCGCTCTTATCTGTAGAGTCGGATGAACTTCCGCATGCTGCAAGTGAAAGTGTCATTCCGGCAGCCATAAGTACTGCTAAAATTTTCTTAGATTTCATGATTGTGTCCTCCCTTTTTCGATTCATACAATCCACGCTTTAAACCGTTACGCTTTAAAGCACTAAACTGTAAGATGTCATGTGTTAAATTATAGCACGATTATTTGATACGTCAAGTGAAAATGGAACAAAAATGCAAGATTGTTGAAAAAATGTTGCAAAAAAACAATGCTTTATTCGTCTGGAAAATTGTGATATTATAAGATATGGTGTAAAATTAAGAATCATGAAAGTCTTTCTTCTATAATATGGGGATTTTTGCTGCAAAAAAATTAACAGAAGGATTTTTATGGAATTGAATAAAGGAGTTTATTTTTATAGATGAAGAAAAAGCACGAACACATCATAGAAAGTGTGAGGCCAGGAAGCATTGCGGAAGAGCTTGGAATTGAACCGGGAGATGTTCTGCTGGAGATTGACGGTCAGGTGATCGAGGATATTTTTGACTATCAGTTTTATGTGGAATCTGAGGAGCTGCTTGTTATGATCCGAAAAGCGAACGGGGAAGAATGGGAGCTTGAAATTGAGAAAGATGTTGATGAGGATCTGGGAATTGATTTCGGTAAGGGACTGATGGATGAGTATCATTCCTGCCATAATAAATGTATTTTCTGCTTTATTGATCAGATGCCGCCGGGGATGCGTGATACGCTGTATTTTAAGGATGATGATTCCAGACTGTCATTCCTTCAGGGAAACTATGTCACACTGACAAATATGAGTGAGAAGGATATGAATCGTATTGTCCGCTATAGACTGGAACCGATCAATATTTCGTTCCAGACGACGAATCCGGAGCTTCGTTGTAAGATGCTGCATAACCGTTTTGCAGGGGAGGCTTTGAAGAAAGTTGATATCCTGTATCAGGGCGGCATTGAGATGAACGGACAGATTGTTCTTTGCCGTGGAGTGAATGACGGGGAAGAATTGGAACGGAGTATTCGTGACCTGACGCAGTATCTGCCGCTTTTACGCAGTGTGTCAGTTGTGCCGGTTGGACTTTCCAAGTATCGAGATGGATTGTATCCATTAGAGCCATTTACAAAGGAAGAGGCGAAGGAAGTCATTCGCACGATTGAGAAGTGGCAGAAGAAAGTCTACGCAGAATACGGGATCCATTTTATTCATGCAGGAGATGAGTGGTATCTGCTGGCAGAGGAAGAAGTTCCGGAAGAGGAACGTTATGACGGATATCTTCAGCTGGAGAATGGAGTTGGAATGCTTCGTCTTTTATTTAATGAGTTTGAAGAAGGTTATGCGAAGCTGGAAAGCGGAGAACATCAGGAAGAGATTTCCCTTGCAACAGCAAAGCTTGCATATCCGTATCTTGAGCGTATGGCGAAGAAGATGGAGGAGAAGTATGAGGGACTTAAGGTTCACACATATTGTATTCGGAATGATTTCTTCGGAGAGCGTATCACAGTCTCTGGTCTGATCACAGGACAGGATCTGATGAAGCAGTTAAAAGATCAGCCGCTTGGAAGCAGGCTTCTGATCCCATGCAATATGCTGAAGATGGATGAGGACATTTTCCTTGATGACTTTACATTGAAAGAAGTATCAGATACTTTACAAGTTCCTATAGATATTGTAAAATCAAGCGGACAGGATCTGATCGATGCTATTTTAGGTGTCGCAGGTCCGAATCCCACAGATATAGATGAGAATCAGATGAAAGACCGTAGGATCACTACGGCTTAAGAGAAACTATTTAAGAGAAAATAAGAGAAAACAGGAAGGTAAGAATAGAATGAGTAAACCAGTAGTTGCCATTGTAGGGCGCCCGAATGTGGGTAAATCAACACTTTTCAATGTCCTGGCAGGAGAGATGATCTCCATCGTTAAGGATACACCGGGTGTTACAAGAGACAGAATTTATGCAGATGTTGACTGGCTTGACAGAGACTTCACACTGATCGACACAGGTGGTATTGAGCCGGACAGCAGTGATATCATCCTCTCCCAGATGAGAGAACAGGCTCAGATCGCCATTGACACAGCAGATGTTATTATCTTTATCACAGATGTAAAGCAGGGACTTGTGGATTCAGATTCTAAGGTTGCGGATATGCTTCGCCGTTCCGGTAAGCCGGTTGTCCTTGTTGTGAATAAGGTTGATAATTTTGATAAATATATGGCTGATGTCTATGAATTCTACAATCTCGGAATCGGGGATCCGGTGCCGATCTCAGCAGCATCCAGACTTGGTCTTGGAGATATGCTTGATGCGGTTACAGCACATTTCCCGGAGTGGGATCCATCAGAAGCGGATGATGACCGTCCGCGTATCGCAATCGTAGGTAAACCAAATGTTGGTAAATCCTCTATTGTAAACCGTCTGCTTGGTGAGAACCGCGTAATTGTATCCAATATCGCAGGTACAACAAGAGATGCGATTGATACAGAGATCGTGCATGACGGAAAGGAATACATTTTTATCGACACAGCAGGTCTTCGTAGAAAGAATAAGATCAAGGAAGAATTGGAGCGTTATAGTATCATCCGTACTGTAAGTGCAGTGGAGCGTGCCGATGTTGTCCTTATGGTGATCGATGCGACAGAAGGTGTCACAGAACAGGATGCGAAGATTGCCGGAATCGCTCATGAAAGAGGAAAGGGAGTTATCATTGTCGTCAATAAATGGGATGCCATTGAGAAGAATGATAAGACAATGAAAGAATACGAAGGAAAGATCCGTCAGGTACTTTCTTATATGCCATATGCAGAGATCATGTATGTATCTGCACTGACAGGACAGAGACTTCCGAAACTGTATGATATGATCGATATGGTCATTGAGAACCAGACACTTCGTATTGCGACAGGAGTTCTCAACGAGATCATGACAGAGGCAGTTGCTATGCAGCAGCCACCGTCAGATAAAGGTAAGAGATTAAAACTCTACTATATTACACAGGTTGCTGTTAAGCCACCGACATTTGTTATCTTTGTAAATGACAAGGAGCTGATGCATTTCTCCTATACAAGATATCTTGAGAATAAGATCCGAGAGGCATTTGGCTTCAGAGGAACTTCACTGAAGTTCTTCATCCGTGAGAGAAAGGAAAAGGATCAGTAGAATGGAACGTATTATCTGTCTGGTGATCGGATATGCCTGCGGACTTCTGCAGAGTGGTTATCTGGTCGGAAAGATGCATCATATTGATATAAGAAAAGCAGGAAGCGGAAATTCCGGTTCGACGAATGCACTGCGTGTTATGGGATTGAAAGCAGGACTTATGACATTTGCAGGAGATGTATTGAAGTGTTTTGCAGCAGTTCTCATTGTCCGTGCGATATACCATGGAAGTAATATTCTTCCGCTTCTGATGATGTATGCAGGAGCAGGAGTTACTTTGGGACATAACTTCCCATTTTATATGAATTTTAAAGGTGGGAAGGGAATCGCTGTTATGGCAGCACTTGTGGTAAGCAACTGTTTCTGGCATCTGCCGTACAGTTCCATCCTGTTTTTTGTCACACTGGCATTCTTTCTTGTGCCGGTGCTTGTGACAAGATATGTTTCCCTTGGTTCATTGCTTGCTTATGCAGTGTTTTTTATCCAGATGGTGATCTTCGGACAGCTTGGATGGTTTGATATGGCGAAGGGTGCGGTATATGAGTTATATGTGATCACGTTCTTACTTACAGCACTTGCATGGTACAGACACCGCGCCAATATTAAACGTCTGTTGAATGGAACAGAGAATAAATTCGGTTCAAAGAAATAAAAGAAGCGAAGAAAAGGAGAGATGATATGGCAAAAGTAGGAGTTCTTGGGGCAGGAAGCTGGGGAACAGCTCTGGCAATCCTTCTTCATGATAATGGACATGATGTAACTGTCTGGTCGATCGATCCGAAAGAAGTGGAGATGTTGAGCGAGAAGCGGGAGCATGTATCAAAACTTCCGGGTGTCCATATTTCAGAAGAGATTATGATCACAAATGAGATGGAAGAGGCTATTAAAGGAAAAGATTTCTTAGTTCTTGCAGTTCCTTCTATCTTTACAAGGAGTACAGCGGCAAAGATGAAGCCGTATGTTGTTGATGGGCAGATGATCGTTGATGTAGCGAAGGGAATCGAGGAAGATACACTGATGACGCTGTCTCAGCAGATCAGCCAGGAGATTCCGCAGGCGGACGTAGCAGTGCTCAGTGGACCGACACATGCAGAAGAAGTAGGAAGAAAGCTTCCAACATCCTGCGTGGTCGGTGCAAAGACAAAAAAGACAGCAGAGTACTTGCAGTCTGCATTTAACAGTAAAGTATTCCGTGTGTATACAAGTCCTGACATGCTTGGAATCGAGCTTGGAGGTTCTCTTAAGAATGTCATCGCACTTGCGGCAGGAATTGCAGATGGTCTCGGCTATGGAGATAATACAAAGGCGGCTCTGATCACACGTGGTATTGTTGAGATCGGAAGACTTGGCGTGAAGATGGGCGGCAAGTTCGAGAGCTTTTGTGGACTTACCGGAATCGGAGATCTGATCGTTACTTGTGCCAGTGTTCATAGCCGTAATCGTAAAGCCGGTTACTTAATGGGACAGGGCAAGTCTATGGAAGAGGCTATGAAGGAAGTAAACATGGTTGTTGAAGGTGTCTATTCTGCGAAAGCAGCTGCAAAACTTGCACAGAAATATGAAGTGCCAATGCCGATCGTAGATGAGATCAACAAGGTTCTTTTTGAAGGAAAGGATCCAAAACAGGCAGTAGATGACCTGATGCTTCGCGAGTCTAAGATTGAGAACTCTTCTCTTCTCTGGGAAGAATAAGAGAACAAAACGAATATAAAATTAAAAGTCATACCCCTTTGTCTGGCTGCATACATTGGTATCAGCAGAACAAGGGGGTATTTTTATGGATTCATTTCAGGTATACAAAGATATGAAAGCACGGACAAACGGAGAAATCTACATCGGAGTTGTGGGGCCGGTTCGGACAGGCAAGTCAACGTTCATCAGGCGTTTTGCGGAGCTTTTGATTTTGCCGAATCTTAAGGAAGAGCATGTGAAGCAGCGGACACAAGATGAACTTCCTCAGGCAGCATCGGGAACTACGATCATGACAACAGAGCCGAAGTTTGTTCCAAAAGAAGCAGCGGATGTAAAGCTTTCAGATGACATAGAGGTGAAGATCCGGCTGGCAGACTGTGTTGGGTTCATGGTGGATGGGGCGAATGGCCATACCGAGAATGGGCAGGAGCGTCAGGTGAAGACGCCATGGTATGACTATGAGATACCATTTACAAAGGCAGCCGAGATCGGAACACAAAAGGTGATACACGATCATGCGACGATTGGATTTGTTGTGACTACAGATGGAAGTGTGACAGATCTGCCAAGAGAAAACTATGTGGCAGCAGAAGAGCGGACAGTGAAAGAACTTCGACAGATTGGGAAGCCATTTCTTATTTTATTAAATTGCCAGAAACCATATTCGAAAGAGACAGAACGTCTGAAATCAGCTCTTGAGGAGAAATATGCAGCACCTGTTTATCCGGTGAATTGTGAACAGCTCAAGGAAGATGATATTTATGAAATGATGCGCCAGGTACTGTATGAATTTCCTGTCACGGAAATAGAATTTTATATTCCGAAATGGGTAGAAATGTTGTCACGTGATCATAGAATTAAGAAAGATCTGATTGAGAATGTGAAAAAAATTATGGCGCAGATGTCGGATCTGCGAAGTGTCTCCGGAAAAGGCTGGAAGACAGAAAGTCCATACATAGACCAGATCCTGTTGGATCAGGTAGAGATGGACACAGGGAAGGTTATATTACGGATTTCTTTCTGCCAGAAGTATTATTATGAAGTGTTGAGTGAGTTGACAGGAACTCAGATCCGCAGTGAGTATGAATTGATTTCTCTGATGAAAGAGCTTTCTTCTATCAAAGAAGAATTCAGCCAGATCAAAGATGCATTTGCGGATGTGAAGATGAAAGGTTACGGAGTAGTCAGCCCGAAGAAAGAAGAAATTCATCTGGATGAGCCGGTAATCATTAAGCAGGGAAGCAGATATGGAGTAAAGATCCGTTCCGAGGCACCATCGATCCATATGATTCGTGCGAATATAGAAACGGAGATCGCACCGATCGTGGGAAGTGAGAAACAGGCAGAAGACCTTGTTGCATATATTAAAAAAGAGAGCGAAGGTCCACAAGGCGTCTGGGGAACAAATATTTTCGGCAAATCAATTGAAGATCTTGTGATGGATGGTATGCGTAATAAGATTACGTTGATCAACGAAGAAAGTCAGGTAAAACTGCAGGATTCTATGCAGAAGATCGTAAACGACAGCAATGGTGGTCTGGTCTGCATTATTATATAGTGATCGTGAGCTTTTTTTTTACAGGAAAATATGATAAGATAAACAGTAAGTAAAATATGCAAAAGAAAGCGAGGAATTCAGTGTTGCTGAATCACCAACAGAGAAAGATTCTTGAATTATTGTGTAAAACAGAACATGTGACTGCGAGTGAACTGGCCGGTCAGCTTGGAATTGGCGTGAAGACGGTAAGAGTCAGGATCAAGGAACTGAATCCGGAGCTTGAGAAGAAAGGAATCCAGATTTTATCAAAGTCCAGGTACGGATATTATTTGGATCCAAGACAGCCGGAAGGTATCGAAGGACTGCTGAATCCGAAGGAGAATGAAGATCCGGTGATTCCGTCGAACAATCAGGAGAGAGTACATTTTCTCCTTGCATATCTTCTGAACAGAACGGAATATATCAAGTCAGAGGAGCTGTGTGATTTCCTTTACATTTCTAAGGGGACGCTGACGAATACACTCCGGCAGGTTGAGGAAACTTATCAGAAGTATGGTATTACAGTTCATAAGAAACCGGGATATGGTATCCGTGTGGAAGGCAGTGAATTTAATCTGCGTCAGTGTATGGTGGATGTCTTTGTAAAGCAGGACAGTCTGGAAGGGATTGGAAGACGGCATCAGACGGATGAGATCGAGACACTGGGGAAAATGGTCTATCAGTGTCTGAAGAAATATGAAATCGAACTTTCTGAGATTGCTTACAATGACTTTGTGGAACATATTTATGTGGCGATGCGAAGGATCCGTCAGGAGAAATATGTTGAATCGCAGGCAGCGGATATGCTTGGAAGAAAAGAGAAGCAGTTTGTGGAAGAACTGACAGAGCTGGTGGGCACGCATTATCAGATTCATTTTTCTCAGGATGAGAAGAATTATCTGACACTGCAGCTTGTGGGGAAGGTTTATATCGACAGTGAGACAGAACAGGAAAATTTCGTGATGCAAAGCGAGATCGACCGTCTTATTACTGAGATGTTGGAGATGATCTACAGGGAATTCCATGTTGATTTCAGGAATGATTTTCATCTGCGTATGGAGCTGAACCGACATATGGTTCCGTTTGTCCTTCGTATGAAATATCATATGATCCTGCGAAACCCGATGCTGGAAGAGATCCGTAAGAATTATGTACTTTCTTATACGATGGCGTCCCAGGCGGCAATTGCACTGGGGGAATATTTTCAGCAGTCGATTTCAGAAGATGAGATTGCCGGACTCGCAGAGGTTCTTGAACTGGCTTTGGAGCAGCAGGAGAATGAACAGAAGAAGTTTTCGATTCTGATCGTATGTGCATCTGGGAAGACGAGTTCAGAAATTCTCAGATATAAGTACAGCAGAGAATTTAAAGAGTATATTGAAAAGATTTATGTATGTAATCTTTATGAACTGGAGAACTTTCCGTTTGAAAAAGTGGATTATGTATTTACAACGGTACATATCTCTTCTTATGTACCGGTACCGATTTTGGAGATTGGTTCCTTTCTGCAGGACAATGACATTGACAGGGTGAGAAAGCTTTTTGCAAGAGAGAGTAAGGATTTTTTGCAGAAATATTTTAAGAAGGAATTATTTTTTACGGATGTGGAAGGAAAGACGAAGGATGAGGTTCTGAAGAACCTGTGCCGGAAGGTTGAGCAGGAGAAGGGACTTCCGGAGACATTCACTGCATCTGTTTTGAAGAGAGAGGAACTTACACCAACAGATTATGGTAATCTGGTGGCACTTCCACACCCGGAGCGTGCCTTCCAGGAGCGTGCTTTTGTTGCAGTGGCAGTTCTGAAAGAACCGGTGTTCTGGTTCCGGCAGAAGGTGCAGGTCGTATTTTTGACGGCGATCGGAAGGGAAGAGGATGAGAATCTGCAGCAGTTCTATGAGGCAACGACAGATCTGATCCTTCGTCCGGCAGATGTGCAGAATCTGATTCGTCATCCGGATTATGACAGGTTGATCCAGTTATTGCGCAGAGCAGAAGAATAAAATGTATTTAATCCCCCTGATGAATGTGATTATATGTTCAGTGATTCAAAAGTGACCACATTGATTGTGGTCATTTTTTGAGTGGAGCTTTTTAAAAATATATGTTAAATTAAGGTCAGTCGAGGGACAGGAAAGGAAATGACGATGAGACATCTAACATTGATCTGTATGGCAGGTATTTCAACGAGCCTCTTAGTGAATAAGATGAAACGGCTGATTCAGAATGAGAATCTTGAAATCGCAGTCACAGCGATGTCGGAACGTGCATTTCAGGGTTACACAGGTCAGACAGATGTTCTGCTGCTTGGTCCGCAGCTGGGACATCGGTTCGAAAGCCTGAAAGAACAGTATGAGTCCAAAGGCATCCGCATAGACAGGATTGATCCGGAGCGTTTCGGAGCAATGGATGCGAAGGCTGTACTGGAGCAGGCATTTCCAGACCTGTCTGGACAAATAGGTGATAAATAAAATAAATTAAAGATAGGAGAATGTATCATGGCAAAATTTACTTATGTAGTACAGGACAACGAAGGAATCCACGCAAGACCGGCAGGAATGCTTGCAAAAGAAGCAAAAGCTCTTGAGGGAGTTAAGGTTACAATCGCTGGAAACGGAAAAACAGCTGACGCTACAAGACTGATGGCTATCATGGCTATGGGTATCAAAAAAGGTATGGAAGTTGAAGTAACAGTTGAAGGTGAGAACGAAGAAGCTGCAGCAGCTAAGATGGAAGAGTTCTTCAAAGCAAACCTGTAAGAGAAAGTCATACATATACTCATTTAATTTCTAGTTAAGAAAAGATGTTTTAACAGATCGATAATAAGGATTAGCCCTCCGGAAGAAAGATCTGTCAGGACATCTTTTTGTTTTTATTGAAAACGCTCCGCTTAGGATGCGCACTGCGGCGTATCATGTAGGCGTCGCAAGCGTCTACGTTTCACTCCGGTCGTTGCTGGACGAGCGTCACTGGCGCTCAGCAACGCCGCAGGCGCAAGAATGTGCCGAGGCACATTCTTTGTTCTAGTTGCACAAAAGTTTATTGTTCTGTATAATGAGAAAGTACGAGTGGAGATCATAGTAGAATTAAGAAAGGGGCAGACAGAAGATGAGAGCAGTTATTTTATCATTAGATACAGGGGCATATAAAGCAAAAGCAGATGTGGCAGCGGCAGCATCACTCAAAAGAATGCTGGAGCAGGTTGGGATTGAAGTCCGGGCAGCAAAAGCATTTCCAGAGGATAAAGAAATGTTGAAAACAGTGCTCTGTAAGCTGGCAGATGCGGGAATGGTTGAACTGGTTCTGACAACCGGAGCAGTTGGGTTCTTGGAGAAGCATTGTGCGCCGGATGCTGTGAGGGAGACAGCAGACCGTCTGCTTCCAGGTATTCCGGAAGCACTCAGGGCTTATAATCTTCGTCATACAAAGAAAGTGATTCTGGATCGTTCAGAGGCTGGAATCAGAAAGAAGACATTGATGATCAATCTGCCAGAGAGTGCCAAGATGGCAAAGGAAGATCTGGAATATATACTTCCAGAAGTGGTACAGGTGGTAGATACTTTTTCATTAAGATAAAAACAGAAGGATGGAATAACAGGAGAGATTGAAAATGCTGGTAAAAATATATACAGATGGTGCAGCGCGCGGAAACCCGGACGGACCGGGCGGATATGGAACAGTGCTTGAGTATGTCGACACGAAGGGACAGCTTCATAAGAAGGAATTGTCCCAGGGATATGAGAAGACAACGAATAACAGAATGGAGCTGATGGCTGTAATTGCAGGTCTGGAGGCTTTAAACCGTTCCTGTGAAGTAGAAGTCTATTCGGATTCACAATATGTTGTGAATGCGTTTAACCAGCACTGGGTAGACGGCTGGATCAAGAAGGGATGGAAACGCGGGAAGAATGAACCGGTGAAGAATGTAGACCTTTGGAAACGTCTGTTAGAAGCAAAGCAGAAACACAGCGTGACATTTCACTGGGTAAAGGGGCACGATGGACATCCGCAGAATGAAAGATGCGATGAGCTTGCGACAACTGCAGCAGATGGAACAAATCTTATCGTAGATGAAGGGCTGTAAAAATTCGAAAACAATGATTGATTAATAAAAATCAAGAAGAAAATCTTGAAAACAGTGGACAACAGAGGGATTTCTTAGTATAATTGAAAACTGTGTTGAGTAAGACAGACAATCGCGGCTGCAAGTGCCGAAAGGCCGCAGGTGAGGAAAGTCCGGGCTTCATAGGGCAGGATGCCGGATAACGTCCGGTGGAGGTGACTCCCAGGCCAGTGCAACAGAAATAAACCGCCTGTGCATTTTGTGCAGGTAAGGGTGGAAAGGCAGTGTAAGAGACTACCGCCTTGCTGGTAACAGGAAGGGCACATGTAAACCCCATCCGAAGCAAGACCGAATATAAGCAATGTGGCTGCCCGTCACGCTTAAGGTGGGTCGCTTGAGCGCAGCGGTAACGCGGCGCCTAGATAGATGATTGTTCAACGACATAACCCGGCTTATCGTTTTGCTCAATCAATGGAGGGAGTTTCTGTTTAGAAACTCCTTTTGTATTTCAGTTATTAATAATGCGGAAGAAGTTATTTGAGATAGATTCTTTTGCAAGAGACAGACAACGGAGGAATTAAGACATGGGAATGAAAATTAATGCAGAATTACCATTACCTGCAAACCTGAAGGCGGAATACCCGCTTCCGAAAGAACTGGCAGAGATCAAGAAGAAACGTGATGCGGAGATTCGGGAGATTTTTGAAGGAAAATCCGATAAATTTGTTGTTATCGTGGGACCATGTTCCGCAGACAATGAAGATTCTGTGTGCGACTATGTGAATCGTCTTGCAAAAGTGAACGAGAAGGTATCAGACCGTCTGATGATCATTCCTCGTATTTATACAAACAAACCACGTACAACAGGAGAAGGATATAAGGGAATGCTCCATCAGCCGGATCCGGATCAGGCTCCAAACCTTCTTGAGGGTATCATTGCAATCCGCAGAATGCATATCCGCGCGATCAAAGAGACAGGACTGACATCCGCAGACGAGATGCTTTATCCGGAGAACAGAAGCTATCTTGACGATATCCTTTCTTATGAGGCAATCGGTGCCCGTTCGGTAGAGAACCAGCAGCACCGTCTGACAGCCAGTGGAATGGACATTCCGGTTGGTATGAAGAATCCGACCAGTGGAGACTTTTCAGTTATGATGAACTCCGTAATTGCTGCTCAGAACTCTCATAACTTCATTTACAGAGGAATGGATGTTACAACAGAAGGAAATGATCTTGCACATGTAATTCTTCGTGGTGGTGTTGACAAATATGGAACCTGTATTCCGAACTACCATTATGAGGATCTTGTCCGTCTGGTAGATGTTTATGCGAAGAAAGACCTGAAAAACCCGGCAGCGATCATTGATGCGAACCATTCCAACTCCAATAAGCAGTTCAAAGAACAAATTCGTATTGTCAGCGAAATTCTTCACAGCAGAAGATACAATGATGATGTGAAGAAGATGGTCAAGGGAGTTATGATCGAGAGTTACATTGAAGAAGGAAATCAGAAGATCTGCGATCATATGACTTACGGAAAATCTATTACAGATCCATGTCTGGGATGGGAAGATACAGAGAAGCTGATTTACAAAATTGCAGAAGAGTGTTAAATTTATAAGAGCCAGGACAGATACCACATACGGTAACTGTTCTGGCTCTTATATTAGATGTGGGAGTCAATCCCACATCTGATATAGATAAACGATGGATTATCTGCGGCTATATTTCTCCTCGCAGTACTGGCATCTGTATACCTGATTCTCTTCATCAGTCAGTACAAATACATGATCAAGTCCCTGCTCGATTGATGTGATACATCTTGGGTTCTTGCAGCGGATCACATTTTTGATCTTCTTAGGAAGAGTCAGAGGTTTCTTGGAGATGATCTCTCCGTTTTCAATAATATTTACAGTAATGTTGTGATCGATGAATCCGAGAATATCAAGATCCATGAAATCGATCGGGCATTCAATCTTCATGATATCTTTTTTGCCCATTTTATTACTTTTTGCATTTTTGATGATGGCAACACAGCAGTCTAATTTATCCAGGTGAAGGTATTTATAAATCTCCATGCTTTTGCCGGCTTCAATGTGGTCAAGGACGAATCCTTCAGAGATGCGTCCTACAGTTAATGTATTTTCTAACATTTTGTTACCCCTTTCGTACTATGAAATATGATTATATTAGTCAACGTGAATATCCAAAAGTGTAAGGATCAGAGCCATACGTACATATACTCCGTACTGAACCTGACGGAAATAAGCAGCACGTGGATCGTCATCAACATCAACAGAGATTTCATTTACACGCGGAAGCGGATGAAGAATATACATATCTTCCGGAGCGAGTTTCATTTTCTCTTTGTCGAGAATGTAGAAGTCTTTCATACGTACGTAGTCTTCTTCATTGAAGAAACGTTCTTTCTGAACACGTGTCATGTACAGAATATCAAGTTTTGGCATTGCTTCTTCCAGACGTACAACTTCTTCGTAAGGAATGTTCATCTTGTCAAGTACATCATGACGGATGTATTCCGGAAGTCTTAATTCTTCTGGAGAGATCAGCACAAAACGGATGCCTGTGTATCTCACGAGTGCTGTGATCAGTGAGTGAACAGTACGACCGAATTTTAAGTCACCGCACAGACCGATTGTCATGTTGTCAAGTCTTCCTTTTACGTTAAGGATTGTGAGAAGGTCTGTCAGTGTCTGTGTCGGGTGCTGGTGTCCACCGTCTCCTGCGTTGATCACCGGAATTTTGGAATGCTGGCAGGCAACCATCGGAGCACCTTCTTTTGGGTGTCTCATTGCACAGATATCTGCGTAGCAGGAGATTGTACGGATTGTATCAGATACACTTTCTCCTTTTGAAGCGGAACTGGAGCTTGCGGAAGAGAATCCCATAACGCTTCCTCCAAGGTTCAGCATTGCGGCTTCATGGCTTAAACGTGTACGAGTACTTGGCTCATAGAATAAAGTCGCAAGTTTCTTTCCATCGCAGGCATGTGCGTATTTGTCAGGATGTGCCTCAATATCCTGCGCAAGTTTCAACAGTTCGTCCAGTTCTTCCACTGAGAAGTCCAGTGGGCTCATTAAATGTCTCATAAGTAACCTCCTTGTGTGATTGAATCACATTATTTATATTCTAGTAGATCAGTAACGGCTTTTCTCTTAGGTGCTTGCGGATCATCATCCGGCCAGCCGACTGCAATCAGAGCTGCCAGTTCCCTCTCTGGCGGAATCTCTAAAAGTTCTGTAATTTTTTCTTCATCAAAGATGCCCATGATCACAGTACCAAGTCCCTGTTCTTTTGCAGCAAGACAGAAAGACTGGCAGGCAACACCAACGTCAAACATCTGCCATCTGTCCCCTTTTTTTGTGCTGTAGGATCCGTCACGTTCAAAACCGGATCTGCTTTTGATAAAAGTAACAGCAACCAGCATAGGAATTTGACGGATAATATTAGAATTGTAAACAGGGGTATAATCATCAGCGATCTTTTTGAGAATAGAGGGGTCTTCAATTGCGATATAACGAGTGATCTGTGTGTTTTTCCAAGACGGAGAATAGGAAGCAGTAGAAATAATAGAATCAATAATAGAATGATCAATATGATCAGGTTTATATTTTCTTATGCTTCTGCGCATCTTGATACAATCAGAAACGTTCATTTGTATACCTCCCAATGTTTTATTCGAGACGCTTGAATCAGATAAAAACCGATTGTTCTCGTATTCCATACCATGATATACTAAAACGAGAAGATTTTCAACAGGAAAATAAACTTTTTTCAAAGGATAGATTTTGTGGAAAAAATGTATTATACTTGGTACTGTTCATGCAGTGTTTTTACTATAATTAATTGTGTTACAAATCAGTATAAAAGAGATGCAGTATGGATGGAGTTTTTTAGTAAGGAGAAGTTAGGATGGCAACACTTGAAGAACTGAGAGTAGAGCTCGACAAGATAGATAACCAGATGGTGGAACTTTATCAGAAGAGAATGAATGTCTGCCGTGAGGTTGGAGATTATAAGGTGAAAGCCGGACGTAAAGTGTATGACCGGCAGAGGGAGCAGGAGAAACTTACAGATGTGGCATCAAAGGTTGACAATGATTTTGATAAGAACGGAGTTCGTGAATTATATACGCAGCTGATGTCTATGAGCAGAAAACTGCAGTATCAGAAGCTGGTAGAAGCAGGCGCACTTGGAAGGCTTCCTTTTATTCAGATTGATTCTCTTGAGAAGGATACTGCCAGAGTTGTGTTCCAGGGAACAGAAGGTGCTTACGGAGAAGCGGCAATGCATCAGTTCTTTGGAGAAGATGTGAATTGCTTTCATGTAAGAACATTCCGTGATGCGATGACTGCGATTGAAGAAGGGGCTGCGGATTATGCGGTTCTTCCGATTGAAAATTCATCTGCAGGTCCGGTGAACGAAATGTATGATCTTCTGGATGAATTTGAGAATTATATTGTTGCTGAGACGATCCTTCCGGTAGTGCATACTTTGTCAGGACTTCCGGGAACAACACTTACAGATATCAAACGTGTTTATTCGAAAGCAGAAGCCCTTATGCAGACGACAGGGTTTTTGAATGACCATGCAGACTGGCAGCAGATCAGCGTAGTGAATACGGCAATCGCTGCGCAGAAAGTAGTAAAAGATGGAGATAAGGCACAGGCAGCTGTATGTAGTGCCTATGCGGCGAAGATTCATGGGTTGGAAGTTCTCGCAGATAATATAAATGACGAGCCGGATAACTGTACACGCTTTATTGTGGTGACGAATCAGAAGGTTTATCTGAAGCATGCGTCAAAGATCAGTATTGAATTCGAACTTCCGCATCAGAGTGGGGCTCAGAGTGGGTCTCTTTATGATCTTCTGTCACATTTTGTATACAATAATATAAATATGACAAAGATTGAATCAAGACCTGTGAAAGGAAAACAGTGGGAATATCGTTTCTTTGTAGATTTTGATGGAAGTCTTGAGGATGCAGCAGTGAAGAATGCATTGCGTGGACTGAGAGAAGAAGCAACGAATTTGAGAATTCTTGGAAATTACTAGATATTAGAATAGATAGAAAAGCAGAATACAGAGCAGGTGGAGCGAAAGCTCCAGAGGGATTTACTGGAAAAGAGGTTATTTAGAATGCGTACAAACGAACTGATGCTGTATAAAAATATGGAATATGGAGAGATTCTAAAGGATATCACATTTCTGATTGATAATTATGAGAGTGAATTTTATAACAAAGAAGATTTAAGAGGACTCCTTTTTGATTGTATCAATGAACTTTTGGAATTATCAGTAAGCCACGGTTTTGAAGGGAATCTGTGGCATACTTATCTGACATTTCTTCTTGCAAGTGATGAGAATGCATACAGCACTTCCTGTGAGATCGTAGGAGAGATTGAAGGTAGTCTGAATGAGATTGCACTTCATGATTTTGCTATTTTTAAGGAAATGTTTGACTATGATTTCGAGGAACTGGAAAAGAGTCTGGACGCTGACTGCCTGAAGATCATCATGGATTATAAGAGCGGTAACAGTGGCGGTAAAGTGTTCAACCGTCGTGTCAGGGACAGAATCTGTGATCTCAGCCGTGCCCTTGCCGCGACGCAGAACGTAGATCATTTCAAGCGTACACTGACGCAGTTTTATAAGGAATTTGGAGTTGGTAAACTTGGACTTCACAAGGCATTTCGTGTGGAGCATCCGGAGAATTCTGATGTGGAGATCATACCGATTACAAACATTGCCCATGTACATCTTGATGATCTTGTAGGTTATGAAGATGCAAAGAAAAAGCTGGTTGATAACACGAAAGCATTTGTAGAAGGAAAGAAAGCAAATAACTGTCTGATGTTCGGAGATGCCGGAACAGGAAAATCTTCCTCGATCAAGGCTATTTTAAATCAGTATTATGACCAGGGACTTCGTATGATCGAGGTGTATAAACACCAGTTCCAGGATCTGAATGATGTAATTGCTCAGATTAAGAATAGAAATTATAAATTCATTATTTATATGGATGATCTTTCTTTTGAAGAATTTGAAATTGAATACAAATATTTGAAGGCGGTAATCGAAGGTGGTCTGGAGAAGAAACCGAAGAATGTGTTGATCTATGCGACATCAAACCGCCGTCATCTGATCCGCGAGACATTCCGTGATAAGCAGGACAGAGATGAAGATATGCATACAAATGATACAGTACAGGAGAAGCTGTCATTGGTTGCAAGATTTGGCGTTACGATTTATTTCGGTTCACCGGATAAGAAGGCATTCCAGGAGATCGTGCGTGTACTTGCGAAAAAGAATGGAATCAATATGCCGGAAGAGCAGCTGCTTCTTGAGGCGAATGCATGGGAACTGTCTCATGGCGGTTTGTCTGGAAGAACAGCACAGCAGTTTATTGATTATCTGGCAGGACGGGAGTAATGCATTGTGTGGAAGGCTTTTAGAGTCAAACAGAGCTTGGAAAATGGAATAACAGAAGAGAAAAACAAGAGTGGATTTCGCAAAAAGCTGATATCTGTACAGTTACTGATCGCACTTGTTGCGGTTATGCTGTTTTGTTCTGGATGTGCCGGGAAGATGAATGCAAAGAAGATTTTTCGTCAGTCTTCGGAAAATATGCAGAAAGTAACTTCTTCAGCAAATCATGTGGAGCTGGCAATTCAGATGTCTGATATTTTAAATCTGATGGAAGTAAACATGGAGATGGATCTGGAGAACACGACAGAGCCTCCGGCCGGTCATGCGAAAGGAACTGCCAGGGTGACGATCAAAGATTCTGAGGTATCTGCAGATCTGGAACTTTATCAGGTAGAGGAAGACGGAAAACAAGTGACATATAGTGGCACGAATGGATCCTGGAAGAAAGAGAGCGCAGAAGGAAGCAGCGAGAATCACCTTGGTATTGATGGAAATATTTTTGCGCAGGAAGGGAAAGCGCTTGAGTCTTTCCACCTGTCCGAGCAGGAGACAACAGTAAATGGCAAGGCATGTTATCAGTTGTATGGCAATGTAACAGGAACGGAGCTTATGGGTCTTCTTGGCAAAGAGATGGTAGAAGCATATCATCTGGTGAATCTCCCGGAGGAGAATGCAATCCGTAATTTGAAAATCCCTGTTATTTTTGACATTTACAAAGAAGAACTGCTTCCGGCGAAGATCGTTGTAGACATGAGTGATGTAATGGGAGATTTATATAAGTCTTACGGAGAGACTACGAAAGTAAATCTTTACTCGATCGTGCTTCAGTTTACGGACTATAACAAGGTGGATGAAATCCATGTTCCGGATGAAATAAAGAATTCTGCGAAATAAAAGAAACGTTGCCAGAAATCCTATGGTTGATGCTATATAAAAAGAAGGAAGCTTCAGACCGGGCACATGCCGCTGAAGTCTTCCTTCTTTTTGTTATTACCACTTATTTCATATTATACAGGTTTCATATTACTCAAGTTCTTCTATATTGCTGATATCGCTGTCAATCACCATGGAGTAATTTGTATAATAGACGACAAATCCAGGTTTCCCACCATTTGGTTTTTTGACCTGTTTTTTCTCCACGTAGTCAATCTCAACTTTATCGGAACCACGCATGCTGGAATAATAAGCTGCAAGTCTGGCTGCTTCTTCGAATGTACGGTCCGGAAGTTCATCCCCATGTGTTTTGACAATGACATGGGATCCCGGAGCTTGTTTTGCATGGAACCACCAGTCATTTCCGACTGCAAAGTGGAACGTCAGTTCTTCATTCTGAAGATTGTTCTTTCCGACATACATATGATAACCGTCACTGGAAATGTAATGGAGTGGTTTGTTTTTTATCTTGACTTTTTTCTTTGTATATTTTCTGCGGATATAGCCGGAGTTTGTGAGCTCTTCTTTAATTTCAGCAAGATCATCTTCTGTCAGTGCAATATCAAGTGCCGTCTGGATGGATTCCAGATAAGTGATCTCGTCCAATGTCTCTTTGCAAAGAACAGAAAGTGCTTCAAAAGTACGTTTTTGCTTGTTATATTTTGCAAAATAACGCTGGGAATTTTCCTGCGGTGTCTTTAATGGATCCATCGGAATGGATACCATTTCATTGGTGTAATAGTTCAGGCATTCAAGAGTCTTTGCGCCTTCCTCCAGATTGTATCCATAAGTGTTGATCAATTCGCCGTACACTTTAAATTTTTCACGATTTTCTGTGTCTCTCAACTGACGCAGCTGCAAGTCGTATTTTTTCCGGTTTCGTTCTAATGCAGTCTGAACTACGTGACGCAGATCAACCGATTTCTGTCGGATGCGGGTAATGAGACTGCGTGTCGAATAATAAGTCTCAAGTACTTCGGAAACAGAATCATATTCTACCCTTGTATAGTTGACAAAATGACTCAGCGGAAGAGCAGAGAATTCTTTTGGCTCTTTTCCATCGAAATAAATACCAGGTGAAAAGGTATCTTCTTTGATCGCGGATAAATAAATCTCAAACTGTGTATATAGATGAAGTAAAATATCAGCAGAATACTCCTGGGCCGGGACAGAAGAATCCATTCCTGCAAGGGAGCAGATCTCCTCCGCGGTTACAGGACTGATTCCGGTAAAACTTGTGTAAATTGCTTTGGCAAGTGGCATTGGTTTACCTGTCAGATGCGCTGCGAATTCTTCAGAAGTTACCGTGAGCGGATCTACTTTCTGCATGGTGTCCGGGATGAAATACTCTCTTCCCGGAAGAACCTCCCGGACAGAACTCATCTGTGCAGATACATGTTTGATACTGTCAATGATCTTACCCTGATCGTTACAGAAAATGATATTGCTGTGTTTTCCCATGATCTCGACGATCAGATCTTTCCGGCAGAGGTCACCAAGTTCATCGAGATGTTCAATTGTAAAATGAATAATACGCTCAAGTCCCGGCTGCCAGATATCAACAATGCGGCCGCCGCTGATATGTTTACGAAGAAGCATACAGAAGTTTGGGGCAGTCATCGGACTTGGCTTATTCTTCGAGGTCAGATAGAGCAGCGGAAGAGAAGCATCCGCCGAAATCGACAGACGATACTGACCTTCTGTTGATTTGACTGTCAGAAGAAGCTCATCTGCTTCCGGTTGTGCAATCTTTGAAATTCTTCCGTTTAATAATTTATGTTTTAATTCGCTGGCGAGACTCGCCACAACGATTCCATCAAAAGCCATATTGTTTCCTCCTGAATAAAAGGTTTGTTTTCACATTTTTTAATTGTAACATAAATCGAATCTTTATAAAAGACTTGTTGACCATTTACAAACATTTGATGTATAATAGATTAGATTATAGTAAACAGAGGATGAAGACAATGATCAAAAGTATGACAGGCTTTGGCAGATGTGAGATTCAGCAGGATTCCAAGAAGTTTACCGTTGAGTTAAAGAGTGTAAACCACCGTTATCTTGATGTGAATATCAGAATGCCGAAGAAACTTAATTTTTTTGAAACATCCATCCGGACACTTCTGAAGTCTTATGCGAACCGCGGGAAAGTTGATATCTTTATTACATATGAAGATCTGTCACAGGCGCAGAGCTCTGTGAAATATAATCCATTGATCGCGGCAGAATATATGAAGTATTTTAAGCAGATGGAAGAAGAATTCGGGCTGGAAAATGACATCAGCGTATCTGCACTTGCGAGATTTCCGGAAGTTCTTACGATGGAAGAGCAAGTGGAAGATGAAGAGGAGCTTTGGAATGGACTGAAGAAAGCACTGGAAGGGGCTTTTACACAGTTTGTTGAGACGAGAATAACAGAGGGTGAGAACCTGAAGAAAGATATTCTTGCGAAGCTTACATTTCTGGAGCAGGAAGTCGCTGCGGTAGAAGAACGTTCTCCACAGATTGTGGCAGAATACCGACAGAAGCTGGAAGAGAAAGTGGCTGAGTTGCTGGCAGATACACAGATGGAAGAAAACCGCCTGGCAGCAGAAGTGATTCTGTATGCAGATAAGATCTGTACAGATGAGGAAGTTGTGCGGTTGAAGAGCCATATTCAGCATATGAGAGCAACATTGGAGGAGAAAGAAGGAATCGGGCGTAAGCTGGATTTCATTGCGCAGGAGATGAATCGCGAAGCAAATACGATTTTGTCTAAAGCGAATGATATCGAGGTTTCCAATCATGCGATCAGTCTGAAGACAGAGATCGAGAAGATCAGAGAGCAGATACAGAATATAGAATAGAGTAAAAGAGGGCAGGATCATGAATAAGAAAGGTATTTTGATTGTCGTATCCGGATTCTCAGGAGCCGGAAAAGGTACATTGATGAAAGAATTAATGAGAAAATATCCGGAGAATTATGCTTTATCCATCTCTGCGACAACAAGAGGTCCACGTGACGGGGAAGTAGATGGCAGAGAATATTTCTTCCTTTCCAGGGAGAAATTTGAAAAAATGATTGCTAATAATGAATTGATAGAGTATGCTAAATACGTGGAAAACTATTATGGCACACCGCGTGCATATGTTGAGAAGATGTTGGATGAAGGGAAAGATGTGATTCTTGAGATCGAGATTCAGGGAGCACTGAAAGTGAAAGAAAAGTTCCCGGATACGCTTCTGATGTTTGTGACACCGCCGAATGCCAGAGAACTGAAGTCCCGTCTGGTAGGAAGAGGGACAGAAACGATGGAGGTTATTGAGTCCAGAATGAACCGTGCCTGTGAAGAGGCAGAGGGAATGAGTGCTTATGACTATCTTGTCGTGAATGATGAACTGGATGATTGTGTTGAAGAGATGCATTCTATTATCCAGGGAGAACACCACAGAAGTTCACGCAATGTGAATTTTATGAATGACATAAAAGAAGAATTGGAAGAGTTGAAAGGAGAAAATTAATATGCTGCATCCATCTTATACTGACTTGATGAAAGTAGTTAACAAAGACGTTGAAGAGGGAGATTCTAAGGTTGTAAACAGCCGTTATTCTATCGTAATGGCTACATCTAAGCGTGCAAGACAGCTGATCGCCGGAGAACTTCCGCTTGTACCTGTGAAAGACGGACAGAAGCCGCTTTCCATTGCAATCGAAGAACTGAATGAAGGTGAGCTTAAGATCTTACCTGAGGACACTGACGAAGAGTAGAATCAGAACAGTAACGGAGCAGATGCAGAAAAGTGCAATCTGCTCTTTTGACGTTGTTGTTGAACGTTTTGTGCATGCATGGAATGTATGAAATGATGCACAGAAGGTGAGATTTATTTATATTTTTTAGAGAGGATGACCAGGAGGTTTTACTAATATATGAAGATACTTTTTATATCCTTAGGATGTGATAAAAATCTGGTGGATACAGAAGTAATGCTTGGAATGCTTGCTTCAAGAGGTTACGAGATGACGAATGATGAACAGGAGGCTGATATTATTGTGATCAACACCTGTTGTTTTATCCATGATGCGAAAGAGGAAAGCATCCAGAATATTCTTGAGATGGCAGAATATAAGAAGAATGGCAGTGCAAAGGCATTGATCGTTACAGGATGTATGGCAGAGCGTTATCGTCAGGAGATTCTTGATGAGATTCCGGAGGTAGATGAAGTTCTTGGAACAACTGCATATGATCGCATTCTGGATGCGGTAGATGCGGCACTTGCCGGACAGCATGAAGTTATGACAGCTGACCTTGATGCTCTTCCATTACCGGAGACGAAGCGTCTTGTAACAACAGGAGGACATTTTGCATATCTGAAGATTGCAGAAGGATGTGACAAACATTGTACGTACTGCATCATTCCGAAAATCCGTGGAAACTTTAGAAGTGTACCGATGGAACGCCTTCTGAAAGAAGCACAGGATCTGGCAGAGCAGGGCGTAAAAGAATTGATTCTTGTTGCTCAGGAGACAACGCTTTATGGAAAAGATCTTTATGGAGAAAAATCTCTTCCAAAGCTGCTCCGTGAACTTTGCAAGATCAGTGGAATCCGTTGGATCCGTATTTTATATTGTTATCCGGAGGAAATCACAGATGAACTGATCCAGGTAATGAAAGAAGAACCGAAGATCTGTCATTATCTTGATCTCCCAATCCAGCATGCGAATGATACCATCTTGAAGAGAATGGGACGCAGAACTTCAAAACAGGAGCTGATCGACATTGTGCAGAAGCTTCGTAAGGAAATTCCGGATATCTGTCTTAGAACAACACTGATCACAGGCTTTCCGGGAGAGACGCAGGAGCAGCATGAAGAGGTGATGGAATTCATTGACACACTTGAGTTTGATCGTCTTGGAGCATTTACGTATTCTCCGGAGGAAGATACACCGGCAGCCACATTCGAAGATCAGATTGATGAAGAAGTGAAAGAGGATCGTCAGGCAGATATCATGGAACTTCAGCAGGAAATTGCATTCGATAAAGCGGAAGACATGATTGGAAGAGAAGTTCTTGTCATGATCGAAGGTAAAGTCGCAGATGAGAATGCCTACGTTGGAAGAACTTATCGTGATGCACCGAATGTAGACGGCCTGATTTTTATCAATACTGACGTAGAATTGATTTCCGGAGATTTTGCAAAGGTTAAAGTGACCGGAGCATTAGATTATGATTTGATAGGAGAGTTGATGTAGTATGAATTTACCAAACAAATTAACAGTATTACGTGTGATTATGGTTCCGTTTTTTGTTTTCTTTATGTTGACAGATGTAGGCGGAGTTGCGAATAAATGGATCGCACTTGTACTTTTTATTGTTGCAAGTCTGACAGATATGCTGGATGGTAAGATTGCAAGAAAATACAATCTTGTAACAAATTTTGGAAAGTTTATGGATCCGCTGGCAGATAAACTTCTTGTCTGCTCAGCAATGATCTGTCTGATTCCTTCAGGAAAACTTCCGACAGCAGTTGTTATTGTTATTATTGCAAGAGAGTTTATTATCAGTGGTTTCCGTTTGGTAGCATCTGATAATGGCGTTGTTATCGCAGCAAATTACTGGGGAAAATTCAAGACAGTATCCCAGATGGCAATGATCATTGTTCTGATTGCTGATTTTGGCGGCGTATTCGACATGGTTGGAACAGTACTGATCTGGATTGCCACAGCACTTACTGTGATTTCTCTGGTAGACTATGTGTGGGCAAACAGAGAGATTCTTACAAAGGGAGGCATGTAAGAGATGTATCTTGAGTGGTTTTTTAAAGAGAAAGCTGCAGGTGAGAAAAGTCTGGAAGAAGTTGTAGTAGATCTTCTTGCAGAGCGTAAACTTCATGTGACAACAGCAGAATCCTGTACAGGTGGATTGATTGCAGGAACGTTAGTCAATGTGGCAGGAGCATCAGATGTGCTGAACGAGGGCTATGTTACGTATTCGAATGAGGCAAAGGAACGTCTAATTCACGTTTCTCATGAGACACTTGAAACTTATGGTGCCGTGAGTGAACAGACAGCGCATGAGATGGCTGAGGGTGCGGCAAAGGCTGCGAATGCGGATGCGGCACTAAGTGCAACAGGAATTGCAGGGCCTGGAGGTGGAACAGAAGAAAAGCCGGTTGGTCTTGTATATATTGGATGTTATCTGAATGGGAAGACGACAGTGAAAGAGTGTCGTTGGAATGGAAGCCGGATGGAGAATAGACTGGATACTGTGAAAGCAGCGTTGGAGATGCTGAAGGAACGTCTGGTGGAAGAGATGCCGGTGTAATAAGAAAAGATTAAGTTGAAGCAGTAACTGTTTCCAAAAGGATACAGAAGCTGCTTTTCTTATACATAAATTTGTCAAGTGTCATATTTATATAATTCTTTCCCTCAGATGGTGAAAATCTTGTCAAAGTTGTGATTGACGAATGCGACAAATTGTGCGAAAATAAATACATATGGTGCAGGGAGAAAGATTTTGTGGCAGGTGACAAATCAACTTCTCACCGCGCAGACAGTTCAGTGTTAAAAATGATGCAGAGCTGTCAGTTTTTGTGCGAAAAAAATAGTGTACCGTATACGAAGAAAATCATACATATTGAAAGGAGTATTAACATGATTTATTCACACGAAGTAGAAATGATGTGTCCGGTAGCCCAGGGCGTAAACCATGGCGCAGCTCCAATTCCAGAAGAAGCTAAATGGGTAAAGGCAAAAGAAATCAAAGATATCTCCGGACTTACACACGGTGTAGGCTGGTGTGCTCCACAGCAGGGTACTTGTAAGCTCACACTGAACGTAAAAGACGGAATCATCCAGGAGGCACTTGTTGAGACAATCGGATGTTCAGGAATGACACATTCTGCAGCTATGGCTTCTGAGATCCTTCCGGGAAGAACACTTCTTGAAGCTCTGAATACAGACCTTGTATGTGATGCTATCAACACAGCTATGAGAGAACTGTTCCTTCAGATTGTTTACGGAAGAACTCAGAGTGCATTCTCAGAGGACGGACTTCCGATAGGAGCAGGACTTGAGGACCTTGGAAAAGGACTTCGTTCACAGGTTGGTACAATGTACGGAACACTGAAAAAAGGACCTCGTTATCTTGAGATGACAGATGGTTATGTAACAGGAATCGCACTGAACGAAGATGATGAGATCATCGGATATCAGTTTGTAAACTTCGGTAAGATGATGGACTTCATCAAAGCTGGAGACGAGCCGGCTGTAGCGCTTGAGAAAGCTAAAGGACAGTACGGACGTGTTGACGATGCTGTTAAGATCATTGACCCAAGAAAAGAGTAAGGAGGACTATTTCAATGGCATTATTTGAATCATATGAAAGAAGAGAAAAACAGATTCTTGCAAAACTCGCTGAGTATGGAATCAACTCCATCGAAGAAGCTGCAGAAGTAACTAAAGCAGCTGGTCTTGACGTTTACAAGATGGTTGAAGGAATTCAGCCAATCTGTTTCGAGAACGCTAAGTGGGCTTACACAGTAGGTGCTGCTATCGCAATCAAAAAGGGATGTACAAAGGCAGCTGATGCAGCAGCAGCAATTGGAGAAGGACTTCAGTCTTTCTGTATTCCGGGATCTGTTGCAGATCAGAGAAAAGTTGGTCTTGGACATGGTAACCTTGGAAAAATGCTTCTTGAAGAAGATACAGAGTGCTTCGCATTCCTGGCTGGACACGAGTCATTCGCAGCAGCTGAGGGTGCTATCGGTATCGCTGAGAAAGCAAACAAAGTTCGTA
>OLRS01000147.1_pt1 | contig 82275 bp, 77 predicted proteins | sample 1673171 | NCBI WGS metagenome assembly OLRS01 (sample SAMEA3136762, study PRJEB25190) | human gut metagenome | biome: human gut; feature: human-associated habitat; material: faeces | place: Austria | collected 2013
TGCTCCAAGAAAGGAGAATTCGCGATGAAAGAATTCATAACAGCAGAAAAAATAGCGGAAATGTTAATCAGTGGCGTGATCAGTTGTGCAGTTGCACTTGCAGTTAACTGTATCATCGAAAAATATAAAAACAAGAAAAGAGCCGATGTGGACAAGACACCGACTCAAGACAATATTTCTGAAAGATCTGATGAAAATCTTTCAGATGTTCTAAAATATGCGGATATTCACGATAATACCAATTGTGATATCCAAGTAAACATATACACTGATCCTGAAAAAGATCAGTAGTCAGAAGAAAAACAACTTAAGCCTAGCATCCGGATGTTCTCGTTTAGGAGGATGTTCGGATTTTTATTTTTTTCTTCTACACTTTAAATATGAGAGATTTAAAAATAAATATTTTTCATATATAAAAATTTATCAAAAAAAAGCTAACATGGAATCACTGCCAAGACTGTCTATGAATGAATATGTCAGGATCGGCTCTAAAATCTTATATGTGAAAAATATCTTTCGGGAAATCTTGCATATTTACTATAGAAGAAATTTGAAAGGAGTTTTCATATGAAACATGGAAAGAAACCAACAAGAGAACAGAAAATGATGCTAAAAGAAGCAGGACTGGTTCCTGAGAACTGGCTGGTTATAAAGAATATGGAAGATCATATTGAGGTAGTCAGCAAAAAGTCTTTATCAGATGCGACAAAGAAGCCTAAAATAAGAAAGATTATGAAGTAATAAAAGGAGTGTGGGATTGTGATAGAAAAAATCATATATGCAATGAATCTTGTCATCATGGGGACCATATTCTACACATCCTTAACGGAATCATATTTACAACGATTATTAATTGATGATCCGGATACAAAAGAAGATGTGATACGTTTTTTTGAAAAGAGGTCTTTTATGGTTGCAGGGATTACAATGATCTTAAGTATTCTTCCAATCATTGGACAATTATATGCGCTGTTTCTTTCATTTACCATTATTTTCTTAGATGATCGGGAACATATCAAAGGATCTTGTAATGACAAAGATAATATGACTATTCGGGAATTGATCGTGCAAATGATGAAAGAAGATATTGAGGAGGAATGAGAGTATGGATATTGTGAGTTTCGTTTTATCAGTGCAGGTGTTTACGGTTATTTTTAATATTTTGCTAAATTATTATGGAAACAAAATATTGCTTAACTATGATTATGATGATCCCGATATGAAAGAAATTATATACAAAGAAACACACAAGGGTATTATTTCAGGAATTAAAAATTTTTTCATGGGTTGGATTCCTATTTACTCACAGTTGTACATGGTTGTTGGAATTTTTATAATTTTGAACTTAGATGTGAAATTAAAATTATTTGATAATCTTTCAATTCGCGAATGGGGATGTAGAAAATTATTGGAAGAGCATAAAACAAAGGAGAAAAACAATGCGTGAAGAAATCGTCAATGAACTTGGGAAAGAAATAACAAATGGAAAAGGATGCATCGTATTAGATTTTTCATGCTACTTTCCATATGCAAATCAAGATTGTTTGGAATTCAAATTTAAACTTGGAGAAGAGGAGTTGGAACCTTATAAATATAATCATCGGTATCCTAATAGAGACTATGTGACAATCTCTAAAAAAATGGGGAGAAGGGTGAGTAGGATTGGGTACCCAGTTTTTGTAGATCTTAATGATGAATATTTCTTCATACTTGAAATTGAAGTTGGAATAAAGGACTACAAAACAGTACAACTTGGTTTTCCTGTGATTATAAAGCTTACAGAGGAAAAACCTGTATGCAATCTTGGATTTCGTTTCAATTTCGATGCAGCAACATTTCAATTTGAAAGCTATTATGAGCATGAAAATGATGGTATGATTGGACATAGACATACAATTTGGACCAATAAGGAAGAGCATAATATTGAAAACGCAATCGTCATAACGCCTCTAATTCAAGACTATTCAAAGAATGGTGTATATGTAGCAGAAGTATTAACTCCGCATCCACAAACATTTGAACATTTTATGTGTTAAAAAAAACGTAATTTCATATGAAAAATTAGACTTGGAAGCAACTCTGAGTCTTTTTTTGTGTAATAAACTGCTGAAAATACAACATCATCAGATTTATTTTTTCATATCACATATTTAAGTTGAGAAAGTAAATCCGGATGCTCCAAGAAAGGAGAATTCGCGATGAAAGAATTCATAACAGCAGAAAAAATAGTGGAAATGTTAATCAGTGGCTTGATCAGTTGTGCAGTTGCACTTGCAGTTAACTGTATCATCGAAAAATATGAAAACAAGAAAAGAGCCGATGTGGATGAAACACCGACTCAAGACGATATTTCTGAAAGCGCAGATAAATACTTTTCAGAAATTAAAATAGATATTCATGATAATGCGAATTGTACTTTCCATTTTCATGAATGCACTGATCCTGAAAAAGATCAGTAAAAAGAAAATTTAATAATCAGCATCCGGACATTCTCATTTAGAGAATTGTTCGGTCTTTTTATTTTTTCTTCATATTAAATATGAGAGATTTAAAAATAAATGTTTTTCACATATAAGATTTTGTTTTTACGAAAAAAAGAACCGACACATGATTCAAAGTGTATCGATTCTTAGTTCTTTGGCTGAATAAAAAGTTAAGTTATACAGAATCAAAAATATCATATTTTCAATGTAACTTAATGACGAAGAGAGGAAGTAGGATTATTTTCGTCTGGAGAAAAATTTTAATTCAAAAAAGGAGAGATTCATTATGAATACGAAAATTAAGAAGTTTTTGAAAAAAGCTAGCTGTTTTGGAATGGGAACGCTTGCATTCGTTGGAGCTGCATTTGGTAATGTATCATTATATAGTAATAACAATTACTTAGTATCTGCAAATGAAACGCCAGCAGCATATGTTTATAGAGAAGGAAGTTTAGACAACAATGAACATCAAAACTCTACCATGAAGGAAGAAAGCTCAAAGACAATGGATTCCAATACAAGTACTACTGTACAGGAATATTTGCAGGATCCTGAAAAATATGCTTCAAAAGAATCAGAAAAGAAAACTATTGCTGATCATATCTTAGATGGAGTCCAGTTTGTCTTAAAAGAAGTAAAAGAGATCACAATTGCTGTATTCACATATCTTTTTGCGATGCAGAAAAAACTTTGTGATAAGTTTGTTGAAAAGATTACGGACTTGTTTGTAGATGAAGAAGTAGACAAGATCAAAAAGAAAAGAAAGAAAAAACACAAAAAATCAAAAAGAAAGTAATCACAATGTTTTGTAATCACAATGGCAGTCTGAAATATGGCTGCTGTTTTTTTATATGTGAAAATTATTTTCTCTAAAAAAACTCATACTTAAATCGAGAGAAATTTGAAGAAATTGTGTTTTCATGCAATTATTTTTTTTCAAATCTCTCATATTTATATTGGATGATAAAGATTGCGTTGTTGCGGAGCCGCTGAGTCCGATCTGCAGCGTGATCCAGTCCGCGAACTTTGAAAACTGAATAAAGAAAGGAGAAGTGATCGCGATGTTTGATAAAATACAATCAACGTATTTTAAACGCGTTACGACTGGTGTTCTGGCACTCTTTATGACTGCTTCTTCCGGATTTTCTTATGCAGTGCCAGTTTATGCTGAAGAAGTAACAACAGCAGCTGCAAAGCGGAAAAAGGAAGAAGAATTTAGTAGTACAGAATCTTCAACGTTACAGTTGAATGAGAATAGTACGAAAGAAGAAGTAAAAAATAATCAGGATACTGGAAATGACGATGTAAAGGTCACAACAAATGGAAGTTCGGAAGATCAACCAGAAGTTACGTATGAAAAACCAGATACGAAAGAGCCGGGGCGAAAGCTATCCAGTGAAGAGGCTCAGAAAGATCTGAAAAAGATCATTGAAGGTAAGAAATACTCTTATGAAGCCATCTTACAAAGAATCTTTGAAATTGACGATTTTTCATTTTATTCATCCCTGACATCAGATGATATTAAATTCTTGATGAGTGGTAAAACAGAGGAAAAATACGAAATTCTTGAAATTTTAAAATTAAAATCTGTAAATTACTATGATTACAATAGTTTAAGTCCAAAGAAATTTTATTTAAGTTTATTTAGTTATTTCAAACTTATTGATCAATGTGACGAAGAATTATCAAAAGATGTCAAAAAGCAAATTCAAGATCAGGTGTTAAAAGATATCAATCAGTTTTATATAAAAGAGGAATCACAATATTATGAAAATATAAATGATTTTTATGTAAATGATATGCAGGATTTTGAAAATGTTTCCAAAGAAGATGGCGCGAAGTATGTTGACGCAATTTCAACTTATATTTATACAAAAAGTGATGAAAGAGATAAAAACGTTATTCGTAAGGCTTTAGATTTGGAAGAAGTCGATGAAGAAACAGATGAAAAAGAGCTGGAAGACTGGGCAACAAATAATAAAGATGGGTCATTTACGATCAAAGATCATTTAGACTCATTAAAAGGAACAGAAGAGTCTTATAATCAAGGTGGCGATTATGGGTATAGTACGAATAATTATTTTTATGTAACAATCCATGATAATGATGGAAATGATACAAATGCGACCATTAACATTACCGGAAGATCAAGTAAGTATGGGAACAAGGATAAAGCGTTGTATCAACGTATGTTGAAAAATGAAACAACATGGAATTGTTCTATGACCATTAATGGAGCTAATAATCATAATTTAGGATTAACTCATAACACTGTGACTACAAAACAAGATAAATTTAAAGGAACCGATGGTAAATACGCATGGTTTGTTATGAATTTTAAAATTTCATATACAAGACATGCATATTATTATAATAAAGGCTGTAGTTATGATAAAAATGATAAGGATATACGTTTTAATACTAAAAACTATACTTTGCAAAATACAGGTGATGATGGGAACAGTATTGAAAAAGGATATACTAGTTATGATAAACCAGTAACTGCAAATATTCAGATCAACACTGGACATACTGGAACACGAACATTTAATCATTACCGTTATAGAGGTGGACGTGTAACAATCAATTATACGAGAGAAAAACACACTATCCGATATGACGCAAACGGTGGATCTGGTGCTCCAGGAAATCAGACAAAGACAATGGGTGTTGATTTATGGCTGAGTTCTACAACTCCAAGCAGACCTCAGTATGTTTTTAAGGGATGGAATACAGAAGCAAATGGAAGTGGAACATCTTATAGCCCTGGACAACAATTTTATCCAGATGCAGATACAACACTGTATGCACAATGGGAAGAGGACACGAGCTACCAATATCTTGACGTGAATGGAGTGTTAGATGGAAATCAAGCATATAACACAGATGGTATGGGTAAGTTTGATGTTTACATCGATGGACAGCTTGTTTCAGATCCAGCTGGTTCAATAGATTTTTATGATAAATATAAAGTTGGGTCAAAATATGAAATAAAGAATATTAGACCTAATTCTGGAATATCATATGATCATGCAAGCCCTGGATTATCTGGAACGATTACTGGATATACAAGTGTTGATTTGTATTTTAATACAGGATATACGTTATCTATTGACCCGAATGGTGGAACGTATCTTGGTAGTACAAGTGTGCATAAAGTAAATCATTTATCTCCAGGATCATATGTGAACATATTAGTCCCAACAAGACCTGGATATAAATTTGGTGGATATGATACTTCTCATGGAGACTATCAATATTTTGCATCTAATAATGGATGGACAACAAGTCATGGAGAAAATGTAGGAACATATTCCAGAAGTTATGATGGAAACGTGAGTTTAAATGAAGCTCCAGATGGTGGTTATTATCGAACGAATCATGTATGGCGAGGAATAGACTCTGCTACCGATAATTATAACTACATTTCGTTCCCAACATATACTGCGGAGGCAGGACACACATATAAGATCAGTGGAGAAGTCTGGATCAGTGAAAGACCAAGCGGTGGAAGTTTCGCTTTAAATTTCTATCATGGAGATTCTTCCAATGACTGGAAACATTGTATGTGGGGAATATCAGAAGGATGGACTGGTAAATGGGTAAAATTTAGTATGGAACGTACTTTTGATACCACTACAAATGATGCCAGGTTTGAAATCTGGACAAGTAATCTGAAAGGATTGACAGGAAATATAAGCTTTTGGCTACAAGGACTGAAGATCACAGATGAAACCACAGGAAATGATGTTTCAATGACTAAGATCGCTATGGGAAACAGTGATATTAAATTAACAGCACGTTGGATCCCATTACACTCTACATTATCTTATGATGCACAGGGTGGATCTTTAGACAGTGTAAAATCAACTGATAATCCGAATAACTATAAAATTGTTGATAACGGAGATTATTTTATTCAGTCTGGGTTAAATTCATCTCGTTATCTTCATGATTATGATTGTTCCAGAGAAAATGGAGCAAAAGTATGTACCTTCCAAGGATATGGAGCAAATGCAAAACAATGTATCTGGACGTTTGAACGTTACAAAAATACACCATACTATTACATTATCAACAAATATAATGGAAAAGCACTGAATCTTTCAGGAGATGGTCCTGGTGATTTAAGTGGACAAACCGTTGAAATGTGGACACAGTTAAATGCTGCAAATGAAAACCAATCCGATTTTCTTTGGTATTTTAAAGATGCCGGAGATGGATATGTGACAATCTGCAATAAATATACTGATAAAGCATTGGATATTCCAAATGGAGAAGATAATGATAATGTGAAGCTTCAACAGTATACTCCAAATGGAACAGCTTCTCAGAAGTTTAAATTAGTTAATAATTCACAAGTTTATTTCCCAACCAGAGAAAAATACACAGACAGTAATGTCTATATCAACTCTGCAACTCCAGTCAAAAAAGGATGTAAATTCTTAGGATGGAGTACATCAGCAAATGGAAATGTTGTATATCAGCCTGGTGATCTTTATGATGTGAATCAGGATGGTGGAAATGTTACTTTGTATGCTAAATGGGAAAAAGCAAAATATACAGCAACTGTGAAATTAAATGGTGGTTCCTATAATGGAAGCACGAAAGATTTTACAATTAGCAAGTATCCAGGAGAAGAGATCAGTATTGGAGCACCTACAAGAAGTAAACATAATTTTACCGGTTATAAATTAACAATGGATAATAATGATGGTAATGCTCCTACTAGTGTGACACAATCTGCAAGTGGGTTTAAAGGAATTATGCAGATGGGTAACTTTACTTTAAATGCACAATGGACTCCTTGGAAACACACAGTAAGATATGATGCAAATGCAAAAAATGATACTTCTGTAAAAGGAATCCCTGCATCTCAGAGCAAAACAGCTAATGTTGATATCAAATTAAGTTCTAGTGTTCCTACTAGAAATGGTTACACATTCTTAGGATGGAATACAAAAGCGGATGGAAAAGGAACTGCTTATGCAGCTGGTGCTATTTATAAGAATGATCAAAATGGTGGAACGGTAACATTATATGCTCAATGGACACCATGGAAACATGTTCTTCATTATAATAAAAATGTTCCAACAAGTTCTACTAGTCAGACAGTATCCAATATGCCAGGCGATCAGACAAAAACATTTGGACAGCTTATGACGATCAGTAATCTTGTTCCAACCAGAAAAGGTTACACTTTTGCAGGATGGTATACTCAGTCAAATGGTACTGGAACAAAGTATGATCCTGGAAGTAATTATGCAGCAGATCAGAATGGTGGAACCGTAAATCTATATGCAAAATGGACTCCTTGGACATACAATATCAAGTATGACCAGAATGTAAAATCTACGTCTTCTAGTAAGACGGTAACAGATATGCCAGCAGCTCAAACAAAGACGCAGGAGATCGATGTTACTTTAAGTAGTATGACTCCTAAGAGAAATGGTTATATATTCGCTGGATGGAGTACATCAGCAAATGGTTCTGTGGAATATAAACCAGGATCTAGGTTCACAAAAGATCTTGATTCCAATGGAGCAAGTATCACATTATATGCAGTGTGGACACCTTGGAAACATACGATTCATTATAACAGTAATATTCCAACAAATGCTCCAACAGGTACAACAACTGTTAGCAACATGCCAGGTGATCAGACAAAGACATTTGATGAAAAACTGACGATCAGCAGCAATAAACCAACCAGAAAAGGTTATAATTTTGCTGGATGGAGTACATCAGCAAATGGAAATGTTGTATATCAGCCGGGTGCTGAATATAAAAATGATCAGAATGGTGGAACTGTTACCTTATATGCAAAATGGACCGCTTGGAAACATACTGTCACATATGACAAAAATGTTCCAGCAGACTCTAAGAAGACAGATGTAAAAAACATGCCAGGAAATCAGACAAAGATCTATGATCAGAATCTGACTCTGCAATCTAATGTTCCAACCAGAACAGGTTATACATTTGTAAAATGGACAACAAATAAGGATGGAACAGGAACTGCTTATCAGCCAGGTAGTCAATATTCTTACAATAGAGACAGTGATGGTGGAACTGTTACTTTATATGCAGTATGGACACCATGGAAATACACTGTGAGATATGATAAGAATGTACCTGCTAGTTCTTCTAGTCAGACTGTCAGCAATATGCCAGCAGATCAGACAAAGACAGAAGAAGTTAATCTGACTTTAAGTAGTAATAAGCCAAGCAGAAATGGTTACATCTTCAATGGATGGCAGGCTCAGATCAATGGAAAAGCAGTTGATTATCAGCCGGGAGCTACATTATCTTATGATCCTGATGTAAAAGGATCTGTGATCACATTGAAAGCAAAATGGACGGCATGGAAACATACCATTCATTATGATAAGAATGTTCCTGCTAGTTCATCTAGTCAGACCGTTGCAAATATGCCAGAAGATGATACGAAAACTTTTGATATAACAAAGACGATCAGCAGTACAAAGCCATCAAGAAATGGATATATCTTTAATGGATGGAATACACAAAAGGATGGAAAAGGAACTGCTTATGCATCCGGTGCTGCATATAAACATGATCAAAATGGTGGAACTGTCACATTATATGCTCAATGGACACCATGGAAACATACTGTCACATATGACAAAAATGTTGATCCAAGTTCTTCTAGCCAGACGGTAACAAATATGCCAGGTAATCAAACAAAGACATTTGATGAAAAGCTTATGATCAGCAGTACAAAGCCATCAAGAAATGGATACATCTTTAATGGATGGAATACACAAAAGAATGGAAAAGGAACTGCTTATGCATCCGGTGCTGAGTATAAACATGATCAAAATGGTAATACAGTTACATTATATGCTCAATGGACAGCTTGGAAACATACCGTTCATTATAATGCAAATGGTGGAGATCAGAACAGTGTTCCAACCGATCAGACAAAGACATTTGATCAGGCAATGATTCTGAGTGATAAAAAGCCAACCAGACACGGATATAATTTCGTAAGATGGAACACCAAAGCTGATGGAACTGGAACATCCTATGAAGTGAAAGGTAATTACAATCATGATCAGAATGGTGGAACCGTTACATTATATGCAATATGGACTCCTTGGGTTCATACCGTACATTATGATGCAAATGGTGGAGATCAGAGCAGCGTTCCAAATGACCAGAAGAAGACTTATGGACAGAGTATGAATGTAGCTACGAAAGTTCCTACAAGAAATGAATATAAGTTCTTAGGATGGACAACTGGAAAAGACGGATCCGGAACATTTTATAATCCTGGTGATGCATATTACCATGATCAAAATGGTCAGACAGTTACTTTATATGCAAAATGGATTCAGCTTTACACAGTGAAGTATGATGGAAACCAACCAGCGATCAAAGGTGTCACTGTCACAGGTTCTGTAGCAAATCAGACACAGGGACAGGATGAAAGTGTCAACTTACGTACAAACAACTTTAAAAATAACAGCGGTATTTACAAAGACTGGAGCGTAGGTAAGGATGCTTATAAGTATGCTAAGCAAGATGGAAAGATTCGAGAATTTATTCATCCAGAAGGATTCAAAACGAATCATAGTACAATGCAAAACGAATTGTATGATTATACTGGAGGCATAGCACATCAATAGACCTAAAAAAAACAAAAGGGCAGATTCTTAATTGAGTCTGTTCTTTTTTTTATGTGAGAAAGATTTTTTCTTAAAAATCTCATATTTATGGTAGAAAACTTATCAAAATAGGTGCTAAAACTACCATTTTACTAGCAAAGTAGTGTCAGTTGTGATAGTATGAAAATATAAATAAAGAAAATGAGGGAGAGTATAGGTAAAACAAATGAAAAAATACCCAAAATGTTTTCCGGAAAATTTTGAAACAGAAATTTTACCTGAAGGTGCAAAGGAAGAAAATAAATCTGTGTATAGAATTATTAAAAAAGGACAAATTGATCGTGATAGTTTTATTAGTACTTATGAAGAAATGCAAAGAGGATTAATTCCCATCAGAAAAAAAAGAATTAATTTAAAAAATCCGGGATTATATTCAACATCATGCAATATAGAATATTCAGAAGCTAAGTATGCATTAAATATGTTTATGAGACATCATCCAAAAGCATTTATAGCAAAAGGAGAAACAGAAAAAACTTGTGGTCCATGTCAACTAACATCAGAAAGAGAAAATGTAGAAGGAACACATGTAGATTGGTGGATATATGAAGAATCAGATCCACAAAAGTATTTTGGGGAGGTAAAAAATAATGAATAATGTATATTTTGAAAATATCGATCAAGTTGGAAAATTATATTTAGAATATGTTTTTTATGAATTTGAATACGAGCCTATTTTATTCTTATGCACAGATAAAAATAAAAATTTATATCTCTGTTTGTGCTCAGAAATTCGCTACGAACAAAAGTGGATTATTACAAAATGTAATATGGATATATTAAAATTATTATTAAATAAAGAAATAGATATTGCTTCTGCTTTTCTAATTTCAAAGGAGGCAATTATCGTTACAATGGATTTAAAAGGAAATGAAAAAAATTTTAAATTACCAATGTCGAAAATAGATCCTCTAGATTTACCGAAAGAGGGGACTTTTATAAAAGGAAATGAAAAAGCTTTAAATTATTTACTAAAAAAAGAAATAAAAAAAATACAAACACAATTAAAAATAACAATTGACATAAGTTATAACAATGTAATAATTGAAAGGGAAAATAATAGCTTTTATAAAATAAATATGTCAAATAAATATATTGAAATGTATCAAAATATGTCAGCTTTAAAAAAAGATGAATGGTTAAGTAAAAAACAAAAAAACGAAAAAATGAAATTTAAAGATGCGTATACTATTACTAAAAACGAAAAATATAAAGAAGATATTAATAAAATAGATATCCAAGAACTAAATAAAAAAAATTATTTAGATGCAGCATAAAAGATAACAAAGAAAGGTGTACAAATTATGAAACATAGTGATTTTCAATTTTTAAATCCGTATTTAAAAGAAATTAATTTTGTAATTAATCCAAAATTTGATGTAAATAATAATGATATAGAAATGCAAAACACTTTTAATGTAGAAATAACAAAAAGTGAAAATGAAAATAAAGCAAATGTAGCACTAGAATTAGAAACAAATATTAATAGTGAAAATGCTCCATTTAAATTGCGAACTGTTGTTGCTTCTGACTTCAAATGGGAAAATCTAGATGATGAAATGGTGAATTCCATGTTAAATCTTAACGCTCCTGCATTATTATTGGGATATATGAGACCAATTGTAGCTAATGTCACTAATTCTTCAAATTTTCCTGCATATAATTTGCCATTTATAAATTTTAAAGAATAATAAAGCGGTCTTATATTTCTTTACTTCATTTTCTCTCTCATATCTGGTAAAATATATGAGGGAGTTAAATCTCAAATAACAACAACTATGGACTCCTTGATGGAGTCCTTTTTTATTTCAAAATCTTATATGTGAAAAATAAAAAAATAAAAATCTCTCATATTTATTATGTAAAGATTAAAAAAGACTCAATAACCTGATGCAAAAAACAGGTTTGAACATACGGAGGGAGAAAGAGTATGCGTAAATTAAGAAAAGTTGTACCATTTGGACTGGCGGTTATGATGTCGTTACAGGGGATCTATCCTGCAGTTCCAGTGATGGCAGATACCGTAAAAGTAGCAGCTACAAAGAAAAGTACATCATCAGCTACTGTATTAAGCAAAAAAGAACGTGCAAAGATCATGCAGCAGATCAATGCGATGAGTCCGGAAGAAAGACTAAAGCTTGCAAAGAAAAAAGGAATCATCAAAGAGGATACGAATGCAAAAGAAAGTAATCTGAAAAAAGCAACGGTCAACAAAGACGCCAAAGAGGGAGAGATTGGATATCAGTTTACTCAGGATCAGTATGTGGATGAAACACATCGTATCCGATATGAATATACAGTAACGGCTGAAGGAGAGGTGTCAGCTCAGTATGTAAAAGGAATTGTATATGAAGACGGTAATCCTAAAAAAGAAAATAACAAAGAAGTTACGTATGATATTACAGACGAATTAACATATCCTTCTCAGGTTACATTAAATAACACAACTTACAAAGTGACAGATGCTGCAACATTAAATGTAAAGGCAAAACATCTGATCATTCCAGAGGGTGTCGAAACATGTTGGGATTCTTCTACGGACCAATATGTAGAAAAAATGACAATTCCTTCTACATTAAAGAAATTTGATCGAAATTTTTATGGGCATTCCTCATATGATGATGATAAATATGAATTGGAATTAAAAGGGAAATATGTTTTTAAAGGCTATGAATTATCAAATCCTGAAAAGGCAAAGTATATTTCGGTTAGAGATGGTATTGTCTATAATAAAGAAGAAACAGAAATGGTTTCAGCTGCACCATGTGCATTAGAAAAAGACGTTTTAACATTGCCAGATACATTAAAAGAAATTCCGGCAGGCTCTTTTAAAGCATGTAAGGGTATTAAAAAGCTTGTCTTCGGTAAAAACATCACATCCATCGGGAACGGAGCTTTTGCTTATTCCAACATTGAAAATGTGCAGATGAACGATAACGTGACTGCTTTAGATGAATATGCGTTTTATTACTGTACAAAATTAGCAAATGTAGATCTGTCTAAGAGTCTGACAAAGATCGATGGATATGAAACATTTAAATTAACAACTGCTTTAAAACATATTGATCTGAAGAATGTAAAAGAATTGACTGGATGGTACACGTTTCAGCAGTCTGGATTAGAGGATGTGGATCTGTCTAATGTTGAAAGCGTAGATGGAATTCAGGTGTTTGGAACATGTTATAATTTAAAAACAGTTTATATTGGAAAGAACACTGATTTTTCAAGCAGATTAGGAATTGGATGCAATTGTTTTGCTGGATGTTTTAAATTAGAAAAGTATGTACAGAAAGAAAAAAATATTCATAATTTGTATGTTGAAGATGGAAAATTATATTCTTCTAAGATTAAAGGAAATGTTGGAGCTCAAAATGGAGAAAGAGAAGAAAAAACATTGACAGGCAAAATTTTATTGGGATATCCAGTACAAATGCAGAAAGTTGATGCACAAAAAAATAATGGAACATTAAAGATCAATAACGATATCACGGCAATCGGATATGCAGGATTGATTACATTTATTGATGTTGTTGATAATAATGGGAAATATAGTTCATTTGATACAATATATAATAAGTTGATTATTCCAGCAAATATTGAAGCATTCCAGCTCATTAATTCTATGCCACAGCAAAATCTAGAAGTTGATGTTTATGGAAATAAAATGCCATTGTTTGCATATCATTGTTTTTATTCAATTAATGATAGTGAAGCCGGAAAGGAAGATGCAGTATTAGGAACGAAAACTATTAAATTTAAGACTGCTGCCTTAAAGGATGAGTTTGAACAGTATTGGAAAGAGTATGTGATGTATATTTATAAAGGAGAAAAACAGGTTTATACTGTTCTCCCAGAAAAGAAAACAACATCCATCACTCTCAACAGAACATCTGATACATTCAAATGTGAGGGAGAACCACAGGAAGTTCATCTCATCGCAAAATTATCCTCTGATGATTGTACTGATGTTGTTAAGTTTAAAAGCTCAAATAAAAATGTTGCAACCGTGGATGGAAACGGTGTGGTAAAAACAATCGCAGGAGCACATGGAACTGCTGTCATTACTGCAACAGCAGGAGATTATTCTGCTAGTTATAAAGTAACAGTAAAAGGAAGCGGATTCCATGCGACAGGATTGGATGGATCTGATCTTGGATCTTTTAAATGGGATGATGAGCATGGAAAAAATCAGTTAAATTTAAGCGATGTGCATATCTATTGTAATGATTGTAATAAAGGGCTTGAAAAAGGAACAGATTATACAGTTTCTTATGAGAATACAGATAAACCAGGAAAAGCAAAGGTTACATTTACAGGAATCAATGGATATGAAGGATATTCCTTAAGTTATACTTATACAATCCTGCCAAATAGTTTTACAATTGATGAATCTCTCCCTGCTTGCAGATGGAAAGGAACAGGAAAAGAACATAAGGTTGATCTGACAGGAAAAGTGACACATTGGAATCCATATAAAGGAGAAAAAACTACATTAGTTGAAGGAAAAGATTATCGATTAGAATATTCTGATAATACCAAGATCGGGACTGCAAAAGTAAAAGTGATCGGGCTTGGAGATTATGAGGGATATGAAAAGATACTTTCCTTTGAAATCAAAGCCCCTCATGGATGGAATGGTTTTCAAGTAAATTACAATGGAGATGTTTACAAAGACGGAGACGATCTTGGAAGCTTTGACTGGGAAAAAGGTGGAGTCAGACCAGAGATCAAGGTTTCTTGTATTGATGATCCTGATTGTGAAGGGATTGAAAATGGAAAAGATTATTCCATCACTTATGTAAATGATAAGAAGCCTGGAAAAGCATCCATTGTGATCAAGAGCTTATTGGATGGTGTAAATAAGACAACAACAGTCCATTATACGATTAGTCCACGAAAAATCATCGTAAGAGATGGGAATGATACAATTTTAAAAGATCAGGATTCTTTAGGAATTTATAAATGGACAGGAAAAGAAGTCAGACCAGATCTTAGTGATATTAAGATCCAAAATGAAAATGGATCTAATCTAACAGAAGGTACAGATTATAAGATCGAATATCCAGATGATATGATCTCTGAGGGAGAAAAAACAGTAAAAGTGATTGGGCTTGGAGATTATGAAGGAACAGAACACAGTTATCATTACACGATCGAGAAACAGCATGGTTGGAATGGATTCAGCGTGACAGGACACAAAGATGGGGACGATCTTGGAAGCTTTGACTGGACCGGAAATGATGTAGAACCAAAATTTGAAGTGACATGCAATCATTGTGGCGATACTTTAGTAAATGGAACTGATTATTATCTGGAATACAGTAATGATCACAGAAATCCTGGAAAAGTAACTGTCAAAGTTGTAGGATTCGGAGATTATAAAGGTTGGACACAGAGCTTTACCTACACGATCAAAAACAAGACATTTTCCTACAGTGGATATGAAAATGGCAGTCATCTTGGAACAGTAGAATATACAGGAAAAGAAGCAACATATACAATTTCAGAATATGATCTTAAAGATGCAAATGGAGAGAGTTTAACCGAGGGAACAGATTACAAGGTCACATATTCCAACAACATCGATCCGGGAACAGCGAATATAAAGATCACAGGACTTGGAGATTATGAGGGATGCAATTTAAACTTTACTTATACGATCGATCATGCATATTTTATGTATAATGGATATGGCGTAAATAATGATGGTGCAGATCTTGGACCAGTCGCCTATACAGGAAAAGCAACGGAATATGAGATCAGTGATGTATATGATAACAATGATTGGAATAACAAGCTGATTGAAGGTAAAGATTATAAACTTGTATATTCTGATAATACAAAACCAGGCACAGCAAAAGTAGAGATCATTGGATTAGGGATTTATACAGGATGTGATCTAACCTTTACTTACACGATCGTGGATCATGATGGAGAAAGCGGATTCCACAACAACCTTTACACAGATGGAGCTGATATGGGATCCTATGCTTACACTGGAGAAGAAGTGAAACCATCCATTGGACTGATGTACAGTAATTATAATCAGACATTCTTAATTGAGGGTGTGGATTACAAAGTAGAATACAGCAACAATATCAATCCGGGTACTGCAACAGCAAAAGTCATTGGAATCGGACGTTATGCAGGACATGAGATGAGCTTTACTTATACGATCAAGAACAAGAGCTTTGCTGCAAAAGATCACAAAGACGGAGAGAATCTTGGAACTCTGAAATGGACAGGAAAAGCACAGACTATGAAACTTGGAGATATGATCGATCCGATCGATGGACATGTCTTAAAAGAGGGAACAGATTACAAGATCGTTTATTCTGATAATGTTGATGCAGGAACTGCAAAAGCAGAAGTGATCGGATCAGGATATTATGAGGGAAGCAGTTTAACATTCTACTACACGATCGAAAAGCAGCATGGATGGAATGGATTCTATTCCAAAGGACACAAGGATGGAGAAAGTCTTGGAACATTTAAATGGACTGGAAATACGGTCCTGATCGATCCTGATATGAGATGTAGCCACTGCGACAAAGAATTACAGGAAAATGTAGATTACAAGATCGAGTACAGCAATAATATCGATCCGGGTGTTGCAAGTATGAAGATCATCGGTATGGGAGATTACAAAGGGTATGAATTAAACTTTACATTTGTGATCGAAAAGAAAACTCCTACGACAACCGAAGATCAGAAACCTACAACAACGACTACGGAGACAAAACCAACGACTGGCACAACAGAAAGCAGTTCTGCAACTTCTGAGACAAAGCCAACGACTGGAACAACTGCAGCTACTACAACAACAACAGAAAGCAAACCTACAACGGAAGATAAGACAACTGCTACAACAGAGTCAAAACCAACCACATCTTCCACAACAACAGAAACAAAGCCTGCTACGACAGAAACAAGACCAAGCACAGAAGATTCTTCTACAGTAGGAACGACTGCAGCAAAAAAAGAAACTGCAACAACTGCAGCTCCTGTGATCAGGATCTCTGTAAAGAAAGCTGCGATCCAGAAGATCAAAGCATTAAAGAAAGCGTTTACGATCAATATCTTAAAGAATAAGGATCAGGTCACAGGATACCAGATCAGCTATTCTTACAAAAAGAACTTTAAAGGGCAGAAAGTAAATACTCTCAAGAAGTTCAAATACAAAAAGATCAAAGTAAAACGCAAAAAATACACGATCACTTCTTACAAAGTAAAAGGACTCAAGAGAAAGAAGACGATTTATGTCAGAGTCAGAGCTTACAAACAGGTTGGAAAAACTAAGGTTTATGGTAAGTGGAGTAGTGTGAAGAAAGTGAAAATTAAATAACGAAACGAAAGGAGTGGCTTTCTTTGAAAGGCTGCTTCTTTTTTTTATATGTGAAAAATATTTTTTGTGAAAAAACTCATATTTGTAATAGATTGTGAGGTGGAGATGTTGAAGGAAATTAAAAAAATTGATAAAATGAGTCATAACAAGAAGATCAAAATTGATATGAAAAAAGAAGAAAGGACTAAATTAATGTCATTTTTTACAAGTAATTTATCAGGTCGAGTTAGAAATTTTGAATTACCGGCAACAAAAGCGTTGATGCCTCTATACGAATCAATTGTTAATTCTATCTATGCTATTAACGAACGGCAACAAAAAGAAAATTCTCTAAATGGTCGTATTATGATTCATATTGTACGTGAACCACAACAGTATATTCAGACAGATGGGATTGATGGCAGCATTAATGATATTACGGGGTTTATAATAATTGATAATGGAATTGGCTTTAATGATGCTAATATGAAATCTTTTTTGCAATTAGATTCCACATATAGAATTGAAAAAGGTGGAAAGGGTGTTGGTAGGTTTACATGGTTAAAAGCTTTCCGAAAAGCTAAGATTGAAAGCTGCTTTGAAAATGGTGATCAATGGGTAAAAAGAAGTTTTGATTTTATGTTAAATCAAGATGAAATTAACGATTCATTAATAAAAATTGATGAATTAAAAGATAATAAAACAGTTGTAACATTAGAAGACTGTTTATCACCATATAAAGATAAACTTCCAAAAGGAGGCGATAATGTTGCTACGAAAATCATGCAGCATTGTTTTATCTATTTAATGTCGCCAACATGTCCAGAAATTATAGTAGTGGATGATATTAATCAGCAGACTTATAATATAAATCAAATGTTTAGAAATTCTATACAAGAAGAATCGAACCTAATAGAATTTGAAATTAAAAATGAAAAATTTTTCTTACGACATACAAAAATTATGGATTCATCATTTGAAGCAAGTAAATTATACCTTTATGCGAATGATCGGATGGTCCAGGAAATAAATATAGAAAAATATATTGTTGATCTTGATAAAAATCTTTTTTTCGAGAAGGGGTATTATTATGCTGGTGTTTTGTCAGGAGAGTTTTTAGATAAAAATGTGGGAACAAACCGAACTTCTTTCATGATTCCTAATATTGCAGAAAATGATTTGGAAATAGGAATGAATGATATTATCTTAAATACATCCGAAGAAATCAAAGTATATTTGTCAGAATATTTGAAAGAAGTAAAGAAAAAGAAAAAAGAAAGAATTGCTAAGTATATAAAAACAACAGCTCCTCAATATAGACATTTATTAAATTACATGGAAGAAGATATTGAATCTATAAAACCATCTCTTTCTGAGACAAAATTAGATGATGAACTACATAAGATTAAACGAAAATTTGAAAAACAATTAAAAGAAGAAAATGAAAAAATATTAAAAACATTAGAAGTCGGTGCCGTTAATTTGGATTCATATCAAGAAAAATTTGCCAATCAATTTGCTAAGATCAGTGAAGCAAACAAATCATCTTTAGCTGAATATGTAGCACACAGGAAAGTTGTTTTGGAATTGTTAAAAAAAGGAATTCGGTCCAATGATTTTGGAAAATATAGCAAAGAAGCATTTATTCATAATCTTATTTATCCAATGCGGAGAACTTCTGAAGAAATTGAATATCAGGCTCATAATTTGTGGTTAATTGATGAAAAATTAGCATATTGTGATTATATATCTTCAGACGTTCCATTTAATAATGATTCAAAAGAGGGGAGACCAGATTTACTACTTCTAGATAGTCCAGTTGCTGTATCAGACGAAGAAAATACTGGAAGAGAATATGGGACCATCATAATATTTGAATTAAAGCGACCGATGCGAGATGATTATACATCAAGTGATAATCCTATTGATCAGATGATGGATTATGCAGAAAAACTTAAAGAAAATACTGTTAAAGACAAATATGGAAGGACAATAAAAACAAGTGATAATACACAATTATATTTATATGCTGTATGTGACATAACAAATACTTTAATAAGGATAGCAAGAAAATATAATTTTTGTGAAACACCGGATAAATTAGGGATGTATTATTATAACAATGTTATAAATGCATACATTGAAATTTTGTCATATGATAAGATCATTGATGACACAACGAAAAGAAATGAAATTTTGTTTGATAAATTAGGAATATGAATTAAAAATTCAAAACGAAAAGGACAGATTCTTAATTGAGCCTGTTCTTTTTTTTGTTTTCTTGTATGTGAAAAACATTTTTCCTTAAATCTTTCATATTTAAAATAAAGGAGTTTTAATATGAAGGAAGAGAATTAACCAGTTTTGAATTTTTGGGATAAAAAATCTACAAAAATGAGAACCAATAAAGGAATCATTATATGTGGAATAGCGGGATTTTCAAAATCATATTTTGAGATACTTCAAAAACAAAAAGAGCAAAAGTATAAAAAAAGGAGAAGAATAAGATGGAAAAATGTTTTGATGAAAATAAAATAGCCAAACTTACAGGAACTGCAGTACAGGATGATGAAACATTTAAAGCAGAAGGTGGATTTGTTCCTGAAAGAGATCAGTTTTATTTTGAGATGAAGCAAGGAAATCATGTTTTTATGGTTGGATTTAAAGACCTGCTGATATGCTTGAGACTGCTTGAAGAAATGGGGGAGATTCCAAAGATCAATGGGAAATGGTGGACACAGATAGAAACGCTTTACGGTGGTGAGCTTTGCATGGTAAAATATAAAGAAACCAAGTAAAGCCATGCATAGGAGAGATGTGATGAAAGAAATCAAGTTTACTACAAGATATGATGATCCAACTTTGCCTTTTTCAGATAAAGATTTTAAAGGGAAATATGAAGGTCGTATAGGAGATAAATCTGATTATATACAGATGATTAATGGAGAAAAAAAACATTTAGCGTTATGTCCGAGATGTAATAACCCTGTTGTCATTCTTGGGATATATAAGAGAATTAATGTTGCTCCTCATGCGAGACATGCAAAAGGAGTAGATATTCCTAAAGTAGTTAAATTTAACGAATATAAGTATAAGAATTGTCCTTATCATAAGAAAAACGCAAATTATGTGAAAGAATATGTTCCTGAAACAGAGGAACCAGAAAGACAGAAATTATATCAGATCACAAAAGAGCATTTTGATAAGGCAATTTATCTATTACAAAAGGGAACAGGGATTTATATAACGCTATCTATGGCTGAAGAACTTGCAGAAAATTATGTGGCTGAACGTGCATATAATTATATTGATGCAACAGTTTATAATATTCCGTGGTATTTGCTTTATAGCTTGATGGGTGGGTTTCCTTTGTATCATATGCTCATAAAAAAGAATACGATAATTTATAGACATCTTCGTAAATTGAAGTTCGATTTAAGAAATAGTATGGTTGAAGGATATGTCTATGTAGAAGAAAATGAGGGATATTTATTAACTGCTACAAATTACAGATACATAGTAGATAAAAATGATCATTTAAATGAGAAGCTAGATTTTTCAATTCTTCGCCCTGATAAGAAAGTGTCTACTGGCTTATATGAACGGGTAGATAAATTTTCTATCGGTGTAGATTCATATTATTTTTCAAATCTGATCAATTATAAAAACTGGAAACCACGACAAAAGGTATTAGATATTGCAGCAAAATATATGAAACCAGATCAGACAGTTGAAGTTCAAGATAATAGTGACTGGATGGATTGATTTTTCTGATAGAATATTGTATTATATATAGAGAAATAATATTGAAATAAATTTACCAGTTTGTTCTCCAGTGTCCTTCGGGCCTGGGGACTTTTTTATATATGAAAAAGAATTATTGCAAGAAATCTCATATTTAAAATAAAAAGGAGATTTTGCTATGGAAAAAGTAGAAAGATGCTTTTGTAAAAACTGCAAAAAAGAAACAGGAATTGTATGGGGGACGACATCGAGAACTACTTATATAAAAGAAATTCCCTTTGATTTTTCAGAAACAATTGCCATATGTAAAGAATGTGGACACGAAGTGGTTCCAAAGGGGTTGATCGCCTTCAATATGAAAGAATTTGGAGATCAATATTATACACTTCTTGAAAATGAAGCTAAATTGTGTAATGATGAAATCGAGGATCATACAGATTGTCAGGAGTGCGGAGAAGACTACCTGTTTAAAATGAAGGATAATTTTCATGAGTTTTCAATTGGGTTAAAAACAATTCTTTCTTGTTTAGCAATGGCTGAAAAAGAGGGCGCTGTTCCTAAAATTCCGTATGAATGGTGGTGGCTAATTAATAGGAGGTACTGATGGACACATTCAAAACAAAACCTGGAATACCAGAAGAAATTCTGATCACAGAAGAAAATTTTGCTAATGAAACTGGGAGACAATTCCCTTATGCTATGAAAAAAAATGAGAAGATAACTTATAAGGCGGTTTGTCCTGCCTGTGATAATCTGATACAGATCATTGGGCTGTTTAAAAGAGAAGAAGAAGTAAAAAGAAAACCATATGGAAGACATACGACAATCGATCTACCTGGATTAACCGTATACAGTGAAGAGGATTATCTGAATTGTCCATATCATAATCCCAACCCACATAATAGTGATGCAAAAAGAAAACCTGGGAATAAAAAATCTCAATATTTTTATAATCTTATGAAAGAACATTTCGACTTAATTGTATTAATTTTGGAAAAGAAATTGCAGATCTATGTCAGTTATCATTTTGCAGAGACGCTATTACGCAGTTGGAGAGATAATGAAGGATGGAGATATTATGATACAAATTATAATAATCTTCCATACATGTTACTATTTGCAGAAATGGCACGTCCTATGTTTGGAAAACTAATTCAAAAAGACAGTAATGTAGAAAAAGCGATTCTAGAAAAGGGAATCAATTTTCAATTAGAAGATGTGGGGATGGATTATTATCGCAAAATTAAGCAGAGAGATGGATTTTTGGATGCAACTTTCTATCTTACTCATCATCATTTTGAAAGAAAGGGAGAACATACAGAAGAAACATATCTATACCGTGTTGTAGAAGGCAAAAATAAGATATATGAAGAAAAGATCGTTGTAGAAAAAGGAAGATTGTATGAGATAACCCAAAAACAAGGAAAAAGAAGTGCAAGAGAAGAACGGCTGATAGAAATAGCAAATAAGATATTGTAACGAAAAGTGAGGAGCAGGTATATTCGTATCTGTTCTTTTTTTTGCTTTAAAAGCTATCTTAATTGCTTCAGTTTCATATTTTTTCTCTCAAAATTCATATTTGAATTGAGAAAAGATAAATCCGGATGCTCCAACAGAAGGAGAATTCGTGATAAATATGAAGAAAATAGTAATGGCGCTGCAGATTATGTGGTATGGAATACAGTTAGCAAAAGAAATTAAGAAATTTCATCAATGGTATAAGAAAAGAACCGATGGTAATTCATCGGCTCCTAATGGCATTACTGAGAAAGAAACTCCACCTTCTAACTCAGATATAAAAATTGGAAATATTACAGTCGAGAATAGTCCCGGCTGCAATATCAATGTTGGGCATCAGTTTCATGCTAATGGCAAAACTGACTCACCCATGTGAACATAAAGAAAATTAGAAAATAAAAATCAAGCATCCGGATATTCTCTCACAAAACAATATGAGAATGTTCGGTTTTGCTTTTATTTTTTTTCTTTCAATTTAAATATGAGAGATATGAATTTTTTTATTTTTCACATATAAGATTTTGTAACTCAGGAAAAGAAAAAAAATAAGCAGACACACCAGATATCTTTTTCCAAATATCTCATATTTATATTGTAATACTATTTTTCAGAAAGGAGGCCGCAGAAAATGCGATTACGAAAAATTGGAGGAAAGGTGATTGCTTGTGCCTGTTTAAGCCTAAGTGTTTTGATGTGTGTCCCTATGAGTGCTGCACATGCCGCAATTCCAGTCGATACAAATTATGCACAGTGGGATTATAAACCTTTTATATATCCATCTAAAAATTCAGATGGATCAGAACAGACAAAACAACCGGATTTTGATGGAAAAATCAAAGAAGACAAAAAAAATGAGAACCAATACTTTGAATTTCAGTATTCCGATAAAGTATCAAATAATGCATTAAAAGAATATGTCGAAAATGATAAGGTTGCAATTTCTGATCTTCTCGGATTGGTTAAAGCATGGGATCGCGAAGAAAATGAATTAACAAGCAGCATCAGAGTTGCAAAGATCGAATATCCTGCAAGCAAAAAGGATAATTATAAACCAGCAACCGTCTTAAATCCATCCAAAACATCAAAACTTGATACTTATTTTAATCATTTGAATAAAGATGAATATGTTGATATTAAGATCACATATGAAGTGTCAGATACTGGCGGAAATACAGTGCAACAAACAGGATATGTGCGTGTTAAATACAATAATCCACCTGTCTTAAAATCTGATTATCTCGCTTATACAGTGGAAGAATTAGCTGAAAGAGGAGATGAGATCTTAAATGAGATCAAAACAAATGCTTTTGCAAGTGATATTGAAGATGATGCAAATAAGATCAAATTAACACCAAAACTGGTGAATCCGAATCCATTGACTTTAAATGATATTAAAGATCAAGGAAGTCACATTATCACATTTACAGTTACAGATAGTGGCGGAAAAACAGCAACTTCTAAACCAGAAGTTTATATCACAACAGGAGATCCTTATAACTTAGCAAATAAGAAAACAACAAGATTTATTAGTTACAAATACATGTATACTTTAAAAAAAGACAGTATTTGGAGAAAAGCTGATCGCTGGAGTTATCTTGAAAAGGTTTTAAAGAATAACGAAAGTGATCATCCTACGGTTAAATACACCTATGAATTTACTGTTGGAGATTATAAGGATTGAGATTCTTGGCAAAATGTGCTAAGATAAAATTGCAAGTTTTGGTTTTGTCTTTCAAAGACTAAACATAAGAGGAGAACAGATACAGTGTCTGTTCTTCTTTTTTTTTGTACAAATTTATCAAAAATCCTTTCAGTGCCAGATTAATTTTCTCAAATCGCATATTTGAATTGAGAAGAAAAAGTTCGGGTGCTTCACAGAAAGGAATATCCGATATGAGTATAAAGATAATATTAGAAATGTTACAGATTGCATGGTATGGAACTCAGTTAATAAAAGAAATGAAAGAGTTATATAAATGGTGTAAGAAAAGAGCCGATGATAAATCACCGACTCCTAATACCACTACTGAGCAAGATATCCCACCTTCTAGCTCAGATACAACGATTACAGTTGAAAAGAATAAAGACTGTAATATCAACATAAACGTTTATCCAAAACTGGATAAATAAAACTTAATAATCAGCATCCGGACGTTTTCTCTTAAGTATTATGCTTAAGAATTCGTTCGGATTATTTTTCTTTTCATTTTAAATATGAGATTTTTGAGAAAAAATATTTTTCATATATAAGAATTTTTAAAACTCATATTTAAAATGAGTATTAATTTTCCAAGTAGAAATTTATCGTTCTCCTCATCCGTCATATTTACAATGTAGTTATAAATGACGATCAGGAGAAAGGAGAACAGGAGTAGTAAGATTCCATACTTTTTCCTGATTGTGCTTTATCCTGAAATGGGATATAATCAAGGAAAGGAAGAAAGATGGAAAAAGATTTTGAAGAGCGAAATCGCAGGTTTCAGTCCAAAATTCAAAGGTTCTGTCTTATGGACGATACTTTCATGAGTAAGGTATTTGAAGATAAGAAATGTACAGAACTTTTGCTCAGGATCATTCTGAATCGAGATGACCTGATTGTGGATCATGTGAATTGTCAGCAGGATATCAAAAATCTGCAGGGACGCTCCATTCGCATGGATATTCTTGCACATGACAGGAAAGGTGTCATATATAATATAGAAGTGCAGAATGATGATGCCGGTGCAGATCCAAAAAGAGCGAGGTACAACAGCAGTCTTTTGGATGCGAATATTACAGAAGCAGGAGATAAGTATGATCAGCTGCGAGAAACATATGTGATCTTCATCACAAGGAATGATGTTCTTGGCAGTGGCTTGCCAATCTATCATATTGATCGAACAATTGAAGAAACAGGAGAAAAATTTAAAGACGATGCGCATATTATCTATGTAAATTCGTCCATTCAAAATGAAACGAAGCTTGGAAAGTTAATGCAAGACTTTTGGTGTAAACGAGGCGAAGAAATGAATTATGAAGTCTTAGCCGAACGAGTTAGTTTCTTTAAGGAGAAAAAGGAAGGAGTTAATCAAATGTGCGAAATCTTAGACGAAGTTAAGAGAGAAAGTAAATTAGAAACGCTTGTTGATTTAGTAAAAGATGGAGCAATTCCATTGGATATTGCAGCAAAAAAAGCAAATATGTCAGAGGAAGAGTTCAAAAAATATCTCTAATCTCAACATAACAATTCAATACTCCAAAGATCAAAGCAGGGAAGATTTTTCTTCTCTGTTTTTTTATATGTGAAAAATATTTTGGATAAAAAAACTCATATTTGAAATAAAAGGAGTTTTGTGATGAAAAAATATTTGATCGTTCAAAATAAAGAAACTGATTGTTTAGAAATTATGAAATGTTCTACATATCATGAGGATCCAAATGCGGTTTTCTCATATGAACCAATATCTGATGCAGATAGTATGGAAAAAGCAGAACAAATGATGCAGCATATTAAAGACATTGGCGGGATTCAAAAGTATTTTGATGAGATTGTGGGAAGTGTAAAAAATAAAAAAAAGGATACTTCTAAGAAAAGTATTGCAGAAAATGTAGAAATCGAAAAGCCTGCAATTCCAAGGAATTACTTGAATCAGACAACTCTGAAGAAATTCCAAATTCAATTGAATGAAATGGAAGAGTATTTTGAAGAGGTTCGACATTCCTTAATAGAAGATGATGAATTGAATAGAATAAGATTGGATGATGACTCTAGAGAAGAAGAGTATGTATACTTTAAAGATGCAGAGAGTTATTTCAGGGGATTTAGTGCATCGTTATCAAAACTTTATGATTTTTGTTTTTACCATGAAGAGTTTGAAGATCCTGAAATAAAAAAAGAAGAAAAAGACTTGAAATTAGAACATTTAATCCTATCATATCCATTATATTATATCAAACAAGCATTGTATAAAGAAGAGGCTGCATTAGAATTAGCAGCAAAATATGACGAAGAACAGCTGAAAAAAGCTATCAAAAATTATGACAAACCAGAATATCAGATGATAAGAAAAGAATTACGAGAAGAATGTTGTAACCCCATAACTTACAAAGTATCATTTGAAATGAAGGTTGTTGGTCATGAGTATAATCAAAATATCCTGAAAGAATCCGTAAGAAGAGGAATGCGCTATAATGACATGGATATTATTGGAGATATTAAAATGGGAGAGGAAGATTAATTTTTCTCCCTCTCAGCAAAAATATGAATGAGTTCTAGATCTTTCTTTTCTTTCGATTTATCAGTTGTAAAGCAAAAACTAATTGTTGAATCTTTTTTGAAATGATTAAACAAAGTTGGGCGTAGAAGTCTTGCTTTATCAGCATTGTAACAAGAACGATGTTTTTGTCGTTGTTTTGAATCTTTTCCATTACGAAAAACATTGAAACAATATTGTCCATCGGTTTCGCCCTTTTTCTGGTTCAACTGTTTTACACATGAGCTCGTTTGTGTCTTATTTAGATTTTTTGGCACCTGTTCAGGAATAGACTTAGAGAAATATGAATAAAATTGTTGGAATATGTCTCCTAAATTATTCCCGTATTCAATGCCAAAAAATGCTCGAAATTGCGCTGTACTAACTCCATCAAAATATTTTGTATTAGCTAATACGGTTAATGTGCGAGACTCATCATTATAATCAATGAAAGTTAATTTTGCTATATAATACTTATATTTCTTCGGCTTTTCCTCATCTGGTTGCTTAGAAATGTCTTCGCACACAACAACATAATTTTTCCCTTTATATGAAAAATCAAATGCAGTGATAACCCGAAGATTTGCTTTCATGTCGTCAATTAAATGACGCAAATTCAACATAGACATAAATAATCCTCCTCTTTAATTGATATTTATACATCCCGAATATATTATAACGTCATTTATGCCGCTACGCAAGAAGAAAGAAGGTGTTTGTAATGAATACAAGAAAAATAAAAGATCTTATGAAAGAAAAAAATATGAGTATTTATCGGCTCTCCAAAGAGACTGGGATCTCAGATTCTCTTCTTGGAAAGATCTTAAATGGAAAAGTAGAGAATCCAAGGATTCAAACAGTAAAACAGATTGCGAAAGCATTAAATGTAACAATAGATGAAATTGTAAATAAAGATTAATAAGGAAGAAAAATAATAACAAAAAAAAATGTATTGGAACGCTGTTTCCGGCTCTGTTAAGATTGTCGCAGTTTTTTTGAATATTAACAGATTATGTATTGAGATACGGACATCACAGCTGCTATGGATGCCTACTTAATATTAACAATGATTGTTTGAATTTGAAGGAATTAATACAGGAAAGGAAAAATAAGAATGAGAAATAAAATATTCTACCAAGATACAAAATATGCCTTCTACTATGATTATATTTTCTTTGAGATATATCGACCGATCTTCTTCTCATGTAAAAATCAAAATAATCAATTGTATCTTACAACCTTATGTGATGATCGCAAGGAATTTCGTTGGATAATGGTAAAGACATCGGAGAATCAATTGATCGATATTATGAAAAATAAATTAACAATGTATGAAGTGTACGTAAACACTGACAAATGGTGGATCATTAAAGAAAAACATGGTATAAAAAAATGTAAAATCTACACAAAAGAACAAGTAAATGAATTAGATTTTCCAACAAAAAGAGGATATTTTGATGCAGATAAAGATGAGTTAAAGGATTATCTGTCTCATATTCAAAATGAAAAGGAGTATCATATGAAAAAAGTAAAAAGAAATTTTTGTATCAATTGTAGAAAAGAAACCGATATTATGTGGGGAAAAGCGGAAAGAACAACGAATATCAAAGGAAAACCATTTGATTATCTGGAAACAGTTGCAGTTTGTAAAGAATGTGGACAGGAAATGAATCCTCATGGACTGATTGATCTAAATATTAAAGAATTAGAAGAACAATATCAAAAAACTTATAGAAATAAATGATTCAAAGCAGGGCATAAAAATGCTCTGTTTTTTTATATGTGAAAATGTTTTTTCTCAATTTCTCTCATATTTGTATTGAGAATATATAGAAAAGGAGAAAATCATGAAGAAAATATTTATTGCATTATTAAGCATTCTGTGCGTTGCACAAAGTATTGTGCTCCCTGATAAGATCAGAGCTGAAACAAATCAAATGTCAGTCACAGAATACACAAGAAAATTAAAGAAGTTAGAAACATACGCAAATGGGTATGGTGGAGATAAGAATCAACATATTTTGAATTATCTGAAAGACGAAGATAATGAATTTGTTGATTATTGCAATGAGAAAGACCAATCATTATCCGATTTGCAATATGCAGAGGCTATAAGAACAAATGTAGGAAATGTAAATGCATATCAGCTGATCAAAGGTGTTATTTGTAATTCATCAAGAAATGACTACAAAAAATATGCATCATATCCGGAAAGTCCAGAATTTTATGCTGCGATTGATGAATCTTTTATTTCAGATGATGATCTGGCAGATAATATCTATTCATATTACAGAAACCTAACACAGAAGAAAAGAGTGCAGAAGTTTTTAACTGATTTCTATCACATAAAGAGTAGTGATTACAAAACAATGAAGCAGATGATCACAAAAGTGAATCAGAAATATGGTATCAAAACAACAGATTCTTTAGTTAATTTCTTCTATGATAATTATCCGGTTGAAATTATGAAATATTTTACAATTGGAGGAGCGAATTATGTGGACATTGGTGGAAGCACTCCACTGGATATTGAAGTGACTCCTAAAAATGCAAAATATTCAAATGCAAAATATTCATCAAGCGATACAAAAATAGCAACGGTGGATCAAAATGGAATCGTTTATGGAAAGAAAAAAGGAAATTTCAAGATTCGTGTTGAGATTGAAGGACAATCCTCTGAATTTCCTATGGAATGTGTCAATCCAATCACACAGCTAGTTGATAAAACAAAAGAAACCGAAATTTTACTTGGAAAATCTGTAAAAATGAAAGTTGAGATTTCTCCAAAAAATGCAACGATTCAGGAAATCACTTATACAACATCTGATTCAAATGTGGCAACCATAGATCAAAACGGAAAAGTAAAGGCTGTTGGACCAGGATATGTGAATATCACTGCAAAAGCTTACAATGGCACAAGTGTTGTGCATAAATTCAGAGTTTATCAGAAGATCAAAAAGATCAAATCTGAGGGCGAAAAAACATTGATCATGGGGAAACCAGAAAAAGTAAATTATCAGGTATTCCCTTTAGGATTTACAGATAATAAGATCAAGTTTTCCTCAGCTGATCCAGAGATCGCGACCGTAGATAAAAATGGAATGATATATCCAAAGAAAAACGGGTCAACACAGATCATTGTCGAATCAAAAAATGCTGCAGATATTTACAGCGTTACAAATATAACGGTGATCACAAAAATGAATGAAATCGTTCCAGATAAATGGCAGTCTTATTACATGGGATATTCTCAAAAATTCCGTTATGATACGGATCCTACAACAACATCAAACAAAGAACTTGTGTATGAAATGAAGAAGAATGATTATGCAAGTGTAAAGTCAGATGGAACGATTGTCCCAAAGAAGATTGGACAGACAGAAATGACTGTAAGGTCTACCGATGGAACAAAATTATCAAAAAAAGTTACTATTTACATTGAACAAATGGTAGAAAAGATCACTGTGAAAAAGAATATTTATTTAAAAAAAGGAGAGAGATTCCATGTTTATTACACGATATCTCCTGTGAATGCAACAAAAAAGGCGATCACTTTAAAATCAGGGAATAAAGAAAAAGTTGAAACAGATGGAGATAGCGTGATCGCAAAAGGATATGGAAAAACAAAAGTAACGATCCAGTCACAGGACCCTGGACACAAAAGTACAGAATTCTATGTTATTGTAAAACGTCCGTTATGGCATTATCTCGTAGTTGCAGGGATTGGAATCCTCTTAATGGTTGGAATGGTAGAACTTTTGAAGAAAGAACGAAAAAAGAAATAGAGTGCAAAGGGAGAGCAGATCAATAAACTGTTCTTCTTTTTTTTTGTCTAAATATATACTTATACAATCAAAATCTTATATGTGAAAAATTTTTCGTGGAAATTCGCTCATATTTATCTTATAAGAGTTAAGACCGGATGCTGCCAGAATTGGAGGTATCCGAGATGAGAATCGATATAGTAGTCATCTTAACAATCATTGTGACGCATTATGCTGAGAAGATACTAGATGTGTTCGATCAAAAAGCTATAGTAGTCATAAGAAAAATTAAGACAAAAGGAAAAGAAAGTTTCAAACATAAAACACAAAAACCTGATCTAAAGATAAGAAAAAGAGCCAATGTGTGCGAAACATTGACTCAAGATTCTTCTGAGAATAAGTAACCCAAAAAAATTCTCAGAAATTAAAGAAACTTAATAAACAAGCATCCGGATATTCTCTTTTAATAGAGAATATTCGGAAATCTTACATATTTAATATGAAAGATTTTTATGATTTTGAAAATCGCATATAAGGTTTTCTCCATTCATCACTTGTTATATCTTAAGTATGAGTGATGAGATGGTAGATAACTGGCAGATATTTTCTGAAAAATCTTACATATTTAAAGTGAGTGTTAATTTTCTAAGCAAAAATTTATCGTTCTCCTCATCCGTCATATTTGTAATGCAACAAGAAATGACGATCAGGAGAAAGGAGAACAGGAGTAGTAAGATTCCATACTTTTTCCTGATTGTGCTTTATCCTGAAATGGGATATAATCAAGGAAAGGAAGAAAGATGGAAAAAGATTTTGAAGAGCGAAATCGCAGGTTTCAGTCCAAAATTCAAAGGTTCTGTCTTATGGACGATACTTTCATGAACAAAGTATTTGAAGATAAGAAATGTACAGAACTCGTACTCAGGATCATTCTTGATCGAGATGATCTGATTGTTGATCATGTGAATTGTCAACTGGATATTAAAAATCTGCAGGGACGCTCCATCCGCACGGATATTCTTGCGCATGACAGTAAAAATGTCATATATAATATTGAAGTGCAGAATGATGATGCCGGTGCAGATCCTAAAAGAGCGAGATACAACAGTAGCCTTTTAGATGCAAATATCACAGAGGCAGGAGATAAGTATAGCCAATTAAAAGAGACATATATCATCTTTATCACGAAAAATGATGTTCTTGGCAATGGATTACCGATTTATCATATTGATCGAACAATTGAAGAAACAGGAGAAAAATTTGAAGATGAAACACATATCATATATGTGAATTCATCAATTCAAGATGAAACGAAGCTTGGAAAGTTAATGCAAGACTTTTGGTGTAAACAAAGCAAAGAAATGAACTATGACGTTTTGGCTGAACGAGTTAGTTTTTTCAAGGAGAAAAAGGAAGGAGTTAATCAAATGTGTGAGATCTTGGATGAAGTCAAAGAAGAAGGAAAAAATGAGGGCAGATTAGAAGGTCGCAAAGAAGGTCGCAAAGAAGGAAGACTAGAAACTTTAATCGAACTTGTTGGTGATGGTACACTTTCAATATTAAAAGCTGCAGAAATGGCTAATATGTCAGAGGAAGAGCTCAAAAAATATCTCTAATCTGAACATAACAATTCAATACTCCAAAAATCAAAGCAGAGAAGATTTTTCTTCTCTGTTTTTTATATGTGAAAATTATCTTTTCTGAAAACATTCATATTTATAATGTAGTATTCAATGACGCATAGAGAAAGGAAGTAACATATGAATGATATGAAACAAATGATCGAACAGTTTCATCAGACAGAAGATGGTTATCAGAAAGAGAAGATTAAAAAAGATACCTTGGAGACCATGCAGGATGATATTGAAAAAATTCTAAAAGAGAAATATCCTGAATATAGTGAAAAACATAAGGATGATCTTATGTGTGAAGGTTATATGGCTGTTTTAGAATCACTGGAAACAGTTTCTCCTGATCTGGAAGAAAAAGAAATTGCCCGTCAGACGAAAGAAAAAATTGAATGCAATATGCGAAATTATGTAGAAGCTTTCGTCAATTAAAAAAAAAGAAGAGATCCGAAAATTATCGGGTCTCTTTGTTCTTTTTCGGAAGCACGATTTCTTTTTTGTAAATCGTCTTGTATTTGATCTCCTTTTTCTCATAATCCCAACCGGATATTTCAGAAATTTCATAGATTTTGTAATCTTTCATATAGATGATGACATCCATGCTCATCAACATCTTTAACGCATCCTCTCTGGAATAATCAGAAGCATATTTTACATAATCGGCTAATTTGTTTAATGCCTGAGTAGAAGATGCACCATGAACAGATGCCCAACATTGATGTCCTGTATAAGCTGCATTTAAGAAAGGCAGGGCCTCAGCCCCTTTGATTTCTCCAATGATAAAATAATCTAAGTCAGTTAATAAACCATTCCTTGCAAGATCTGCTAATCCAATTGGCGGTTCATTGTAAGTTCTTGGAATCACTGTATGCTGAAACATTAAATCTGGGTGTTTATAAGTAAACAATTCCTCATTTTCCTGTATGATCAATCCAGATTTGCTGTATGGAATATATTCCAATAAAGTGTTCATTAATGTGGTCTTTCCGGATCCGCCTTTTCCAGTAAATAAGATCCCAGATGCTGTTTTTACTTTTTCTAATAAATAAGCTGCAATCTTTAAATCTTCGATCATTCCTGCATTATAAAGATCTTCAATATCTTTCTTCATGCGAGAAATTTTACGGATATGAATGTATGGATAAGGAACAGAGTTTACATAATTTGTACAGATATTAAAACGAAGAATGTTATTCTTATTTGTTGTTGTATCTGTGAAGTTCTGTACCGAATTCATCGGAGAGAGATCAGAATTGTTACGTATGGCTACTCCATCACAAAAACGTTCATAGTCATAAATATCTCGAAAATGCAAATTAGAAGATAAACGTTTTCCATATCGTTTGATCCTGATCAGATCAGGAGAAATCACTTTTATGTCACTAATAGAATCATCATTGATCAGATCTTCCAAAACGTAATATCCAAAGATAGATTCGTCTACACGGTATAACATAATCTCCATTTCCTTTTCATTTAAATCAAACTTTTTACTTAAAAATTCTGTGACATGGTCGAAAAATTCTTCCCTTTTTATATCTCCCTTTCTAGCTTTTCGGACCATTCGTTTTTCAATTTTTGTAAAATATTCTAGAACCTTATCCAAAATTGCTTCCTGCTTTTCAATCTTCATATCAGGATTTAGCATTGCCTTCACTGATTTCGCATCATAGACCAATTCTATTTGATCCTGACGATCAAACCCTTGATCTTTTTTTGGAATGTAATAATCGATTCGATTTAAAAATGGAAGATTTTTAGGATCTTTGTCTTCAGAATGATCATCTTGGTAGGTAATATCATGCTTTTTCAAATGGTTGTTTAGGCGTTTGCGTATTTCAAACCATGCGTCATCTTGCTTTAATGCTGGGATGATCTTTTCTGGAATATGCAGTAAAATATGACAATGCGTATGTGGTTCTGAATTGTGGACCATCAAAGATAAAATATTGTCTTCATAGAATGTTTTTCGAAAAAAATCAAGGATGAGATCAATCTGTTGTATATAAGGAATATTAGTCATATCATCCAGTGGGATTTCCAAAAGTACAGCAAAATTTCCTTCATGAAACGGTTGATAATAATTATCTTTCCATAACTGAGGATAATTCCTGTTTTCTGCCCATGGGATATAGTCATAATCACTGTTTTTTGCCGCAATCCAGTTAATTTCTTTCAAAGCATCATCAATGATTCCAGCAAGAACTTCATCTGTGTGTAGATCAGCGTGTTCTCTTTTTTGTACTTCTGATTCTTTTTCCAGTTCTTTCAATGTTTGTATTTTCTTGATTTTTAAATAAAATTGATTCATGTTCAAAACTCCTTTCTATGTGAAGCCTCACACGACTAAAGTCGCGTGCTTCCCCTTAAGTATGTATATACATACGTAGTCTCTTTAGGAGACGGGGACTCCATTTCTACAGATACAGCCAAAACTCAGAGTTCTTATGACACGAAGGACATAAGCTCCGCATTCAGGCTAATTAACGTAGACCATGTGCAGGTGCTTCTCTTACTGCATGGAGGAACTTTTGCCTCCATGAGCAACCTCTCCTTCTCAGGCAAGGATTTTAAGATCTCCCGGATAAAATACCGGGCTCCGATGTTATAAGATGCGGAAAGATCGCAGTTATAGACTTTTCCGTTCTGGAACTGGCAGACACTGTAAGATGGGAATCCTGCCTGTTTTCCGCGCAGGACTCGTCCACTTCCATCATAAGCCAGTCTGGAAGTGTTCCAGGCGCAGATCCGGGCAATATGCATTCCCAGACGATGCGCTTTATCCGTTACGACCCTCTGGACTTCCTGACTCTTCCACAGGTGGAGCCGCTGTTTTCTGGAACCGCGTTTCTTTCCTTTCTTTTCTAAATATTCAAAGACGATGACGTCTGCGTTGTAAAGGGCTGCGACATCCATGATAAACTCTGCAGTTTTGACAGAGATTTCATGATTGATCCCGTTCACTTTTGCCCATAACCTCGGCATCTTGCGGTTTCCATGCTGCTGTGCTTTCTTGATCCGGTTGATGCTGTGCGTCAGACAGTCTTGTTCCTTTGGAAGTTTTAAGAAATGTCTTCCAAGGATAGTGCCGTCACTACACATCACGCTGATCGTTGCAGCAGAGTTGATCCCAAGATCGACCGCACAGATGATCCGGTCCGCAACATCCACGTCACATAGTTCTAAAAATTCTTCAAATGGAAAGTCCAGATGCCACTCTTTTCCACGTTTTTGTAACACCGGAGCACACTTTCTCCGACCGGAACATCTACGATCGATATAATTCATGTCAGATTTCCGGAGTTTAATGTCCAGCCAGTCCCAGGTATTTCGGATATATACCTTGATCCTTGCTTCATAGGCTCCAGTCCTCTGATACATGTTCTTTCGGTACATGCATGGGCAGATATATCCGGCTCTTGGAAACGAAGGTCTGCGTCCACGAGTGTTTGGATCCTCTTCTTCCCAGTTTTTCAGATTACTTTTATAAGAAGAAACCTTGCCGATCGCTTCATTGATCGCAGCACGTCGAAGGAAACTCGGAAACTTATAAAACTTTTTGTCAAAGTCATAAACCGTTTCCGGATGCTTCTTCGTAAAATGGCATAGCCGTTCCACATACTGCTGACGAGATAGTGACAGATCGATCTTTTTGATCTCTGCCCATTCTTTCAGACAGACATTGATCAGAAAGTCCACGGCATGACGATAGACTTCCACGGTTCCGCGAAAGATATAATTGTATGTCTTGATCTTTACTTTATATGTGGAAAGTATCTTCATGTCGTAGTCTCCTTCCTGGTTATGATTTTCTTATTATAAATATGAGATTTTTCATAATTTATAATTTTCATATATAAAAATTTTCTTTCTGTTTAAATAGAAGCACCACCTAACTCACGACTAAAGTCACGAGCGTGTGGGGGTGATTTGATCAAAATTTTCACCCATATATGGAAAAGAATATGAGCAATTTTTCTGACGTTCTGTTGGCTTTTTTCGTTTCTCTGACATTTTATTTTCTCCTTATCTTTCAAATTCTTCTTTCTTTTCTGTATGCCATCGGTGGCTGATCTCAAAATTTAAATCCATGTAGCATCGTCTGAAAGATGCATACTGTGATCTGATGCGATTTAATTTTGGAAGATATTCAAATCCTGTTTTGGTTTCAAACGCGTCATAAAACATGAAAAGTTCTTCATCCGTGCAAGCAGTAAATAAATTTTTCCCTGGAGGCAGCTCCTGCTGCTTTTCTTCTGCTGCCAAAAAGATGTTCAATGCATTCGTAATATCATCCTGTATCTCCGTTTCATCGATTCCAAAAGCCATGTCTCTTGCTTGGTTCAGCATTCCAAGAGCTTCTTTTACGATATCTTTGATTTCTTCTCGTTTTTCTTCTATTTTATTTAAAGGATGCTCATTCTTAGCACCATATACATTTTGAAACAATTCCGTGTATCTTTCTTCCATATCAGATTTTCCTTTCTCTTTTTATAAGTTTCAATTTTCGTGATCTTTAAGATGAAAGCTTCCTCAGTTTCATCCACTCCATTATTTATCACGATATCGAAATCTATTTTTACTTTACATTCGTTTGACATTGTATCTGTATATACGACACTCTTATTTTGTTTGATGTCAGATATTACGTCATCATCACCAAGTACAGAATAGTAACCTTGCTCTACCATGAATTCATCAAGAGGGTGGAACCACATTTCCTTATTAAGCAATTCGCTTGTATTTAGCTCCTTCATAGTGCGATTTCCTTTCTTATCCTTCTGCCAGTTCATAATCTTCTAACAAAACATTTAGATTCTCCTTTCTCCAACGATGCAATTTTCTGTCTCCTGTTACATTTTTGATTGGATTAGATAAAACAGCTCCATCAGGATTCTTACTCCAAAACATGTACTGTTTTAAGGAATTATGATAATGACCATCATTATGCACTTCCAGATACTTGTTTGGATTTCTTTTGTTCCTGTATGTTTTGATCGTTGTCACACTCATCTCTCCTTTGTATTGATCTTTTGCTGATGCCATCGTTTTGCAATTTCCAATCTCAGATCTTCATAACATCGTCGGAATGATTCATATTTGTAATAAATATCATCTAATTCATTACAAACATCATAAGGATCATTCTTTTCTTCAAAATAATAAAATTCAAATAATTCCATGTCGGAATAATCTTCAAACAGATTTCTACCTGGATGATTCGTCTGCTGAAATCTTTTTCTTTGAAAGAAAATGTTTAAAGCTTTTGTAATGTCATCCTGTATCTGAACATCATCATTGATCCTTGCCATTGTTCTTGCTTTATTTAACAAGGAAAGACTTTCTTTGATCAGATCAATGATTTCTTCTCTTTTTATTTCTGATTCATTTGTTGGATTTTCTGTTTCTGGTCCGTAAAGATTCTGAAAGAGGGGTTTGTGTAATTTATCCATAGTCATTCCTCCGTTATAATTTGTGGAATATATTTGCCTGTAGTTTCATCATGATGATAGGAAATGATTTTTGGCGAAATGTATTTTCCTGTATCTTTATCATAAAAATAGCAAATGACCTTAATTCCCATACGTCTGCAAATTGTAATGATCGTATGTAATTCCATAGTTGGCTCTGCAACATAAAGCTTCATAAGATCGCCAGTCCTCATTTTGTAATCTACTGTAAGACGATTCACAATTTCAAAATACAATTCTTTACGAGTCATTCCAGCAATTTCATCATTTCCCTTACAAGCTATTACACTGATTGTTTTCATATTACATTTCCTTTCAGGTTCATTCGTTGACTTTTTGAGTCTACATTGCACTTAATAGGATTGAGAAAGTCATGATTGCTGTTCCAAGAGCCTCAATCATGATTTCTCTTGGATATCCGTCATAATTTTCGTTTTTGTAAAAATGATAAAATCCAGAAAGTATTCCAAAAAGTGTAATAATAAACCCAATTTTAAATGCTATAAAACAAATTTTCATTTTCTTTCCCTTTTCTCCTTCTTCTTTTACTATAAATATGATAGAAAATTCATTTTTTATTTTTCACATATAAAAAAAATGGCATAAACATCTGCTATGCCACTTTTTCGTTTAATGTAAACTTATTCAATAATTGCTCTAAAAATTCCTCTTCGCAATTGAACATGTATTTGAAATTTGTGCTTCTTGTCCAGTTACTGTGTTTATGAACACATCGATTCACAACTTCTGCTGCTCCGATATGATATAATTTTTCCTTTGCTCGACTGGCACCTACATACATCAGATTCGAATTTAACATGTATTGATGAGATGCAGGGGTAATGATGATCGGTGTTTGAATGCTGCTACCCTGACTTTTGTGATAAGTAATCGCATAAGATAGCTTCATATTTTCTAATGCGCCCTGATTCATTTTGTAGGTTCTTCCGTTAAAATCAATCCAAAAATCTTTCTTTTCAATCCTTGTGATATACCCGCTGTCACCATTTGCGATCATTTCATTTATTAAAATATGTCCATCTTCATCACATGGATTATAAATGTTCTTAATGTTCATGACAAAATCTCCGACATGGTAATACCAATCTTCACACTTGATCACATCATCATCTTCCTTCCATGGGTTTGCATACCATTGGAAATAGCGATTTAATGTATCAACGCCAAATTTTCCACTATTATATGCGGTTAAGACCTGAATGTCCTCTGGATCGCGCCCTTGTTCTAATAATGCCTTATATAAACACAGAGTCTTGGCTAGTAATACATCGTCACTTGTCTGGTAGAAAACATAATTGTTATCATCTCCCAGAGTAAAAACATCATTTTCCTGTAGATCAGATGGTAAAAATTCCTTTCCTTTTCGCATGTCTGTTGCAGCCTTCATGATTCCATTGTCATCATATCGATATACGGTATCTAATGTGATCTTAGGGATATCTTTGGATTTTAAGAGATCATGCAGCATATTTCCTGTTCCTACTGAAGGCAGCTGTGCATCATCTCCTACAATGATTACTTTACATTTTCGAAAATCTAATCGTTTCATGATATGATAGGTTAGATAAATATCTGTCATAGACATTTCATCAATGATCAAAAGATCAGAATCAATGGATTCTCTTTCAAATTTGCCTACTTCTCCTGTTTTTGTATAACATAGCCCACGATGTATGGTTGATGCAGGTAATCCAGTATACTCTTCCTGAACTTTTGCAGCTCTTCCGGTTGGAGCCATTAACTCAACAGAAAGTTTCAGGTCTTTTGCTACTTCAATAACTTCTGTAATGGTTGCACTTTTACCAGTTCCGGCAGGTCCATTTAAGATGATGATGTTATTGTTCTTTAAAGTCTTTAATAAAGATAACTGTTTTTTAGATCGCATAAATCCATCTCCAACCTTATAATCTTCCGGATTGATCTCTTTCCATCGGCGGGACAGGATTGGGCGGCTTTCTAAATAAATATGAATCTTCTTTGCAATATAGGCTTCCATGTAAGCCATCCTTGTTCTTGTGATGTAATGTTCTTGATCCTTGTCTGTATAGCAGAAAAATATGCGGTCATCTTCAATGGATACCTGAAAATAATCTGCACACTCTGGGATTAGGTCAATGACAGCTTTTTTTAAAGAACTGATCTTCATCCGACTGCTGCCATCATCCTCATTCTTCTGCAATAGGTAATCAATGCATGCTTTGCAGCGTCCTTCACTATATCTTAGGTCTTCTTCATAAAACTTGATCGGTGCCTTCTTTCCTTTGGATGAAAAATACTCTTCTGCTTTTAATAAAAGCTCATCTGCTCTTTTAAATCCAATACGGGATATCTCACAAAGACAACGATATGGGTCCTCAGATAATTTTTGAAAGATCATTTCTTTCGAATGATACTGGTCGAATAATTTCTTGATCATTTTAAAATCAAACATTCCATCCAGCTCATTGACAATATCAAAAAAGATAAAATTTTCTTTGATCTTCTTTTCAATCTTTTCCCAAGTCTTTTTTCCAACACCTTTGATCTTTGACAGATTAACATTCTTGTTTTGTAAGATCCGATCAATGATATCTGGATATGCATCGCATAAATTATTTGCCTGCCGATCAGACAAGATTTCTTGGAGGAACGCTCTTGTTTCATCAGCTCCATGAGGTTTATCCATATAAATTGCTTTCACTGAATAGGATGCTCCAAATTTTGGATGAACCTGTTTTTGATCTGCATGAACAATATAAGTGCGATTACGTTCTAATTGCCCAATATTTCCTTTGATCGAAACAACTTCTTTTTCTTTATTTGCAATTTCAAATTTATAGATGTAATAATCCTGATTGTGAAATGTCTGATAGACTGGTCTGCCACTGAATTTGTATTCTTCCTGAACTGACATAATTTTCCTCCTTTCTCGCATAATATCTTCTAATTTAAATATGAGAGATTTGGTAAAAAAAATTATTCACATATAAAAAAATGCATAAAAAAAAGACTCAGCCTTAATGAGCCAAGTCTTTCTGATCATTATTCATCACAAAATGCCTGTTCATAAATATTTTGGAAATCTTCCTGATATTTGACATTTCCGTATTCTTCTTTTGGTGTAGCATATCCATCTTCGATCATCATGGCATTCAACATAGAATACCGAACCGACATCATTGAATTTATCTTTTTCGGTTTCTCTACCCAGACATATCTTAACTTCTTATGCTTTTTTCCACCAACGTCATTTTTGTCTGACTGCAAGTATACAGTATTCCCGTTTTCTTCAAAATAAGAATGCACGTATTCCTGCGCCCCGTTTTTTGGATCGATCCCAATCAGTTGAACAGTTTCCTCATATCCTTCTTTATCCATCCACACTTTGATCGTATTTCCATTTAATACCTCTGTGACTTTCGCTTCTCTTAAAGCTGCATTAACTGCAAGTTTATTTTGCATGGTATCAAGAAATAAAATAATGGCGGATGCGATCAGGATGATTTTAAACACTCTTTTGATCATATCGTTTTCTCCCTTCGTCTCTTTTTCTTTAAATATGAGAGATGAAGGGATGTCATAACTTATATAAAACGATAAACCTCAGCAAGCAATTTCTGTAATTTGTGCGTTGTAATAGTACTTCATAACTTTTCTCCTTTTCTAAAACAACTATTATTATCTTACATTATGAATATGAGAGATTTATCCCCTCCAGAGAAAAAAACATTGTACTTTTTCAAATACAAAAAGATCCCGGATCACTTCCGGGACCTTCTTATCCTTTGATGTCATCTTCTTTTTTCTTTACGACAGCCATTCCAATCGCTACGATTGCCAACAACAAGATATTTGTCTTATTCTTTCGGATCATTTTGATCACTCCATCGGAAAATGATCTTCCCTGTGTAGACTGGCTATCAAGACTTATTTTTGTTGTCTCTCCAACAGCTATATCAAAACTTGTATCATCCAATACATAATCTTTTGTCTCTGTTCCATCAATGCGATAATCACTTGCTGGCAAAGAAATTTTCTGATGATACCCATTGGTTCGTTTCAGATTGACTTCATACTTCTGTTCTGTGTTTGTATCAATGATCTGTATTTTGACTGATCTGGGCAGCAGATCTGTATCAGTTAACTTAATATCCAATTTTCCACCCTCTGCTGCCATTACTGTACTGCACAACATCATTACCATCGCCATCACGGCGATCACAATTCTTTTTAGTTTCATAAACTACCTCCAACTTCTTTTTTTAATAAAAACTTTCTCTAATACAAATATGAGATATTTGACCTTCATTTTTTGCATCATGAGGTTCCTTTTTCTTTTAAAGAAAACGTGCATCACTTTTCTGGTTCATTTTAACTTTTGATTCATCCTGTGATGCAATTCTTTCAGGTCGTTATATTTATTTCTCATTACGACTCATCTTGTTGATTCCTTTCGCATTCTTCTTTTTTCAAAGAAGATGGGCGGTGTTTATTTTTTAAAAAAAAGGGGGATGCATTGCATCATGAGATCGGGCATTGATCACTGCTGCCGCATGATGCATCATTATTATGGTTCATTTCAATTCTCGGCAGCAGAATCCTTACGGATTCTATTCTTTTTTTACGCACTCATCATCTTATTGATTCATTATCCTTTTTCTTTCAACAGAAACAAGGGCGGCTTTTTCTTTAAAACAAACAGGGGATTGGAAATGGACTCACCTACTTCTGCTGCCATTTATGACTCACTTTTATGATGCAGATGGAGATGGTGGCAGCAGTCTTTCTTTCAATCCACAAGAATTGCATCACTATTCTGATGCATTTTTATATCAATCTCTTCCTGATGCACTCTTTCTTTAAAAGAAAATGGTATTTCATCATGATCTGCATCATTATTCTGATGCATTTCTTCTATATATTGCATCATCTTTCTGATGCATTCTTTTTCTTTTCTTTGAAACAAACAGAGGTGAGTGATCTTTTTGCACCATCTTTGTGATTCATTTTTATTAGATTTTGCATCATTATTATGGTGCATTTCTTCCTATTTTAATGAAAACACGACTCATCTTTCTGATTCATTATATCTCATTTTGCATCACATATCTGATGCATCTTTTTCCTTTAAAGTAAACAGGGGCTGTTATTTCATCATCTTTCTGATGCAGTTTTATTCATTGAGATGGGATTGATTGATCTATCATGGGATCACTGTCTTTTTTAATGGAAGCAGAGGGCAGCAGGTGAAATCCTATGATAGTTATTTATTTGAGTGAGGTTGGTTTTTATTGAAAGAATGAGATGGGTTTATTGTGAGAAAGCAGAATGATAGAACTGTCTTTTTAAATGAAAACAACTGCCTGCTTTAATGGAAATACTTTTTTAAAAAAATGATAAAATTATCTTTCATCTTATCCATCATATTTGTGATAGATTCTTCTTCTTTAAAAGAAAGCGTAACTTATTACGCTTTGTTAAGAAAACGTATACACATTAAATAAAAAAATCACAAGAAAGGATGAGAAATATGGGAACATGTTATTCATTTGTTTCGACAGAAAAGATAAAAGATCTTGGTGCTTTTAGCCGAAAGTTGGAACACAATTTTAGGATTGGCGGACGAGTTCCAAATGCAGATCCTATGAAATCATATTTAAATGAGGAATTGATCAAGTTAGAACCAGGGAGTGATTATATAAAAGAATACAACAAAAGAGTTTTAGATTCAGTATATTATCAAACCCATAAGATCCGGAAAGATGCTGTGAGAGGGATTGAAGTAATGATGACTTTTAGTTCAAAAGACATTCCCAAAGATTTTGATTTTGAGCAATGGAAAAAAGAAAATGTCAAATGGTTACAATCCTATTTCGGGAAAGACAATGTTGTCTCTGCTGTTTTACATATGGATGAAACGACGCCTCATATACATGCTGTTGTAATTCCAATGGTTAATGAACGATTATCAGCTGCACATTTTTTAAATGGCAGAGAACGAATGGCGAATCTACAAAACAGCTATGGTGATCGAATGGAGAAATTAGGTTTAACGCGTGGGATGAAAGGCAGCTTGGCAAAGCACACAGATATTAAAGAATTCTATACTGCTGTGAACAAGCAAAAAATAAAAGAATTACCTCAGCCCAAAAAACATGAAAGCACAAAGGATTATTACGAAAGAGCCCAGAAAGTATTCCAGGAATCAAATTATCAGCATTTAAATGAGCTACAAAAGAAGGATCGAGAGATCATAGAAAAGAATACCAAGACACTACAAGAAAATCTTGAGCTTGCGAACAGTATCAAAAAAACACAGGAATTGATCCGAGAGATTGAGCATCGTTTTGGAGAAGACAAGGATACTGTATTAAAGAAAATTGACACAATGAACCATTTAAATCAAGGATTAAAAAGTTATCCAGATCAAGACTTTTCAAACAATGTATTTGAAGGAATGCGTGAAATTCTAAGATTTGAAAAAGAAAAGACAAAACGTACCAGAAAAGAACCAGAAAAGAGTCTGGATCAGATTCTTGATGAAGCGAAAAAAGAATTACAAAAATAAAAAAAAGACCCTCAATTTTGAAGGTCTTTTCTTTTTGTTATTTTAGATATTGATCCATGTTTCTCCAAGTTACATTTCCAGATTTATTAAAGTATCCCCCTGTTGAAACAGCTACATTTCCTTTTCCTGATGATTCATGAATATAAATCATTTGATTATTTTTGGTGTAACCAATAAAGATTCCAGTATGATTTATCGATCCAAAATGAACCATGATGTCTCCAGGTTTTAAAGTATTAGTCGCTTTTCCTTTTGCTTTCAGTGTTTCTGTGCTCCCATTTCCCAGGTTATTTCCAACTGCAGTCCAATAAACCCAGTCAACAAAGTGTGAACAATCAAGCCCTTTTCTGCTTCTACCTTTTTCATCAGGAGCAGCTTTTGTTCCAAAATGGTTTTTCTCAAGTCCAGGATAACTAGCTGAATCACCAAAATGATAAGGAATTTTTCCAACTGCACTTAATGCTGTTTCTATGATCTTTCTTCGTTTTTCAGAAAGATTCGTTGGTAGCTGATCTAAAATTTTCTTCTGATCCGCAGAACTCATTGTTCCTGATGCATCATAAGAAGAAACTCCTGTGATCTGCTGTTCTAAAGAATCGATATCAATACCATAAGTATCTTTCCAGTTATCATCAAAAAACATTTCTACCATATCTCGGTTATTTTCAATCCAATGTTTCCATTTGATTGTTTCTCCATTTAATTCTTTGGAAATTTTATTATATTCTTTAACCTTGCTATCATTATCTCCTGGATCGATCTGATATAGTTGAACTGCTTCATCCTTATCAATTCCAACGATACATGCATTTACATTAAGATTTACATGCCCTGGGCAATATTTTTTAGAATGCTTTCCATCGCATCCATAATGTCCCGGACACTTAGACTCTGTATAAGTTTCAACAATCTTACATTTTGCTTTGTATGTTGGATCAGCAGTTGCTTTTGCTTTTTCTTCTGCTGATACTTCTACAATTTCTTTCTGATTGATCTTTCCTGAACCATTCTTTATTTCTTCATCTTTTTTAGATTTTGGATATTTACTGATTTCTGCTAATGTTAATTCTGCATCAGTTTCTTTTCCACGCTTATTTTCGGTTCCTTTACATCCAGATGCTTTATACTTATATTTTTGCCATGAATTCTTATCTTGGTTACAATAATATTTTTTGCATCCTTCATCTCCATAAGAATCTTTTTGGACTTTGATTCCATCAAGCAATCCATAGCTTCTTCCATTTGGACCTTTTGCATTTTTGATTTTTTCATCATTGCATTTATAATCTTTTACTTCTTTACAACCTTGACATTGATAAATTTCACTAACTTCTGCTTTTACTTTATGAGAAGCATTCCATAAATCAAGACAATAAGCTTTCAGTAATCGATCATCTCTGTCTCCGCCCTGATCAAAATAAACAGTTCCCATACATAAGATTGCTTTTGCATTTGACATAGGAAGTTCAGATCCAGAGGCTCCACTAACTCCTGAACCATTAATAATATCAATTTCTCCATCAAATAGAAGCCATTTTTTCTCAGAGCCATCTGTGATATGGACACCTGTATATGTCTTTCCTTTGATTTTAATAGTTTCAGGTTTAGAAGCTTTTGACGTTACACGATAAACAGATACATTTTTTGCTGTTACTTTTGATTCTAAATCATGCGCACAGGAATTGGAATTTGAAACATAGATATCAAAATTCCCTTCTGTACCACATAGATCCTGTAAAATATAGTAATGTCCATTAATAAAATATACGGACCCATAACCACCACCAGTTGCTGCCTGATCGGCTTTTGTTACTGCCAGTGTTACTCCAGGGGTTGCAGCGACACCTGTTGATGTTGCACGACTACCTTTTGGATCATTGCATCCAGCACAATATCCTGTTGTATTATATTTTCCTACAAGTTTTTTTGGGATGCCATCTTTTTCTGTTCCTTTACTTGCATACACAATCTTATCGCCTTTATAGGTATTCTCAGAATTTTTCGATGTATTATTGTTTTTGTTTGCTGCTTTTTTAATAGAAACTGACGAACTTTGTGCTTTAACAATTGAACTATTTTTTAATTTTGAAGACGCATCATTTCCTTCAATAATAGGATTTGGCGTTTTTCCTGTGATATCTGTATACGCATCTCCATTATAAAAATTGATACTTACTCCAGGAATCTCTTCTCCTTTTACTCCAAATTCTGTAATTTCAATCTTCTTTCCAGTTTTCGGATTGGTTCCACCATAAATTTTTTTACCTTTGATTTCTGCCGGTTTTTTCCCTCCTAGTCCATAGACATCATCATCCAACCATTTCTCATCTTTGTTCGTTAGTGCGGTCAATATCTCTCCACCTGCGGATTTCATAACATCTTTTTCAGAGACATCTGCACCTTTACTTGTTTCAAATAATGACTGTACTGTTGTTGTAATTGCTGCAGATGCAGCCATAACAAGCTGTAAAACAAGAACAAGCAGTAATACGCCTCCGACAAATATGAGAACTCTTTTGATGATCATGCCGATCATTTCATTGATCTTATCAAAAACACTAAAAATACGATCAAAAACGCCATTGATTTTTCCAGTAACTTTACCGACCAATGTTTCAGAATAATTTTTCTTAAATACTTTTTCAAAGGCCTTTCCTGCTGCTCTCTTAGGGGCCTGTTTTATGTTATTGATCTTTTCAAAACGTTTCAGTTTTTTTTGTGTTCGAAGATTTTGCCGTTCTAATTTTCTTTTATTTTTGGCTTTCAGCTTTTTGCGTGATGCAATCTGCTTTTGTGCGATCTTTCTTTTCGTAGATTCGGATGCAAATTTTCCAGTGACTTTCAAAGTCTGTTTACTAGTATATCTTGATGCACGTAAAGCTTGTCTACCAACAAATCGTGAAGAACGTTGGACAATATATACAGCATTTTTTGCACCGCGGAATGATTTTGCAAAGAGAACCGCAGCATCATATGCGTCAATTCCATGCAGTAATTCCTGTCGTAAATTCTTACAAGCTATCTTGCGGCCTCTCTTCATCTTGATTCTACGAGATTCTTTGCTTAAGATCTTTCGAAAATATCCAGTTGCTTGCACAAGATCTTTATCACTATTTTTCAGAATACTGATAAAGGCACTTAACTGAGCATCGCTTAGTTTATCAATATCAATTCGATATTTTGATAAAATTGTCTGTCTGCTTCCATTCATCATTACCCTGATGTTCTGAGCGTTCAAACCCTTATTTAAGGATTCTGCCATAGTTTTGCTTAAGATGTGTTGATCTTGCATGATCTGTGAAAGTTTTTGCCTGGTAAATCCAGCTTGCTGCATATTTCTGATTTCAAATGCCTGAGCTCTTTTTGCACTATATCCAAAAAATGCTCCGCCTGTAAGAGCCCCTCCATAAACTTTCATTTTACGATATGCTTGATAAGCATCTGTCTGTTCAATTTGCGTTCCATGGATGACCGTACTTCCAAGATCTGCACGGATTCTTGAGTTGTGACGGGCTCCACCATAAATTTTCGTATATTCAACTTGGTTATTTTGTTTATTTTGTCCATAACTTAATGGGCTTGGACCATTTGGTCTTAAAACATTCGGATTACGTGATTCTTGTTGAATCTGTTTCATCCTTTCATTGTCAATACGTGGTATTGATGGATTCACCCTGCTTCTATCAGACGGCTTGTTAGTCATCCTTTCATTGCCAATACGTGGTGGTATTGATGGATTCACTCTGCCTCTATCAGACGGCTTGTTAGACGTCCTTTCTAGAGAATTACTGGAATGAGAAATATTCGATGAATTTTTAGGACTTTGATAATGCTTGCTTGATCCATTGAATTTTGATTCGAAGTCACTGACCATTCCTGGCTTATATGCCTTCTGATTAGCATCATATTGCTTTTGTTTTTCTTTTTCATAGTTTTCTTTTCGACTATAATCAATACCAGAAATACGATGTCCTTCTGATTGATAGTTTTGAATAGCAGAATGTTGATTCTTTTCTATAAAACTCTGATAAGAGTTTCCATTCTGCATTGATCCAGAATAATTCAGCTGCGATTGATTTTGTTGATAAATCTGATCATGTAATTTTTGAAATATTTGCGACTTCTGATCATAATCCGGCTGATGAGAAATATCTGTAGAAATATTTGTTTGTCGCCTGTGATATCCTTCAAAAGTTTGATTTGAATACGTATATTCAGGATAACTTGAATCGACAGATTTTGATTCATGACTATATGAACCATAATTTTTCTCAATCGAGCTTTCAAAATCATTTCCATCCTTATAGATCCTTGTTCCTTTATTGGGATCAAGTGATTCTTCCATTGCTGTTTGAGTAATATGCTGCCGATGTTTTTTCAGATGATTTTTTGTGTTTTTGTTCTTTTTCTGATTGGCAGAATCTTTGATATCTTCTTGATCAGGATCCATGCTTAATCCCAAAACATCATAAATCGTTTGCAGATCATCTTCTGTAACATCATCATTTGTAACAACTTTTTGTGTGTCACCATATTGACGAGTCTCATACTCTTCATAGACTTCTCTGTCACGATCAAGTTCTATATAATCAGAATCAAAATTATCATTGTCGATTTCTTCTTCTTGTTGAAAAGCGTCCAGTTCTGGATTCTCTTTTGCCCACTCTTCCATGTCTCTCGCTTCTCTAAGCCATTCATCTTTTTTTGCTTTTGTAAATTCAGCTTCATTTTCAAAGAAATAAGATTTATTATCTTCCTCACTGTATGGGCTTATATAAGCATTTTTGATCAGCAGCTCATATTCTTCATCTGATAAGCCTGATATTTCCTGGAATTTCTTCCGTCCGATTAATTCCAAAATGATCACTCCTTTCTTCTATTTTTCTAAGGATTAAAAAAAATCCTCATATTAAATATGAAAGAAATGAGATAAAATATTGAATCCATGACTACTATATTTTTTTTAAATGAATCAAAAAGATGAATCATTCTATTGACATATTTTGTAATCATGATATAATGTAAACAAGACGGAATGTCTTTATTGTGAAGAGGAAAAGAAGATGGGAGCGTGACGACGCTCCTTTTTTATATGTGAAAATTATTTTCCAGAAAATCTCTCATATTTATAATAACAAGATAAATATAGGAGAAAGGAGAAACTTATGGATAGACCAATCGCAGGAGCTGTAAACGGAACAGTGATCCAGAGTGCACAGTGTTTATATGGAAAAGTAATCCGTGCTTATGATCCACGTTTTTACGGTAGAAAAGACAATAAAAAGAAAAGATGAGATTTTTCATAACCTCATCTTTTTTTTTGACTATCTGAATTTTTTAATAAATCTTATAACAAATGTTAAGATACCAATTGCTAAAATAAATCCTATCGCAAAAGTAATCCAAAAATTACGCTCTGATGTTTTGTCTGTTTTATTAACAACACTACTTTTCTTATGATTCTGTTGTTTCTTTTCTTTTTTTACATCTTGCTGAACTTGATAAATCTTTTCACGATCTTCCTTGCTTTCAGAATCATCTTTCAATGCTCCAAAAACGACATCGACAACTTTAGCAGCAGAACGATCTGTGATTGAAAATTTTATATTTTCTGGAGAAAAGTTTCCTGTCCAATCATTGTCTGCTCCACCTTCTTCAATTTCATAATCGCCAATCGGAAGTTTTCCTTTTGCAACATATTTGTTTCTTTTAGAAAAATTAAATGAAAAACGTTCTGATGTTTTTTGATTTACTGCGGTAATATAAAAGAATTGTTTATCTGTCTCTCCTTTTACTTGCCCCTTAAATATAACATCAGCATATTCATTTTCATCGTGCCTCAATTCATCAACGTCTCCTCCAGTCATCCCAACTTTTTTATTAGCTGATACACTTACGGGAGATAATGCAAAACACATACAAAACATAACCATTGCAAATTTCTTTATTAATTGCTTCATAAAAAATAACCTTTGGCAAACCAAGTGCGGAAACCCCATTCCTTCAGGTGTGGGGAGGAGCACTCTAACGGCTATGCCATTTCCTTTCTTTGTTCTATCAGATAGCCACGAGGAGCTTCTAAAAATTGAAACTTTTTATAACCCAGGCTACCTTTGTTTATTTTTGTCCCATCTAATGTCCGGATATCGAAAAATCCACTGCTTCTTCTACCAAAGATAAAGTATTCTTTTCTCTGATACTTTACCTTATCGAAAAGTCGAAAGCCTTTTACAAGATAGTCCGCCTGATTCTGCTTTCGGATTCCACCTTTTAAGATCTTTAACTTATGGATCTGTCGGTTATGACGACGGACTTTCTTCTGATAGTAGACAACCCCAAGTGGAGCTGCTGTTGGATTTCCACTGATGCAACGGGCATCGATATAATGTTCTTTTGGTAATCCATGCTCGATACGAGTGTTCTTTGTGATATATCCGTATGTCATATGAACATCAGGATATATCGTTTTTAACTCGTTATAAAACGTCCAACGCATGATTCCCATAAATGCTGCATCCTTAAATGACATTCCACGATGGATCCTTTTTGGAAGTTTGACCGTTCCGTTATGATACCCTTTATGACAAGTCTCACATAAAGTGATGAGATTGTTGGGTGCATTACCACCAGTCTTCCGGCTTTCGATATGATGCACATTTAAGATCTTGTCTTTGGATCTTCCTTTACAACATTGACAGGTATGTCCATCTCGAAAAAATACATACTCTCTGACATTCCAGAAACCCAGTTGATCTCCCTGTTGGTATCCTGTACCTTTAATCTCAGGATCTTTGATCTTCTGGATATCAAACGATGCCGTTTCAACAGTAATCCTTGTGATCGGAAGGATCTTGCATACCGCTTCTGTTGCATCAAGATGTGTCTGGATCTTATGCTGTATTGATGGAACGAGCCATTTCTCTCCACGTTTTCGATTTTGAAAGCGGGGCTTGCGATATCTTGTTTTACGACTTCTTCGTCCTCTTCGTAAAGCTCTACGATCAGATAACAGTTTTACGATGTCGTTTCGTAATTCTATCTCTGAAGCATAGACTTCTTTGGTCTCTGTCGTCGCTGACATTCCGATATATTTGCTTCCTGCATCAACTCCAAGGCTGATCGGCTGCGTGTAGTTTGTATTCTGATACAAAAGCTGTATCGTAAATGGACAACGCTTGACTACTTTTGCTTTCCTTTCTTTTAACAGATGCCGGGCTCTCCAACAGCGATCGGTCGGCATGAGCGACTGTCCGTCATGATTCAGTACATATATCATAATAACTTTCCTTTCTTGTGAACTTGATCACATAACGCAGATGTAAAACATCTGTAATATAGCCTTAGCCAATGTTATCCTACAGTTTATAATATCAGCAACACTGTTCCTACCACGCAGAACTGTTTAATCACTGACCTCAGAGCTATGGACTAGGCTAAACATCCATAGGTGACTATCTATTTGCAGGTAACGTAGTTCCCGAAGAACTTAGGCTAGTCAATTCATGGCTTATGACCAGTTACTTTCCAGTAACTTTTGTCACAAGCCACAGACCTTTACGGTCTGTGGTTATTGACTACTTACCTACCTTTCTGAAATGTCTTTGAATGATCTTAGACTCTTCTTCTGACAATTTTTGCCCATTTCGGAACACAAATCCATCAATCGAGAATTGATCCTTTTCTGGAATTTCAATGTGTGATTCTAAATACACATCAACGATCCTTTTTAAGATATAATTGATCCTTTCATAATCCTTTTCATATACAATGATTGGAATACTATCGAAATCGACTCCTGAAAAATGATGCTCATAATCGATACTGTAAATAATATTTTCCATCTCTGCACATTGCTGCCAGTAGCTCCATTGTGATTTTGGTAACTGACATACATAAATTGGCGCTGTTTCAAACATTGTAGAGCTATTCTCAAACACAGCTCCATCACAATAGATCCGATTATAAACTTCATCGTATTTCATTTTCATAACACTTGGAATAGAAATTCTCCAAATATCCTCATTTTGTTCATTCAATTCCCATGGATTGTTTTTTTGTTTTTTAAACATATCCTGTTTATAATCATGAAAAATCTTGTCTGCAGAATACACAAATCGTACTGGATTTACTGAAAACCATCGCTCAATCTTTTGGTAATCACTATCTTTCACATAAATGTGTTCTACATCATCAAATCTTTCATGAATATATTTCGAAGATACATGGGCTAAATTCTCATGAAATAAGAATTTTATACGGTTTTTTAATTTTCCATTTGTCGTATCATACTGAACTGTTTGTTTATAATTCTCCCATTTTGATGTAACTTTTTCCTGTGTCTTTTTAATAAAAGTTACCAATAATGCTTGAAATTTAATTTTATCATCTGGAAACCAATTATTAATGTATTTCTCATATACATCTAAAATATCATTTGCATTTTCCGGATCAATACGTTCTGGGATCCTTGTGTCATCATACCATTTGTAAGCATGTTTAATCCCCTCCAGCCTTCTTGCTGTTTGTGCGATGTTGAGAAAGTCTTTTAAGTAATTATCCTCACTGACTTGGAAGATTGTCTGATATGGATAAACATATCCTGGATAAAAAGCTTGATCACACAGAATTTTAGGAATTAATTTTGGATTAGGGACAAAATATTTTTCTTTGTATCGATTTGATACTCCAAGACATACATATCCCTCTCCTTGCTCTCCGATCACAAATTTGGCGCAGATATCGTAGTTTTTCTGTAATGCTGCAATTTCTTTTGCAATATATTTTAAATCAGATTCATAAAACATATTTTTTTCTCCTTTCGTCTGTTTGTTATATAGTAAATATGACGATTCGAAACACTGCATAAATGGAAAAGAGAAAGGCTTATCTGCCTCTCTCCTTTTGTTTCTTTTTACGAAGTTCTGCACGTTTTTCTTCACGTTCTTTCTCATACTCTTTTTCTTCCCAGTATTTTTGTTCAAAGTATGCTTTTGCTTCTTCTTCTTTTTTGATCTGCTGATTGATCGCGGAAAGATCGATCTGATCTGTTTCGTTGATCGTGAAAGATTTGTTTTCAAACAGCAATTCGATATATGCCCCTGTATCATCCTTATAAGTACGGAACATTAAAAGATTTACACATGTCATATAATAGCGTCCTTCATAATATGTAGGGACGATTGTAATGATCAGTGCTGGAAAATCTTTTCTTTCTTCATTCGCTGCATAATCATCCATATCAGCTTCGTATTTTGACAAAAAATAAGACAACCTGCGATAATCAGCATTTTTCTCATCAATGAACTTTAACTGGATGTATGAATGACCAAGATTTGTTTTATAACGGATCTCTGGTCCAAAGATTGTCATTTCTGTCACACGTTCTGCATGATCTTCCGTCCAATGCTCATAATTTACATTGACTGCACTCGCAGCCTTTTTGCGATTTTCTGAGAATTGCATATGATCTAGAAATTCTTCAATTGTAATTGTATCGTTCAAAAGATTTTCTCCTTTCTAAGTAATTAAGAAGTCAGAGATACTTCTCCTACTTTCGTTGTCATTGCCTTATACAATTTTGTATTCGTTGGGAATTTATTTGTAAATGGCACAATTGTTTTTCCAGTGTATAAAATACCCTGTCCTGAATCAGCATTTGTGATATATTCACATTGCGCGTCAGAAATGTTATACATTGCTGCTAATTCATTACGATCCAGTGGTGCTTGATTTAACATTAAAACAAAGTCACAGTTGTTTAAGATCGTTCTTGCTTCTGCAGATTTTAATAAGTCTTCCACGTTCTGAGTCATTCCAGTTGGGATTCCACCCCACTTACGAGCTCTCTTATAGATAGATTGTAAGAATTTTGCAGACGTATCTGTTTGAGTCAAGATATGCATCTCATCCACATAGAACCATGTACGTTTTCCTTTTGCTTTGTTCTGAATAACACGATTCCAGACATCATTTAAACATACCTGCAATCCCATATTCTTCATACTTGATCCGATATCTTTAATATCATAAACAATAAATCTGTTTTCAAGGTTAACATTGGTACGCTTCGCAAAGATATCCTGAGAACCGATCGCATATAATTCCAGAGATGTCGCTAAAGACTGAGCTTCTGGATCCGGCTGTTTCATTAGCTCCTCATATAAATCCTCTAAAACAGGGGATGCTTTTCGATCACATGTTCCACCCTGATATGTCTGCATGTGCTCTACATAATCTTTATAAATGTTCTTTGTGCAACGGTCGATGATACTTACTTCATTTGGAGACAATCCAAATCTTGCGCGGCTGATTGTTTCAAACAGAGAGGAAATGAAATCTGACTTTAATGTAACCGGATCATCTCCTTCATCAGCATAGTTCATATCCATATCTAATGGATTGATGTGAACTTTTGAACCAGAGGAAATCTTGATCACTTCTCCGCCAAACAGTTTTGCTAATGGGCTATACTCGCCCTCTGGATCGATAATCAGGATCTCATCATTCGTATTCAGGAAAACATTTGTGATCTCCTGTTTTGCTGCAAATGATTTACCTGCACCTGGCGTACCTAAGATAACGCCATTGGCATTCTTGCTCTTTAAACGATTATAAAGGATCAGGTTATTCGTAACTGTATTGATACCATAGTATAATCCACCCGGTTGAACCATTTCCTCTGTGACGAAAGGAATAAAGATTGACGCACATTCTGTTGTTAACAGTCGGTCCGTAAATACTTTATTATTGCATAATGGAAGGACTGTCGAAAATGCTGATTCCTGTGCATAGCTAAAATTACTGATCGGGCATAAATGTTTAGAAACAATTGTCTTTAATGTTTCCTCATATTTATCCATTTCTTCTTCATTATCCGCAAGCAACATGATCACGATCGTTACACTAAACATTTTCTGATTTCGACTTGTCATATCCTGAATCAGTTTTTCTGTATCATCCTTTGCTTTCTTTAAGCTTGGAGAGATCAGATCCTGAGAATATCCGCTTCGATTTGCTTTTTTCTGTGATTCCACAATATTTGCGTTGATATTTGTCATTTGATTACGAACCATTTTCATGCTCTTATCCTGACGTAGTGGCTGATAAATGATAGAAGTCACTGCATTACATGGAATATCACAGACATCAGCAAGCATATCTGTTGTTAAGAATGTAGGAAGACTCTTAATGTAATACAATTTTCCAATGCGATTTCCTAAATCTACATGATCTTTATGAAATTTCATGTATGACGGACATATCAGATCTTTTGTTGTTAATTTCTGTTTCTTCATCCATTTATAATTAATGGACTCTGCTTCAGATTTTCCAAGGTTTGCTTTCTGATAAAACGGAATATCTTTACTTTCATCATTGATGATCTCATAAAGGATTGCTAATCGTTCCATCAATGATAAAGCCTTCGTGTCTTTCCTTCCAGTGATCTTCTTAATTCCTGATTTGATCTCTGCATCCATACGATTAAATACAGAAACAGCGGCATCAATATCATCTGCTTCAATGGAAACCGTCAGATATTTATCTCTTCGGAGATTATTTCTTCCTTCTGTGATCTTCTCAAGAAGCATATCGTTATATTCTTCTCGATATTCATCTAGCGCTTCCCCCTTTAAGTTCATAAGAATCTTTTCTTTAAACTCTTCCATATCAATATCTCTGTTAAAGATCGTAATCTGTAAAGAAGCATTATTGTTGAAAGAATTCAGGAAATCCCCAAACGCAATAAAGATCTGATTCTGATCTTCCTGGCTAGCGATCTTAAAATTAATATCTTCTAATGCATATGATTTTGAAAATACGCCTTCTTCAATCTCAAAGATTCCATTCTGATAAGCATAGATATAAGGAATTGTTTGTTGCACAGTTTTTGGTACTTTTGTTTTCTTTTTCTTATTTTTTTTATTCTGTGCTTGTTTACTGTTTTTTGCCTGTTTCTTTGGCTCTTTTTTCTTTTCTTTTTTATTAAACATAGTAAAAACCTCCTCATATCAAATATGAATTTTTTAAGAAAAAAAATGGATGGTATAAATTTGGATTTTTTATGCAAAAAAAAGACAGATAAGATACTCCTTACCCGTCTTTAAAGCATTATTTATATGCTTTTATTTTTGATTTCTTTCTTTTCTTCTTCTTTTTCTTTTTTCGCTCTTCCATCAATTGCTTATTGTATGAATTTTCTAGCTCATATTTCCGGACCGTTGGTGATAATACCAGTGAAACAAAAGATGCTCTTAGGAAATCTTCCATTTTCATTCCATGGGGTTCAAATATACCGCTCATTAAAATAAATGGAACTGCCAGAATCATACAAACAAACGTAGTTGTATCTGATGTTAGATAAGGTTGCAAAAGATTATATGCGCCAATAACCGTTGTTCCACCTAAAATTAAACAAATGACTTGCCTTGTTGTAAATGGCCCGATCAATTTTGTCTTATATTCTCGAATATCTTGATTAACTTCAATCTCAATCATAATTTTTCTCCCTTCTATGCCCCAACAAGATCACTTGCAAATTGCTGACTTCGAACAACCATCATACAGGTACTTAATCCAACAACAACAGCTTTAAACATTGTAACTGTGCCACCGCCAATAATCAGATTTTGAATAATTCCTGCAACCTGTATAATTACCATAATGACAGCTGCTTGCAAACAAACTGCTAAGAACTTTCTTAAATATCGGAAACCACCAGAGTGTGTTCCATCTTGAAAAATATCTGCCATGGAAATCGGTGCTGTTACAGCCCTTACTCCTAATTCAATCACTCGTCCCCAACAGATAACTATACATATGAGTTTTGAAATCCAAGCAAAAACCCAAGGCAGAAACCATTGTATGATCATACCTAAGTTACCAATCGTATTTTCATCTTGAATATCCTTTGCATAATCATCTAACACTGTAGATGATAATCCTTTTGGATCAGAAGTAATAGCAGTTGCAAGACTACTTCCGATATTGATACAACTAGTTAAAATGTCCCACCCATTTTCAATCAATAATTTAGCAATTACAACTTTTAACATTAATTTAAAGAAATGCTCTAAAGAAAAATTATCCTTTGTCGTTTTATCGATTAATTCGATTAAGAAAAACAAGACAATTAATGCTTCTCCTACAGGGGACACAATACCAGTGTAAACAGATTTCATACTTTCCATCATATTCCCTGTAGTTTTTCCAGCTATAACCTGTTTCATTTCTTTTCCAAGTGTTACATTTAATGTGTCACGAACCATATCATAGCAAACTTTTTCTAAGGGTTTATCAATCTCTGAGGGGTATGTTTTTCCATCATCACTTACTTTTGTCTTATTATCTTTCTTGTCTTCTTTTTTTGCTGCTGTTGTAGATGATGAAGATGAATTCGTTCCTGTAGAATTTCCACCAGTGCCTATTCCAGGTTTTCCAGGTGATGCAGTTGTTGGCAGTTTTACCGCAGTCGTTGTTAAGTTTGATCCTGGGCTATCTGGCGTAGCTCCTGTCCCTTTTAAACTTGTCTTATTCCCAGATGTTTCTGTTGAAAAGGAACTTTTCTTTGTCGCCGCCTGAACATTGCTGAATGGCTGAGTGATCAAAGAGAAAAGGAAGAAGAAAGAGAAAAGAAAAAGAATTTTCTTTATTTTCTGTTGTCCCACTTTTCTTACTTCCTTTCTAACTCATGAAGCTTTTTAGTCCATATAAAACAATGCCAATACAAACTTGCATGATACGTTTACTAACTGCATCAAAATTTTCAGAACGCATATCTAATATCAGCATTCCTACAGCATAAATTGTAATTAGAAACCCTGCACACTTAATTGGCGTATATAGTTTATTAATAAGATTGTTCACTTCACTTACAGCTTGTTTTGATCCAGCCATAACTGTCGTAAATAAAGGAGATATACTGAAAAGAAAGAAAAAAAACTTATTCTTACAGTCCTTTACATTTTCCATATTTTCTCCTTTATAATTTTAAGTCCAAGCTATTAGCGAGCGTCTCAAATCCAAATAATGCAGCGCCAGCTACAATACTCATAATTGCTCTAGATTTACTATCAGAATCTTCATTTTTGAAAGCAAGAATTAATTGTCCAACGCCCCAAATAACAAGAATAAAGCCGATATATTTAAAAATTTTATATACCAAGTCTTTAATTTTATTCATGACCCCTGTTGTAGTATCTGCATAACAAACATTTCCAACCATTCCACTAAAAATGACTCCTGTTGAGCAAAGAACTGGATACATTTTCTCCATTACCTGCTCTTTCATTGTGTCTAATGATAATCGTTTCTTTTCCATTAACATGTTTCTCCTTTCTCAAAAATTTTCTATATGTTGTTATGGATCTCAAAAAAGCTTTTCTAAGTCTTTTAAAACTTATCAGTAAAACTTCTTTTCAACCCTCACTTTAAATATGAGATTTTTGAGAAAAAATATTGGCGACTTCTCTGGGCAAAAAAAATAAGCAGTGTAATTGCTGCCTATTCCTATTTTGTATTATTCTTTGTATTTGTAATCGATGATATTTTTAACCAATCGGATACAAACCAAACATTGATCTTCTTTTAATTTATATGCCATATCCATTACTTCTTTTATTAAATTTGGATATTTCTTTTCTCTTTTGCGAAAAAGCTGAAAGCAACTTTTTAATACTATTTTCATGTCTTCTTTCTGATTATCAATTATTGTTTTTGTTTCTTTTCCACTTAGGAATACTGTTAGATCACAAAACGCCATACTTGCCGTAAATCCAGAAATTCCTACTTCCATATTATTTTCTTTGTATTTTGCAATATCATTGATTGTAAAGATACATTGCATATCACTTAGATGCATGACAGAAAACATGAGTTCCAATTTTGGGATCATCCCGATCTTTTCAATCTGAGGGATGATAAAGTTTATTTCCGTATGTGTTCTTCCGCACTTTTTCATATCACAGTCAAATTCTTCCAGAAGATCAAAAATATCAGAAATCAGTTCTCCAATTTGATTATTTTTTGCAGAGTCGTTACTTGGAAAAATAAATAATGCACTAGGAGCATTCCCGATCATTCGATACTGTTTTCGATCTTCATTAGTTAACTCAATATCGTCTTTCTTTAAATCTCGAACTAAGATATTATAGTCTGCTTGTTCTAATACAGCTTTCTTTTGTCCATATATTCTTCCGAATGGATCAAGTATCACATAGCTATTAAATCCAATTTGAATATTAGGAAGAATAATAGAATCTTCTTGTTCTTTCAGACTTCCACCAAATACACAGACATGATTCGCACGAAGTGTTTTGTTCCAATCCTTTGAAAATTTAACATTTTTACTAAGTACTGTGTTTCTATCATTGCTCCTTACATATTGCCATTGCGTAGGATTAACATATTTTTTGTTATATTTCTTCCAAAAACGTTTCTCTTTTTGTTTATCAATTTTGTGTTTAATCTTATTTAGCATTTTTATTTTATACTCCTTTCTCTCCCGTTTTTTATATTGTTCATTCTATTTTTTTTATCATCTTCTAAATCAATGAACATAACAATAATGCTAAGAATTAATGTTAAAAAGAATATAAATACTGTATATAGACAATATAAAAAATATGGGATTATTATTAGTTTCAAGATTGTAAGAATCATATTCATTTCAAACCCTCCTATGCCTTGTTTGAATATCTTACCATTCATTATAAATATGAGATTTTTGACAAAAAAAATAGGCAGACATTTCTGTCCACCCATTCTTATGTAATAGGAATTGCACTTTACAGAACATCGTCAATCATGAAATCCTGTTTGCACACAATGACTGCACATTTTCTACTGGAAGTGTTTTTAACAAAAACAGTCTTTCGTAACAATCTGTTTTTCTTTCATATCACAATGAAGCAAGAGTTCGTATTCTGCTGTCTCTCTCTGAATATCTTTCCTCAGTACTTTTCCTCCAAAGAAAACATACTGATCAAAGAAATCATGTGTTAACTGCAAAGAAATGCTGCTACCATCGAACAATGAAAAAGCGTCCTCTACAAAATCTGTCGTGCAAATGCAGTCGATACCATATTTATGTAAGATGTAATAGGCTGACTGATGTGCTGCAAAGAAATTGAGTTTGTATTTTTTTATCAGTTCCATAGGAAGAATGACATTAATCCTATGTTTCTTTTGCTTATTTTCTTCACGGCAGCTCATTGATAACTGCAAAATCTCGGGCATGAACTGATCTGCATTTTTATTGTCTGCTTGAATGAAGAAAGCCATTTTCTCATTTTCTTTCATTTCCTCAGGATATTCTTTGATCTGATATCCTCTTTGCACGAGCATATCTTTTGTTTCATTTAAGATCTGATGATTCTCATCTAGCACAATGAAATTTTGATCTGAATTTCTCATATTTTCAGTAATGATTGAAGGAATACCTTCTTTGATGCTTCCGACTCCAAGTGCTAATACATTATTGTGTCGCTTTGTAATCGAAAAATCATGTGTCATAGCAATGTTCTTACTCAGTAGCAAATTCTTTTCTGGATTCTTTTGATCACAGAATTTTTTATTAAATTGTTTGATTGTTGTTTCGTTTGACTTTTTAAGCATAATAGTCTCCTTTCAAAATTAAAAAATAGTTTCTTTCGAAGGTCTTTTTACCCTTCTACTTATATATTCTTCGATTTTTTTTTAAACGAAACTAAAATCCAAAACTTTTTTCATTTTTTATTTTATGATATCATCTACAACCATCCGCTCTCCACGTACCAAAACCGCACATTGATCTTTAGAAATTTTGCGTAACTGTTTGATTTCTTTTTTCGCATATTTCTTTCCTGTAAAATTAGAAATGATTTTCTCATATTCTTTCAAATCAGACGACATTGCTTCATCTGTAAGAAGTTTATCGACATAAGAGTTTTTGTTGAATATGACTATATTGAAGAAATTCAAAGTTTCTTCATCTATATCATTGGTTTTAAGCACATTATGATCTTCTTTACTTTTTGAAAACAAAAATCTAAGCCGATCATGACTTTGCACAACACAAAAATATCTTATATTATATCGATCCATATTCATGAATTTCTCAGACAAATTTCCAATGTAATCTCCCAGGAATGTTTCATTCCAAAAAACAATCTGTACAGGATATGTTTGCTCTTTTCCTTCTGCAAATATTTCTTTCAGCATGAAATGAAATAATGATTTCATATATTCTTGAAAGATCTCAGCTCGTCCTATTTCAATAAAAATTGCCATTTTTCTATTTTCCATTTCATTAAGATGCAGATTATTATCACAAGTTAACATCTGAAATTCTTTGCAATTTATGATGAAATTAGAATATACTGCAAGATTTACAAATGCCTGTTTTTGTTCTTCATAAGAATAATTGTCTTTGATAGAGTTCCATTCCTTTAAGATCAATACTTTAATCTCTTTGTCATAAACCATTTCAAATTTAAATTCCATTCTTCTACGTCCATCTTTATTATCTGGGTGTAATTGCTTTAGTAACTCAATAATCGTCATAATATTACGTCGTTTCATCAGACATTCATATCCTAGATAATATAAAATTATCCTTAATATGGAAGTCATTATGCTTTTTGACTGCACGACATTCGACTTATAATCCGCATTATATAAGATATCATCCAGTATAATAGAGGTAAGGTATTCAATATCCTCTACATTGTGAATATATTCAAAAATATTACATTGATCGCTTTGTTCCGGATGATTAAAATCTATAATTTTTGTTAGATACCCTTCTTTTTCTAGTTCCATTTTCGTGGACTCATATAAATAGCGATATGAATCAAATATGATATAGTTTTGGTTCGCCTGCAATATATTTTTCTGTATAATTTGATCCGCATCATTCATTGTTATTGCCAATACATTATGATTTCTGCATTTTATATTTGCATCATTACAGATAGCTAGATGTTCACTTAAGATAAAGTTGTTTCTTGGATTTTCCTCATCTTTAAATTTTTTGTTAAACTGCTTTCTTTTTAATTGACCTAACATATAGTTCTCCTTTTTTTACATATAAGATTTACCTCTCCTACAATTCCTCATAGGAGAGGATTACTTTTTTTAAACAAAATCCCAAACTTCTGTTCCATTTTCATCTTTTTCGATGTCGCTTACAGCATTTTCTTTTACAGTATTAGGAGTTGCATCTACAATCTCTGATTTTGCATCACCTAACATATCATGGACCTCTTGTGCCGTTTTAGGAGATCCTATTGGCTTCTTAGAAGGGTCTTCTAATCCTTCTGCATAAGCAGCACTCTTTTCTGCTGCCTTTTCCATATCAATGGAACGATATTTTGCATGATCCATTTCTTTAGAATTGTCAAATGTGATAACATATCGATTTTCTTTTTTTGCATCACCAGTATATTTATAATTTGGATGCTTTGTATAATCATATTTGTGACCTTTAAAAGGCTGCAATCCACGAACCATGACAATACAGTCGGAGTTATCCATTTTCTGTATTTCCGCTGGATCCATTAACTTACGAGCAGACCGATTGAATGATAAACTGGAACTTCCCTTTGCTCCTCTGCTATGGCTCATGTTACGGATAACGATCGTTGCATCTCCAAGATCATCACTTACCTGTTTATTTGTCTCAGAGTCTTTTCCTCCAAGGAATATGGTTGTATCACAGTTACCTATGATTCCGGAGAAATCATCTTGATACATTCCTTTCAGCTGAGATATACTTTGCAGGATAATGGTACAGCTGATCTCATATTTACGCATTGTCGCTAACTTTTGAGGAAACTGGGGGATTTTTCCAATATTTGCAAATTCGTCCAGTATAAATCTTACATGATGTGTTAATCTTTTTCCGTCACATTCGTTTTCTGCATGGAAATATAATGTTTCAAATAACTGAGAATACATTAAACTTACCAAGAAATTGAAAGTGTCATCTGCTGTTGGAATAATAACAAATAATGCTGTTTTTTCATCCCCGATTTTTCCTAATTCCAGATCATCTTTTCGTGTAAGATTTTCCACTGCTTCAATGTTGAATGCTGATAAACGAACTGCTGCAGAAATCAAGATACTTTTCGCTGTCTTTGCTCCTGCTGTCTTAAATACTTTCCATTGTTTTACAGCGATATGATTTGGATCTTTTTTCTCCAAACTTTCAAAGATGATATCTAAACTAGATTGTGCATTTGGATCCATTTCATTGATCTGAGCAGATCGAAGCATTTTCATAACTGAAGCGAAATTCTGTTCTTTCTTCGGACGCTCTGATACAAGATAATAAATCAACGCCATTAATAATGCTGTTTCTGATTTTTCCCAGAATGGATCTCCACCTTTTCCTTTATCTTGATTTGTGTTTTGGATCAGACAGTTGACCAAAGACATAACACCTGCTTCATCTCTGATATAAGAAAATGGATTATAACAGTGTGATTTTTCCATCTGAACAAGATTAAAGACTTTGACTTTGTAACCTTCTTTTTCCAAAAACTTACCAGTGCTTTCCAGAATTTCTCCAGATGGGTCAGTAACTACAAAGCTACAGTTTTCCTGTAAAATGTTTGGTTTTACAACAAATCGTGATTTACCTGTACCAGAACCACCAAAAATGATCACATTGTTATTTCTTAGGGTTTTTCTTGTATCCATGCTTAGAAAAACATCTTGATTCATGATCATGTTCATATCGATCTTCTTTTTTGTGTCATCGTCTTTTTTCTTTGTTTTTTTAGGATAATAGCGATATTTATTATTGTATTTCTGAAAATCGGTATTCCATTTTGATGATCCGTTTGTCTTGCTAGAATCAAAATGGCGGTTTCGTTCTTCATTTACATAAGCCGCTGCAATCGCAATTACAAAGAGAAATGTCAAACTTCCTAAATACTGAAAGCTGTTTGATGTAATTGGGAAGATGTCCAAAGGTTTTGATGTTAAGCGATCCAATGCTAGTTGAAAAATCGTAAGGATGTTATCATCTGGAACTTTTGGAGACACGATACTCATGTGGACACTTAATAAAAAGATTGCTAAATACGCAACAATTCCGGCACAGATGTAAAAAGATCTGTCACTTTTTTTTGCGTTCAAACTTCCACGCTCCTTTCTTCATATTTCTGAGAATGCCTTCTCATTTCAAATATGATGTTTTTGAAAGAAAAAAATGGAGCTGAAAGCTTCCAAAAAATATAAACAATTTTTTTGAAAACGCCCATTTTATGCGGACTCCAACGCTATATACACTGTATTTTACGTACAAAAAAATAGGCCCATATGGACCTATTTCTTGCATTATCTGAATAATTCTTCTTCGATTGACTTTGTAACTTCATGATCAATCTGTTGAGCCTGTGCATTTTTAAGTAATTCATCTAAAGAATTCATTACCATTTCTCTGTCTGGATAATACTGTTCCGGCTCTGCAAGATCTTTGTAAGTTGCTAAGATGGATTCTCCATATTCCCTAAGCTGTTCACGTTCACTTTCTTTTAAACTTTCTAAGTTGAATCGTTTTTCATTGTCTTGAACATCTTGATCAATTTCTTCCTCATGTGTGCGGTTTACAATCTCATGAGCAAAAAATTCATGAATTCCAACTTCCCCATTGTAAAAGCTAGATACATTTTCAATCTGATCCCCATTATCAAGAGACATTTTTTGTTCGATCAGCATTCTTAGATTTCGTTCTTTTTGAGCCATTTGACGATCTTCATAAGAACTATAACGATAAGATTCCTGTTTTTCTCTGATCAATGTTTTTCTTTTTTCAGGATCATTTCTTGTTTCTTCCCATTCTTTTTTAGGGATGATGATCGGATTTTTCATCGTAGCGATCTCTCGATACAACTGGCGCTCTAATTCTTTTCCTTTTCCTTCAAAATGTCTTAAAACACGTTTGCGATTCGGAGCTTCGCTTAAATGTTCAAATTCCTGATCCTGTACATGAATGTTTCGATGGATATTATTGGGGGATACGATATAAAAATCCCGTTCTTCTCCAACCTTTAATGGACGACTGGATTCTTTTAGAATGTGACGCATATTATCAAGAGAACGCTCCATTTCATTGACATATCGTTCCCCAGTCTTTCCAAGTTCCATTGTCCTTATATGACTGTAAGCATCGCGCACCTTGTCTCGGTCTTTTTCTTTAAAATAAATATCATAAGTTTTAGAATCCTCATGATATTGAGAAGATATTGTAAATCCTCTGTTCTTTGCTTCTTCGAGTATTCCTTTTTTCTGAATCTCATCTAATCCTTTATAGGAATATAGTGGGCGGCCATCTTCATTTTGCAGATTGTCTTTTGCCATAACTCCAAAATTCACTTCATTGATCACTCGCCCTCGTTCCATTGTCTTTTCAATTGCGTAATTCACAAGTGCCAGATCATCTTTTCTTACGATAAAAAAGTTTAGATCTTTATCAGGAATTGTATTTTGAATATTAGGGATTCCTAATTTTTCAAACTCTTGTTTCAGATCATTGATCGCAATATCTTTCACAGGAACCATATAAACATCATCTGATTTATTGGCATATGCCTCATACAAGCTTTTGATGACTTCATATTCTTTTGCATCTTTTGAATGTTCTTCCAGATACTTTAAGAATTCTGCAGTGTCAGCAAATAAAGCATTTGCAAAACGGATAGTATAATTTAACGTTTGTTCTGCTACTCTACTCATAATTTTCCTCCTTTTTATTTCTACTTTAAGTATGCGAGATTTAAAAAAAAATAACGTTATACACTTTGTATAAAAATAATGTTGCAAATCACAACTTTTACCCTTCAAAAATCTCATATTTAATGTAGAGTTATTTTTTAAATTAATAAGGGAGAAAAATTATGTATAGCAGAGAATTAATTTTTGAATACGAAAATGTATTAACTGAGAACAAACCATCTGTAAACCCATTTCTTTTTAATCGCGGTGACTATGAAAATGAACGAAAAGCGTTATATATCATGAGATATGCGATTCAAACATATCTGAGATGGAATCCATATGAAGTAAGAGATCATATGACGCATCGTATTTTAAAAATGTTGAAATTAGAAGCATTACTAAAATACATTACGTTTCCAAGCGTAATTCAGATTGAAGAAGACCGTGACCTATTTTATCTGGCCGTAAAGTTGTATCCAAAACAAATAAAATATAATGAAAAAGATCTGATCCTCAGAGTCTATAAACGCGTTTTAAAAGGCGATATGAAACGATTTCCAAAACAATTTCTTGCAGGAGCAGATGGATTATATCGTGCCAAATTATGTTTTCATTATATGATCACACAATATCTTACGTTTACAAGTATTGAAGATATGTATCGATTTTTCTCATCACGCGGAGGTGCTGTTGCTTTGAGAAAATATCGATTATCTCAGGTTTGCAAAGATCTGTTTGAATATAATGTTGATTTTCTGCATGAATCATTATCTGAAGATCAAAAAGATGAACTACTGTATCATTATTACAGATTTTCGAATATTTACAAAAAGGGAATCCGGTGAGGTCCCCTTTTTTCTTATCCTTCTTTTTCCAAATTTTCCTCATCTACAAAATTCAGATTTTTCTTTAAGATTTCATTGATATGTTTTTTCACTTCCTGTTCTTTCACGGTTTTAAATTCCCCATGTTCCATCAAACAGATCAAAAATTCAATTCCATATTCTTCATTTAACATTCTTTCAAAATCATCTAATTTATCGATCTGTATCATATCATAAGCGTATTCTTTTCCTCTTTCTACGATTTTGTCATATGCTTCAAATGTAATGTTCATAATTCTGTTTTCCTTTCTAAGCAAATTGCTTTTTTAATTTTTCTGCTAATCCAGTAATCCGTTTTTGTTTATAAATATTAAGGATCGCTGTATACCAAGAATGATTTTGACTGTAGATCGTTACATCTTCTTTAAAACGTGATACAGCAGTTAAAAATAAATTTCTACTCAACATGACAGATGGTGCTGCTGGCATGATAATACTTCCACTTTTATACTCCGACCCTTGTGATTTATGAATTGTGATCGCATAAGATAGCTGTACATCATCCAGATTTGATGCAGTGATCTCCAAAATTTCTTTTTTTCCTTCCAGCTCGATCGTTAATGTTTCATTCTCAATTTTTCGAACGATTCCCATATCCCCATTGAAATAATCAAGATCATAGTTGTTATGGATCATCATGATCTGATCATTTACATGAAATATCTGATGCTTGTATTCGATAACTTCGTGTGAATCGTAATTTAAAGAATGCTGAAAGTCATGATTGATCCTTTGTGTTCCATAATCATTCTTTTTTACCATTGATATGATCTGAGATCCCTTTTGACAGTATTCTTTGATCATAAATTTTACTGCATGATCAAAGCTTTCTGTTGTTGGGATATTATAAATTTTAAAATGTTCATCATGCACAAGATCTGTCTGCCCCTTTCGGATCTTTTGAATATTCTGTGAGATAGAGGATTCTTCTTTTTGTCGAAATACATGATCAAGAACATACGTTTCAAAAAGATCGCTTTCTTTAATATCATGTAATAAATTTCCTGCACCTACACTTGGCAACTGATCCTCATCTCCGCATAAGATAACAGTGCATCCTGATCTTACTGCTGATAACAGATCAGAAAAAATGAAAACATCTACCATAGAAAACTCATCAATGATAATGATATCTGCTTCGATCGGATCAGACTGATTTTTACACACCTTTTCACCAGCAATGATCTTATAATCGATCAATTTATGAATCGTCTGTGCTGGTCTTCCTGTAATTTCCGTAATACGCTGCGCAGCACGTCCGGTAGGGGCGCATAAAGAAACTTTTAATTCATGTTCGGAAGTCTGATAATATTCCAGTAAACGTTTGATCGTTGTTGATTTCCCTGTCCCTGGGCCACCGATCAATAATTTTACTCCAGAGCGTAAAACTATATTTTCTGCTCTTTTTTGTGATTCTGATGGTATAAATTCACTTGGAAGATCAGGAATTTTCTGAAACATCTGTTTACTCGTTTGATCTAAACGTTTCATATGAAAGACAATATTGCTTTCTGCATCCCAAGTTTTTTTCTGATAAACATATTCATGATCTACCTTGATTCCCTTCATTTCCTGTACTATGAGCCAGATGGTCAGATATGGAATCGTGCATTCATAAATAGATTTTTCGGATAATTGATTGACCTGTTCGATAAGTTCTTTTGCATGCATTTTTGTGTTTCCACGATCTTCATTTCGTCTCAGCACTTCATAGATCAAAGCTTCTACTCTTAATTTCTCATATGCAATGATCCCTGTTTTTTTGGCCAAAGCTTCACAAATCTCAAACGGAAGATCAATCTCATAGCCCACATGATAAGGAGATTCTTTTAATTTATCAATTCCTGAAAATCCATATTTGTCAATGAGTTTTTCAGCGCAGATCAGATCTGCATGTAATCTTGCAATAAAGAAATAGGTCTTTCTTACCATTTGTGTTTTCTGTGCTGTTTCGATCAAAATCTTTATTTTATCGTCATTTAACTTTGGTATTTTTTTACTCTTAATCTCATTAAATGCATCATCTCTACACAAAACATTATTTAGTGTCCCTGGAAAGGCATCATATAACGCTTTTGCTGTAACTTCCCCAATTCCTTTGAAATAATCAGAACATAAATAAGAGATCAATGCATTTCGATCGTCAAACGTTTCTGTAATGGATTGAACAAGAATATATGGTCCCCTACGAGATTGTGCGATTTCTCCTTTAATCTCTACAGGTGTTTGTTTCATGATTGGATGCATACTCGCATAACATGTCACGTCTCCATATTTATTTACATATTCCACAGTTTCTGTTGGTTTTATTGCAAATAAGGTCTTTCCATTTTCAAAATTTCTTCGTATTGTTTTATGATAAATCCCATGAAATGTGATCATATTATCTCTCCTATCTTTCTCTGTTCTAATTCAAATATGAGAGAAAAAATAAAAATAAATTTTCACATATAAAAAAACTGACTCGAATGAGAGTCAGCTTTGTATGTCATAATTCCATTGTTGGAAAAGAGTTGAAGATATCTTCTTCTTTGTATGGAGTTGTTGTAAATCCATTGATAATGTTTACATAATCGGCAAAACGATTATTTTTTAAATACTGCTGCTTTTGTCCAGGACTTAGATATTCTGTTTGATAAACAGTTTCCATTTCATTGTTTTTCACGCAAAATGTTAAAAAACATGGAATATCCAGGTTATTGCATATCCTCTTGATCTCTTCTACTTTTTCTTTTAAGTTCTTATTGTATTCTTTTGTTTTGTTGAATTCTGTAATCACATGATTCACCCTTTCTGTTAAAAGCCTTGCATCATTTTTCCTGCAATGGCAAAGATACTGTCATTTTCATCTTCATCGTATGAATCATCGATATCAACTGTCTCATTACTTTTTTCGTTATCCAGGGGTCCCGTAAATTCAGGTTCTTTTTGAATTTCGTCAACCTTCTCTGGTTCATTTACTTTGGTTTCTTGATCTTCTGTGTTTGAAATCGGAATTGTTGTTTTTTCCTTTATATTAGAATTCGATGTTTTATCTTTATATTCTTCTTTTATCTCTTTTGAATGATCATCTTCGCTTTTTTTAGCTTCATCATCAAGTCTGTCATTAGCTTCTCTTTTTTCTTGTTCTTTCTTATTGACTTCTTGGATTTTATTCTCTTTTTTATCATCAACAATAATATCCTGGTCCTTTTTATCGTCATTAGCGGCCGCTTCGGCACTTTTATGATTTAAAATTAACATCTCATCTGCCCGATGAACATTCATTGTATAATAATAATAAATCCCACATAAAGAATTTCGAAACATATTCTTTAAAATGCTGTTTTTATAACCCGCTTTGATATTCCGAATCCATGTGATCACATCTTGATCCTCTTTAGGATGAAAATTTAGTTGAAACTGAATTGTTTCATAACTAAATGTATCATCCTGAGGTTCTGGAATCTGTATTTTTTGTGGAGTTCCACGAATGTAATTACGAACAGCACTTTTAAAGGATTCTTTAAATTTAAATTCCGAATTGTGATATAACGACAATAGATCGATGTCATATCGTTTGTAAAGACGTATCGTTACTCGCATATCAGATCACCATCCTTTAATATCCCATTTGTCTCAAAGTCCCGATCAAATTCATATAGTACCCTCTTACATTATTAAAAATGCTAGGAAGATTGTCATTCTGTGTTCCTGGAATGATCTTCAATGTCTCTAATCCTGAAAAATATTGGATGATATCTGGTTTCCATACAGCAGATAATCCACCTGTTGGAATCAGATAATCACAGTTAAATAAAGCATTGTAAACGGAACACAACTTATCTAAAGCTTCATTGCATACTTCATTGCAAGATTCTTCCAAAAGATTTGCGAATGGAACATCTTTTGAAATTGGTCTTCCATTTTTTCGACTCTTGATACGTATATTCCCAGTTTTTAGATTTGACTGCATGGAAGCGATCGGGATATCTTCATTATATTGCTCCTGTATTTTTTTTCTTGTTTTGTTTAAGATTTCTTTCATGCTCAGTTCATTGAAGGTACTTTGATCTTCAATTGTCTGATTTTTGATATAAAATGTATCACATGTCCCAAATCCAGGATCAAAAATGATAAGATTTGAGCTCCACAGTTTCTTTGCTTCTGGAACCTGACGACCATTTCGATCGAAAGATACGCTGAATAAAGTGCCCATTGGCTGTGGCATGATCGCAATATCCTGTTTTGTAATCTGAAAATCAAATTCTTTCCATGGATCTTCCCCGACCTTCATGCGAAAATGGTGCTTTCCAGACATAGATTCAACCAGATCTTCTTTGTCTGTCATATATTTTGGTGGTAATCCAGTTTGAATTTTGATCGGACGCCCTGATGGGCCACCATACTGATTATCAAACATTCCCATAGCTAATCCACATCTTGTGATCACTTTAAACATTGGAGAAAAATATCTTTTTCTTCCATATAATTCAGACTCACTATCATGCTCATCTGCCATTTCCTGTGCCATTTCTCCTACGATCCAGCTTTCTCCTGTTTCTAAATCTTCATATAAGATTCTTGTCTTGCTGACTGATCCGATACTAAGCAAAGGTCCTTCTAATTTTTTTGCAAAGCTTGGAATGCAAGCAGCTGCATTTTCGCAAAATACTTTGACACTGGAATATCCAATATCAATTGCGATACCCCAAGCTTTTTTTACGCCAACGTTTTTCCGAGGGATGTATAACGTTTTCGTTTTAAAATCAATCGTGTTAATCATACGCTTTCTCCTTTATATAAAATTTGATTTGATTTTTCTTTTCAATATAAATATGAAAGATTTCAAAAGAAAAAATTTTCACATATAAAAAAAAGCTCCAAAAATAAGGAACTTTTTCTTATGATTACATGATCGTGATACGATCGATCATGACATCCTGATAATGCACTATCTTTCCATCATGTTCTTTTTGCTGATTTGTCAGATAGCATTCCAGATGAAGCTGATCACCAACTCTTAATTTATCAACCACACGTTGAGCATTCGGCATATTTCGATAACAAGTAACATAGCTTCTTCGTTCATCTGTAATAGTTAAAATCGTCATACGAACGATATTTCCAGATAATCTGTAAATATTAACTAGTTCTCCCTCTAAAACACCACGATTGATAGGTTTTGGAAATCTTGATAATTCATCAAAATCCCCAGGGATCGGGGCAACCCTTTCCAGCGTTTGAACAAAAGATTCCTGATGGTATCTCTTTCCTGTAGACCCATCTTCATTTTTCACATCGTTGACATAGGATTGAATCTTAATCGTTGCTTTTACATACAACCCCTTTCGGAATTGTTCATCTTTATATTGTTGAAATACATCACCAGTAAGTAATACCATCGGTGCATCTACCGTATCCTGAAAGCCTCCCGGCTTGATCATAATGCTTCCGCGAGTTTCTGTCAGATTTTCAAAGACAATAAATCCTTGAAGTACAAATTCATTTTTCATGATTAAAAATGAGTAGTTGATACTACTTTTCTCCTTTCTTAAATTTTTTTGGAAATATTTCCTTTCATTACAAATATGAGAGATTTGATTTAAAAAATGAGCATTAAAAAAAGAGGGCGAACGCCCTCCCTTTTGCATCAATAAATAAAATCAATACAATTTTGATAATTACTTAATACATTGCGAAAATCTGAATTAAGAACGGTGCCAATAAAGATATGATCATAGTACTTCTGAAATTCCGGATTTGTGATCATCTGAATAAAATGTTCAAATGTCTGTACATCCAGATCATTTAGATCATCCAAAAACATCAATCTTGCTCCTGATAGAATATTTAATAGATCAAGGATTAAAAAAGCGATGATCTTCTTTTCTCCAGTTGATAACTGTTCATATTCTAAACATTCATTGGTTCCCTGTTTATATACACGATAAGAAATCCCATCATCTAACACGAACTGTATATTTAAATCAATATTTAATAACTGAATACGTGCTGCGATTGTCTGATTAAACAGATTTAGATAATATTCTGTGATCTTTTCAATTGCGATTCCATCCATTGCAAGGAATTTGATCAGTTTCTGGTAATATTCATGGAGCTCTTTTTGTTTTTTCAGATTATTTTGACTTTGAAGGTGTTGCTCATATTTTAAACGCTCTTGAAATTCCATCATGAGTGCATCTTTTTTTGCCTTAAAGTCATAATTTTTAGAGATTTTAGGACCATTTGTTTCCTGAACTGAAGCTTGATAAACTTTCTTATGTTCTTCTAATTGATTTTGCTTTAAAGCCAGTTCTTGGTTATATTTTTCAGCCTCTAATAATTTTTGATAATATGCCTCATAATCTGTGATCGTCTTTGTCGCCTTTTCAATATTTGCTTTAATTTCCAGATTATTCTGTTGCAGAGACTGTATGGTGTTCTGCATTTCTCGAATGACTGCTGATTTATCTGTCTGGCAGACAATATCCTGATGTAGAGGACACTGACTTTTCTGCATAGAAGCAATATACTGGTTCATTTTCTGAATCGTATTATCATTGATTCTTAACTGACTTTCCATAGGACGTTTATAATTATATAACTGTTGAACATAATGATAGATATCCTGAGACTTATACTTTAACTCTACTAGTTTCTTTCCCTGTAATTCTGTTTGTAAACTTTGAATAATTTGTAATAATTGCTGATTCGTTTTTTTTCTTTTTTCTGCAGCAATATACTGTGCTTCAAGATTACTGGTCTTACTCAGATCTGCCTGAATTACTTCCTGTGTTCGAGTTGTAGCACCATGATGCTCCTGCATATAAGTCTGGATCAACGCTTCTAAACGTTCGATTTCTCTTTTTGTGGAAAGATCCAGATCACGAAACTGCTTATATATGTTTTTGATATCTGGAATGGTAATCTCATTTTGATCTTTTACTTGTGCCCTTAACAGATTTTTTTCAGCTTCTACTAATGTTGGATCAAACTTTAACAACTGATCCAGATTCAGTTTTTCTGGAATATACTTTACAAGGAAATCACTAAATTCTCTCGGTTTTAAGTGTGTCATAACATCAGAAGATGTTACGATCTGAAAATCAGAAATAGGCATATTCATAATACTTGAAATAAACTGATTTCCATCTGCGATTTTTGTTGTTTTCCCGTTGATCTTTAATTGATTGGGTTTTTGTCTTGGAATCTTACGTAAAATAGAAACCATATTTTGATCTCTATCCGACGTCTCAATTTGAATTTCTGCATATTCTTTCCCATTTTGAACATTCGTTTTATCAATATTTCCTGTCAATCCTGTATATAATGCGGAAAAGAAACTACTCTTTCCTCTTCCGTTTGGTCCAGACAGGCACGCGATACGATTCTGTGGTTCATATTCTAAATGGTCGATCGCACGATAATTCTCAATTCCGATTTTTGTAAAAATCATATATTTCTCCTTTTCTCTGTTCGTCACTTTGTTACATATAAAATATGAGAGATACAGAAAAAAATAAAAAATCACATATAAAAAAGGTCCAAATAGGACCTTAATTATAGCAGCGTAGGATTCTGCTTTGAGGATAATCATGATACATCTTCTCTTCTCCTGCGAGAATGACAGCAGGTTGATATTGATTTGTACCATCTGGTAATCGAATTGGCTGCATTCGTTGCAACTGTTCTTTGGAAATCACATCATCATACACCATAAGACTCATCCATTTTGTCTCTTTTTCATTGATCGGCATATGTAAACAAGCAACCCCATTCTTAAACTGTTTGATTTTCGTTACTTTTCCAACATAAAGATTTCGTTCTGGAAGATTATGTTTTTCATCTTTATAAAACTTCATCTGTCCTTGGAATAGAAATTGATTTACATAAATCTTTTGATCATGCATACTTGCCTTAATAAAGATTTTACATCCCGGACGAATATTCGCATTTCTCATCTTATCAACCATTCGATTGAACTTGTTATTGATAAAATGAATCGGAATTGTCATATATCGATAACTATTTCCATCAGGAAATAAGCCATAAGCTGAAGCAACACAATGATTATTGTCACTGCTTCTTAACTCCATTATCATCACATACATAAAATAGTTATCGGCACCTTGATAAATGATCATATTTTATTTTCTCCTGTCATTATGATTATAGTTAATTTTCGATATTCTTATTCATTCATTAAGATATACCCAAGCAACTGACAGGCTCTTTCATGCAGATCAGTTTTCAAGCTCATAGATTCTAGCATTCTTTCAGATTCACGGATCATTTCATCTTTTGAACGTTCAATGCCACCTTTCCATGATGGGAAGATCTGTTTTAATCGTTTCTTGCCAAGAATGTTGTAAATTTTAGAATCTTTTGCACTTTTCAAAACATCTTTTGTATAGTTTTCTTTTAGATTCTTTCTAGCAATGTCAAAACATTCTTCTTTCGCAAACAATTCTTCTGCAATATCCTGACCGATCAACTTTTTGGTATGCTTCTTTACAACACCATCTAACGGAATCATGATCGATCCCTTTTTCAATACAAATTTACAGCGAAAACTGCTTGTCATTACATTTGATGTTTGAATAAACACTCCAAGTTCATATCCATTCACAGTTGGAAGTCCTCGAAACTGGCAAAAGATTTTGATCAATTGATCACTCATTTCCCATTCACAACCAGACATTTTCCCATAGCGTTTTTCACATTCAGCCAAAAGATCAGGGATCAGATTCTCATCTTCTTTTGTGTAATAATCTCCTGCAACGCCATACAAGAAAACACGATTATTTTTTCTTTTTGTGATAAAACGAAGATTGATCGGTTTTGCAAATTCCTTTGCTAAAACGACATTTCTTGCAAATCCTGGTTCAAAGAAGAATTTTCCTTTGATTCCCAATAATTGCGAAAAAGTGATCATAAGATCTGCTGTTGGCCATAATGCGATCTCTGCAACATTATCTCGCAGCACATACTGTTCTTTTTTCACTTCATCAATCACCTCTGGATTTTCTGCCTTCAATTCGCCTACTGGAACTCGTACTCCATGAATACGACATTGTTCATCAAAAACATTTTCTCCATTGATCATTGCAAAAATTAATTGGTTTTCTTCTTCTCCAAGATAAGATAATACAGAAAGATCATTTGTGAATACTTCATACTCCTGTATTCCCTCATAATTTACATGTAAAAACTCCAAGAAATCTTTATAATTGTTTTTTCCAGAATAATTCATTTTTTCCTCCTATTCGACCATTGCTCGTCACTTCAATGATCATTTCTCTCTATTCGTCATTTTTAGTATCAATTAAAATATGAGAGATTTCGTACAAAATAATTTTCACATATAAAAAAATGCGATATTAAAGCCGAACATATGTTCTTATTTTCTTTAAAAGATATCATTGATATAAAATTTTGTCAAGTCCACTATCTCGTTTAAAAAATCTCATATTTAAGATGTAACTTGAAAAGACGAAAGGAGAACAGTTATGAATACGATGATACGAAGTAATTATCTGAATACAGACATTCCAGTTCAGATGTACGAAGCATACAATGAACGAGAAGAAAAAGTTTTAATCATTACACATGCGTCTTTGGAACATTTTTTATTTGACCAGCTGCCTGCATATATGAGAAATCTCAAGGTAAGTGTACGCTACTCTTTAGAAACGATCTATGTATCTGATACCGTTGCATCTTTCCTATGCAAGATTGAAGATACCGCCGGAAGAGTTGTATTTAATACCGGAGAAAGCGACCGATCTCTTATGAAAAATGACCCGATCGGAATGAAAAACTATATTCGAATTGCAAAAAACAGAGCGATCGATGCAGCACTGATCCGCTATCTGGATCTGCCTACGGTTGAGGGAAAAGTTGGAAAGATCTATTCCAGTGCAGAGGATCTAGAAGGGATGACTTATGAAAAAAAACAGCCAAAACAGCTGCAATCAATGAATAATTCTCAGCCGATCCAAACAACAAATTATACTCCTCAGCAGAATACAGGTAATTTTATGACTGAACTTACAAATACACCTGCAGATTGGAGTCAATTTATCATTCAGTTTGGATGGGCAAAAAATCAGCCGATCGAATATGTTTATCAGACAAATGGAGGAAGAGACTGGTTATTAAAAATGGTGAGTGAAGCAGAATCTGGGCAGTTAAACTCATCTGAAGGGATAGCTCAGTATCCGATGATCAAAGCATTTTTACATCAGAAAGGAGAATTATAATATGTCTTCTAAATTTAATTTCTTAAAGCAGGATTTAACTGCAATGACACAAGATAAAGATTTCTTTTGTTTTGATGTAGAAACAACTGGATTAAGTCCATCTGATAATCGGATCATTCAGTTATCTATGATTCATGGTCGATTTGAAGGGATCAAACCTGTTGAAATTGATCGAATGAATTTTTACATCAATCCAGGAAAGGGACATCTTCCATTACCTGACAAGATTGTGGATTTAACCGGAATCACAACAGAAACTGTAATGAATCAAGGAATTTCAGAGCAGGAAGCGGTTCAAAGAATTCAGAATTTTTTTGGAGAATATAAGATCAATCTAACTGGATGGAATGTAAGTTTTGACTGCAAATTTTTAACAAGCTTATATGCCAGACAGTTATTAGAATTTGAGCCAAATCTAGTCGTAGATGCGATGCAGATTGCAAAACAAAGGATTCCAAAAACAGAAATTAAAAATTACAAATTGATTACTGTGGCTGAAAATTTTCATTTAGACGATGGAATTTCTTTTCATGATTCTATGGAGGATACACATGTAACGTTTTTAATCTTTAATATACTCTCTCAGGAATTATTAGAGGAGAAAGAAGATTCGGAACCGCTACAACTCATTAAACCGATTGTTTATAAGATGGAAAGCTGGTCACATTTCTACAGTCAAACATCTATGATCAAAAGAATTTATCTGGATACAAGCGTAGGATCCATTTTTTACGATCAGTATAAAGATGAGTTTGGCGCAAAATCAAAAGAACTGGATCTTGATATGATAGATTCCAATTATTTAATGGAATTTATGCTATGCTTCACACACACAACAAGAATTGGAGTAAACTCGATTCAGGAATGGAAAGGTCGCATCGAATTCGATAGCTAACAAAAAAAAGTATCTATAAAGGGGAAATCAAATCCTTCGTAGATACTTTCTTTTTTTTATAAAGAAAAAAGAGGATATCATAAAATATCCCCTTCTTATACATCACATGTTATTGTTTAATTACTGAAATATTACCTTTTCTTCTATAAATTTCAAAACACATCGTGTTATTGTTATGAGGTTTATTTCATTATCATAATATTAACATCGCAAATTATTTATGTCAAGTGTCCAGGTTTTTTGTTTTTTGAAAACACTGCATCCATGTTCTTTTTCAGTTTTGGATATTTTGCAACTTTCCCTGTTGGCTGAAATTCAACTTTCTTTGGTTGAGTTTTATGTATTTTTCTCGCCTTAACACATCCATCTTTCATCGAACAATCCCTTGAATCTGTTTCTTGCTGATCGGACCAAAATATCTTCCATCATAACTTTTTTTGAAATTATCTCCAATGATCAGATATTGATCTTTCTTTAAAGTCACTTTATCAAACTTCTTTGCCTCAATCCCATGATAATCATAAAATTTTGCTTCTTCACCATTCACATAAAGTGTGTTGCTTTTAAATTCTACCGTATCTCCAGGAACACCAGCAATTCGTTTGATCAGTTCGATCCCTTCATTTTTTGCAATAATGATCTGTCCTCTATGATAATTATGAGACCATTTTTTTACAAACACATAATTCCCATCTTTAATCGTAGGATCCATAGAACATCCAGAAACATGGGATATCTGGAATACGAAATGTGATAAAAGTATTCCTAAAAATAACGGAAATAAAATCATAAGCAGCATTTTAATGCTTTCTTTTGCATTGGCTGTTTTCATTTGAGTGCCCTCCTATTTAATACTTCAATCTTCAAATCATCTTTGGAATGTCTTAATACTGTATACTGCGTTCCTTTTCGATCGCGATACTGGTATCCGGTTAAATTAACTTCAATTCCTTGATCCATTCCTTTTTCAATTTTTTCTGTCATATGATCTAACATTTTTTCAAAATCGACTAAGTTTAAACGATTTGCGCATGCTCGTTCTTTTTCTTTCCGATTTTCAGGATAATATTTAGGACATGCATAAAATAAACTTAATGGTCCTTGTTTTAAATCCATAACGACTTCTTCTGTATGTCCATTTCCACACGTTAATGTAATATGTTTCCATAAATTCTTGATCATAATTAGCTCCTTTCTCAAAAGAAAAAGGAAAGATATTATCTTTCCCTGTTCTCCGCCATGTTTTTGATCTTCATAGCTAAATGTGTTTTGGGGATTACATTTTCACTTTTCCAAAAATCTTCCATCTGAATCTGGAGAAATGTCTGTTTCTTATGATGAAAATAAAAGATCTTTTCTCCTATGGTTCCGATCATATCAATCTTTTTAGGTTCGCCTTCTTCTTTATACTTATCTGTAAAATAAAATCCAACGGCCTTTCCGTTGTATCCAGAAAAACGAATATGTTCTTCTTCTGCGCCAAATGTTTCATAGAATCCTGCAGGCGTAGGAAGAATGCTGTAATTTGGAATATAAAAGACTGGTTCTGGGTTTCCATTACCATAAGGGGCATATTTTCGAAGTTCTTTATAGTAATAAGGAAGATCCTCCAGATCTTCAACTTCCAGATCATAATATCTTTCTGTTGTATGATTTCTTACATAAGGTTCGATGGCTTTCTCCATAGCTTTTTGAAACGCTTTCAAATCAGTCTTCTTTAAAGAAAGTCCTGCAGCCGCTTCATGCCCACCATATTTTACAAGCAGATCAGAACAATCATCTAAAATACTTTTAAGATTCATATTGTCTAGATCATTCCGGCCTGATCCTTTCATAAGCTCTGAATCGACAGTGTCAGTTAACACAATGGATGGAACCCCATACTCTTCTGTTAATTTACCGGCGATCAATCCAACAACACCTTCTGGAATTCTTTCAAGATAAAGAACGATGCAGGAAGGAATATGATCCATTTCATCAATAATCTCCTTTGCAATCTTTGTTTTTTCCTTGGTAATTAATTGACGCTGTTTATTAACTGCGATCATATGTTCAATCCATGGAGTGAAATTTGATTGCATTTTTAGAATTTGATAACAAACTTGTCCACCATCATTGTATAATCTTCCCATCGCATTGATCGTAGGAGCTATTTTAAATCCAATATCACTTTCTGTAACATTGTTAGCATAGTTCTTGTATAACAATTCCTTTAAAGTTGGTGGTAACAGATCCATATGATTTAGAACTTCTAATCCATTTTTAACAATCTTGCGATTATCTTTACGAAGTGGCATAACATCAGCAATCGTTGCGATCGCAGCATATGCTAATGCGTGATTTTGAATTGTCCTATCTGGAATCATTTCGCATAACAATTTGTAAGCAACACCAGCTCCACAATAATGATCAGAATCAGCGTTCCCTGCATCTGCTTCAAGATCAATGATATGATCCGCTTCAGGATAAATGATCTTGCCATCAGCATCTCTTGCAGGTAAATGGTGATCTAAAATGATCACAGATCGTCCCTGTTCTTTTGCTTTCTTTACAGCATCAAAGGCAACGATTCCATTGTCCACAGTGATGATCAATGTTCCGGATACTTTATCCAAGATCTTTTCGGATAATCCATATCCATCGGTTTCTCTTCTTGGCACATAAACTTCAAAATCTTTTTGAAGAAAAACTAATATCATATCTAAGATCAGAGAACAACAGACTCCGTCCACATCATAATCAGAGATAATACTGATCTTTCCGGAATGATCCCGGATCATATCTGGGATTCCACCAAAATCAAACTGATAGTCTCTTTTTTCTTCTTTTAAAATATCTTTTGAGGTATTATGTTCCACAACTTCTTTGACCGTATAAAAATTTTCTCTTTTTTTGTAATCCATATATCTTTTCTCCTTTCGTCATATTGTCTTACAATGTAAATATGACAAATGGAATTTCTTATAATTATTATTCTTTCAGAATCTGATCCACAAGATTTTCTGCCAGTTCATCCTTTTCTTTATCAATCTCTTCTAAACTCTTGCAGTTTTTTAAATACTCCACAGAATATGGGATGATCTCAAGAACTGGTAGATCGTTCCAGTCAAAAGAATGTCCACAAGCTTCACAAGTCAGTTTTCTTGTTGGTATTCTGGAATTGATAAATCCATCGATTAATACCTCAGAATTCGTTGATAAGGCTTCTGCATCATTTTTAGCGATCTTGTCATAGGATCTTACCCACGGATAATCTGTTTTAACCATTGGATCTCCATCTTTTATAAAATATTTTCGATTGACTGCTAATTGATAGTTCGTTGTCGTTTTCCCTTTTTTTGTAAAACTTTGTGGATCACGACATAAGGTTCCAACGATCATTGCTTGATTACTGATCTCACAGCTGTCTTTTAACAATTCCAGTGCTTGTGCATCTGTTACATTTTGCTCCATTCGTTTTATAAAAATTGGAGTAATATATGTTGCATTTGCTTTATCAATTGGAATTGGTGATTGACAATTTGGGCATGTTGGACGTTTAATGATTTCCTGAGTTGTTAATACCCCTTTTAAATAGATCATGTCGTTTTTGTGATAATCTGAAATCTTTTCAATGATCTCAGAATCTCTTGCTAAGATCCATGGCTGCTGATATCGAAGCTTATCAACATAAGATTGCATATCACGGTCACCTATGATCGTATCCAAAGAGAATCTCGCCATTACAAAATCTCCATCATCTGTTAACCGAATCAATGGATCTTTATGCATTTTTCCGTAGAGTATGATTTCATTATGTCTACTCATTTTTTATCTCCTTTCATTTGCAAAAAACGCAATTAACGCCATTTTGCTTTTTTTATCTTCAATTTAAATATGAAAGATTTGATAAAAAAAATGAGTTTCTCTTCTCTCTGCTTTTTTTAAAGGAAATAGTTTTAAGATAATATCAGTCTTGAGATTTCATCTCCCTGTTTGTATAAAAGGAAAAGAAAAAATGCTTCAGGAAAGAAATAAAACTTGAGAGTACCTCTCCTGTTTATATAAAAGAAAACTCCTTCTTAACAAAAAAGGAAAACCTTTTGGCTAGGATCCCCAAGCTCGCGATTTCCTTATCCTGTCTGTCTCGG